>OGDS01001496.1_pt1 | contig 17341 bp, 18 predicted proteins | sample 1570351 | NCBI WGS metagenome assembly OGDS01 (sample SAMEA2581974, study PRJEB24529) | metagenome | biome: Human gut stool | place: China | collected 2011
AACGGCGCTCTGATGGAAAAAGAACTTAAATACCAAGTTCGCTGAGCCATCCCCCAAAAAAAGGACCCGCACCTTTCTGATGCGGGTCCTTTTTCTGCCTTTATTCTTTTGTCAGCAGGTCCAGCTCAGCCTCGCTCAAACCGCAGCCGCGCAGAACTGCTTCCGTATCCTCACCCAGCTTGGGAGCACGTTTCTGCAGCGTTCCCGGCGTTGCCGACATTTTCATGGCAAAGCCCAGCTGCTTATAAGTACCGATCTCTTCGTCTTCGACCGTCAGCACCATTGCATTCGCACGGGTCTGCTCCGCAGCCAACGCTTCGTCAAAATTCAGTACCGGCGTTACGCAGGTGTCCTTCCCCTCCAAACAAGCCGTCCACTCCTGCATGGTTTTAGTCCTGAAAATCTCGGTCAGCTCGTCCTTAACGCGCTCATGCTGCGATTCATCGTCCAGAGCATCGATAAGGTCGGCGCGGTCTAAGGCCAGGCAAAGGTTGCTCCAGAATTTTTTCTCCAGGCACCCTACCGAAACATAACGGCCGTCCCGCGTTTCGTAAATATTATAGTTGGCATATGCACCGGTCAGCCAGTTATTGCCGCGTTCGGCAACGAAACCGCTGCCGAAATATAAACTGGCAGCGCCCGGCATCAGGGTCAGCGCCGTATTATACAGCGAGATGTCTATTTCCTGTCCGGTCCCGGTCTGCTCAGCATGGCGCACAGCCATCAGGATACTCATGCCCGCCATCAGCGCCGCATTCATATCCGCCATCAGAATACCAGGTATCGCCGGCCTGCCTCCTGGTTCGCCGCTCATCGACGTGATGCCCGCCAGGCTCACATAGCCGATATCGTGGTCAGCCTGGTCGACCAATGGTCCCCGCTTGCCATAGCCTGTGATCGCGCAATAAACTATTTTCGGATTCAGCCTGCTCACGGTCTCATAATCAATACCTAAACGCTTTAAAACGCCGGGTCGATAGCTTTCCAAGACTACGTCCGCCGTCTGCGCCAATTTTAAAAAGGCCGCTCTGCCGGCGTCGCTTTTTAAATCCAGCACAACGCTTTTTTTATTGCGGTTCAGCTGCAAATGCCAGTACCCGAACCCGTTTTGAAATGGCGGGAAGCTGCGCGAATAATCGCCGCGCCCCGGTTCTTCGATTTTTATTACTTCCGCTCCGAAGTCCGCCAAAAGCATACTGCAATACGGTCCCGGCAAAAGCCGCGACAAATCCAGAACCCTGATACCGTCAAGTGCACCCACGTCGACACCGCCTTCTTTATAATCTTCTAACAACATTATACCACAAGGAATCTGCTGGCAAACGCTCTGCTTCAATTAAGCTCACAGCAATATTATAAAACAAATACATAATAACACAGATATTTTACATTTTCAGGCGCTGCTCCATTTGACAGCAGCCCCCGCTTTAGTTACAATGGAAGATAAGCATTAAGTAAAAAAATCTTTGGAGGTAAAATAAAAAATGAACAAAACTTTAATGATTATTATCGCCGTCGTTGTTATTTTCGCCGGCATTATTATGAGCGGCTACAACAGCCTTGTTTCCATGAATGAAAATGTCAACGGCAAATGGTCGCAGGTCGAAAACCAGCTCCAGCGCCGTAACGACCTGATTCACAATCTGGTCAATACCGTTAAAGGCTATGCTGCCCACGAAAGCGACGTTTTTAAAGCTGTATCCGATGCTCGCGCTAAATTAGGCGGCGCCAAGACGGTTGCCGAAACCAGCCAGGCCAACGGCGAATTGAGCAGCGCTCTTTCCCGCCTGCTGATGATCGCAGAAAACTATCCAGACCTGAAAGCCAACACCAACTTCCTGCAGCTGCAGGACGAGCTGGCCGGTACGGAAAACCGCATTGCCGTAGCCCGTATGGATTACAACGGCGCAGTTCAGGGCTTCAACGCCAAGATCAAATCCTTCCCGACTGTTCTTTATGCCGGTATGTTCGGTTTTGACGCCCGTGATTACTTTAAAGCAGACGAAAGCGCAAAAACTGTTCCGCAAGTACAATTTTAACCGATAACGGAGCTCACTGATTATGAAACGTTGGCTCGTCCTTTTGATGCTTCTGATCCAGGCGGTCTTTGCCGTCGGGGCAGAAGCGGCGATCCAAGTACCACCTAAGCCAAGCGTGTCCTCCGGCATCTACGTGCAGGACTATGCCGGTGTTTTATCACCGCAGACCCGTCAGGCCCTTAATGCCATCGGACAGGATCTGGATAATAAAACCACCGCACAGGTCGCCGTAGTTACGGTGAAAACACTTGACGGCCAGCCCATTGACGAATATGGACTGACACTGCTGCGGCAATGGGGACTTGGTAATAAAGAAAAGAATAACGGCGCGCTGATCTTAGTAGCTGTCGATGACAGACAATCGCGGATCGAAGTCGGTTACGGTTTGGAAGGCGTTCTGCCCGACGGCCTGACGGGACGGATCCAGGACCAGCAGATGCTGCCCTACTTTAAACAGGGCCAGTACGAAAAAGGCATCGTGCAGGGCTATCTGACTGTAGCAACTACCGTAGCCAAAAGTTATGATGTCAAGCTGGAAGGCGTGCGTTATAACGGCGGCGCCCAGCAGGGAACAGGCGATACGCCGATGCCTGGCTGGATGAAGGCACTGATCGCAGTCGGCCTGATCGTACTCGTCATCGTTGACCATATGTTCTTCGGCGGCATCATCACTCAGTTCATCCTGCTCGCACTTTTGCGCGGCGGCGGACGCGGAGGCGGTGGCGGCGGTTTCGGAGGAGGCTCCGGCGGCGGCGGCGGTTCCAGCAGGCGCTGGTAAAACAAAAATAAAGGACTATCTCATCGAGATAGTCCTTTTCTTTATGCTTATTTTACTTCATCATACAGCATCCTGATGCAGGCATCGACCAGAGCCCCGATACTGGAAACCTCTCTGTCCAGCGGCAGGCCGGAAGCCGCGTATCCTAACGGCAGCTCGGTACAGGCCGTCATCACAGGAAGGTCACGCTCGCGCCACAGTTCTTCTACGAGAGCTTTAGTCACAGCGCCTGCCCGGTCAAGCTCGCCGGCTTTGACATAAAAGATAGCCTGCTGCGCTTTTTCAGCCTGCTCCTCATTGGGCAGATATAAGGTATAACCGTGTTTATCGGCATATTTCTGATACAGACCGCTGGCGCGCGTACCATGCGTCGACAGCATCCAGGCGCCTTCAGGATTGAGCCGCTGGGCCGCCAGGACAGTTTCTTCAATGATATGCACTAACGGCTGCGGCAGAGCAGCTTTAAAATCATCAATAAAATAATGGGCCGTATTGCAGGGCACCGCCAGTACCTCTGCCCCCATATCGCACAGCTGGCGCAGCCGCGCTTCCAGAACCGGCGCCGGACTTTCGCCTTTGCCAAAGATCGCTGTGCTGCGGTCAGGTATCTCACAATCCCCGATCATATATACCACAGGGTGCTCCTGATCTGTTGCCGCCGGACACTTTGCCGCCAGCTGCCGCAGGAACTCTGCCGCCGCAGCAGGCCCCATTCCTCCCAGCACACCCAGTTTTTTACCATTTTTCTTATACTTGGTCACCTTGATCCCTCCACCAGCAAGAACTGTTTTTATTCGTTTATTTTACCACAACCGGCCGCGACAGTACAGCATGCAATTTTTTATATGTATACATACTTTATGTGCTTTACTCTTTAATTATTAATTTGTTATACTAAAGGGGTATAATTAAATAAAAATCTACCCCGTTTGGAGGAATCAGGATGACCAAGAAAAAAATCGTCGTTATCGGCGGAGGCTGGGCCGGCTGTGCCGCAGCTCTTACTGCTGAAAAAGCCGGTGCCGACGTAACTCTGCTCGAGCGTACCGATATGCTTTTAGGCACAGGGCTGGTCGGCGGGATTTTCCGCAACAACGGCCGCTATACTGCCGCCGAAGAATGTATCGCCATGGGCGCAGGCGACCTGTTTACAGTTATGGAAGCCGTTGCAACTCATAAAAACATGGATTTTCCCGGTCATAAACACGCTACTCTTTACAATATCTATAAAATCGAGCCCGCGGTCAAAAAACTGCTCCTGAGCCGCGGCATCAAGCTGCTGATGGCTGATCCGGCCGTTAAAACGGAATACGAAGGCGACACGATCACCGCCGTTATTACCAAAAGCGGCCTGCGCCTTACTGCCGACGCTTTCGTAGATGTCAGCGGTTCTTCGGCTATGCCGCTCAACTGCAATAAACACGGCAACGGCTGCGCCATGTGTATCCTGCGCTGCCACAGCTTCGGCCCCCGCGTCAGCGTCACCACCCAGTCCGGCGTGGAAGAATGGACAGCAGAAAAACCTACAGGGCTCGGCGCCATGAGCGGCTCCTGTAAGCTGTTCAAAGAATCACTGGCCCCTGAGATCGTTACCGAGCTGGAAAAGACAGGCTGCTGCGTCGTCCCGATTCCCGAAGCAATCAAAAAGCATAAAGAAAAGCTGGCTATGAAAGCCTGCCAGCAGTATGCGCTCGACGCTTATGCCGACAACATCGTTCTGCTGGACACCGGCTCAGCCAAGCTGATGACGCCTTATTATCCGCTGGAAGAGCTGCGTATGATCCCCGGCTTTGAACGGGCCCGCTTCGAAGACCCACTGTCCGGCGGCAAAGGCAACTCTATGCGTTACTTTAATTTCGCCCATGTCGATGCTTCCTTAAAGGCTGACGGCAAAACCAACCTTTTCTGCGGCGGCGAACGTGCCGGAGCAATGGTAGGCCATACGGAAGCTATCGTCAGCGGCTCGCTGGCCGGGCATAACGCCGCCAGAGCCGCCAACGGTCTGGCGCCAGTCATCCTGCCTGAAACCACAGCTATCGGCGAATTTATCGGCTACGTTGTCAAGCAAATGCTGGACGCCGAGACACGCAATAAAAAATACACCTTCTCCGGCTCAGTTTATTTTGAACGGATGCAGGCCAAAAATCTTTACAGCACCGACGATGACGCTATCAAGGCCCGTGTCGAAGCGGCAGGCTGCACCAATATTTTCTCAAACTTATAAGAAAGATGTGATAATCTGATGGCAACTGTACGCGATATCCTCAAAGCCCTCGACGTTATTACCGGCGGCCGCGTCATCACCGACTCCTTCGGTTACGGCGGCGCTAACCCCTTTGTAGTTACCAAGACCTCCGGTATCCCCGGCAAAGCTGTGACCGAACTGCCCGGTCTCGTCTGGGGCGATCCAGATATGCCCGTCAAAAAAGTAGCGGTTATGATGACCCTGACTGAAAGCGCCATTGAACTGGCCGGCGCAACAGGCATCGACTGCCTTATCGCCCATCACCCAATCGCGGAAGGCTCCAATACCGGCGGCGTTACCGCCAGAGATTACTTTAATCTGTATCATCTGGCTGTTTTTGAGCTGCACGAAGCCTTTCACGGCCTGCATCCCGGTATCGCCTGGATCCACGGCAGCTGCGCCAAACACGTCAACATCCGCTTTGGCGGTGTCCCCGGTAAGATCGTCTGGTATGGCAACGCCCTGCCGGAAGTAGAAACACTGGGCGACCTGCTCAACCGTATTGACACGATCATGGGCACTGATATCGAATCACGCGTGCTCACCTCTGAACGTCAGATCCGCGGCTGTACCGAGATCCACGAAACCTCGATCGCAGCCCGCGCCAAAATCTTTGTCGGCAGCCCCGACACCAAGCTGGGCAAAACCATCACTGTTTTCCCGCATACCGGTTTCTCGGCCGAGGACCTGGAAAAAGCCTACGCCGAATACCCCGAAGCCAACACCGTAGTCTGCACGATCAGCAGACCGCTGCCCGGCGACCCGCTGGTCAAAAAAGCCGAAGAACTGGGCCTGAACCTGATCGCAGGCAACTCTCACGCGCTGGAGATCTTAGAAAACGGAATCCCCCTGGCCTGGGCCCTGCGTCTGCAGATCCCCGAGCTGGATATCCACATCTTCCGCGAACGTATGGTAAGCCTGCCGCTGGACCACTGCGGCTGCACCCACATCGAAAACTACGGCGAAACCATGGCGCGCAATTATCTGCCTAAGCCAAAAACAGAATAACGGAGGGGTTTATGATGAATGGTGGAAAAAGAAAGATCGAACTGATCGAATACGTAGGCCTGTTTTTAGTCGCCTTTTCCTTTTTGATGCTGGTAGTTAACCCCGGCGGTATCGGGAACCTGTTCAACAATATGTTCAACCATGCCGCCCCTATTATCATCAAGGTCTATATCACAGGTTCCATCGGTATCGCGATCATCATCAGCGTTACCATGGGACGCCTGCTGGAACGCCTTGGCTTTACCGATGCCCTGATGCGTATTTTCGTGCCCCTGATGAAGGTCATCGGTGTCAACGCCGCTGTAGCCGTACCGTCCGTATATAATATCCTCGGCGATATCAACGCTGCCGGCCGTATTGGCGGCCCGATCCTCAAAAAATCCAAAGCCACCAAAGACGAGCAGAAAATCGCTATCGCTACCATGATGCAGTCGCAGTCCTCCTTTGCGATCTTCGTTTTCGGCTTGATTGCTTTGAACGCCGCCAAGGTTTCCGTCTGGGTCGTCGTTTTTCTGGCGGTGTTCCTGCCGGTGCTTTTGACGCCGCTGCTTCTGCGTCTCACTATCTGGCGCGACACCAAAGCTGTCTCGCTTGAAGACTTGCCCCGCTTCACACCTGAAACCGGTTTTCTGCCGACCATCTTCAATGCGGCCAAGGAAGGCGCCGAGCTGTTGTTTTTGCTCATCATTCCCTCCTGCGCCGTAGTTTTTGCGGCAATCGGCGCTTTAGACCATTTCGGTCTGTGGACCGGCATTCAGGCCGGTATCAATACCATGCTCAATGCCTTCAACATCCATGCCGAAACCGGTTCCGTTTCTATTTTAGTCGGCGGGTCGCTGGCAATGGCCCAGCTGAAGGAAATTGCCGCCACAATCGCCCCGCCGCTGGTCGTCGGCTCGTATATCCTGGCTTCCTCCGGCTTCCCGCTGCAGGTCATCTTCGGGCAGATCCCCGCTATCTGGAGCGGCTGTACCGACCTTACCGAACGCGAGGCCATGACGGCAGCCATTATCGGCGCAGTCATCAAGGTTTTAACGGCAGCTTTATTTGCCACCTGTCTGCAATTCCTTTATATGTAATAACATTATAAGCAAAACCAGCCGCTTCAAGCGGCTGGTTTTATTTTTGTAAAAGCTCAAAATTATTCTTTTTATACCTGATCAGTCCGTCCGCCTGCATCTTACTGAGCTCACCTGACATCGCGCTGCGGTCTACCGCCAGAAAATCGGCCAGCTGCTGCCTGTTAAAGGGTATCGTCAGCTTATTGCTCTGCTGCAGGCGCGCCTGTTCTGAAAGGTACGCCAGCAGCTTTTCCCGCGTCGTCCGCTTCGTCAGATATTCCATTTTCTGAGTCAGAAACAGATTGCGCTCCGCCATCAGCAGGAGCAGATTATGCAGCAGCCTGTTTTCAGCTTCGCTGCGAGCCGAACCCGCCAGCAGACGTTTAATGTCCAGAAAGATCACCGTAGCTCCATTAGGCGCGGCCACACTCACCGTCAGCGGCACCTGCCGCAGACAGGCATAGACCTCGCCGAACAGATGCCCGCAGCCCAGCTGCGCCAGAATATTCTGCCGCCCCCAGTAATCCTCGCGCAGGATATGCACGCTGCCGGCAACGACAAAACCAGCTGTCGTTACCTGCTCGCCCAGCTGCCAGATAAAGCTGTTCCGGGGATAGACCCTCAGCTGCGCATCCAGATTCTGCAGCACTGCCGCGATCTCTGTTTTCGCAATACCGCGGAACAAAGATGCCGACGCTATGATCTGCAAATATTTATCCATTCTTCTTTACCTCCGTTGTAAAAACAACAGCTTTCTTCCTACTATCGTACTATAATAAAAACAGAAAGACAACAGGAGGTTCATCATGTTACGCAAAATAATCACTATAGATCAGGAAAAAGGTAACGGCGGCGGTCTCTGCGCCCAGGCCTGCCACGAACAGGCCATAGGCATGGTGGACGGCAAGGCAGCCCTGCTGCGAGACGATTACTGCGACGGCCTGGGCGACTGCCTGCCCGTTTGCCCTACCAATGCCATAACCTTTGAAGTACGTGAAGCCGCAGCCTATGACGAAGCTGCCGTTTTGGCCAATAAAGCCAGCCAGGAAGCTGAACTTCCCTGCGGCTGCCCCGGCACACAGGCCCGTTTACTGCATCAGCAGGAACCTGCACCAGCGCAGCAGACAGCCACGCCCCAAAACAGCGAGCTGCAGCAATGGCCTGTCCAGATCAAGCTGGTCAACCCGCACGCACCCTACCTGCAAAACAGCAGGCTGCTGGTTGCCGCCGACTGTACCGCCTTCGCCTACGGCGATTTCCACCGTAAATTCATAAAAAACCATATCACGCTTATCGGCTGTCCCAAGCTGGACAACGAAGATTACAGCCGCAAGCTGACTGAGATCCTGCTTGCAAACGATATCAAAAGCGTTACCGTCGTCCGCATGGAAGTACCCTGCTGCGGAGGTATAGAAAACGCCGTAAACCGCGCAGTCGCCGCTTCCGGCAAGTATATCCCGGTGAAGGTGGATATCATCACCACCGACGGACAGGTAATAGATTGATTTGTGGTATCGGCTTTCGCCTGATATATTTTGGATCTGGAGCTGTATTTTTTACGGCTCCTTTTTTCTGTTCCGCAAAATGTCACCTGATTTTCATTGACAAATACCCGATATAGTGGTATAATAAAATGAATATTTGTATTCAAGAGGTGTTTTTTTAATGACTATATTTTACAAATTCGACGGTCAGATGTATATTAACATAACTAACGGCTGTCCCTGCGACTGCGTGTTCTGCCTGCGGAACAACTCCGATTCCGTGAAGGATAATGGCAGCCTGTGGCTGGAGCACGAGCCTTCCTTCGAGGAGATCGTGGATGCATACGAGAAATTCGATAAGACCGGCTGCACGCACGCGATATTCTGCGGCTACGGCGAGCCTACCGTCCGCGCGGACATGCTCGTTAAGACTGCGCAGTATATCCGGGAGCACTCTGATATGAAGATACGCCTTAACACAAACGGACTTGTCAGCATGATCCACCCGAAATTCGATATTGAGCAGTTCCGCGGACTTATCGACGTGGCTTCCATCAGCCTCAACGCCCCAGACGCGAAGCGCTACAACGAGATCACAAGGCCGCATTTCGGCGAGCCGGCGTTCCAGGCTATGCTTGATTTCGCCCGGGGTATGAAGAATATGGGCGTCCAGGTGAAGTTCACCGTTGTCGACGTTATCACAAAGGACGAGATCGACCGCTGCCATCAGCTTGCTGACAGCATGGGAATACCGCTCAGAGTGCGCGAGTACATCACCGACAACGAAAGCTACACATGAGGATTATCGGTATCGACCCGGGATACGCCATCGTTGGGTATGGAGTTCTAGACTATGAGAAAACGCGGTTCTCCGTGGTGAACTACGGCGCGATAACCACCGGCGCCGGAACCAGCGGGGACCGCCGCCTCAGGGAGATCTACTACGACATGTGCACCGTGCTCGATATGTTCAAGCCGGACTGCATGTCCATTGAGAAGCTATATTTCACCAACAACAAGACCACCGGAATCGATGTTGCGCAGGCGCGCGGGATAATCCTGCTGACGGCTGTGCAGCGGGACATCGAGATCTACGAATACACGCCAATGCAGGTGAAGCAGGCGGTCGTAGGCTACGGCAAGGCTGAGAAGCACCAGGTGCAGGAGATGGTGAAGAATATCCTCCGTCTGGACGCGATACCCAAGCCCGACGACACTGCGGACGCGGTGGCTCTCGCGATATGCCACGGACATTCCAGCGGGTCGCAGCTTTCGAGGCTCATTGCAAAGGCTGCGGAAAACGACGGCGCGATGGGAAAAATATACCACAAGAGTGACAAGAGGTAAAATACATGATATACAGCTTACACGGCGAACTTATCCACACAGAGCCGAACCTCGCGGTAGTTGAATGCGGCGGGGTAGGCTACGCCTGCCGCACGACCATGAACACGCTGAAAAAAATAGGCGGCAGCGGGGAAGTCAGTCTTTTTACTCAGCTGAATGTCCGCGAGGACGCGATAGATCTTTTCGGCTTCGCTGATACTGCTGAATTGCAGGCGTTCAGGCAGCTCACTTCCATTTCGGGAGTGGGTCCTAAAGCCGCGCTTGCGATACTGTCCGACCTCACTCCGTCCAAGCTGGCGCTGTGCATAACCACCGGCGACAGCAAGACTCTGACGCGCTCTCCGGGGATAGGCAACAAGATTGCCCAGCGTATCGTTATGGAACTTAAAGACAAGGTGGCAAAGGAACAGCACATCTCCGCTTCCGACTTCGGCACGGAGCCTGTTACTGCGGCTTCGGTAGGCGGCAACGCCGCTGCGGAGGCTATCACAGCGCTGTGCGTGCTTGGATTCGCCCTGCCGCAGGCTCAGGCGGCGCTCACCGGCGCAGACCCTGACAGCAGCGTTGAGGAGCTTATAAAATACGCGCTCAAGCATTTGGGCTGAGTCAGCGAAATCGCGTTTGGGAGGTGAGCGTTTTGAAGAATGCAGAAGCGACCGCTAAGGCATTCATGGCTATTGCGGCGGCTGAGTTTTTCCTGTTTCTGGGTTTCATGTATGCAGAGGGGAACGAAAATTTCCGGCTGATGTGCATATCCGGGCTGATACTCGGCGGAGGCACGGCGGCTGCCCTCGCGGCAAGTACGCTCTGCTCGTTTGCAAAGGAGTCTTTTTCGGAACGCCGGGCGGCTCTCAGGGCGCTCGGAAAACACGGGCTTCGCATTCTCCGGCACGACGAGGGCGCACGCTGCGCTTACAAGGGAATTCTCATGCTGATGAAGGGGCGCTACCCCGAGGCGGAGGAAAAACTCATGCGCGCCCTGAGTATCTCGGACAACCGCCAGAATCAGCTTTTCTGCGTGGAGTGGCTCATCAAGCTGTACGAGGCGCAGGAGAACGAAGGGCAGCTCATGTGGGCGCTTCGGAAGGCTGCGGAGATAGCTCCGGACAATCCGGACGCGCAGTCGCGGCTCGGGCATGCCTATTACAACGAGGGTAAGCTCAGCAGTGCGGAATACTGCTTTGAACAGGCGCTCAGGTACGACCCGAACTATGGGTACTCCTACTACAGCCTGGCGACGATATACACGCTGCGCGGCGAGGACGAGCGCGCTCTCGAGACCCTCAAGAAATTGGTGACTATCCAGGAAAACCACCCGCTGGTCTACGCCGAACTTGCCACATGGTACGCAATGCACGACGATGAGAAAAACGCCGAGGAAGCCTACGACAAGGCGATACTCTGCGGCTACAAGGACCCAGAGGAGCTTTCAAAGCGCATGACCGCGCTGCGAATGTTCAATCACGCTGAAAACGCAACTGGAAACGACCTGCCGCGGGATTATCACAGATACACCGAAAAGGAAGAAACTGAGGAAACAGTAAAGGAAGATACAGATGCTGGAAATGTCTGAACTCGGGGGAAATCCCGAACGCAGTAACAGAATAGTCGAGCCGGAATATAATGAGTCAGATACCGATATCGAGTATTCCCTGCGCCCGAAGGTGCTTGACGAGTACATCGGTCAGGATAAGGTCAAGGAGAACATGAAGGTCTATATCGAGGCTGCGAAAAAGCGCGGTGAATGCCTCGATCATGTTCTGCTCTACGGCCCTCCCGGACTCGGAAAGACCACGCTTTCGTGTATTATCGCGAACGAGATGGGCGTGAATATCCGCGTGACCTCCGGTCCGGCGATCGAGAAGGCGGGGGACCTGGCGGCTCTGCTGACCAATCTGCAGCCCAACGACGTGCTTTTCATCGACGAGATACACCGCCTTTCCCGTCAGGTTGAGGAAGTGCTTTACCCTGCGATGGAGGACTATGTTCTCGATATAATCATGGGCAACGGTCCATCTGCGAGGTCTATCCGCATCGACCTGCCGAAATTCACGCTGATAGGCGCTACTACGCGCTCCGGACAGCTTTCTGCGCCTCTGCGCGACAGATTCGGCGTTATCCAGCGGCTGGAACTGTATACTCCGGAGGAGCTTTGCAGCATCGTGCAGCGCTCCGCGATAATCCTCGCGATACCCTGCACAAAGGACGGCGCGATGGAGATCGCAAAGCGCTCAAGAGGCACGCCGCGTATCGCGAACCGCCTGCTCAAGCGCGTCCGCGACTATGCGGAGGTGCTCGGTGACGGAAAGATAACCCAGGAGCTTGCGGATATCGCGTTAGGCCGCGAGGATATCGACAAGCTAGGTCTTGACAGGCTTGACAGGCGGCTTCTGGAAATGATAATCAAGGGCTACAACGGCGGTCCCGTCGGGCTGGAAACGCTGGCTTCCGCGCTTGGAGAGGAGTCAGTGACGCTGGAGGAGGTCTGCGAACCGTTTCTCATGCAGCTCGGGTTCATTGCAAGAACTCCGCGCGGGCGCACCGCTACTGCGCTCGCTTACAGACACCTGGGGATACTCCAGGACGGTCAGCAGCGGCTTGATTTCTGATAATAGAGCATACTCTAATTAAATATACATAACGGGGGCAATAATATGGGAAGAATTTTCGGCACGGACGGCGCGCGCGGCGTTGCAGTCACGGAACTCACATGCGAAAGGGCAATGGAGATAGGAAGGGCGGCGGCTTACGTCCTCACTAAGGAGAGCGGCAAGGCTCACCCGAATATCATCGTTGGCATGGATACCCGCATTTCCTCTAAAATCCTGGAGGCGGCGCTGTCCGCTGGTCTTGCTTCCGTGGGAGCAAACGCGCTGCTGCTTGGAGTTGTGCCTACTCCTGCGGTGGCTTATCTTGTGAAAAGGTACAATGCGGACGCGGGCGTTATGATCTCCGCTTCGCATAATACCGTGGAATACAACGGCATAAAGCTGTTTTCCTCCGAGGGATTCAAGCTCCCGGACAGCGTTGAGGAGGAGATAGAGGCTCTTATCCTCGACCGGAAGGACGAGATCAGGCTTCGTGACGGCATCGAGGTCGGGAGGATCTCCAGGCTCAGCAGCGCCTGCACCGACTACATTCAGCACATCAGGGAATGTTCCGGCGCGGGGGACTACGCGGGAGTCAATCAGCGCTTCTGCTTCGACTGCGCGAATGGAAGCTCCGCCGCTACGGCGCGCAAGCTTTTCGCGTACCTCGGGAACGGCTGCGAGTTCATCGCAGACGAGCCGGACGGCACCAACATCAACGACAACTGCGGCTCCACGCATATCGGTCAGCTCTGCGAGTACGTTAAGAACGGCGGCATGGCGGCTGGATTCGCGTTCGACGGCGACGCCGACAGGTGCCTTGCGGTCGATGAAAACGGGAAGGTAATAGACGGCGACCGTATAATCGCAGTTCTTGCCAAGCGCATGAAGGAAAAGAAGATACTCAAGGGCGACGCCGCTGTCGTTACCGTTATGAGCAACCTCGGGTTCCACGATTTCATGAAGCAGAACGGCATGAAAACCGTCTGCGCCAAGGTCGGCGACAGATATGTCCTCGAGGAAATGCAGCGCAGCGGGTACAATGTCGGCGGCGAGCAGTCCGGACATATAATCATGCTCGACCATGCGACCACCGGCGACGGTCAGCTCGCGGCGGCTATGCTCATAAAGGTCATGACCGAGACCGGGAAGTCCCTGGCGCAGCTCTGCGAGGGCATCGAGGACTACCCGCAGCTTCTCGTGAACGTGAAGATAACCGAGAGCGGCAAGGGCAAGTGGAACAAGGTTCCTGCTATAATGGACTGCATTTCCGCAGCTGAGAAGGAACTCGGCGGCAGCGGCAGAGTACTCGTCCGCGAGAGCGGCACGGAGCCTCTGGTGCGGGTTATGGTTGAGGGCAAGGACATGGATATGGTGAAGCGGCTGGCGGACTCCATCGCGGAGGAAGTCAAGCGCAGCCTTACCTGACGGAGGAAACATGCTGGTTTGTGCAAATAACGGGAACTTTCCCGCAAATGATAAAGATGAACTCAAAACCGCGCTGAATGCGGCGTGCGGCGAGATATGGCTCGGAGAGGGCACCGATTCCTACCCCTGCATGGCGATACTCTGCTGCGAGGACGGCGCTTCCATCAACTATTTCGAGAGCGAGGGCGGCACGGCGTATGTTTCCATCGGCGACAAGACCCGCCACGGAACCATTGACGTCAACATCGACGGCGAGGCGTATCAGCTCAACCGCGGGCAGATAGTTCCGGAGGAGAAGATACTCGAGATAGCCGAGGCGTTCATGAATGAAATGAAGCTGCCGGAGTGCGTTGAGTGGGAGAAGATTTAAAATATGCCGTTTGATTTCAAAAAGGAATATAAAGAGTTTTATATGCCGCCCAGAAAGCCGGGTATTGTCAACATTCCCAAGATGAACTATATTGCAGTTCGCGGGACGGGCGACCCCAACAGCGAAAACGGCGAGTACAAGGAATCCATCGGGCTGCTGTATGCGGTTGCATTCACTATAAAGATGAGCAAATTGGGCAGCCACAGAATGGCGGGCTATTTTGATTATGTGGTTCCTCCGCTTGAGGGATTCTGGCGGCAGGACGGTTCGGATTCCATCGACTATTCCCATAAAGAGAAATTTCACTTCATTTCGGCAATCAGGCTTCCAGATTTTGTTACTGCTGATGAATTTAACTGGGCGGTCGGGGAAGCTGCCAGAAAAAAGAAGCTTGACCTTTCCAAAGTGGAGGTCTTTACTTATGATGAAGGGCTGTGCGTGCAGTGCATGCATATCGGTCCATATGACGACGAGCCGAAAACAATAGAAGCGATGCACGAGCATGCGGCACAGAATGGCTATGTTCCGGATATACGCGCTGAACGCATGCACCATGAGATATATCTTTCAGACCCTCGAAAATGCGCTCCGGAGAGGTTAAGGACTGTTGTTCGCCACCCCGTCAAGTTGGGTGAGCGTTAAGAATAAGCAGGAACAGAGGACAAAAGAATGAGACTTTCAGACAAGTGGCAGGACTACTGCCTTATCGACACATCAGACGGCGAGCGGCTGGAGCGCTGGGGCGACGTCACCCTTATCCGCCCCGACCCGCAGATAATCTGGAAATGCTCCGGCGAGGCTCCTGAGTGGCGCACCGCCCACGCAAAGTACAACCGCTCGTCCTCCGGCGGAGGCTCCTGGGATTACCGCAGGAAGCTCCCGGAGAGCTGGCAGATAAAGTACGGGGAACTCACATTTATGGTGAAGCCCACCGGATTCAAGCACACCGGGCTGTTCCCGGAGCAGGCGGTCAACTGGGACTACTGCATGAACGCTATCCGCGGCGCAGACCGCCCGATAAACGTGCTGAACCTGTTCGCCTACACCGGCGGAGCTACGCTCGCATGCGCTGCGGCGGGAGCCTCCGTGTGCCATGTGGACGCAGTAAAGGGCATGGTTGACTGGGCGCGCACCAACGCGAAGCTGTCCGGGCTTTCGGATAAGCCGATACGCTGGATCGTCGACGACGCGCAGAAGTTCATCAGCCGCGAGATACGCCGCGGGAACCACTACGACGGCATTATACTCGACCCTCCCAGCTATGGCAGGGGAACCAACGGCGAAATGTGGAAGCTGGAGGACTGCATTTACGACCTGATGGAGAGCTGCACGCAGCTCCTTTCGGACAAGCCGCTGTTCGTGCTTCTGAACAGCTACACGACCGGGCTTTCCGCCAGCGTTATGAGCTACCTCCTGCAAATGACCGTCGGTAAGCGGTTCGATATCACGGTGGATTCCCAGGAGATAGGGCTGCCGGTAAAGCAGACCGGTATGCCGCTCCCCGCAGGAAGCACCGCAATAGTACATTTTTGAGATAACGGGTGAATCACTTGAACATTATAGAAGTCGAAAACCTTTGCTTTGATTACATCAGCTACGACGAGGACGGCAAGGAAGTAGGCCGCAATCCGGTTCTGAAGGACGTTTCCCTGTCCGTTCCGGAGGGGCAGTTCCTTGCGGTGCTGGGTCACAACGGCTGCGGAAAATCCACGCTTGCGAAGCACTTCAACGCGATTCTCACGCCGACCTCCGGCAAGGTCACGGTCGCGGGCATAGATACCTCCGACGAGGACAAGCTGTTTGATATCCGCCAGACGGTGGGCATGGTGTTCCAGAATCCGGATAACCAGCTCGTTGCTACCATTGTCGAGGAGGACGTTGCTTTCGCGCCGGAGAACATGGGAATTCCGCAGCCGGAAATCCGCCAGCGCGTCGACGACGCACTGAAACAGGTCGATATGTACGAGTACCGCGAGCATGCTCCGCACCAGCTTTCGGGCGGTCAGAAGCAGCGCGTCGCCATCGCGGGAGTTATCGCGATGCAGCCGCGCTGTATCGTCATGGACGAGCCTACCGCAATGCTTGACCCCAAGGGCAGGCGGGAGGTCATGGAGACTATCCACACGCTCAACCGCGAAAAGGGCATAACTGTAGTCCTAATCACGCACTACATGGACGAAGCCGCGCAGGCTGACCGCGTGGTCGTGATGGACGGCGGCAATATCATCATGGACGACGTTCCGAAGAAGATTTTCTCACAGGTTAAGAAGCTGCGTTCCGTCGGGCTGGACGTCCCGCAGGTGACTGAACTATGCGAGGAGCTTCGCGAGAAGGGCGTGGACATTTCCACGGAAATAATCGGCGAACAGGAGTGCGCAGAGGCTCTGTTCAGCCTCACAAAGGGCAGGAGCGCGGAGATACCTCCGGCGAAGGAAGCCGCAGAGGACGACAAGCGCCCGGTAGTGCTGGAATGCGACAAGGTGACTTACAAGTACAGTATAGGCACTCCGTTTGAAAAGACCGCGGTGAACAGCGTCGACCTGAAGATACGCCAGGGCGAGTTCGTCGGGATAATCGGACACACCGGAAGCGGTAAGTCAACGCTGATACAGCATTTCGACGGGCTTGTGAAGCCGACCTCCGGGCGCGTGCTGGTGGACGGCGCGGACATCTGGAGCAAGGACGTGAATATACGCAGCATACGCTTCAAGGTGGGGCTTGTGTTCCAGTATTCGGAGCACCAGCTCTTTGAAGAGACCGTTGCGAAGGACATCGCCTACGGTACGAAGAACATGGGACTTTCCGAAGAGGAGATAAATAAGCGCGTCAGGAGCGCCGCCGAGAGCATGGATATCGTCCACCTGCTTGACAGGTCGCCGTTTGAGCTTTCCGGAGGCCAGCAGAGAAGAGCCGCCCTCGCGGGAGTCCTCGCGATGGATCCCGAGGTGCTTATCCTCGCCGAGCCGGCGGCGGGTCTCGCCCCCAAGGGGCGC
>OGDS01001498.1_pt1 | contig 17326 bp, 8 predicted proteins | sample 1570351 | NCBI WGS metagenome assembly OGDS01 (sample SAMEA2581974, study PRJEB24529) | metagenome | biome: Human gut stool | place: China | collected 2011
GAATCCCACTCCGGGGGTTCCGACTATCTTGACTTCATAAAGCAGTTTGTCAAAGAATTTCCATGAGGAGAGGCTGTCCGGGGTCTTTAGCCAGAGGTATGGGGCGTTATCGCCTCCGTACACCGTGAGACCGCAGTTTTGCAGACCCTCTTTCATGATCTTCGCATTGGTCATATAATAATTGATAGTAGCTGTTACTTGCTGTTTCCCGGCGGTGGAATAAACCGCTTCCGCACCCCGTTGGGTTATGTAACTGGTTCCGTTGAATTTCGTGCATTGGCGACGGTTCCATAATTTGTTCAACTGTACCCGTTGCCCGTCCAGCGTGAAGGCGTTCAGCTCCTTCGGTACAACCGTGTATCCGCAACGTATTCCCGTGAATCCGGCGGTTTTAGAGAAGCTCCGGAATTCGATGGCTACCTTCTTCGCTCCTTTGATCTCGTAGATAGAGTGGGGAATATTTGGGTCCTGTATATAAGCCTCGTAAGCGGAGTCGTACATGATAAGCACGTCGTTGGCGAGGGCATAGTTTACCCATTTCTTCAATTCGTCCTTAGTCAAGGTCGTTCCGGTCGGGTTATTGGGATAGCAGAGGTAAAGGATGTCCACCCTGCGACTGGGCAGATCCGGTACGAAGTTGTTTTCCGCCGTGCAAGGGATGTATACGACATCGCTCCATTTCCCGTTTTCCAATACCCCGGTGCGTCCGCTCATTACGTTCGAGTCGATGTAGACCGGATATACGGGGTCTGTCACCCCGATACTATTGTCGTGGCGGAGCATGTCACCTATATTTCCACAATCGCTTTTCGCCCCGTCGCTGATGAATACCTCGCTCGGTTCGATAAAGACTCCCCGGCTGGCATAATCGTTCTTGATGATAGCGTCGATTAGGAAAGGATATCCCTGCTCGGGGCCATATCCGTGGAATGTATCCTTGCTCGCCATTTCTTCCACGGCTTTATGCATCGCCTCAATAACGGCGGGGGCAAGTGGTTGCGTAACATCACCAATACCCATTCGAATGATCTTATCCTTGGGATGGGTAACCTTGAAGCTGTTTACCTTTTTCGCGATGTCGGAGAAAAGGTAATTGTTCTGTAATTTCAGGAAATGTTCATTAATTAGTGCCATACTCAGTTCTTTTGTTTTTATGTTGTTGTTTTTGTTGTTTTGTCTTGTTCCCCGTGTCAGACTTTGATGAATCCCTCGAACACGTTGACCGCTCCGCCGGTCATAAAGACCTTACCGCTTCGCTCGTCCCACTCGATGGTTAAAGGGCCCCCATCCATGATGACCTTCGTCTTTCGCTTTGTCTTCCCACGTACGACCCCGGCCACGGCGGTGGCGCAAGCTCCGGTTCCGCAGGCTTGGGTGATGCCGGAACCTCGTTCCCACACCCTCATCCGTACCTCGTCCGGCTTTAGCACCTGCACGAACTCCACGTTTGTCCGATCCGGAAAAAGCGGGAGGCATTCCAGTAACGGGCCTACGCTTGCCAGATCGACCTGGTCCATCTCGTCCACGAAGATAACCAAGTGAGGATTTCCCATAGAGATGACGGTGCCGGTGTAAATTTCTCCTCCGGCCTCAACTTCCAAGGCGATCTCACCTACGGCAGGCTTTCCCATATCTACCGTGACCTCGGTGACCTCTTCACACTCTATTTTCAATTGTAGCTCTTTGATACCAGATAAGGTCTCTAACGTAACCTTGTTCTTTTGCGTTAGGCCGGCCTCATAGACATATTTGCCAATACATCTGGATGCGTTTCCGCACATCATCGCCTCGGAGCCGTCCGCATTATAGATATGCATGCTGAAATCGGCGATGTCTGAAGAACCTATCAAGACCAAACCATCAGATCCTATGCCTGTGTGCGGCTTGCTCCATGCGATAGATAATTCCTCGGGGTTGTGTATCGGATAGACCATCGTGTTTACATAGATGTAATCATTTCCGGCACCGTGCATCTTTGTGAATCTGATTGATTTTGTCATTTTGATGATATTATTCTTTATATTATTTCTTTTTGTTTTGTTGTAATGCAAATATATAACGTTTTGATAAGTATATAACAGGTGAGAGGCTCGAATGTTTTATAAATATGAAGTTTGTAATAGATTGAAGTTATAATATATGCTTTTAGTTATAAATAATAATTAGAAGTGCGTGTTTTGGTTTTATATCGTAATATATGCTTTGTGAATATGGGTTGCTGAACTGTAAGTAAAAAAGCTATATATCTATCTATTTGCTTAAAATAAGTCTGTTTGTCTGACGAGCCTCTTTTTCAAGAAGCCTTAACTAGGGATAGATAATGGGTGAAAATACGTATTTAACCACTGATTTCTACGTAAAAGGTCATGTTTTGTCACACGAAAGGTCGCGTTGGGCGACGCAAGTAGTGGCGTTAGCCAATGCGATAGGTCGCGTAAGGCGATACATATAGTCGCGTTGGGCGATACAACCGTATGAAATGCCTCTTTTATCCGTATAAAAAACATGTTTTGACCCGTATAAATGTGAACTAGCATGAATTATTTTTCTAGAACAAAAGGTCGTATTTGGCTAATATATTACTAAACAATCATTTGCTAATATTTTTTCTCATATTTAGGGACGAGAAGTACATCTGGCCAGAAAAATCAACTCTCCGGGAGTTTGGTTTACAAATTGACAAAAAGAAAGGAGCTACTCGGTTTTGTTTCCGGATAGCTCCTTTTTTCAGATTAACTAATTATCTAGATAATTTATTTTACGAACTTAACAGTTGTCTTATGAGCAGATCTCAAGAGCTTAGACTGATCGATTGAGATCATATAAATGCCGTTCGGCATATTCGGAGTGCTGATGTATTGCTCATCGCTAGTGATGATACCCGTAGAAACAACTTTACCTACCATATTAACGATTACATAATTACCCTTACCATTCTTTACATAAAGACCGCTAGCGGTTGTAGATACCGTAACCTCTTGAACCTCGTCATTGATAGTCTCGTTATCGGTGATGATACCCATAGCGTCAGATGTAATATATAATGTCGCCATGCGGACATTTTCTTTAACGCCATCGCCATTAGGATCAACAGCAGGACTAAAGTCTACCGTAATCTTAGTATCATTTGTAGGAGCCGTAGCCTTGATATTCATGACTTTTTCTTTACTGCTTCCTTTCAAGAAGTTGACATCTACGATCATCTTTGTATCTTTTAAGCTCGTAGCTTCAACTTTTGTCGTTGCGTCGATTTCCATTACACGAATAACCTCATCTTTTTTAGCTTCGTAAATAGAATCGATTGTAATAGTGTAATTGGTTTCTGCGCTTGCTTTAAGATTACTAACGACACCATTAACAAGAGAGGACATAATAGAATTGATTGCTGTGCTCATTGTTGCTGGCATTGTAACGATCTGTTTAGACATTGGAGTCCAAGCTGTATTTACGTCAGCACGTACTGAATCTGTTGTCGTTAAAACTAGATTTGCTCCAGATACGCCAATTGTCGGAGTCAACTTCTTATATCCTTTGATTTTGCTAGATGCGGCATCATATGAAGTCAAGACAATAGAATCTGCAGGCATGCCTGTTGTTGATTTCAAGTTTGCATATACGACAGCGTCACCCATTGGCAATTTTGCGTTAGGTGCTTGTAGAGGTTTACCGAATAAGCTAGCCTTGATAGTACTTTCTGTCATCAACTTTGTCATATCAAGAGATATTTGGAAGTTCGGGACTTGAGCTAACGTTGCAGCTAGACTACGTAAATTATCTTCTAAAGTAATCGTATAATCAATCGTACCAGAGCTATTTGCTGTTTCTGTTAGGCTTATCAATTTTCCATCTTTAAGCGGGAAATTAGGGATCATGCTACCCACGGTACCTAACCAACCTAATTTCAATTCTACGGATAAGCTGTTGAAAGGAAGAATGGTTCCTTTGTTCCCGGTCTTGATTAATACCGATAATAAATTTGTGGGTTTACCCGTTTCTGCGTCAACTAAAGCAGCTGCGGATACATCAATTTTCTCTGGTAAATCAATTTTTACGGATTGTCCGTTAAGTGAAACGTTATATTCTTTATAATCACTGAATGTCAGTTTTACGTCATTAACGATCCCTGCGATGAAATCACCCATTCCCGGTGCTATCGCAGAAAAATCCATAGAACTAAGATCCAATTTTAAACTATCAGGAGTAACCGAGATTGGATTTAATTGATCTGCACGTAGGCTTGATACTTGAGGCAAAAATAAAGGGGAATTAATTATGCTTTCGATATTAGGATTTGTGAGAGACATGAAATCAACTCCACTAATTTGCTTTACTTGATCAAAAACGGCAGGAACAATAACTTTAACAACAGCAGCCTTTTCTTTATCTGTTAATTGTTTTTGTTGTTGTGCCATCACTGGGGTGGTAGCCATGAATGTAGCGGCTGCCAAACTAATGCATGTAAAGATTTTCTTCATATAAATTTGTTTTAAAGTGTTTTATGACTCTAGCTGGCAAAGTTATTATAAAAATTAAATGCACCAGCGTTTATTATTCATAAAAGTTGGTGCATTTTGCTACTAAAGAAAAGAAATATTCGTCAATAAGCGGATTCATGTACGTCTTTTATGGCCCTGCCGCTTGGCTCGTTCATGTTTTTGAAAGCCGAGTCCCAAGCTAAAGCCTCTGCGGTAGAACACGCTACGCTAGGAATGGAAGGTACGCTTCTCGCCGCGCTTTCGCTGGGGAAATGCTCTTCAAAGATGGAGCGGTAATAATACTCTTCCTTGTTTTGGGGTGGATTGATTGGGAATCGTTTGGCGGCATTCGCCATCTCTTCATCAGTGACCGACTCGGAGGTTATTTTCTTTAATGTATCGATCCAGCCATAGCCTACCCCATCCGAGAATTGCTCTTTTTGCCGCCAAGCAATCTCCTTGGGCAAGCTGTCGGAAAATGCTTCTCGAAGTATCTTCTTCTCGATGATCGTACCCGGGCACATCTTTGCCACCGGATTCAGACGCATGGCCACATCAAGAAACTCTTTATCCAAGAACGGCACTCGTCCTTCTACGCCCCATGCGCAAAGGCTTTTGTTCGCGCGCAAGCAATCATATAAATACAGTTTGCTTAATTTACGCAGGGTCTCTTCATGGAAAGCCTGTGCGTTCGGGGCCTTATGGAAATATAAATATCCCCCGAATACCTCGTCCGCACCCTCGCCGCTTAGTACCATCTTGATACCCATGCTCCGGATCACACGGGCCAGTAAATACATGGGGGTGGAGGCTCGGACGGTAGTGACATCATAGGTCTCGATATGATAAATGACATCTCGTAAAGCGTCCAATCCTTCTTGTATCGTATAATGGATCTCATGATGAACCGTACCGATCGCATCCGCTACTTTACGGGCGGAGATCAAGTCCGGGGCATCTTTCAATCCGATGGCGAACGAGTGGAGTTGAGGCCACCATGCGTCCGCTTTCCCATTGGTCTCGATGCGTTTCGCCGCGTATTTCTTGGCGATAGCAGAGGTGATGGAGGAATCCAGACCTCCGGATAGAAGGACGCCATAAGGGACATCGCTCATCAGTTGGCGTTTGACGGCGGCTTCCAGCGCATCGTGAAGTTGTTGTACGTCGGTAGGATTATCTTTCACGTTGGCGTAATCCATCCAGTCACGGGTGTACCATCTCGTGAGTTTACGGTCTTCGCTATAGAAATAATGACCGGGGAGGAACGGCTCGTAATGAGTGGCGAAGCCTTCAAGTCCTTTTAACTCAGAAGATACCATCAAGTGTCCCTCGTCATCGTATCCGATGTAGAGCGGGATCACGCCGATCGGGTCACGGGCGATCAAGTAAACCTCTTTCTCCTCGTCATAGAGAGCGAAGGCGAAAATACCGTTGAGATCCTCGATGAAATCAATCCCTTTCTTCTTGTATAAGGCGAGGATCACCTCGCAATCGGAGCCGGTTTGGAACTCGTAATCGCCTTTTAACCGTTCTCGTAATTCCTGATGGTTGTAGATCTCTCCGTTGACGCAGAGGATGAGTTTGCCGTCGGGGCTGACCAAAGGCTGCCCTCCGGAGGCGGGGTCTACGATGGAAAGGCGTTCATGGGCCAAGATAGCGGTTTTGCCTTGGTAGATACCACTCCAGTCCGGCCCCCGGTGACGGATTCGTTTACTCATTAATAACGCTTGTTTACGCAGGGCTTGCGCTCCGTCGTGTATATTGAATATCGCTGTTATACCACACATGATCATTAAAAATTGAAAGTTGAAAATTAGTTGGTTTGTAAGAAACGGTCGATGGATCGGGCGACATTACGGCCGGAGGCCATCGCTTTTACGACTAGGCTCGCTCCGCTGACAGCGTCTCCGCAGGCAAATAGGTTGCTGTTGGCGGTATATCCGGCGTTGTCTACGGCGATGTTATCGCGGTTGTCGGTAGCCAATCGCAGTTCTTTGATCAATCCTTCTTGCTCTGGATGCAGGAAGCCCATGGCGAGGAAAACCAGATCGGCCTCGATGATCTCTTTCTTGCCGGTCAGCCTCATCTGCGGACGGCCTCCGTCTGGGGAGGGAACCCATTCGACTTCTTCTACCTCAACCCCTATCAGGTTGTTTTTCTCTCCGATAAAACGGTTAGAGGCTAGGTTCCACCGGCGGATACAACCTTCCTCATGGCTGCTGCTGGTTTTCAGTACTTGCGGATACATGGGCCAAGGTGTCGCCGGATTCTGTCCGACGGGTGGCTGGGGCATGATCTCGATCTGGGTGACACAGGCCGCCCCATGACGGTTCGCTGTCCCTACACAATCGCTACCCGTATCGCCTCCGCCAATCACTAAGACTTTCTTGCCTTTGCAATTGATCTGGCTTTTGGGCGGGATGGGGATGCCTTCTAAGATCCGGTTCTGCTGGCTTAATAACTCCAAGGCGAAATGTACGCCTCTTAAATGACGTCCCTCGATAGATAGATCCCGGGGAACCTCGGCGCCGATCGCTACGCAAACAGCGTCGAAATCTTTCACTACATCTTTCGCTAATATCTCTTTGCCGACCATCGTGTTTACACGGAAAAGAATCCCTTCTTGCTCCATGATACGGATACGGCGATCGATAATGTGCTTGCCTAGCTTGAAATTGGGGATGCCGAAGCGTAGCAAGCCGCCCGGTAACTCATCTTTCTCGAATACGGTGACTTCATATCCTTTCCGGTTCAATTGGTTCGCCACGGTCAATCCGGCGGGACCGCTACCGATCACGGCTACCTTTTTCCCGTTGCGTACCGGTTGGATAGGCTGTACGTATCCTTCCCGGAAAGCGGCTTCCACGATAGCCGCCTCGTTCTCACGGATCGTGACAGGTTCGTCGCAGCTAAGTTTCAGTACGCAGCTTTTCTCGCAGAGGGCGGGGCAGACACGTCCCGTGAACTCCGGGAAGTCGTCGGTCTGCTCCAATACGTGATATGCCTCTTTGTAACGGCCTTTGTATAACAAATCTTGCCATTCGGGTTGCTTGTTACCCAGTGGGCAGGCCCAGTGGCAGAAGGGTACGCCACAATCCATGCAGCGGGAGGCCTGCGTACGGCGGTCGCCGCTGTTCAAGGTCTGTTCTACCTCGCTGAAATCATCTATACGTTCGTGGACGGGACGATAGCCCGCCTCTTGTCTATGTATCGTTAGAAATGCTCTTGGGTTTCCCATAGTTCTCTTGTTTTTGTGTAAATATTTAGTAGTCTTTCTGCATCTCCGCGATCTTGCGTTGGAGTTTGCGCATCTGTTCCTCTTGGAGTACTTTCTTGTATTCGATCGGGACGATCTGGATGAACTCATCCACGTACTTGTTCCAGTTATCGAGCATTAATCCGGCCAGATGGCTGCCGGTATGATGATAATGCTTGCGGATCAATTCATGAAGTTCCTTCCGTGAGGTGCTATCCTCGATCAAGGAAAGCTCTACCATTTCCATGTTGCAATAATAATCGAAATCACCATTCTTGTTCCATACGTAAGCGACACCGCCACTCATTCCGGCGGCGAAGTTCCGGCCTGTATTGCCTAAGACGACAACCCGGCCTCCGGTCATGTACTCGCAACAGTGGTCGCCTACACCTTCCACGACAGCGATCGCCCCGGAGTTTCGCACGCAGAAACGCTCTCCGACCCGGCCGTTGATATAAACCTCACCACTGGTAGCTCCATATAATAAGGTATTACCGGCTATCGTATTGTCTTCCGCTATAAAGGTGGAGCGTACCGGAGGCATTAAACTGATGTGTCCGCCACTCAATCCTTTTCCGAGATAGTCGTTCGCCTCGCCTTTCAACCGGAAATGTACGCCGTGAGCCAGAAAGGCTCCGAAGCTCTGGCCTGCCGCCCCCTTGAACTTGATATGCAGGGTGTTCTCCGGTAACCCGATGTTCCCGTACCGCTTGGCGATCTCGCCGGAAAGCATGGCTCCTACGGAACGATCGGTGTTGGCTATCGCGTAATCCAACGATACTTCCTGTCCGGATTCGATGGCGGCCTTTGCGTGACGGATTATATCCACATCTTTCACGTTGTCGATCGCATGGAGTTGACGGGTGACATGATGGATGGCCTGCGTGGCGGCTTGTTTCGGTAGATGGATCAAGCGGCTGAGATCCAATAGATCATGTTTCTCGATATGATCGGAAGGTTTACGCATGAGTAAGTCCGTACGGCCAATGATATCGTCTAGTTTCGTATAGCCTAGCTCTGCCAGATATTCTCGAACTTCACGGGCGAGGAAGGTGAAGAAATTCACCAAATATTCGTGTCGGCCATGAAAGCGTTTACGTAATTCCTCATCTTGGGTAGCGACACCTACCGGACACGTGTTCATATGGCATTTACGCATCATCACACAGCCTAAGACAATCAAGGCGGAGGTGGCGAATCCAAACTCCTCGGCACCCAGCATCGCCATCAATACGATATCCCGTCCGGTTTTCAACTGTCCGTCTGTTTGCAAGCGGACTTGTCCCCGGAGGCCGTTCATCACGAGCGTCTGTTGAGTCTCGGATAGTCCTAGCTCGGGTGGGATTCCGGCGTAACGGATAGAGCTTATCGGGGAAGCCCCCGTTCCTCCTTCCGCCCCGGAGATCACGATCCGGTCCGCTTTAGCTTTGGCTACACCGGCGGCGATAGTTCCCACGCCACTCTCGGATACGAGTTTCACACTGATCTCGGCTTGAGGGTTCACGTTCTTCAGATCGAAGATCAGTTGTGCCAAGTCCTCGATCGAATAAATGTCGTGGTGAGGTGGAGGAGAGATCAGAGAGATTCCCGGAATCGAGTGACGGGTTCTCGCTATGATATCGTTCACCTTATAGCCGGGAAGCTGTCCTCCTTCGCCCGGTTTCGCTCCTTGGGCGACCTTGATCTGGATCTCGTCGGCGTTTACCAGATATTCCGTGGTCACGCCGAAGCGTCCGGAGGCTACTTGCTTGATGGCGGAGCGGAGCGATAACCCGTCCTCACGGGGGATGAAACGAGCCGAGTCCTCACCACCCTCGCCCGTGTTACTGCGTCCGTGTATCTTGTTCATGGCTATAGCTATCGTCTCGTGCGCTTCCCGGCTGATAGAGCCGAAGCTCATCGCTCCCGTGACAAAGCGGCGCATGATCGCTTCTTCCGGCTCTACCTGCTCCAAGGGGATCGGGGTGCGTTGTTTGAAGGTCAGGAAATCACGCAAGAATATGGGGCTTTCCTTCTCATCAACCACATGGGAATATTCCTTGAATTTCTTGTAGCTCCCCAAGCGGGTAGCTAGTTGAAGCATGGAAATGGTATCCGGGTTCCAAGCGTGTTTCTCGCCATCCTTGCGGAAGGAATAAATGCCTTTATGTTCCAATAAAGAATCCGTGGGGTGGGAGAATGCGTCATTGTGCATGGCGATCGCATCTGCCGCTATCTCTTCCAAGCGGATACCACCGATGTTGCTGGTGGTTCCCCCGAAGTAAGTATCTGCCAGATCCCGGCTTAGGCCGATCGCCTCGAAAAGCTTTGCTCCCCGGTAACTGCGGATCGTGCTGATCCCCATCTTGCTCATAACCTTGAATAAACCCTTGCAAATGGCTTTTACGTAATTCTTCTCGGCAGTCTCGTAATTCAATTGTATCTCTTGCCTGTCTACTAGATCATCCAAGATAGCGAAAGCCATATAAGGGTTGATGGCACTGGCTCCGTAGCCTAGTAAGAGGGCGGCGTGCATTACCTCACGCATCTCGCCGGTTTCCACTACCAGCGCTGTTTGCACCCTTTTCTGCACGGAGATCAGATGGTGATGCACGGCGCTTACCGCTAACAGGGAGGGGATCACCGCTTTTTTCTCATCTACGTTTCTATCGCTTAAAATGATGTAGTTAACGCCATCGGTGACGGATTGCTCCGCTTGCTTACATAATTCGTCCAAGGCAGCTTTCAGTCCTGCGCATCCTTTCTCTGCGTCAAACAAAGTGGGGAGCTTAACACTTTTAAAGCCCTTATACCGGATGTTACACAGGAGATCCAGTTGTGTATTGGTCAAGATCGGATGGTTCAGCCGAACCATTTTACAGTGGCTCTCGGTTGGAACTAAGATATTGCTTCCCACGGCCCCGATATACTCGGTCAGGCTCATGACGAGTTCCTCGCGGATCGGGTCGATCGGCGGGTTGGTTACTTGGGCGAATTGTTGGCGGAAATAATTATAGAGGATTTGCGGACGGGCGGATAATATGGCCAGTGGCGTATCGTTGCCCATGGAGCCGACCGGTTCCGCCCCTCCCGTGCACATCGGTACGATGATACGTTCGATATCCTCACGGCTGTATCCGAACGTACGCAGTAGCTTGTCGTATTTCTCTACCTTATGAGGAATCTTACGGCCGGATTTCAACTCGTCCAATTCCACCCGGTTTTTCTCCAGCCAAGTACGGTAGGGCTGGGCGTTCGCCAGTTGTTCCTTCAGCTCGCTATCGTAATAAATCTCGCCTTTCTCGGTATCGATGAGTAAGATCTTTCCGGGTTGCAGACGGCCTTTTTCCTTGATCTCGTTAGGCTCGAAATCCATGACGCCGACTTCGGAGGCCACGACCATCATGTCATGTTTCGTGATCAGGTAGCGGGCGGGGCGGAGACCGTTACGGTCTAGCATGCCTCCGGCGTAGCGTCCGTCGCTAAAGAGCAGGGCGGCAGGCCCGTCCCACGGTTCCATCAAGATGGAGTGATATTCGTAGAAAGCCTTTAGGTCTTCGGAGATAGGGTTCTTCTCGTTGAAACTCTCCGGTACCAGCATCGCCATGGCATGCGGCAGGCTCATCCCGGAGGCCACGAAGAATTCCAATACGTTATCCAGTGAGGCACTGTCACTCATGCCCGGCTGGATGATCGGGCGTATATCGTTGATATCCGGGATTCTGGGGGAGGATAGTACGCTCTCCCGGGCCTCCATCCATCCCCGGTTGCCCCGTATCGTGTTTATTTCCCCGTTATGTGCCAGTAGGCGGAAAGGTTGCGCCAGACTCCAAGTGGGGAAGGTGTTGGTACTGAAGCGTGAATGTACCAATGCCAGTCCGCTAGTGAAATAAGGTTGCGTCAGGTCCGGAAAGTAATGGCGTAGCTGCATGGATTCCAGCATGCCTTTGTAAACGATGTTTTTGGTGGAAAGAGACGCTATATAGAAATCATCCTTGGCCGGAAGGTCGGTGGCCGATACCCTTTTCTCGACCCGCTTACGTATGAGGTATAGCTTTAGTTCCAGCTCTTGCTGATCGTTACAGCCGATGATGAATATCTGCTTGATATCAGGTTCGGTCGCTTGTGCGTCCTTTCCCAAGATTTCCGTATGAACGGGAACTTTGCGTAAGTGCATCAAGGTTAATCCCTCTTTCTCGATCTCTTCGATGAGGATACTGAGGATGCTTGCTTGCTGTTCCTCGTCTTTGGGGAGGAAGATTAGTCCGGTGCCATATTTGCCTTTTTCGGGAACCGGAATTCCTTGCAGGAGGATGAACTCATGCGGGATCTGTAATAAGATTCCCGCTCCGTCACCCGTTTTGTTATCGGCTCCCTCGGCGCCTCGGTGCCTCATGTTCTCTAGTACCTTAAGGGCTGATTCGATGATGTCGTGCGATTTCTCGCCGTGGATATTTACTAACATTCCTACTCCACAAGCGTCATGTTCATAAGACGGGTCGTATAATCCTTGTCTGCTATTAAAATGATTTCTGTTTGTTTTCATTTATTGACCTTATGTTTGCGTATAAATGATTATTGCGTCAATTTGTTTCGCAAATATAGGTATTAATGGCATAATGTAATTGCTTGTAGGAGCGAAAGAACGGAGAAAAGATAAGAATATCTTATCTGATGTTTCTATTTGTAAGTATTTATTGGGTTTATTCTTTTTATTTGAAAGATATTTGGCTGGTTAGTTTGCTAAATGAAAGATGAACTAAAAAAAGAAGCACCGTCACGTTTTGCGACAGTGCTTCTTTTTCTCCGGAAGCGCTGTCACGGATTGTGATGTCGCTTCCTATCTGTTTTATCTATCGGGATATTCTCGGATGAAATAGCGGGATAGGAATTTCCAATTATCTTGTATGATCGCCTTGCCACGTTCCGGGCTGGTAAGGCTTTTCGTTTGTGCGTCGGCCAACATGCCTCGGTCTACCAGCTCTTTCAGGAAGTAAACGCTGCAATGTTTCACGATGAAGAAAGAGAGCGCTTGCTTGGCGGCACGGTTGGCGTCGTAGAAGGGATTGTTCTCATCCTTGATCAGCTCCACGTCACGGGTGATGACTTGGGCGCCTTCCTCGGGCGTGGCGTAGATCGCCAGTTTCTTGCCTTGCCAGTCCTCGGGAAGATGGAAGTTCTCGGCGGGGATAAGGCCGGAAGTCTCCGTGATAAATGTTTGTGCGTCTTCGGTCTTGTCGAAATAGAGAAGCAGTTTGTCACCTGCGGCTTTGCGGAAAGTCTCGTATTGTTGGCGGTTTTCCTCCAGCATATCGTCGGGCAGGGTGGCAACAGACTCGTCGGCGGTGTTCTGAAATACCGCATGGTCGGGATGCTCGGCGGGCAATATCTTTGCCAGCCATTGCGGGGAGGTCAGACCTAGCAAGGAGGTCTTGCTGGTGTAGGCCATCATGCCGTGGCTGTTGACGAGCAGGTTGTTAAGCTGCTCTTGGTTGAGGTCGGGCTGCTCCTTCCAGCGGTCGTGGGCGAAGTCGCTCAGTTCCCGGGCCGACTCTGGCAGGATATAGGATTCGTAATGGAACCATTGCAATAGACGGTCGTAATCCTCTTGCCGCTCGTAGCGGGTATCAAGGGCGAAAAGCTTGGCCATGCGGGTATTCTCCGGCGCCGTGGTCCACTCTTTGCAGAACAGGTCGTAGATAAGCATGCCGGTGGATTCGTTGGCAGGGTTGTCCGGACTGACGAAAGTGCCTTTACGATAGCCGTGATACTGCTGGGTATAATGCCAAAGGAGGAAGCGCACGTCCTCAAGGTTCACCTCATCGTCGTAATAATGATCGTCCGGAGTGTAGAAGGGAAGGTATTTGCCGTATAGCTCCTTATGGGTAAGGATGAAGGCACGCCAAATCCCCATGCCGGAGATCACATCCTCGAAGTAGGCGGCCATGCGGATACAGATCTGCTTTGTTTCCTCGCCCTCGAAGGAGTTTACCAACTCGGTCTTCTCCATGATATCGTAGATACGGTTCGCTATTCCGGTATAATAGGAATCCACGGGAGTGCTTTGTTTATAGGGATGCAACTGCAACCAGTCTTTCGGGAAAATTTTAATGTTCTTCATGTTATTAAATGTCTTTATGCATTCAGGAGTGCAAATGTAGTAAAAATACGTTAGCTATGTCAAACGATAAGGAAAAGTTGCGGTCTTAAAAATGTAACATTTGTAGTCTTTATTGTTATCGGATCTAAACATCTTTGAAATATCGCCCCCGTACTTTCGCGTCGAAATCAAAGATGAAATAATAAGTAGTAAGATAATGGGAAAGAGTTTAAGGGGCAAAAGATTGAAAAGGTTAGGGCTTTTCTGGATGGGAGTTTTCCTGTCATTCTCTCTATGGGCACAAACAGGGGTTATCTGCGGGACGGTTACGGACGCTAAGATGAAAGAACCGTTGATCGGCGCCTCGGTCGTGATCGAGGGGACTACGGTTGGCGCTATCACGGATATAGACGGTAATTTTCGTATCGAGAACGTGAAGCCGGGTACTTATACGGTAGCCGCCTCTTACGTGTCGTACCAAACGCAAACGGTAAAGGATGTTCCGGTAGTCGCACGCCAAGAGGCGGTGTTGAATATCGAGCTTTCCGACGCTAACCTCCAATTACAGAATGTGGTCGTAGTGGCCCAACGGAAATTGGGAACCGAGATGGCCGTATTAAATACCGTACGCAAGAGCCTTCCGGTCGTGAATGGTATCTCCGCCCAGCAAATCAGTAAAACACAGGATAGCGATGCCGCCGAGGTACTACGCCGTATCCCGGGATTCACCATCGTGGACGACCGTTTCATCGTGGTCCGGGGTCTGGCGCAACGTTATAATAATGTATGGCTGAACAATGCCACGACTCCTTCCAGCGAGACGGATAGTCGTGCTTTCTCATTCGACGTGCTGCCCTCTTCCTTGATCGATAATATGATGATCTATAAAAGCCCCTCGGCGGAATTGCCGGCGGATTTCTCCGGAGGTTTCGTGCGGGTGCTGACAAAGAATATTCCCGAGGGTAATACGCTCAACGTCTCCTATCAAGTCGGGTTTAATACAAACTCCGCTTTCCGAGATTTCCAACTGACGAAAGGTTCCGCCTTGGATTATCTGGGCTTTGGCGCTGGCTCCCGAATGTTACCCTCGAACGCCCCATCTCATTTGAACGACATATCGGCAGCGGATGCGGCGGCGTTTACGAAGCGGGCGAATACGGGATGGAACGTGTGTCATTTCACGGCGATGCCGGAACAGAAACTGACGTTCACGATGAATCGTACCTTTGATATCGGTGACATGAAGATCGGTAATATCACCAGTGTGAACTATAGCACGGGCTATGATTATTACGAGATGAAAAACAACAACTACCTCTCGTACGACATGGCCAAGGATCAATCCTCATACCGTTACCGCTACAATGATGTACAATATAAGAATACGACAAAACTAGGAGCCTTGTTCAACTGGTCATTGATGAAGGGAACGAGCAAATATGAGTTCAGGAATTTCTTCAACCAGCGTGGAACCTCTTCCTTATCGCAACGAGAGGGAACGGATTTTTACTCCGACCAAAATATCCGGAAATGGGAATCCCTTTATACCGGACGCACTACCTATTCCGGCCAGCTAAGCGGGGAGCATAAATTGAGAGAAGATATGAATAAACTGGATTGGACGTTAGGTTATGCTTTCGCCGCTTACAAGGAACCGGATCGCAAGGTGGTAAAATCTTTGGAGAGTACGACGGATGGTGACTCTCGTTATTACGTGTCCGACCCGACTCGTTATTATCAAGACTTGAAAGATAACAGCGCTTCCACCGCCTTGAATTACGAGCATAAGTTCGCCGTCTCGGAGATGTTTACCCCTGTCTTGAACACGGGGGTATATGGAGAGTTTAAGAAACGTAACTTTGATGCCCGTCGTTTTGTCTATAATATGTTGGGAAGTGGTTATGACCGTTTTGCCGAATGGGACTACAGCTCGGTCTTCTCGGACGCAAATATATCGACCGATCGTATCTATATGAAAGAGAGTACGAACAAGAGCGACTCTTATACTTCCGATAATCTGCTGGGTGCCGCTTACGTAGCCGCTAAACTGAACTGGGGGGAGAGGCTGAATGCGAACGTAGGTGTACGTATGGAGTACTATCAATTGAAATTAGATGGTTATGAGTCGGACGGTATAAAACCGGTGCATCTGGATCAGAACGCTACGGATTTCTTTCCTTCCGTCAACATCGCTTATAATTTGAATGAGAAGCACCAAGTACGCTTGGCTTATGGACGTTCCGTGAATAGGGCGGAGTTCCGGGAGATCGTACCTTACGTATATTATGATTTCGCCTTAGATGCGAATATCACGGGTAACGTAAACTTGAAGAACGCTTATGCGAATAATATGGATCTGCGTTATGAATTTTACCCGGCTCCGGGTGAGACGGTGACGATCGGCGGTTTCTACAAACGGTTCGATAATCCGATCGAGCAAACCTATATGGAAGCGGGTTCCGGATTCCAGTACACATACCACAACGCCGATCATGCGAATGCTTTCGGCGTGGAGCTGGATATCAAGAAGAATCTGGACTTTATCGGTCTGAAAGGCTTGAGCTTCGTATTCAACGGGGCTTATATCCATAGTAGGGTGTATTTCGCCGAGGGCTCTTTCGAGCGGGATCGTGCGATGCAGGGGCAATCCCCTTACTTGATCAATACGGGCTTATTCTATCAGAATGACAACGCAGGAATCTCAGCCTCCGCCTTGTATAACCGGATTGGCAAGCGTATTGAGACGGTAGGCGTACCGAAGCAGAACCCGAACGATGATATTCCCGATATCTATGAGATACCCCGTAACTCCTTGGACTTGAGTTTCTCGAAGAAGATCGGTAAATACGTGGAGGTCAAGGGAGGCGTAAAAGATCTATTGAACTCAAAAGTAGAATATAAACAATTCCTAGAGTTAACAGAGGCTTCCGGAGAGAAACGGGAGGTTGAGCAATTAATCCGTAGCTATCGTCCGGGTGTGACCGTGAATCTAGGTGTAGCCGTGAAGTTTTAATTTGAATTCACTCATATAAACTAAATTCGTTTACTTATGAACAAGTTATTATTAAAAGGTGTGGCCGCCGCTTTCTGTATGGCCACGATGTTTGGAACAACCGCTTGTGGCGACGATGATGATCTCGTAAATGTAGAGCCGCCTGTAGAGGAAACTCAAGATGTTATATTGGAAGGTGAGATTACCTCGGATATGACCTTGAAGGCTGCTGATAACAACCTGTTGAGAGGTTTCGTATATGTGACGGATGGCGTGACCTTGACGATCGAGCCGGGAACGGTAATCAAGGGGGAGAAATCGTCTAAAGGCTCCTTGATCGTCGAGCGTGGCGGAAAGCTCATCGCCGAGGGTACGGCGGAGAAACCGATCGTGTTCACTTCCGACCAACCGAAAGCTTCTCGTACCTATGGTGATTGGGGTGGCTTGATTCTTTGTGGCAAGTCTATCGTGAATAATACGGCTGGCGCGGCTCAGATTGAGGGCGGTCCTATTTCTTACTAATG
>OGDS01001512.1_pt1 | contig 17168 bp, 17 predicted proteins | sample 1570351 | NCBI WGS metagenome assembly OGDS01 (sample SAMEA2581974, study PRJEB24529) | metagenome | biome: Human gut stool | place: China | collected 2011
CCAATCTGAGATGAAACAATAGAGGCCATCTCAAGTTTATTTTGAGACAGCCTCTTTCTTTTTTATATACTTGGTGTTTCTTCTTGTGTGCCGGTCCGAGGAACAATTACATAAAGTCGGTGAATCTTAAGTTATCCGGTTTCTGTCTGTCATATTATTGGTTTTTCTATTATGTGAGTATGATGTATATGGTATTTGTACCATGTCCGGTAATGTATCGGAGCAATAGAATCTGATTATAGTGAGTTTTCTTATCTGTACTTTTAGTGGCTTCGGCTTTATAATAAATTAGGTGGTTTAGATTTCGAAACAAACAGCAGGTTTATATCAATAAACAGAAGATTCTCATCAATCTGTCTTCCTTGATCTTTCCATAGCAGATTACAATTCTTTGCCTTCTGTTTTTTCTCGTTTTTGATTTTCCGGGTAATGTTTTATTCCAGCTGATTGAATTTTCCGTAAACAAGCGGTATATAATCTTTACAAATTTATGGTGGCGTAAATATTTTTCAATATCTTTAGCAGCAAGAAGTCCTCTCGATATGTACGCTATCAAGTGTGGAGTATGGCCGGTCTGAAGATATTGGTGACCGGCATTGAAAGGTTTTATATCAAAATTTATATGTATCACCTAAAATAAATCGGATAAAATGAAACACACATTTTTCATGACATGCCTGTGTGCGGTTCTCGCATTGACAGCCTGCGGAGGAAGTGACTCTGCTCTTTTGGAAGGACGGTGGGAAATGCCTGTAACCGAACCGGAAACTGGCATTGCCTATTCTTACGTGATTGAACTGAACATGAATGCACCTACGTTTGACTCTGAGTATGGGCCGGAAGGACAGAAAACCTATGGCTTTATGGATTTTTCCAATACTCGTCATATTTATCATTCTGACATAGATTCTGTAGCTTCATTGGGTAATCATCTTTATGCGGTATATAGTGTCGATTATAATATGGAAATGATGGGAGTGGATGGAACGGAAATCGATACCTTACGATACCTGCCTGATACGAAGCAATTGGTATATAAAGATGGATGGACATTTAATTTCATCCCCGACCTGAAGCCTTTCAATGGTGAATGGACAAAGAGTTTTGCGGAGGGATCTACTACGGTACATCTTAGTTTGTATCAGAAAATAAAGGCTCCCGATGAATATCCTTATAATGGAGCGGCATGTTATGGCTGGATAGAATACAGCGGTGAGATGGATAACAGTTATAGAATTATTACTGAAGTAGAACGGGTGCACTATAATATGGCAACCATTCATACTGTCTTTCCCGATTATCCCGAGGATACTCCCCAACGATTCTATATCAGTTATAATCCTGGAGATGGAACGCTGAGTTATGATGATTCTTCCTTATTACCCGTAGGCAAGCATGAAACTGCAAGTGTGGCAGGTACTGATAATCAGGAAAGGGGGCCTTTCGGAAGTTCATGGAAAGATAAACTGTTGATTGTCTGGGGAATTATATTGGTTATCCTACTATATTACCTCATCAAGATTCTTATGGGGTATATTTTTGTCATGTTAGGAGCTGCAATCGTTGGAGCAATAGCAGGGGGATTGATTTTATGGTTGCTCATGGGAGGGTTTGATCTTGAACTGCCTCGTTGGCTCATTATTACCATTTTATCTGTTACTACATTACCGGCGGCTCTTGTGGGATTGTGGGAGGCTCTCAAGAGAACAGGTGAACTGGCGAGTATACCATTTGGAAGAGCTGTATTAGAGAGTATAAAAAGAAGATTTGAAAAGAGATATACACATGTTATTGACGAACATGGAAATAAAATTAGGGTAGTTAACGAGGAAACCGATATATTGGGAGAGAAACATATTGAAACTGAAGATGGTAAACATTACCGGGGTTACGGAGGAGATGAAGTTCAAGAGATGTAATGTCAGGCAGTGACTTTACATTTACCAGTTGGTGTAATCTGAAATAAAAAAAACATTTGCGTGAATATCCTGAGTATGTATATATCTTATCGTTGTAATATTTGTTGTAATATTTATTTTCTTATACTTATGTGTTGTGATTTTGTATTATAATATATATGTGTAAGATTTGTGTAATATTTTCAGGCGCATTGTTATGCTGCTTCTGATAGGCTTACTCATTGGATTTTATGAATGTGTATATGTATAATATGTTAATTAATAGGATAATATTGGTTGATTTTACTGTGGGTATAAAACAGATACTTAGGTGGTAAAGTGAATATAGATATATTTTGAATAAATATTTTTTTACTTGTTTCTGTTGCTCTTTAAAATATTTAATCTTATTTTTTGACACATAAATAATTTTAAAAAATACTATAATGAATTTCTTAGACAAATTTGATTTGTTTTTGTTTAGAAGATTAAATGAAAACCATGTGCCAGCCACTTTTAAGGCTATTAAAACTGTTTTCATTGGTGGTCTTATTACATCCTTGTTGATAATGATTGTACAAATGTCCGGAATGGCAAAAGACACTCAGGAAGTCATTGCTGGAATTTTGTTGATTGCTCTGTTTGGAGGAGCAATGTATCTGGTAAGGGATACCATCAAATCCTTTAATGTATGGTGGAAATCGACTATTTATTGTTTCTATCTCTTATTTTTATCTTTTATTACCTTTAATATCGCAATGTGGTCTTTTATGATCGCTTTGGCGTTGCTGGTCATTGTGGGTATACTTAAAATTATGTATCCGTCCAGAAAAGGTAAAGTTATCATCAGACATGCTGATGGAACCGAAGAAGAAGGTAAAATTGACGGAACAGGTATTTGTGGGGAAACCTATGTGAAAGATAAGGAAGGTAATACTCACATCATAAACTGATATCTTACAGTTCCTGTACTGGGAATATGATGGCATAATCAGCCCGCTATTGAGTTGCTTGAATTCAATGGCGGGCTGTTTTTATTTCATATCTGTCACTTTGGGGAGTTGTGTATGTCTCATCGCAAGCCGATATGGCTGTAAAAATTTGCCTGGAAGATACTGCATCGCCGCATGAGGTAGCGATGAATCGGAGATGGGTTCAACAAGATTCAGTAAAATCGGTCTTTTTATTGCGGATGAGGGCATATTGGACAAAATTGAAATTGTATGAACAATAATGAAAAAGATTATTGGGGAACCTGGCTTTTTTGTTATCAGAAAACACATATTTAATTCACTGATGCGTGGTTTTTGGATACTTTTGTAGGAAATGATTAACCTCAAAAGTTTTAAATCTTATTATTTATGAATGTACGGAAATTGCGTTTATTGAAATTATCACTTTTATTGTTTTCGCTTGTGTCTACCAACTGCACGGCTGAGGCAAGCGAATGGAACAAAATTGAAATAACTCCCGGTGGAGAGGGAGCTCAGGAAGAGAACCTCAAACGGAAGGTTTTTGAATCCTTGAACCTGGATTATCCGGGACTGGAAAAGGTCAAACAGCGTTATGAAGAAGGAGATGTAAATGCTGCACTTCAGGAACTGTTGAAGTATTACCGTTCGCGCAACGGTATCGTGAATCCTTTGATGGATTATCCGAAGACCTTAAGTAAGGGAGATGCTAAAAAAGCGGATGATGCTTTGGAATTAAAATTCTATATCAAGAATTATACGGATAAAAACGGTGAGTCTTACCGTTTCCCAGTGAAGGAAGACGGACAGATTGACTGGTCGTACCAGCCCAGTAAAGAGGGGGAATTCCGCAGTCAGCTGTTTCGCATGCACTGGGTCGTTTCGCAGGGAAAGGCTTATTATGTAACGAAAAATGAGGATTATGTAAAGTCCTGGATCCGGGTATATGGAGACTTCCTCCGTCAATATGCAGTGCCGGAAGGAAAGAGTGAAGGTATATACGGCTCCTATGGTCCTCTTCCGGTCTGCGAACGTCTTTCTGGTGTTATGGACATGTTCTTCTACAGTATCCAGTCGGCTAACTTTTCTCCCGAATGGTTGTCGGCCTTTTTGGTGGGGCTTGATGAACAGACGGAACATATCCGCAGAAACTACTATTCGTCAGGAGGAAAGACAAATAACATTACAATCGCTCAGGAAGTTACGGTAGAAAAGGCGGGAATCCTCTTCCCTGAATTTAAGAAATCGAAGGAATGGACTGCAGATGCTACCCAGCGTCTTTCGGACGAAATGAAGAGACAGTTTCTGCCCGATGGAATGTTGTGGGAGGTCGACTTGAGTTACCACATCGGTACGGTAGCCAATTTTTATGATGTGGTGGTTTTGGTCCAGGCCAATCATTGTGAAGACATCTTGCCGGCTTTGTATCTGGAGTCCATGCGTAAGTCAACCAGTTTACTGATGAATCTGATGTATCCGGACTATACGCTGGAGGCGTTCAATGATACCCGCCGTACGTGGACGAAGAGTACCATCGTGAAAAACCTGAACAAGTACGTACGGATGTTTCCGGATAACAAGGAGATGCAGTGGGTGGCTACTTCCGGCAAATCCGGGGTGAAACCGACGCATCTGACTCAGGCATTTACTTCATCGGGTTACTATGTCTTGCGTGACGGCTGGGACAAGTCTTCCACCATGCTGATTCATACCAATAATCCGACTGCAGCCTGGCATAATCAGGGGGACAACGGGACTTTCTCTATTTACAGGAACGGCCGTCTCTTCTTCCCCGATTCAGGATGTTATACCTACGATAATGGGGCTACCCGTGAGTGGTACCGGAGTGCCAAGCAACATAATACCCTTACTTTGGATGATAAACCGATCAAGGATGCCGACCGCAATGGAACCTTCTTAAAGATGGAAGAACTGAAGGGGAATACGGCTGTGGTGGTGACTTCGAATCAGAGTTATCCGACCTTGAACCATCGTCGGGCCATTTTCCATGTCGATAGAAAATTCTTTGTCATTGTGGATGAAGGAGTGGGTACTGCTTCCGGCAAGGTGAGTGTGAACTTCCATTTGTGCGAAGGAACGGAATCTGAAGTGGTATACGATTTGGACCAGTGTGGTGCTCATACTGCTTTTGCCGACGGCAATAATATGATGTACCGTACATTCTCTGACAGTCCGATTACTGCCAAAGGCTTTATGGGAAAGGTATCGGAGAACATTCATGTCACCAAAGAACGGAAATCGTATGAAGTCAATATCCAGAAAACCTCGGACAAGACTGCTCGTTTTATCACGGGGCTGCTCCCAATCGATAAGAAACTGGTGGATGTGGCTGCCCAATTTACTGAACCGTATACCGCTGATAAAATAGCCGTAGCGGTGACGGTTGCCGGTAAAAAATATCAGTTGGAATGTAAACTGTAATCCGGGTATTCGCCTGCGGTTAATATAATGGTTTCTGCAACTTTTTCTTTTACTGTCCTTGCTTTCAATCAGGAGAAGGGACTATATAGAGAAAAAGTTGCAGATTTTTTTTGTTTTAATTTCTTGGAGAATACCCAATGGCCGGAGATGGCTGAATCGGTCTGAGTTCATAATCATTCCTTCGTATTTTGAGATGGATTAAAGAAGTCATTGAACCGGTTTTTGTGTCATCATAATGATTGGCATAAAAAATTATGCAGCGATTATTTGTCTGTAAAAATATTATTCGTAATTTTGCGAACAATAAAATACAAGCAGAGAAAATGATGGAAAAGAAGTATTCCGAAGAACAGGAGAAGATAGCCCGATTCGCCAAGGCGATGGGGCATCCGGCACGCATTGCCATACTTCAGTTTCTGGCTTCCCAGGAGAGTTGTTTTTTCGGTGACATTCATGAAGAGCTGCCCATAGCCAAGGCTACGGTGTCGCAGCATCTGAAGGAATTGAAAGAAGCCGGACTCATTCAGGGGGAGATTGAAGCTCCGAAAGTAAAATACTGTATCAACAAGGAAAACTGGGAGGCAGCGAAAAGGATGTTTGCAGGTTTCTTCGGGCAAACGGTATGTAAAAAAGAGAGTTGCTGTAAGTAAACTCTTTTTTTGAGATATATGTTCGTTGTTTTGCGAATTACTAATAATAATTGGAACATTATTTATATAATACGGCAAGATGAAAAAAATTTTATTCTTACTCATTGCATGTTTTGCCCTCCTTTCCTGCCAGACGAATGCGAAGCAAGAAGCAGCCACGCAGAATCCGCAGGAAGTGACGGTGGGCGACCGTGTGGAAGTCTTGTATTTCCACGGAAAGCGGCGTTGTGCTACCTGCATGGCCATTGAAGAGAATGCCAGGGCAGCTGTCGAAACTCATTTCTCCCCTCAGGTATCCGAAGGGAAAGTGGTATTTAGAGTAATTGATATCACTCAGAAAGAAAACGAACAACTTGCTGAAAAATATGAGGTTACGTGGTCGGCCTTGTTCGTCGTGAAGTATAAGGATGGAAAAGAGACGCGTAAAAACCTGACCGAATTTGCTTTTGCCCAGGCACGCAAGTCGCCGGAACACTTCAAGGACGAGGTGGTGAAAACCGTGAGTGACATGCTGAAATAAGGTAAATGCTGAATGAAATAAATTACTGAACGAAAAGAAAAACAGAATAAAAACGGACCGCTATGGATTGGTTACAGACTTGGCTGGACAACAGCTCGACACCCGTGCTGACAGCCTTCCTGCTTGGATTGCTGACTGCCCTTTCTCCCTGTCCGCTGGCAACTCACATTGCAGCCATCGGTTTTATAGGGAAGGACATTGAAGACCGGAAACGGATTTTTCTCAATGGGTTGCTGTATACCTTGGGAAGGGTACTCTCGTATACCTTGCTGGGAGTGATACTGATCATGGTATTGAAAGGAGGCGCCAGTATGTTCGGCATACAGCAGACGGTCGGTGTATGGGGAGAATTTGTACTGGGACCGTTGCTGGTGGCAATCGGACTTTTCATGCTGTTTGCCGACAGGCTGAACCTGCCGAAGTTCGGATTTAATGGAAATGCCGAAGGACTTGTGAAGAAAGGAGGTTGGGGCGCCCTGCTGATAGGCATTCTGTTTGCTTTGGCATTCTGTCCTACGAGTGGAGTCTTTTATTTTGGAATGCTGATTCCCTTGTCGGCAACTGTCCCTGCTGGTTATCTGTTGCCTGTCGTATTTGCCGTTGCCACCTCTCTTCCGGTGCTGGTGGTAGCCTGGGTACTGGCTTTCAGTGTGCAGCAGATAGGTCGTTTATATGGCAGGATGCAAGTCCTGCAGCGTTGGATGAACCTCCTTGTCGGTGGGGTTTTCATACTGACAGGAATCTATTACTGCTGGATGATGTATGTATGAGCAAAGACCATCCGGCAGAAGACACAAGATATTGTATAATCATCAATTAAAGGAACAGGTATATGGAAATTAAAGTATTAGGACCGGGTTGTGCGAAATGCAAGACCACCTACAACGTGATTGAAAAAGTAATTAAGGAAAATTATCTGGATGTGAAGCTGACCAAGGTAGACGACATCATGGAAATGATGAGTTATAACATCCTGACTACTCCTGCCGTAGTGGTGGATGAGGTAGTGAAGATGAAGGGACAGGTTCCGTCTGAGAATGACGTGAAAATACTTTTAGGAATCTCATAAACAGAATCAATAAAACAGAATCAATGAACCTTGGCGGCAGTGTATCCGTGACGGAAGTCTGCCGCCTTTCTTCGGACTTTATTGTTCGTAATTAAACGAATTAAATTAAATAGATTATGATACAGGATTTTGCAGACTGGCTGGTGTACGGATTATTCGGACTGGGTGCCGATACGTCGCTGGGAGTAGCCGTCAATTTTTTCTTTTACGATACCATCAAGATTCTTATTCTGCTGTTCGTGATCAGCGTAGTGATGGGAATCATCAATGCTTATTTTCCGATAGAGCGGTTGAGGCAATACCTGGTTACACACAAGATGTACGGATTGCAATACCTGCTGGCCTCGGTGTTTGGAGCCATCACTCCGTTCTGTTCGTGCTCTTCGATACCGTTGTTCATCGGTTTTGTGAAGGGAGGAATCCCTCTGGGAGTTACTTTTGCCTTTCTGATTACTTCTCCGCTGGTGAATGAAGTGGCCGTAGCCATGTTTCTGGGATCTTTCGGATGGAAGGTTACCCTGATTTATGTCGTGAGCGGCACACTGCTGGGAGTCATCGGTGGTTTTGTGCTTGGGCGCATGAACCTGTCGCCTTACCTGAGCGACTGGGTGAAGCAGATTCAGGCGAGTTCATCGGCTCAGGCGGGGGAATGGGAGAAGGAGCATACTCCTTTCATCCAGCGTTTGCCTGCCATCGTCCGCGATGCATGGGGCATCGTCAGCGGGGTACTGGTGTACATTCTGGTAGGTATCGGTATCGGAGCCTTCATGCACGGTTTCGTTCCGGAAGGATTTTTTGAGCAGTATATGTCGAAAGACAACTGGTATGCAGTACCTTTGTCGGTGGTGCTTGCCGTGCCGATGTATGCCAATGCGGCCGGTATCGTGCCGGTCATTGAGGTATTTGTGGCGAAGGGGGTACCCATGGGGACTGCCATTGCGTTCATGATGGCGGTAGTGGGACTTTCTCTGCCGGAGGCAACCTTGCTCAAGAAGGTGATGACATGGAAGCTGATCGGTATTTTCTTCGGTACGGTGGCTTTTTTCATCATCTTGTCGGGATATTTGTTCAATTATCTGCTGTAATAATCCGGCAGAAGGAGACGCCCTTGTGGCGGGTATTCCGGATGACCGGATACAGTAAAAGTAGAAAAACGTATATTCACTGTAAAACATGGAAATAGAATGAGAGTATTGATACTTTGTACAGGAAACAGTTGCCGCAGCCAGATGGCACACGGCTTTTTGCAGTCGTTCGATGAAACTCTTGAAGTCTGCTCGGGAGGAACCCAGCCTGCCCCGCAGGTGAACGCGAAGGCAGTAGAAGTCATGAAGGAAGCAGGGATAGACATCAGTTCGCATGTCCCGACTCATGTAAATACTTACCTTGACCAGGAATGGGATTATGTAATCACCGTGTGCGGAGGAGCCAACGAGAGTTGCCCGGCTTTCACCGGAAAGGTGGGAAAGCGTCTTCATATCGGTTTCGATGACCCTTCGCATGCGACCGGAACTCCGGAGTTCATCGATGCGGAATTCCGCCGTGTGCGTGATGAAATCAAGAACGCTTTTGCCCGTTTCTATCTGACTGAGATCAAGAAGCAGGAATTGCCCAAGTGTACTTGTGGCGGCAGTTGCAAATGATTTTATTTGTGTGTGGAGAATGACAGCCACCGGCCTGACGGTATCTTACTGTCGGGCGGTGGCTGTTGTTTTTTGCTTGTTGTCAGTAAATGAAGCAAAGAAAAACTGATTCATACGAGAAAGAGATTGAGCAGGGGGAAGTGTTTGGAAGAAAGGGAGTGTCTCGTTAAGTATATATAATCGAAGACACCGACAAGAAAACTTCTACCGTAAAGATTGTTTTTTTGTTTCTTTCCTGAAATATTTATCAAACCTCGCTGGTAATCCAATGATTTCCCCTGTGGATTTATTAATCAGCGTCGTGGATTAATAAATCCACAAGGAAAATCAAGTTACTGAAAAAGATGGGTGTAAAAACAGGCCGTAGTGCGATGCGGAATTTTTGTCCGGGTACTCTGTTATTCAAGTAACTGAAAGACAACAAGAACATAGTTTCATGAAGACAGGACAATTGCCCGTACGCGGTCGAAACGTTGCTCCTTCAGGTCGGAAGGAGCAATCAGAAATTCCAGTACCCCGGTATCCATAAAATTCAGTTCAAAGTCGTCACCGCTGCACGAGTCGACCTGCAGCAGAATGGACCAGTCTTCGCAGGGAGCATCCCAGGTTTCCCACGGGCAGTGAGAAGGAGGAGCAAAAAGAAAGTGCTCATCGGACAACGGGGGAGCGGTAGGTGAGAAACGGACTGCCTGTTCTTCAGGTACATAAGGTGCGTCTTCCTCTCCCGCGAACTCACTTTCTTCCAGGTCATCGCAATCGGGAAAATAAAGGACCTTTACTGCATCCTCCTCACTGATGGTCCCGCCGATATAATAACTGTCAAAATCATATCCCAGGTAATTGTCGATTTTTGCAAAAAAGGATAACAGACCTTTACCGGGCAGCAAGTGGTCCGTATCGTAGGGAGCGAGGTCCTTCAGGTTGAACTGGCAGACGAATACGTAGGGGTGTGTCTTTCCCTCGTCATCCGTGTATGTGGGATAGGGAACGCCGCTGGGCAGACCGGGATTTCCCCAGAAATGCGACTGCCTGGGGGAGAGTTTTTCTTCGGATGCGGTAAGGATAAGGTGAACGGGTGCTGTCATCAGGGGTATGGAGTTTAAGGTTTGAGGTCAGTAATGAATAAATTAAAATACAGTTGGGAGCCTGTCTACGTGCTGCCGAAAGTGGATAAGGCCTATAGTCAGTTTTCAGGAAACAACTGCCGGTAATAATCTTCCCGGCTTTTGAACGGCAGTATGTCATTCAGATTTTGAGTATCAGTTTGAGGATGTATTTTCTGGAAAAGTTCCAACTCCGCCTGAAAGCAGGTAAAATCGTTTTTCATCAACGAAAGATTCAATGCCTTGGAAAGTCGTAAAGAACCGTACAACAAGGAGTCGTTGGGACTGCATTGACTGATTTGCCGTTGAAAGGCCCGGTCGGCACGCTGAAAACTTCCCATTCCGTGCAGGGAGTCTCCCTGATGAAATTCCAGAAGTCCCTTCAGGCAGAGAAAGTCACCCTGTAGTGAATCGCACTGCTGGTCCATCTGTTGAAGCAGGGGAAGCAAGGCTGCAGATTTGCGGCAGGCAATCAGGTACATGTATTTTTGCAGGTATCCTTGGGGACAGTCGGGGCAGAGCAGTATGGCACTGTCAATTTTTTGCAGGATCAGTCGGTCGTGTATTGCCGTGTGAGGCTGCCGGGAAGTAACGGTCCGGGTCCAGAACAGTGAGTCGGCATGGAGGAGGCTGTCGGCTTCATGCAGCAGTGTTTCGGCTTTTGTCTGCCTGGTGGAAATTTCTGTTTCGTCATTTTTCTCAGACATCGTACAGGCAGCCATCAGTACGGTAAGAAGGATTATGGACGCTGTATTGAGGCTGGATTGCAAGGCTTTCATAGTCGTATTGTTTTTTAACTCGATAGAAGCAAAGATATAAATTAATTCATGCGTACGGCTGAATCTCAAATTTTATTTTGAAGTTACGAGTATCATTTGTGGGAGAAAACAACGGTTCCCAGGAAAAAACAGCTAGCGGAAGGGGGAATCTGCATAAAAATATCCTCTCAGGAACACGGTTTCAATTTAATCATTACTTTTGCGGATATGAAGTGATTGTGAAGTGAGTATGTTTGTATCGAGGATTGTTGGAAACTGGAAATGAAGCGAGTGTGAAAGAAAATGATACGAACCCCCTAGGAGAATTCATGAAATGCAATGGGACGGTTGTGCAGTACATTCTCTTGATTGGCAGTTGACAGACTAACCCGGGATTTGCAAATGGCTCAAAGTGAAAAATCGAATGATAATCAATTATAATAACATGACAAACAAACAGTTAACCTCTGCAGACATTGACAGAGTTGAAAATCTCTCTTATACTCCTTTGGAAAAGGCTTACTTGAAGGTGCTGATGGTAAAAACCATATTTTCTTATCTTCTTCTCATGGGACTGGCACTTTTTCTGCTGCTGGCAGAAAATTTCAGTGGACGTTACACCGCTATAGTCTGTATTGAAGGCGTATTGCTGGTCGCATTCATTATCAATCTTTTCCTTTTGCCGAAGGCTTTTGCCAAAAAGGGCTTTGCTATCCGCGAGCATGACATTACCTACCGGTCGGGCCTGCTTTTTCCTTCAGTAATTACCCTTCCTTTCTGCAAGATCCAGCAGGTAAGCATCAGTCAGAATCCCCTTACACGGATGTGCGGACTTTATGAAATCGATATCGTAAACGGTGCCCAACTGCTGTCGGAAACCAGCATTCCGGGACTTACCGAAGAGAAGGCCAATGAGATTAAAGCATTTATCATAGAAAGTATCAGAAATGAAAACAAATGATTTTTCTGTACCTCGGCGCATGAGCAAAAGTGCACTGGTGATATTCTGGGTGAGAGGTTTGTCGGAATTGGCAAATGTGTTCCTTGCACTTGTCGTCGTAAGGATTTTCAATGCATTTGAAGAAAATTCATTATGGAAAACCGTATGGATGATTCTGGTTCTGTTGGGCCTGTGTCTGCTGGTTTCGGTCGTTTGGGCCTTTCTCAATTATTATTTCAGGAAATATTACGTGGAAGAGGGCAACCTGATTTTCCTGCACGGGGTATTCCGGAAGGAAAGGACCAGCATTCCTTTGGATAAAATTCAGTCGCTGCGGACAAAGCGGGGATTTATGTACCGGTTGTTTGATATGACGGGAGTGTCGTTTGACACACTGGCTTCGAAGGCGAAGGAAATAGAACTTATTCTGGATGACAGAGACTGGAATGAACTCTTGAACCGGATGGAGGTACAGCAGAAGGACAGGGAAGAGGTTGCAGAGGCGGAGACTCCGGTACTGGAAGAGGTTTCGGCCACTGCGTCCGGCCGTTGTGACCTGTCGCTGAAGGTCAGCAACCTTAATCTGCTGAAGGGAGCCTTATGCCAGAATCACCTGAAGGGGATGGTGATTTTGCTGGGTATTCTGGGTACACTGTATGATCAATTTACATCGGTCAACGAGCAGGCTGCCAAATATGTCATCGATTACGTGGATGAGCAGGCAAGTGCAACTTCTTTTTCCTTGTCTGCCGTTCTGGCAGTGATTGTCGGTCTGTATGTGGTGGTACTGGTACTGTGGACGGGGAAAATTTTCCTGCGCTATTCCAACATGAATATCCAGATAAATGACAGACAGCTTTTCTTTGAAAGTGGACTGATCTCGCGCAACAGCAGCCGGTTTTCTTACGACAAGATTTGTACCGTCTATATCAAACGCAATTTCTTGGAGCAGTGGATGAATGGATGTACGATTATGTTGAAGCAGGCATTGAATGCCACGGATGAGAAGTTGGGTGCCGATGTGAAAATTTACGGTTCCAATTATGGCGAAAATTTTCTGAACTGGTGGTTGGGAAAGGACTACACCTCATCCGAGGAGATTATTTCCGCCCGCTCCGGTTACGGTTTACTGGGGTATGTGCTCCGCTTTGACCTGCTTTTCGTTCTACTGGCGGGAGGGGTCCTGTGGTATTATGAACTGTATGCCTGGCTGGCATTGCCCTTCGTTTACCTGCTGATTGCATTGGCCAAAGGTCTGTTTGCCGTACGCCGGAGCCGCATTACCCTGAGGCAGGATTACCTGGAGGTCTGCAACGGAAAGTTTGCGGAAATCCGGAATTACTTCAAGTACAGCAATGTGGAGGTAGTACGTAAGGTCTCAACTCCTTTCACGCCTTACTTTCATAGAGTAAGTCTCTTTATTTCCACCAACGGAACTTCCTTTGTGGTAAGGAGCCTGAAAGAGGAGGAAGCCGATGAAATATACGAATGGCTCCTGTATCATTGCTATACCTGCAAGTAATATGTTGGGTTTTCCGGTTCTTCGGACATCAGGAGAGTTTTCCTTGTGACTGGATAAAATAATAACCTCCCTGAACATGAAGACAATTCAATGAGTCTCATTTTCAGGGAGGTCGTTGTTGTCAGGGAATTTATATCCGTACTGACGGATGAAGTCCGTATTCAGTTTTTGCCGGCATTTATCCATGTCAGTTTTTTCCATATCCATTCCAGCGGTCCATGCCGGTGCTTTTTAAGCCACAGGTGGCTGAATGTCAGCAATGCGGCAAACATGACTATGGCAATCAACAGGCAGGCGGTGGCTCCCGTGTATTGGTATAGATGGAAGCCGAAGCCATAAAACAAGGTAATGCCGATAATGGATTGGGTGATGTAGTTGGTCAGGCTCATTCTGCCAAAAGAGATGAAAAGTCTTTGGAACTTATATCCGTTGCCTTTGTCATACCATAACAGGACGAAACATCCTACCAGCAGTGCCATAAGGAGGAAATTGCAGATGGAGGGAATGGCTATATCGAGCGGTATCAGGATTTCCTTATTGCCTTTGGCCATTTCCGGATAGACCATTCTGAGGGTATTGAGTGGGACAAAAAGAAGGGCAGCATACAACGATATCTTCTTCCATAAGAAAAGCGATTCCTGTGTGTTTTTAAAGAGAGACAATCTTCCGGCTGCCATGCCAAAAAGGAACAGTCCGCCAATCTGGAAGATTCGTCCGTTTTCAATCTGCCAGAGGTTGCCATAGAGCTGTCCGTAAGTGATGTTGGACTGTACCACTTCGAGGAAGTTTCCGGATTGCATCACAGGTTTTGCCAGGGCCGCATACTTCATCCAGTGGTTGCCGTATTCCAGAAACGGAATGTCGCACAGGTTGCAGACAATCCTTATCCACTCGATGGGCTGTATGATCATCACCGAGGCAAGTATAAGTATTGCCTTTGTGGAGAGGTGGGAAACGGAGACCAGGAAGACTCCCATGACTGCGTACAGAAGCAGAATGTCGCCGTTGTAGAACAAGGAATGCAGTTGTGAGAACAGCACCAGGAGAAACATTCTCCATACAAATCTGCCCTTAAACGGGAGTCCTCTTTTCCGGGCATTGCTGAACTGGATATAAAAACTGAGTCCGAATAGGAGGGAGAAAGTGGAAAATGCCTTTCCGGCCATGAGAAACCAGGTGGTATCCCATATTCCTTTATCCAAAGCGGTAAGCCATTGCGGATATTCCTTGGGGATATAGTACAGGTTATAATGTTCAAAACAGTGTACGATTACAATGGCAAACAGTGCAATGCCTCTTAGGGCATCTACTACTTCAATTCGGTTAGTGGGTTGTGGATTCATTTTTTAGTCTTAATTTTCTGTATATACATGTAGGTTGCAGAGGTCTCCGGTGGGACGTTCCCCGAGAGAACATTCTTTATTGTCGGTAAATTTATGATGTTGTGATGGAAAAAATGATTGTTTCAGGCTTTTTCTTCGGATATTTTTTCCTTTAAAAAGGCTACGAGGTAATCCCGGTCCTCACCACTCAGCAGGTATTTCTTTCTGTTTTTCAGTTCGATGCAAAACGTCTGTGAATAGTCACCGACGTACGAGAAGAAAGTGCCTAATTTTTTTGTATAATACCAGCCTGTGAAGCCGAACAGACCACCAATCCCGCAGGTCCGTATCATCGCTTCCTTGCTGATGTACGTATCGATGTGCTTCATGTCCGCATAATGGATTACTTTTTTCCCGATGCCTCTATGCAGTATCAGCGACCGGTCGGATAATTCTATAGATAATGGAGCATATCCGTAAGAAAAGACCAGAGTGAGAAAAATAATGACTATGATACCTGAGCCCAGGATGCAGGGTATTTTTCCTGTAAGGATCGTATACAGCAGCAAACTCCCGGTTCCGAGAAGAAGTATCAGGACAAAGGCAGAGAGAAGCACCAGGGATTTCTCTTTATGTACTTTCTTTATCAGGTGATTGGCGGTTGTCATGTCAGGGTAGATTTAGGGTAATAAATTGCTTGTTTATTGGTCGCCTGTACTGTCCTAGTGATTCAGGGTCCAGACGTCCGGAAATAAGCCGTAAATAAAAAAACAGAATCCAGTGAAAGGTTTTTCCTTGTTGCTTCCTTGTGCTGAATTCTGTTTTAAAAATAGCTAAAAAATGATTATCCATCAATTTTTAGCTATAAAAGATATTTCTTTACTCTTTGAAAGTGGTTTTGCGAATAGCAGACTGATTTTTCTCGGCATCATTTTTCCGATATCTTCTTATCCGATATTTTCTTTCCGGTATTATTTTTCAGGTTCCTCGGGAAAAAAATATAACCTGAAAAATAGGAAAAACTGGATATACATGCAGTCTGGCTTCACTGCTTGACGTTTATCCGAGAGAAGCATAAAATGTTTTGATGTCCTCGTCATCTTTGATATAGGATACCTGCTTGTTCTTTTCTGCAATCTGTTTCAGCTGCGCCTTTTCCTTATCATTCCAGTCTTTGTATTTTCTCAATTTCGAAATGAGGGAATGGGTGCGTGCAAAACTGTTGCTGTTCTCCAGGTCCAGGATAAGCTTTTCTTTTTCTTTCCTTTCCCTATTTTCCGTAGTACCGTTATGACTGGCCTGCTCTTTTTTGTTCTGATAATGAATGGCCATCAGTCTTTCATTCGAGGCAGTCTGGTCGATAATGGCTTTGACCAGTTTGTCGAGTTCGGAGTTCTCTCTGTAATCTGCCGGAGTATAATACTTTATCCGCTTATCCTCCATCATTTTATAGACTTTTCTCTTGTCCTGGGTCTCAGGATTGAATACGCCTATTGAGTGTCCGGAATTGGAGTTAACCAGCTTCATGCAGGGAATGTCAGTGTCGCTGTCTCCTATGTAGATCATATTTCTGAAAGGAATACGCATATTTTCCGGCTCAAAATAGTCGTTGACAGCAGGGTCGTTTACATCGAGGGCTCCTTTTTCTATGCGGAAAAGGAACTGTGTCTTGCTGGTGTAGTTGATAGCCTGTGCCGGCCACTGGGCCACTCCTTCTTTATCGTAATAGAATGAACTGGCATAAATCTTTTCGAACTCGTTTGCCACTTTTGTACCTTCAATCATTTCTTTCAGTCCGGAAGAAATGATGTAATGCTCTATGATGACTCCTTTGCTTGCTCCATATTCTCTTATTCGTCTGAACCAGGTTTCTACTCCGGGAAATAATTTTACTTTGGAACCGTATTCCATTAACGCCTTTTTATTGAATACGAGTTTCCCATGCGCTTTTTGAATCATGGTAAACATGTAGGCAAGGTTCTGGTCCATTTCGTTTTCTTCAGCCAGTTCGTTCGACTCTTTCCAGAAGGATTCTACTTCTTCTCCTACGGATTGTATGTATCCCTGTGCCTGCATGTCGTCAGGAGATAAAGTCTTGTCGAAGTCGTAGCAGATGGCTATCACTGGCTTGTCTTCTTTTGATTTCCGGATAAATTCTTTACTCATAGTTCAATAAGTGATGGAGTTTGAAAAAGGATGAAACTAAAAAAAATGAGGCATAACTTTGCAATTATGCCTCATTCATATGGATGATTTCTTTGTTAAGAATTACTTAACTTCCTCAAATATAAAGTATATTGATAATCAGTTAGTTACTGTTATCAAGATAC
>OGDS01001514.1_pt1 | contig 17141 bp, 13 predicted proteins | sample 1570351 | NCBI WGS metagenome assembly OGDS01 (sample SAMEA2581974, study PRJEB24529) | metagenome | biome: Human gut stool | place: China | collected 2011
TCGGCATAACATTTGGATGCCTAAAATTTATCCCCACTAAATTTCTACTGACCCCCGTAGTGGCGTACCTCCGGCACGCAGGCTGCTGGGGCATGTCGAGTCCTGGCGCGCTCTGCTGTGCTCGAGCATCGGCTACGTTGGCAGGCATGCGCTCCGATAGTTTGGATGCGCCCTGCGCGATTCCGCGCCAAACAGGTGTGTGCTGCCGTCACGCATGCTGCACCGTTTCCCGGCTTATATGCCGCTTTGCCGCGATGTGGAAGTTTCTCCGTCGGCGCATACGCAAACAGGGCGGAGTCAGCTGCTTTTGCAGCTCTCCGCCCTGTGTTGGGGTTTAAGTTGGCGTTGTCTTATTTCGCCTTTGCTTCCACATCGGGAGCAATGAGTTTGTAGCCCTTTCCGTGGATGTTGATGATTTCGATTGAAGGATCGTCCTTCAGGTGCTTGCGCAGTTTGGTGATGTATACGTCCATGCTGCGGGCGTTGAAGTAGTTGTCGTCAATCCAGATTGTCTTCAGGGCGAAGTTGCGCTCGAGGATTTCGTTTACGTGAGCGCAGAGCAGGCTCAGCAGTTCCGACTCCTTGGTTGTGAGTTTTGTGATTTTATCCTCGATCATCAACACTTGTTTCTGAGTGTCGAAAGTGAACTTGCCAATCTTGTACATCGTGATTTCCTTGCCTTTCTTGCCTTTCACGCGGCGCAGGATAGCCTCGATTCTAAACACGAGCTCTTCCATGCTGAACGGCTTTGTGATATAGTCGTCGGCACCGATTTTGAAGCCTTCGAGGATGTCCTCCTTCAGTGATTTTGCCGTAAGGAAAATGATAGGCACTTCGCTGTTTACGGTTCTTACTTCTTGTGCGAGCGTGAAGCCGTCTTTCTTAGGCATCATCACGTCGAACACGCACAAGTCATACTTACCCTTCAAGAAAGCCTTGTAGCCGGCTTCACCGTCGGGAAACAAATCGGCGTTGTAGCCTTTCGCTTGAAGATACTCTCTCAGCAGCATGCCGAGGTTTTCGTCATCTTCACATAACAAAATACGCAATCTTTCTTCCATGATTATTCATTTATTAATGGTAATGTAATTATAAATTTCGATCCCTTGTTGAATTCGCTCTCCACGCGGATTTCGCCTTTCAGCTCGGTCACCATCTTGTGCACGTATGCCAGTCCGAGGCCGAATCCTTTCACGTCGTGGCGGTTGCCGGTCGACACGCGGTAGAACTTTTCGAACACTTTTTTCAAGTCGTCGCGTTTTATTCCGATGCCGTTGTCGGCTATCGAGATTTCGATTTTGTCGCCCGGAAGGCTGCGTGTCGCCACGGTGAGCTGCAGCGGACAGTCGTCGCGTCGGTATTTGACAGCGTTGTCGAGCAGGTTGAAAATCACGTTGGTGAAGTGCATCTCGTCGACTTTCACGTCGGCAATTTCGGCGTCGAGTCGGGCGTCGATGCGTCCGCCGTATTTCTCAACTTTGAGCTTGAAGGTGTTTACGATGTTTTGTATCAATTGGTTGGCGTTTACTTCCTGCAGTTTGAGGGTGGCTTTCTGACGGTCGAACATCGACATCTGGAGCACCTTCTCAACTTGGAAGCGCAGCCGCTTTGTCTCGTCGTTGATTACGGTTGATATGTGTTGCATCATCGTCGGACTTTTGCGCATGGTGTCGTCGTTGAGCATCTGCGCTGCGAGCGAGATGGTTGATATCGGAGTCTTGAATTCGTGGGTCATGTTGTTGATGAAGTCGTTTTTCATTTCCGACAGTTTCTTTTGGCGGAATGCGATTACGATGGTGCACAGGAACACTACAAGCAGCACGAATGTGAATCCGAACGACGGAATCATGAACCGTACGGATGAGAATATGTATTTGTCGCGCTCGGGGAAGTAGACGTATAGATAGTTGCGCCGCGACTCGGTGTCGTTGGGAAACAGTGTCTGTATGAATACGTCTTCTTTGTCTACTGTTTCGTCGTAGCCGGTGGTCTTGTAGACAATGTGGCCTTTGCGGTCGGCTATGGCATATTCCCATGCGAGTGGAATGCCGTTGTTGCCGAGCTCGGTGCGAAGGTAGTTGTTGACCATGGCTGAGTCGGCGCGCTCTGTGATGGGGCGGTTGCTCGACTGGTTGAGTATGGTGAGTATCACTTCGTTGAGCAGACCTTTCTGATAAAGGAATTGCTTGCGCAGGTTTTCTTGAAATTTGCGCAGCTTGTCCTGCTCTACGGGAGTGCGCCGGTTTGTTGCCGGAAGGTCGGACTCTTGCGAGAGGGATGTGTTCATGAAGTTGTCTGTCTTCAGAAATGAGTTTGAGTCAAATATCCCTGGCTCCAACATCAGCAGCTCTTCCTCGAGATAGTTTTTTGTCTCGTTTTTCTCCAAAGCTGTCGACAAAGAGTAGAGGCTGCGCTTCACGCCTTCTGAGAAGTGCTGTTCGCGCATCTTCACCATCTCCTCCATATATACGAACTGCATATACAACAGGCCGACAAATGTCAGCGCCATTATGATGGTCAATATCCAAATCGTACTTTTCTTCATCGTTTTTACACTTTTTTTGATATTGCAAATATATGAAACATATCTTAAATCCGACTCTTAAATTTATTAATTTTTTAATTTTTAATTAAAATGCACGATTGTAAACTGTTTTTAACTTGAAAATGCGGCGGTTGGACGGAAAAGTGTGATTTTTAATGGAAAACGCTTCCTCCATGTGGAGGAAGCGTTGTGCCAGGTTTCTGAATTGGCAGTTTTAATTGGCAATGAATCCGCCTAACTGGTATGGCATTTGCTGCTGATAGGTGTAGGCTCTTGCAAACTGCTTCAAAAACTCGATTGTTGATTTTCTTGGTTTGACGGAAGATTGTTGTGTTCCGTTGCATTCTTTTGTAATCAAATGAGTAGAGTTTTTCTGCATAGGCAATATTGTTTAAAGTTCATACATATCAGTAACGCATCAGTGTGGCGAATTATTATATAACAGGCAAAAAAATAATGGGTTGCACACATGCGCAACCCATTATTTATGATAAATATCAGACTATTTTTACTTAGTGATGCCGAATTCTTTCGCTATGCGGCCGATTTTCTCGTCTGCGCGTGCCTCTGTTGCTTTATATTCATCGGCGGAAGCGAGAGTGTCGTGAACCTCGATGTAGAATTTGATTTTAGGCTCTGTTCCCGACGGGCGGACAGACACTTTCGTGCGGTCGGCTGTGTAGTATTGGAGCACGTTTGACGTAGCCGGCATGTCGAGTTTCTTTGTCTCGCCTGTCGCCACGTTTGTCTCTACGAGCGACTGGAAGTCTTTTACGGTCACCACTGGCGATCCGGCGATTTCCTTCGGTGGGTTCTCGCGGAATTGTTTCATCAAAGCGATGATTTCCTCTGCGCCCGATTTGCCTTTGCGCACCAAAGAGATGCCTTTCTCGCGCGAGAAGCCGTACTTCATATAGATGTCGATCAGCATGTCGGTCATGTTCAAGCCCTTGTCTTTTGCCCAAGCTGCGATTTCAGCCATGAGCGAGATTGCCGACACTGAGTCTTTGTCGCGGACGAAATCCTCGGCCAGGAAGCCGTAGCTTTCCTCGCCGCCACCCAGATAGCGGGCTTTGCCTTCGTTTTCGCGCATCACGTTGGCAATCCATTTGAAGCCGGTGAAGCAGTCATACATCTTTATGTGCTGAGCTTCGGCGATTGTGCGGATTGTCTCGGTTGTCACGATTGTCTTCACGATGTATTCATTGCCGGTGAGTGTGCCGAGCTCCGTGTTGCGGGTCATCAGATAGTTGAGGAAAATCATCACAATCTGGTTTCCGTTGATGAGCACATACTCGCCGTTGTTGTCGCGGATCACGAGACCGATGCGGTCAGCGTCGGGGTCGGAAGCCATCACCACCTCAGCGCCGGTTTCCTTTGCTTTCTCGATGGCCATTGCCATAGCCGACGGCTCTTCTGGGTTTGGCGAAGCGACGGTAGGGAAGTCGCCGCTGAGCACTTCTTGCTCAGGCACGCCGATGATGTTTGTGAAGCCGTAGTTTGCAAGAGAGCGGGGAATCAGTTTCAAGCCGGTTCCGTGGATTGGCGTGTAGACAATCTTCATATCGTGATGTCTCTTGATTGCCTCTGGACTGAGCGACAGGCTTTTTACTTTTTCAAGGAAAATCTTGTCAACTTCCTCTCCGATGATTTCAATCTTCGACGGGTCGCCTTTGAATTTGATGTCGGCAACGTCGGTCACCTCGTTGACATATTTGATTGTGTTGATGTCGTGAGGGGCGATCATCTGCGCGCCGTCGTCCCAATAGGCTTTGTAGCCGTTGTATTCTTTCGGGTTGTGAGATGCAGTGATGATCACACCGCTCTGGCATCCGAAATGGCGGATTGCAAACGACATTTCCGGAGTAGGGCGGCAAGAGTCGAAGAGATACACCTTGATGCCGTTGGCTGAGAAGATGTCGGCAACGATTTCGGCGAATTTGCGGCTGTTGTTGCGCACGTCGTGACCCACCACAACCTTGATTTCCGGAAGGTCCTTGAACGCCACTTTCAAATAGTTTGACAAACCTTGGGTGGCGGCGCCAACGGTGTATATGTTCATACGGTTTGAGCCGGCGCCCATGATTCCGCGCAAGCCACCAGTGCCGAATTCGAGGTCTTTATAGAACGACTCGATGAGTTCTGTCTTGTCTTCGCTGTCGAGCATAGCCTTTACGGCAGCGCGTGTTTCTTCGTCGTATTCAGGAGAAAGCCATTTCTCGGCTTTTTCCGTAACTTGTTTTAGGAGTTCGTTGTCCATAATATTTTTAGGTTTTATAAGATTTTTCTAAAGTGAACAAATTTAATGATATAAAAGGTAATGACCAAAAATAAACGGGTCATTTTTCTTCGTTGCCTTCTTTTCGGCTCCGTTGCGGCAATTCTTCATCGTTCTCGCGCAGCTTTTTGAGGCGCTCTTTGTGTTTGAGCGTGAAATGCAGCAGCACGATTACGAGCAGCGACACGCCCATCACTCCGAAATATTGCAGATACTTGCCTGCAGCCACCTGTCCGCGGCCTACGTAGGCCATCACCATCAGATAAACAAGCAGCAGCAGCGGCAGCCATGTGGATTTTTTAGTTTTCATTGTCGGTTGATTTTATGACTTTATATTTTGACTCTTCCGGCACAAACGCATCGCTGAGCAGCCGTCGGTAGATGCGTATGCACGCCCATGCGTCGATGGCGGCGTAGGATGTCTGTGCCTCGGTGAGCGTCTCGGCGTCCCAGTTCGACAGCTGTTGCGACTTTGAGATTTTCATGTCAAACAGGATTGCGTAGATTTTCTGCAGGCTTGAGCAGCCGAAATTGTAGTCGGGCACAAGTTTCTGCAGGTCGATGAATCCCTGGGGGTGGAAGTCGTAGTTGTGGGCGAGCATCGAGAAGTCGTCGTGGAGCGACAGTCCGATTTTTGGAATGTCGGGGTTGTCCATGATTTCGTGCAGAGGCTCGAGGTCGTCAATCTTGCGCACGCGGAACAGGAAGCACACATCGTCGGCTGAAATCTGAATCAGCGAGACGTGGATAGGCACTCCTTTTCTGAATGTGGGCTTTGATTCGGTGTCGAAGCCGAGGATAGGATATTTTTTCAGTATCGACACCGCTTTGCGTGCCTCGGCGGCGGTGTTTACCACCTTGATTACACCGGGAAACTCCACTCGGGGCAATTCTGCCAGTTGTTCTTTTGTTATGGTGAGAGAATAACTCTTGTCTGTCATCTTTTGAATTTTGGTGCAAAGGTAGGTATAAATAATATATTTATGTCTAATTTTGTGCCCGATTATGGAAAAATTCAGTTGGAAAGGCCACGGCGCGATGCTGCTGGCGAATACGAGTTGGGGCTTGATGTCGCCCCTTGCCAAGGTTATTATGGCTGGCGGTGTGGTCACGCCGTTTGTGCTCACCGATTTGCGCATTTTCGGCGCGATGGTGCTGTTCTGGGCAGTGTCGCTGTTTCAAAAACCGGAGCACGTGCCGCCGCGCGACATGCTGCGTCTGTTTGTCGCGTCGCTTCTTGCCATAGTGTTCAATCAGGGCAGTTTCATCTTTGGGGTCAAACTGTCGTCGCCTGCCGACGCGTCTATAATCACCACGAGTATGCCTTTGTGGGCAATGCTTCTTGCCGCCGTATTCCTTCGTGAGCCGGTCACGGGGAAAAAGGTGGCAGGCATAGCTTTCGGGGCTGGCGGCGCGTTGATGCTCATTCTGGGCAGTGGAGCCACTGCCACGGCAGCCGGCGCGCATCCCATACTTGGCGACCTGCTTGTGCTTTTCGCCCAGCTGAGTTATGCCACCTATCTTGTCCTGTTCAAGAATTTTATATGCCGCTATTCGCTTGTGACGGTGATGAAGTGGATGTTTACCTATGCTTTTCTCTGCACGCTTCCGTTCTCATATTCGAGTCTTGTGGCAACCGACTGGCTTGCGCTTGGATGGGACGATGTGCTTGCCGTGGCGTTTATCGTGGTGTTTGCCACGTTTGTGAGCTATATGTTTATCATTGTCGGGCAGAAGAATCTGCGTCCCACGGTGGCTGGAATGTACAACTACGTGCAGCCCGTAGTGGCGTGTGTCGTGACGGTTTGTCTCGGGCTCGACTCGTTCAATGTGATGAAGGGGCTTGCCGTGGCGATGATTTTTGTGGGCGTGTTTCTCGTCACAACGAGCAAGAGCCGCGCCGACGAGCGCCGCGAGGCACGACGGTGACATGAAACGAAATCGGCGCCGTGCCTGTGCAGACACGACGCCGACCATATTGTGAAGCTTTAGATGCTTGCTGTTAGTTATTCTTTAACAACCTTCCAAGCCTGCTTGCCATTGTAGGTGGTCTCTACCGATTTGTAGCCAGGGGCAACGAAGTTGGTGTGTGCGCCTTCGGCAGTGTTGTCGGCAGGATTGAAGCCTACGAATATGCCGCCCATTATTTTAATGGTACATTTGCTACGATATTCGTCTTTACAGTTGATTAAGTATGTTGCATCACCATCACATTCAAATACACCTCCGTAAATGTTGAGATTTGCTTTTGAAGAAGCCGCCCATCCGGACTCCAGATAGATGCACTCTGATGTGGATTCCTTTGTTGCCCCTCCTACGGTGTGGAAATATCCGCTGTGGATATTGGCAGTGCCCTTGATAATCTTGATGGCATTGTTGGCCTGACTGCCTCCTTTTGCGTCAAATGTCAAATTGCCGCTGATATCAACAGAACCGCCATTTCTCACTTCTATGACAGCTGATGGGTGGTTCGGGCGGTTTGGTGCTGCTTCCAATGTGCCGTTTCCGGAGATTTTCACACCAGTTGCGCTTATTGACAGTAAGGTGTTGATGTTGTTTGAATCATCGTTGGTTGATTTGAACACTGCGCCGTTTTTCATTACCAAGGAAGTGTTGCTGGCTGGAGATATGGATAATGCGTATTCTAAATCTTGTCCCAACGCCACGATCTTGCCTCTTGTGGTGAGTGCGGTTTCGAGTCCTTCGGCTGTTGTAGCCTCCACAGCCGGCACAACTTTCCAGATGGTGCGGCCGTCGGCAGCTGTGCCGTTGGGGATTGAAGCATAGCCAGGGGCTACGAAGTTGGTGCCGTCGCCCTCAGCCTTGCAGTCGCCAGGGTTGAATCCAATGAATGTGCCGCCGGTAACGATGATTTTCGCTGTTCCGTTTCTGCGGTTCGCGTCATAGCAGTTGAGCACGAACTCATCGGCTTTATCTGCGTCAGGATATTTCTGCTGCACCTCGAATGTTCCGCCTTTTATTTCCGCAACACCTTCAAGTACATAGACTGCGTGGACGTTGCCGTTGTAGTGTCCGTCCTCGATAACAAGATGTCCTCCGTCCTGAACATCGACAGCGTAGCAGTCATTGGCTTTGGCGATGTATGCACCACTGGTAATTGTCAGCGAGCTGTTTTCTCTTACAGAAAGCAGTGACCAATCGGAGTCACTCCAAATATTATTTTTGTTGCTGATTGAGAGGTCTCCGAGATTGAGCGTCTCGCTTTGTCCGCCTGAAAGGACAAGCGTTTTTTCGGCGTCAACGCTCTGGCCGTTGGCAACGGCAGCTTTCAAAGCAGCAAATGTAGACGCACTTACCACTTCGTGTGCGAACTCGCCGCTGAATGCCGGTTCGATGACCACATTGAAGTCAACAGAATTTGTGAGCAGCGAGCCGTAGATGTTTGTACGGTAGTTGCGTTGCAATGGGACATTTGTGAAAGAGCGGAATGTGGACTTGCCGTTGTAACCGAATGTCATATCAACGGTTTCCTTGGTGTCACTGATGGGAATATATGCCATCAATAGATATTTATAGCCGGCAACAGGGAATGCACCGTCATCTGCTGTAGGTATAGCTTTCATTTTGAATGTGCGTGTTGCCTCAGTGCCTTCCATCTTGCCTGTTGCCAAGTTCAAGATGTCGCCAGCCGTTGCTTTGACTTGTGTCTGAGTAAGATTGAGACCAGCTATGGTCGCAGCGTCAAAGTCGTCGGTTCCGATGTTCACCTGCGCGAACGGACGCGTAAGTTTGACGTCAACATTTTGGTTGCCGCTTACGGTGATTGTTTCTTTCTTGAAGAAAGCGTCGCAGATGTCATTGTTGGAATACACATTTGTATACTTTATTTTGACTGTCTGAGTCAACGGGTCGAATGTGTAAGGCTTCTTTGCGGAGTTGTCTGCGGCCCAGAAAATCACGTCGTAGGTCTTGCCTGTGGTCAGTTTCAACGAGACTGTCTGCTTGAGATTGTTCATTTCGGCTTCTCCCACAACAGTTGTCTCGTCGCCGAACACCTTCAGAGGAGTTGATTGCCCAGCCTCATACACTGCATATTGCAGATGTTTCGCCGTCAGTCCGTCGGCAAACGCACGAGTTCCCATTTCCGAAGGCAGTTGCGCTGTGAATGTCACGGTTCCCTCGTCGCCTGTCTTCAGACCGTTGTCCATCTCATCGTTACACGATGTCACGAGCAGCGCCGCGGCTGCAATCGTGAAAGTGGAAAGTAGATACCTTTTCATTGTTTTGGTTTTGTTTGGTTAAGTCTATAATTTAGTTTTGTTTGGTCAAGTTTGTCGGATGTTTCGGGGCTGTGTCCCAATATTGGCACAAGCACCCGCGCTTAGCGGAACGCCGACAATGCGTCGCGTTGCGAGGTGCTTGTGATTTTTATAATTATTGTTTGGGAATGGAATATCGTAATGAGAGAAAGGACAGGCACAATGTGTCCTTCAGCCGAAATTGTGCGCTTCTCGGCATTGTTGAAGTTATGAATTGTAGCATTCATTGTCGTTTCTCTGATATTTTTTTGCAAATATAGGGGGGGGGTAATCAAAAAAACAAATAAATTCCCAACTTTTTTCACAAAAAAATTAAAAAAAACGGCGTTGCTGCCGGATGCGGCTGTAAAGCCAGTATCCCGACAGCGGAATGCCTACGCCGGCAATGGTGTACAGAATCCAGAAGCAGTCGGTCTGCGCATAGTCGTGAATCACCATGTGGCACCCGATCTGCCGTGGGTCGAGTCCGTACCACCAGATTTTCAGTAGGCTGACCACCTTGTATGCCGACACGTGCCAGATGAAGATGTAGAGGGTGTGCTCGCCGCAGTACTCCAAAAACTGGATTATGCGTCCCTTGAGGTGCGACAGGTGGTAAGAAATGTTGTAGGTCATCAGCCATCCGGCGACTCCCGTCACTGGCAGCGACAGCACGTCGCGGATGCGTACCGACAGGCTCATGCCACGGCATTCCAGCCATGATCCGGCAAGCACGACAGCAGCTCCGGCGGCGGCGAGCCACAGGCTGTGTCCGATGCGTTGCTCATATTTGCGGTACAGCACGCCGATGCTGAAAAACAACACGCCCATCGTGTCGCGGTAGCCACCCTGCACGAGTGTGACAATCTTTACTCCTTCGCCCGCTTTGAACAATGCAAAGCCAAGAGCGATGAAGAAAATCACCAATGGAATCGCCACTGTGCGTCCGCGCAGCCGCTTCACGTTGTTGAGCATATAGTAGAGCACCACGAAGGCGATGCTTGCCACGAGCAGTCCGCGGAAAAACCAGAACGCTCCGGCGAGAAACTCATCGTAGCCTCCCATAGAGAACACTATGTTGGTGAGCCGCTGCCAGAATTGGTGGATGGAGTAGGGATGTGTGGTGCCGCCTGTCCAGTTGCCGTAGACCTCGTTGAGAATGCCTATCTTGAACAGCAGGTTGTGGATGAGCAGAAAGAAGATGCTCCATTTCACGAAAGGCACGTAAAGACCCTTGAAGCGCTTCACGATAAACGGCCATGGGTTTTCCACCGTCTCGTGCTTGAAGAAATAGCCAGCGGTGATGAAAAACAGAGGCATGTGAAACAGGTAGATGGCGCGGTTGAGCATGCCGGGCATGTCGGCGTGGGCCATCACCACGAAGATGATGGCAAAGCCTTTGGCTATGGAGATGGCGTTGTTGCGTTGCTGTGCCATGCTACATGAATAATGTTCCTATCTGGTAGACGGCGAAGGCAATCAACCATGCCACAAATGTGTTGTAGACAAGGGTGAACGCTCCGTAGCGCCAGCTTCCCGTTTCGCGCACAATGGCTGTGATTGTGGCGATGCACGGCACGTAGATGAGCACAAAAATCATGAAGCAAGCCGCGACAAGAGGAGTGAAGTCGGGCACTCCGGTTTTCGGGTTCGGCTTCTGTATGCGTTCTGCGAGAGCCGCCTCGTTTTCGGAGTCGCCGCTGTAGAGCACGCCGAGTGTAGAGACAACGGTTTCTTTTGCCACCGTTCCCGAAATCAGCGACACGGTCATTTTCCAGTTGAAGCCAAGCGGTTCAAACACTGGCTGCACCAGTTTGCCGAGGCGTGCGAGACATGAATTCTCGGTGGTCGCCACTTTTGTTACGTTTTCCGGAGTCACGTTGGTGTTGCCATCTTGAATCATTTCCGTGCGCGCAGTCGCTTCCTGTTCCTCCGTTGGGCGTGGGAAATAGCTGAGCATCCAGATGATGAGACTCGCCACGAGGATGATGCCTCCCATCTTTTTCAGATACTGTTGTCCTTTAGCCCACATGTGGCGTATCGTGGCTTTCATTGTCGGGATGCGGTAGGGCGGCAGTTCCATCACAAACGGTGTCTCATCCTTTTTGTAGTGGAACTTGCGCAGCAGCCTTGCGGTGACCACCGCCACGATTATGCCGAGCGCATACAGGCTGAGCAGTGCCAGGCTGGCGTGATTGGGGAAGAACACGCCGATGAGCAACAGATAGATGGGCAGACGCGCGCCGCACGACATGAACGGGTCGATGAGTATCGTAATCAGACGGCTCGAGTGGCTCTCGATGGTGCGTGTGGCAATGATTGCCGGCACGTTGCATCCGAATCCCATCACCAGCGGGATGAACGATTTTCCGTGGAGTCCTATCTTATGCATTATTTTGTCCATAATGAAGGCGGCTCGCGCCATATATCCGGAGTCTTCCATAAACGAGATGAAGGCGTAGAGGATGAGGATGTTTGGCAGGAACACTATCACACCGCCCACACCGCCGATTACGCCGTCGATGAGCATATCCTTTACCGGACCGTCGGGCATGTATGTGCTGATGAGGTCGCCAATCAACCCCACGCCGGCGTCTATCCAGTCCATAGGGTATTGTCCGATGGTGAAAGTGGCCCAGAACATCAGCCACATTATGAATATGAAAATCGGAAATCCGAACAGCCTGCTTGTCACAACGGCGTCAATCATTGCCGTGGTTTTGGCCTCTTCCTTGTCCTCGGTGTGGAGCGTTTCGCGGAGCGCGCCCGACACGAATCCGTATTTTGAGTTGGCTATCACTGTTGCCATATCCTCTTCGTGCGATTCCTCGATTTCTGCCACCAGTGAGTCGCGTAGCGCCTTGATTTCAGCGTAGTGGGGCAGTGACGACAGCATAGTCACCACTTCCTTGTCGCCCTCAAGCAGTTTTATCGACAGGTAGCGAGCGGAGAACCGCATATCGAGGTCTGCCTCGCTCTTGAGCTGCGACTGGATTTGCTTTATTGCGTCCTCGATGTCTTTCTTGAATCCGATATGCACGTGGCGTACCACGTCGTTGCGTCCTTCGTAGACGCTTATAATCGTGTCAAACAGTTCGTTTACGCCTTTTCCGCTTTTTGACACGGTCGGCACCATCGGCACTCCGATCATCCTCTCCAGCGATTCGTAGTCGAACGTCACCTTGCTTCGTTCCAGCTCGTCGTACATGTTGAGGGCAATCACCATGCTGCGGTCCATGTCGATGAGCTCGGTGGTCAGATACAGGTTGCGCTCAAGGTTGGATGAGTCGACCACATTGATAATCACGTCGGGCACCTCATCGTGGAGATAGCGCCGCACGTAGAGTTCTTCGGGGGAATATGCCGACAGAGAGTAGGTGCCGGGCAGGTCGACGATGTTGAACGAGTAGCCGTTGTACTCCATTCGCCCGCTTTTTGCGTCGACGGTGACACCGCTGTAGTTTCCTACGTGCTCCTTTGCTCCTGAGGCGATGTTGAACAGCGAAGTCTTTCCGCAGTTCGGGTTTCCGATGAGTGCCACGTTGATGGTGTGGCGTTCGGTGTCGAATTTGTTTATAAATCCGCAGTCGTCTTCCTTGATGATTGCGATGTCTTCATTGGGCACGTCGGCGGCTTGTTGCTCGCGCACCACCTCAATCAGGTTTGCCTCGGCGCGTCGCAACGATATTTCGTAGTCGAGGATTCGGTATTTTATAGGGTCGCGCAGCGGAGCGTTCTGCTCAACGAGGATTTTCTTGCCTCTGACAAATCCCATCTCCATCATACGCTTGCGAAACGATCCGTGACCCAAAATTTTGACAATCACGCAACTTTCGCCAGTCTTTATGTCTGATAGCCTCATAATGTCTTTATCTTCTGTTTTTACGGGTGCAAAGGTAAAAATTATTATTCAGAATAATTCCAAATAACCGATAAAATTGTCAGCATTCTTTGTCGTTGCTTCTCAGAGCGTTGTGGAGCAGGTTGGTGAACTGGTAGTTTTTCAGCCCCCACCGCGGCGAGATGAGCAGGTTTTCGGGCGACTGCGACACGAATCGCTCAATGGCGATGTCGCTGCGCATGCGCTTCACTATCTTGACACACAGTGATATATACTCGTCTGCCGACCATCTTGCCACGCTGACTTCGCCTGACGCCACTTGACGGACGAGGCGCGTGCCGCGGATAATCTGCAGCTGGTGGAGCTTGACGGTGTCGATTGGCAGAGCCGACACTTGGTCTACGGTGTGGAGCATGTCGGCCTCCGACTCTCCCGGCAGTCCGAGGATGAGGTGCAGTCCGCAGGCTATTCCGGCTGCGTGTGTGCGGTTTACGGCGTCGACGGTGTCCTCCCACGAGTGTCCGCGGTTGATGACGTCGAGAGTGTGGTTGCTGGCGGTCTCGGCTCCGTATTCCACCATCACGAATGTGCGTTGCGAAAGCGATGCGAGATATTGCAGCAGAGTGTCGGGCATGCAGTCTGGGCGGGTGCCTATGATCAGTCCCACCACGTCGGGGCAAGCCACTGCCTCCTCGTAGAGGTCTACAAGATGGCTAAGTTCGCCGTAGGTGTTGGTATAGGCTTGAAAATAAGCCAGATACTTCATGCCGGGATATTTCTTTCCGAAGAACGTGCGCCCTTTCTCAATCTGTTCGCCCACCGACAGCGACGGGCGGCAGTATTCGGGGTTGAACGTCTGGTTGTTGCAGTATGTGCATCCTCCGGTGCCTTTTGAGCCGTCGCGGTTTGGACAGGTGAAGCCGGCGTTGATGGCAATCTTCTGCACCTTGAAGTCGGGGAAACGCTCGTGGAGGAAGTCGGCGAAGTCGCGGTATGGCTTGTGCATTACAGACGGGTGGTTTTGTTGAGCAGATACATGTCGAGCACAGTCATTGCAGCCATGGCCTCCACGATAGGCACAGCGCGTGGCAGCACGCACGGGTCGTGGCGTCCTTTGGCTTTCAGCACGGTGGGGTTGCCCGAGGCGTCGACCGTGTAGACGTCGCGCAGCAGCGTTGCCACGGGCTTGAACGCCACGCGGAAATATATGTCCTCGCCGTTTGAAATTCCGCCTTGTATGCCGCCTGAATGATTGGTCGATGTGTGGATTTTTCCATTGTCGGAAGTGAACGCGTCGTTCATCATGCTTCCTCGGTTGCCAACACCGTCGAATCCCATTCCATACTCAAAGCCTTTGGCGGCGTTTATGCCCATCATGGCGTATGCCAGTCGGGCATGCAGTTTGTCGAACACCGGTTCGCCAAGTCCCACTGGCACTCCTTTGACCACACAGGTCACCGTGCCGCCTATGGTGTCGCCTTCGCGTCTCACCTTGTCGATGAGGTCGTACATCCTTGCCGCCGTTTCGGGGTCGGGGCAGCGCACGGCGTTGGTTTCCACCAGCGCTGGGTCGTATTTGCGGTAGTCGGGGTCGAGGCTGATGTCGCCCACCTGCGAAGTGTAGGCGTAGATGGAGATGCCGAGTTGATCCAATGCCTGGCGTGCGAATGCTCCGGCAACGACACGGGCAATAGTCTCGCGCGCGCTCGAGCGTCCGCCGCCGCGATGGTCGCGCAGCCCGTATTTTTCGGTGTATGTGTAGTCGGCGTGCGACGGACGGAACGTCTGTCGGATGTTGCCGTAGTCGGCTGAGTGGTGGTCTGCGTTTCTCACCTCGAACCCTATGGGGGTGCCCGTTGTCACGCCCTCAAACAGTCCCGACAGCACTTCTACGCGGTCTGACTCTTTCCGTGGCGTGACGATTGCCGACTGCCCAGGACGGCGGCGGTCGAGTTCGTGCTGCACACGGTCGAGGTTGATTGCAATGCCTGCGGGCATACCGTCGACAACGCCGCCCACGGCAGTCCCGTGCGACTCGCCGAACGACGTCAGCCGGAAAATCTTACCAAATGTGTTCATCGTTGAGATCCTCGTCTTTAGGTGTGACAATAATGTCGGCTGTTGAAGCCCCGACATATTCAATCAAATCCTTGGGGTCGATTTTCAGTTGCAGTCCGCGCACACCGGCGCTCACATAGATGAAGTTGAAATCAAGACACGAACGGTGGAAAAACGTGGGAAACGGTTTTTTCATACCGATTGGCGAGCATCCTCCGCGGATATAGCCGGTGGTTGGCAGCAGATCCTTCATGTGGAGCATCTCCGCCTTCTTGTTGCCCGACACCTTCGCTGCTTTCTTGAGGTCTACCTCGCAGCATCCCGGCACCACGCAAACAAAATGTTTGACCTTGTCGCCTGTCAGCACAAGTGTCTTGAACACTTGCTGAATGTCTTCGCCGAGTTGGTCGGCGATATGCTGTGCGCCAAGGTCGGTTTCGTCGACCTCGTAAGGCACAAGCTCGTATTTTATTTTGGCGCGGTCAAGCAGACGCGCCACGTTGGTCTTTCCTATTCCAGCCATATTGATAAATCTTTTTCTGTCTTCTATGCTTATACAAAGATAGTGCATAAAGTTGAAAGAATGGATATGAAAGATTAATTTTGCACTTTGAATATATCAAAACTTCTTGTCTATGTTGATTGCTTTGTCTGTGATGTTGGCGGTGTTTGCCGCATTGATGATTTTCCGACAGGTGCATTCCCGTCGTCAGAAAGCCGTAGCAGAAATTGTGGCAGAGCGGTTGCATGTTTCGGATTTGGAGAAGTATGTAGACAGTGAGTACTCTGGACGATATGTTGACGCTATCCTGTGTGAAGAGTTGAAGTCGTCGATGCTTGATGTTTATAATAGGGTGTGTGATGTTGAAAGAAGAAGCCGGATTCTGATGTCTCACAATCCTTCCATAGCAAAATTCAAGGATGATTTTGAGAATCTCCACAGCATTGTGGATGCTCACAACGATCGCTTTAAAGACGACAAATTGCGGGAGCATAAGGCTTTTTTTGACACCGTTCTTGCATATCCTCTCGACGACCAGCAGAGGCGTTCGATTGTGTCGGAGGAACAGAATTGCCTGGTGGTGAGCAGCGCCGGTAGTGGCAAGACGTCGTCGATAGTTGGCAAGGTGGAGTATCTTATTCAGAAAAAACACATCAAGCCGGAGAGGATACTGCTTATCAGTTACACTCATAAGGCTGCTGCCGAGCTGACGGAGAGGATGCCGCATCCGGGCCTGCGCGGATACACATTCCATAAGTTGGCGCTTGATATTATTTCTGCTCAGTCTAAATGCAAGCCGTCTATTTGTGACAATACCGATGCTGTTTTTGTGCGAATCTATAGGGAACTTGCCCATAATGCCGACTATAGGAAATGTCTGGTGGAATATTTCGCTGACTATTCCGACTTGATGGAGCTTGACGAGGACGAGAAATCAAAGAATGTCCGTAGGTTGCAGTTGGGCGAGAGCACCGACAGACGGTATTGTGCGCTGTTTCCCGACATGGACGGAAACGAAGTTCATGTGCGCAGTGGCGAGGAGAAGAAAATCTGCTTTTTGCTGACGTCGCTTGGTGTGGATTTCCGATATGAGGAGCCGTATGAGCATCAGGTGGCTGATGAGCGCCACGTGCAGTATCGTCCCGACTTCTCGATTCACTATATGGACGGCGGAAAGCCGTGCAGACTCTATCTGGAACATTTTGGCGTCGATGAGCATGGTATGGTGCCTACGTGGTTTGCCAAAGACCGTGGATTGACTTATGAAGAGGCCAACGAACGCTATAATGACGGGATTACGTGGAAACGCGAGGTGCATAAAAAATTTGGCACACGTCTGATTGAACTGTCGAGCGCTGACTTTGCCTATGAGAAAGCGCGCCAAAGGCTGAAATGTGAACTTGTCACCGCTGGTGTCCCGATTCGGGAGGTGCGGAGCGATGAGCTTTTCGACAGAATCCTGCCGGAAAACAGTATGCGCGAGAAGGTGTTTATCCGCTTGACCGCCACGTTTGCCACCCTACTGAAGACAAGCTGCCGGTCGATGGCAGACGTTGCCGCTGATGTCGCGCAAAGAGGCGACAAGCGCAGCCGTTTTAGAGTTTGAAAGTACGTATTTTTTATAAGTGATTGAGAATGAGATAAGTTTTTATCTCATA
>OGDS01001526.1_pt1 | contig 17066 bp, 14 predicted proteins | sample 1570351 | NCBI WGS metagenome assembly OGDS01 (sample SAMEA2581974, study PRJEB24529) | metagenome | biome: Human gut stool | place: China | collected 2011
AGGGCACGTGGCCGAGGGTCATCGCGAAGCTCCAGAGAAGATAGGTCGCGAAGATCCATATGTAAGTTGCCGCTTTGTTCGTCTTGAACGGCACGTCGATGAACACAACCGCGGACATGACGAGCAGGGGCAGGATCGACTTTGCAATCATCGATTTGAACTTGCCGTTTTTGCTCTTCGAGCGGTCGATCATGTTGCCGACAAACGGGTCGAAAACTGCGGAGAGAATCTTCGCCACGAGCACGAGGATACCGACGACTGCGATGTCCGCGCCGAGAATCGAAGCGTCAAACTCCGCCTGATATGAATTCAGGAGTCCGACTATCGCCTGGAAGCCGAAAAGGCCGAGCGAATAGGCGGCAATTTCCTTGAAGTTCATATACTTTCCTTTTGATGAACTCATTGTTATTCCCCTTTCAGCAAGCCCCGAATCGTTCTTTGCTTCAGATTTAAGGATTTACTGTACTAAATTGATTTTATTATAAACTGTGAATTTGCCCGTGTCAATATGGATGCTGTAATTTTTGCCGACAGATTAGCTTTTCTGTTGCGCGCCGGTGCGCCGTTCGGCTTGACACTTGTCTTTATTAAATGTATAATTTACCATGAGTTAATATAACAGCAGGAGGATAAAATCGATGATTTCAAAGAAACTTTTCGGCACTCTTTCCGACGGCAGAGAGGTCGATATATACGAGCTCAAGAACGCAAACGGCGTCAGCGCGTCCGTTATTACATACGGCGCAACCTGGCAGTCGCTTTTTGCGCCCGACAGAGACGGAAATTTCGAGGATGTTCTCATCGGCTTTGACGATCTCAAGGGTCATGTCGAGCGTTCGGACTATCAGGGTCAGATCGTCGGCAGATATGCTAATCGCATCTGCGGCGGACATTTTACCGTTAACGGCAAAGAATTTGATGTCATAAAGAATGAGAACGGCAAGACATGCCTGCATGGCGGCGGCGAGTTTTCACACGCTGTCTGGGCGGCAAAAGTCGAGGGCGAGAGCCTTGTTCTCGAATATAAGAGCGACGAGGGCTCGAAAGGATTCCCCGGCGAGATGAGCGCAAAGGTGACTTATACTCTTGATGACAGCAACGAGCTTTCGATTGCATATGAGGCTGTCTGCACCGAGGACACGCCGATAAACATGACGAATCACGCGTATTTCAATCTCGGTTCGTATAAGCGTCCGAACGTGCTCTCTCAGGAGCTTCGTCTGTCCGCGTCGCGCTACACTCCCATTGATGAGGATAGCATACCGACCGGCAAGATAAGAGATGTCACCGGCACGGCATTCGATTTCAGACAGATGAAAGCTATCGGCAGGGATATAGATCAGGACGACGAGCAGCTCATTATCGGATGCAACGGCTACGACCACAATTTCTGCATCGACGAGGGCACGCAGGGCGCGTTCGCGACTGCATATGACCCCGAGAGCGGGCGCGTTATGGAAGTTACTACGGATATGCCCGGCGTTCAGCTCTACACCGGCAACTTCCTCGACAAGATACCCGGCAAGGGCGGCACGCTGATGAACAAATATGCCGGCTTCTGCCTTGAGACTCAGTTCTATCCCGATTCTCCGAACCAGCCGAACTTCCCGTCCTGCATTTTCAAGGCGGGCGAAAAGTTCAGAAGCCGCACAAGCTTCAAATTTTCGGTAAAATAAATTTTTTCAGAGGCGTGTTTATGAATTCAACGGGTGCGCGGGCGCTGATAGATGTGCTGCTCGAACAGGGAGTCGATACGGTTTTCGGTTATCCCGGCAGTGCGGTGCTCGATATCTACGATGAACTTTACAAATGCGATAAAATTCGCCATATACTCACCTGCCACGAGCAGGCGGCGGCTCACGCGGCGGACGGATACGCCCGCGCGACGGGCAGAACGGGAGTTGTTATTGCAACCTCGGGACCCGGTGCCACCAATCTCGTGACGGGCATCGCCACAGCATACATGGATTCGAGCCCCGTTGTTGCGATAACGGGGAACGTCAAGACCTCGCTCCTCGGCAGCGACTCGTTTCAGGAGGTCGATATCGCGGGCGTTACGATGCCGGTGACGAAATATTCGTTTATCGCGTCGGGCGAGCGCGGAGTGGCGCAGGATGTCCGCGAGGCGTTCTCGATAGCGCAGTCCGGCAGAAAAGGTCCGGTAGAAAAGGTCCGGTTTTGGTCGATATCCCGGCGGATATCGCGGCGCAGAGCGAGGAATACGAGCGTGCCCCGAAGAGCGAGCCCGCGCGGGCAAAAGAGCCCGAGGAAGCTCAGCTCGAACGCGCGGCGCAGATGATAGAAAAAGCCAAAAGACCGCTTATCTATGTCGGCGGCGGGGCGATAAGCTCCGGCGCGTCGGATGCGCTGAAAACATTTGCTCAAAAACTGCATATCCCCGTCGCGTGTTCTATGATGGGGCTCGGCGCTTATCCGTGCTCGGCGGAGCTGTTCTTGGGACTCGTCGGCATGCACGGAAACCCGGCGGCAAATATGGCGGCGTTAAACTGCGATTTACTCATTGCCGCGGGCGCGAGATTTTCAAACCGCGTCGCCGCGAGCAAAGAGAGCTTCGCCCCGAAGGCGAAGATAATACATATTGATATAGACGCGGCGGAGTTCGACAAAAATATAATTTCCGACGCCCACATTCTCGGCGACCTCGGAAAGACGCTCGAGAAGCTCAGTGCGATGCTGCCGTCAGGAGAGAATTCCGAGTGGCTCGGCGAGATAGCCGAGTTCAAAAGGCAGATCCCGCGCCCGAAGCCCTATGCTCCGTACACGGTTCTGCACACTCTGAGCGAGCTGACGAAGGGCGAAGCGAATATAGTGACCGATGTCGGTCAGAATCAGATGTGGACGGCGCAGTACTATGATTTTGAACGCCCGCGTTCGCTGATAACCTCGGGTGGATTGGGCGCGATGGGCTTTGGCATGGGTGCGGCGATAGGCGTGGCACTCGGCAAACCCGAGCGAAAGACCATTTTGATAACCGGGGACGGCGGATTTCATATGAGCCTGAGCGAGCTTGCAACGCTCAGCAGATATAATATCCCAGTTGTTGTTGTCGTGATGAACAACGGCGTGCTCGGCATGGTGCGCCAGTGGCAGAAGGTGTTCTATGACGGACGCTTTTCCGCGACTCAGCCGGAGCGCGGGACGGATATAGTCGCCGTCGCAAAGGCGTTCGGCGTCAAGGGCATGAGAATAAAGAATCCGTCGCAGGCGAAGCGCGTTTTCAAAAAGGCGCTCTCGATGGACAAGCCCGTAGTTATAGACTGCCGCATCGACCCAGACTGCGCGGTGCTCCCGATGATACCGCCCGGCGGCGATATCACGACGGCTATCTACAAATAAGGAGAAATTATTATGACTCAGAAGCTGACCGTTTCGGCGCTTGTCCGAAACCGCTCGGGCGTTCTGCTCAGAGTGGCGGGACTTTTTGCGCGCCGCGGATATAATATACGAAGCCTCACGGTCTCCGAGACCGAGCATCCCGAGTTCTCGCGAATGACGGTTGTCTCCGAGGTCGAGCCGGAGCAGGTAAAACAGGTCGAGGCTCAGCTGTTGAAGCTCGAGGATGTCATAAAAGTGGCGCATCTCGAAGAGGGAAAGCTCGTTTCGAGCGAACTTCTGCTGATAAAAGTCCACTGCCTCAACAAAGACAGACCGCAGGTCTTAAAGACCGTCATAGCCTACGGCGCGAGGGTCAAGGACATCGGGCACACGATGCTCACGGCGGAGCTGACGGGCGAGCCGGAGCGAATAGACGCGTTTATCGCGGACATGAGCGTCCACGGAATAGCCGAGCTTTCGCGCTCGGGCATAACCGCTCTTGAGAGCGGCGACACGGTCATAAACGACTGACACGGGAGGGAGAGAGTTGAAAAAAATCGAACTGCTCGATTCGACCCTGCGCGATGGCGCTCAGGGTGAGGGAATATCCTTTTCCGTCAACGACAGGCTGGAGATAGTCCGTGTGTTGGACGATCTCGGCATACCGATAATCGAGGCGGGCAACCCGACCTCCAATCCGCGCGAGCTTGAGTTTTTCGAGCGGGCGAGCAGGCTGTGGCTCAAAAATTCCCGCCTGTGCGCATTTGGTTCAACGCGGAGAAAGGGCGAGAGAGTCGAAGAGGATGCGGCGTGTGCCGCTCTGCTCAAGGCGGGAACCCCGTGTGTGTCAATAGTCGGCAAGAGCAGAAAAATCCAGGTCGAGGGCGTTTTGCAGACGAGCCTCGAAGAAAATCTATCTATGATAGAGGAAACCTGCCGCTTTTTCAAAAGCCACGGCAAATATGTCGTTTTCGATGCCGAGCACTTCTTTGACGGTATGTCGGACAATGACGGCTACGCGCTCGAAAGCCTGCACGCGGCTCTGCGCGGCGGTGCGGACTGCCTGACGCTCTGCGACACGAACGGCGGCTCGTTCCCCGATTATATTGAAAAAATCACCGGCGGGGTTGTAAAAGCCTTTCCGGGTACAGATATAGGAATCCACACCCACAACGATTCGGACATGGCGTGCGCGGGCGCACTCATGGCGGTCAGAGCGGGCGCGAAGCAGGTGCAGGGCACATTTATCGGCTTCGGCGAGCGTTGCGGAAATGCGAGCTTAACTTCAATAATCCCGAATTTGCAGATAAAATCCGACTATGAGTGCATCCCGCAGGAGAATCTCAAAAATCTGACATCTTCGGCGATAAAAATAGCGTCGATAGCGAATGTAACTTTGCACAGGGATGTGCCGTTTGTCGGGCGCAGCGCATTCGCCCATAAAGCGGGAATGCACGCCGACGGCGTCTTGAAATTCAGCGAATCGTTCGAGCATATCGACCCCGAATCCGTCGGCAACCGCAGGCGCTTCCTGCTTTCTGAAGTGACCGGCAAGGCGGCGGTGCTCAAGAAGATACAGAAGCTCTATCCCGATTTTGACAAGGATTCGCCGCAGGTCGCGGAGCTGCTCGATATCCTGAAGCAAAAAGAATACGAGGGCTATCAGTATGAGGGCGCTGATTCGTCGTTCGAGCTGATAGTTCACCGCCTCGTTAAAAAATACAAGCCGTTCTTCAATCTTATCAGCTACAAGGTGCTCGACGAGCTGCCCTATGACAATGACCACAGCGCAACCGCCACGATAAAGCTGAGCGTTGACGGCAGAGTCAGAATAGCGGCGTCGGACGGCGACGGCCCCGTCAATGCGCTCGACCGCGCTCTGCGTGAAGCACTCGAGGTGTTCTACCCGTGCCTTAGAAAATTGAGGCTCATCGACTACAAGGTTCGCGTCATGGAGCCCAAAGACGCCACGGCGGCGAGCGTCCGCGTTCTTATAACTTCGTCCGACGGCGAGGATATCTGGACAACGGTCGGCGTGTCGCAGGACGTTATAAATGCGAGCTGGATAGCGCTCGTCGATTCTATTGAGCATAAGCTCGTGAGCATGGGCGAGAATCTGCACAGGTAAATATACGAAATTTTGTAACAAAATGTTATTTTGCCATTCACACAAACTTTTGCGAATGGTTTATAATAATTACAATGGGTTCGTTTAAAACAAAGGAGAGGTACTTATGGCTAACGAAAAAATACTTGTCGTTGACGACGACGTTAATATCTGCGAACTGCTGCGCCTCTATCTTGAAAAAGAGGGCTACACAGTCAGCATAGTAAACGACGGCGAGAGCGCCGTGAAGAGCTTCGGCGAGATTCAGCCGGATCTGATGCTGCTTGATATCATGCTGCCCCGTCTCGACGGCTGGCAGGTCTGCCGCGAGATAAGAAAATTCTCGGACAAGCCGATAATCATGCTCACCGCAAAGGGCGAGACTTTTGACAAAGTCCTCGGTCTTGAACTCGGCGCGGACGACTATGTCGTCAAGCCCTTCGATGCAAAGGAAGTTGTGGCGCGCGTCAAGGCAGTCCTCAGACGCAGCGCGGGCGCCCCGGCGGCGGATATAAAGCAGGTCGAATATGACAAGCTCAAGATAAACCTGACAAACTACGAGCTCTGGGTCGACGGCAAGCGCATCGACACTCCGCCCAAAGAGCTGGAGCTTATCTATCACCTTGCCAGCAACCCGAACAGGGTGTTCACCCGCGATCAGCTGCTCGACGAAGTCTGGGGCTTCGACTATTACGGCGATTCGAGAACGGTCGATGTCCATGTCAAGAGGCTCAGAGAGAAGCTCGAGGGCGTGTCCGACAAGTGGGAGCTCAAGACCGTCTGGAGCGTAGGCTACAAGTTTGAGACCAAGGATTGATGTGCATGAAAAAAGCACGCAAAAAGTTTGAAATAAAAGATGTAAAGAACGCAGGCTCGAGAACAAAAAGCTCGGGTCTGTTTCACCGTTACTTCTATGTGACGGTGCTGATACTGTTTATCGGCTTCACCATTCTCGGCTCGTCGTTGTTGATATTCATCGCGCGCTATCAGTCCGAAGAGAAGACGGCGCTTTTAAAGCAGAACGCGCAGACCGTCTCGCAGACTGCCGCGGCGCTTATTCAAAAAGGCTACTCGCTTGAAGAGAGCAACAAGAATTCTACTCTGCTCATGAGCGTTTCGACCGCCCAGCTCTCGCAGGCGATAGATGCGGACATTTATATATGTGACACCGACGGCAAGATAATCTGCTGTAAGGATATATGGCAGTCCAATCTCGTGATGTACATGGGCGAGTGCATAGTCCACAGCAAATATACAGTCCCCGAAACAGCTCTGTCGAAGCTCAGCAGCGGCGGATATACCGAAACAGGCACGCTCGGCGGAATGTACAAGAGCTCGCATTTTATAAGTGTTGAGCCGATAGTGGCATCCGGCAAGCTTTGCGGCGCGGTCATCGCTTCGCAGGATACGGATTCGCTGCACGAGCCTGTCAGGGCGATGCTCAAGATGTTCCTGTTCTCGGCAATTCTCGCGCTCGCGATAGCATTCGTTGCAACATATGTTATGACCTATCAGATGACAAAGCCCCTGCGCGAGATGTCGGCGGCGGCAAAGCAGTATGCAAAGGGCGATTTCAGCAACCGAATCTCGGTGCCCTATCATAAAGTGCTGGGCGGCGACGAGGACGAGGTCGCGGAGCTTGTGACGGCGTTCAACTCGATGGCGAACGCGCTTTCGGCTATCGAGACTTCGAGACGCAATTTCGTCGCGAATGTCTCGCACGAGTTAAAGACCCCGATGACCACTATCGGCGGATTCATAGACGGAATACTCGACGGCACGATAGATTCGTCGAAGAGCACATATTATCTCAGAATAGTCTCCGACGAGGTCAAGCGCCTTTCTCGCCTTGTCACGGGTATGCTCAATATGTCGAAGATAGAGGCGGGTCAGTTAAAAATCCAGCCCAAGGAGTTCGACATTTCGGCAATGACCTTCAAAACGATGCTCGGCTTCGAGCGCGCGATAGATGAAAAGAAGATAGAGATACGCGGCCTTGATAAGGTCGAGCCGCTCAACATCTGCGCCGACGAGGATATGATAAATCAGGTCGTATATAATCTTATCGACAACGCCGTGAAGTTCACGAACGAGGGCGGCTATATCGAGGTTGCAATAAAATCGGACAGCGAAAAGATGATATTCTCCGTCAAGAACAGCGGCAAGGGAATCTCGCGCGAAGAGGCGGGCAAAGTCTTTGAGCGCTTCTATAAAACGGACAAATCGCGCAGCTACGATGTCAAGGGAGCGGGTCTCGGACTGTATATAGTCAAGACCATAATCGATATGCACGGCGGCCAGATAACCGTCAACAGCGAGCCGGGCGAATATACGCAGTTCGTGTTTTGGCTTCCGCTGAGATGAATTTTTGCGGAAAAAAGTTGAATAAAAATCCAAAGGTTATTTACCCGACGTTCAAGAAATCGTAATATTGAAAGTCCATAATAGTGTCAAAAGATGAAGGATATCCCGAAGGCAATGGATGGAGGTAAATTCAGTTTATGTACAATGATGATTATGTGAACAACTTCGGCAGTTCCGGCGAGACGCCGCCCGAAGACAACTCGGCAGACACCGCACAGCAGTCTGCACCGCTTGAGCCGGATCAGGTTTATTCTGCTCCGCAGCAGCCCGAGCAGGGCAGCTATAACAGTCAGAATTCATATAATTCCGGCAGCTACACGCCGCCTCAGCCCGAGAAAAAGAAGAAAAAGATGAGCGCGAAGAAGAAAGGCGTTGCGGTTTTCGCCGCAATCCTCGCAGTTGTTATTGCGGTCTCCGCGACCGTCACCGTGCTCGCAAAGAGAAATAATAACAGCAGCTCCGGCGGCACTTCTGTGACCGGCACTTCCGAGGGCGACGCTCAGCTGAACATTGCCGAGACCCCGAAGGCGACAACGACTTCAAAGGGCAACGGCGTGCTCACCTCGGCTCAGATATATGAAAAAGTTTCGCCGAGCAATGTCGGCATAGTCGTATACAGCCAGTCGTCAAGCTCGGCTTCCGGCGAAGGTTCCGGCATAGTCATGGGCGAAAATAAAGATCACACTTATACCTATATAATCACCTGCGCCCATGTTATCAGCGGCGAGGGCGTCAAAGCCGTCGTTCAGCTGCATGACGGCACTCAGTATGACGCCGAGATAGTTGGCTACGATTCGCGCACCGATATCGGCGTGCTGAAAATAAAGGCTACGGGCTTCACCGCCGCAGAGTTCGGCGATTCAACGAAGCTTTCGGTCGGCGAGACAGTCTATGCAATAGGCAACCCCGGCGGCACCGAGTTCTTCGGCTCGTTTACCAACGGCATGGTCTCCGCGATTTCGAGAACCGTCAGCAGCCAGATAGGCTACTCCATGGAGTGCATCCAGCATACGGCGGCTATCAGCCCCGGCAACTCCGGCGGCGCTCTGATAAATGAATACGGTCAGGTGGTCGGCATCAACTCGCTTAAAATCAGCGACAGCAGCTATGAGCTCATGGGCTTCTCTATCCCGATCTCGTCCGCAAAAGAGATAATCGACGATCTTATCGCCTACGGCAGAGTGCCGAACCGCCCGAAGCTCGGCATCAGCTACTTCTCCAATACATCGAATCAGCAGTATAACATGATCGTGCAGATAAAGGGTCTGCCGGCGGGCTCGCTCATAATCGCGGACATCAACGAGGACAGCGACCTTGCAAACAGCAGCGCTCAGGTCGGCGACCTCATAACTGCGGTCAACGGCAAGGAGCTGAGCACTTCGGAAGTTCTGCTCGAAGCGATTGAAAACGCCAAAGTCGGCGATACGCTGACTCTGACCCTGTGCAGGATATCGAGCAACTATCAGACAAAGGAATTCAATGTCAAGGTAAAGCTCGTCGAGGATACCGGGAACACCACTTCCTCTTCCTCCCAACAGCAGCAGGAGCAGACAACTCAGCAGGACAACAGATCATTCTACTACAACCCCTTTAATTGATACATCACCTTTCTAACGAAAACGCGGGTGCAGCGAACACTGCGCACGCGCTTTTTTTGTTGCAAGGATAGGAATGCTGTGATATAATTGTCTCAAATATTGCGGAGGATAATTAAATATGATCTATGTTCTGGCAGCTGCGCTGTTTGTGTTTTTGTGCGGCGCAAAGTTCGTCAAATCGGGTGAGTTCAATTCCGATTATATGTCAAAAGATACGACCGGCGCCATAAACGGAATCTTCGTGTTGCTCGTTTTCATGTGCCACATCAGCGGGTATATGAAGCTCGGCGGCTCGTCCGATACGATATGGCTCGACCTGAAAAGCTGGCTCGGTCAGCTCGTTGTTGTGACCTTCCTGTTCTATTCGGGCTACGGCATGATGTGCTCTATAATGAAAAAAGGCACGCCGTATGTCAAGGGTATTTTCAGGCGCAGGTTCCTGAGTCTTTTTGCGCATTTTGATATCGCGGTTCTCCTGTTTTTGCTGATGAACCTCGCACTCGGAATAAAGACGAAGACGAGAACGACTCTGCTCGCGTTCACTACATGGGAGAGCATAGGCAACTCGAACTGGTATATTACCGCGGTTCTTTGCCTCTATCTGATACTTATTGTGTCGTTCCTTATCTTCCGCAAGCACCATATCCCGGGGCTTATCGCGATGACCGTACTCACCTGCGGACTCGCTTTTGCGCTTATAAAAGTCGGAAAGCCCGCGTGGTATTACAACACGCTGATTCTCTTCCCGCTGGGTATGTGGTATGCGTATCTCAAGAAATATATAGACAAATTCGTGATGAAAAACAACTATATCTATATGCTCTGCATTACGGTCGCGGTTGCTGCCTTTGTTGTCGGACATAAATATCGCTCGGCAGGGCTCCCGGTATACTGGGCGTGGGCGAGCGCGTTCATGCTTATCGTTGTGCTCGCATCGATGAAGATAAAAATCGGCAATCCCGCACTTTCGATGCTCGGCAAGCATGTTTTCAGCGTCTATATTCTCCAGCGCATCCCGATGACGATATTCAAGAGACTCGGACTGATCAACAACAATCTGAACTATTTCATTCTCTGCTTCGCCGCTACGCTGCTTATGGCGATAGTGTTCGACGCGCTGATGAAAAAGCTTGACGCAAAGGTTTTCACCCCGAAAGCGAAGACGTAAAATAAATACAGCAAAGCACCCGGCAGGGATTTCTCCCGACCGGGTGCTTTTTGTGTGCTTAATTATTTCTTGAGTCTCTTGTCTGTCTTTGTTGCAAGGTGGGTGCCGACGCTCTGGAAAATCTGAACGAGCGCTATGAGCAGGATAACCGCAAAGATCATGACGAGATATTTGTAGCGGTAGTAGCCGTAGTTTATGGCTATCTTGCCGAGTCCGCCGCCGCCGATTATTCCGCTCATTGCGGAGTAGCCGAGGATGGTGGTTATCGCTATCGTGAAGTTCGAGAGCAGCGAGGGCACGCTCTCGGGAATCATGACTTTGATAATTATCTGCATGGGCGAAGCTCCCATGCTCTGCGCGGCTTCAATTATATTCGGGTTGACCTCGCGCAGGCTGCTTTCAACAAGGCGCGCCACAAACGGGAACGACGCGATGACGAGCGGGACTATCGAGGCGACTGTGCCGACCGCCGTGCCGACAATAAGACGGGTCAGTGGGAAGACGAGAATCATCAGAATCAAAAACGGCACCGAACGCAGAAGATTTATAATAACATTGAGAACCTTCATCAGAGCCTTCGGCAGGGGGAGAACGCCGCCCTTTTCGCCCGCGACGAGCAGCACGCCGAGCGGCAGGCCGATAATTATCGCGAAGAGCGTGGAGAGCAGGGTGACATATATCGTCTCCCAGATAGCCAGCGGGAAATCATTTTTTAATATATCGAGGGCTTCCGTCAGCGCCTCGGAAGTGAATGCATTGTCAAACATCTTTTAAACCTCCTCAACAAGAATATCCGGCATGCTCTGCAGATATTTCGACGCGCGTTCAAGCTCGTTGTCCCCTCCGGGGATGCCGAGGAGCATGTTGCCGTAGACCTTGTCGCCGATGCAGCGCGTGGAGGCAGCTAAAATATTCGCCGCGATTCCCTCGTCCATAGCCATCTTGGTTATCAGCGGGGTGTTGGTCGCGAACGCGCCGTTGAAGACGACTCTTATCCTGTGCTCGTCCGAAGCGGGAGCAAAAATTTCATCCGAAGCGTCGGGGAACACGAGGCGTTTTGCTGCCGCCGACTGCGGATGGGCAAAGACGGTGCTGACTTCGCCCTGTTCAACGACCGTGCCGTTGTCAAGAATGGCGACTCGGTTGCAGGTCTCTTCGACAACGCTCATCTGGTGGGTTATTATAATAACCGTTATGCCGAGCTTTTTGTTTATGTCTCTTATGAGGTTGAGGATCGAATGTGTGGTGTTCGGGTCGAGCGCGCTTGTCGCCTCGTCGCAGAGCAGAACTTTCGGATTTGTAGCGAGCGCACGGGCTATCGCGATTCTTTGCTGCTGACCGCCGGAGAGCTGAGCGGGGTAAGCCTTCGCTTTGTCGGGCAGACCGACTATCTCGAGCAGTTCGAGCGCGCGTTTCTTCGCGTCCTCTTTCTTCATGCCCTCAAGCTCGAGCGGAAAGCAGATGTTTTTCAGGCAGTTGCGCTGCATGAGCAGGTTGAAGCCCTGGAATATCATGGTTATATTGCGGCGGGCGTCCCTGAGCTGCTTGCTCGAAAGCGAACCCATATCGACTCCGTCTATGAGTATCTGGCCCTCAGTCGGGCGTTCGAGCATATTTATGCACCGCACGAGCGTGCTCTTGCCCGCGCCGCTCATGCCGATGATGCCGTAGACGTCCCCGTCGGGGATGGTCAGGGAGACGTCCTTGAGCGCGTCTACCCGTCCGCCGGCTGTTTCAAAGGTTTTGCTTAGATGCTTCAGTTCGATCAAGAACGCTCCCTCCTTTCTTTCTTACTTGGCGCTCAGCGCATCGAGCGTGGTCTGCTTGCCGCCGTACAGGCCCATGGGCTCAACGTGGACAGCGGAGATGGACACGATGTGGGTGCCGTTCTGGGCGTTGAAGTCCTCCAGATAGGGCAGGTGCTGGAAGTAGTTGGCGGTCACGGTGCCGTCATCAACCACGGTGTTGGGCACCACATAGTCGTTGTAGACCTGAATGTCCAGAGTGATGTCCTTGGCAGCCAGGATCTCCTTGGCGACCTCCAGGATCTCGGCGTGGGGCGTGGGGGAAGCAGCCACGGTGATGGTCTCGCCCTTCAGCGCGTCATAGTCCACGGAAGCGTCATAGCCGTCGGTGGGGTTCTCCACAGCGGACACCACGGCACCCTTATAGTTCTCATCCATGAAGTCCTTGACCTGCTGGCTCTGCAGGGCAGCGGCCAGAGCCTTGATCTTGGGCTCCTCCTGGTTGCCGTCCTTGCAGACCAGAACGTTGACGTAAGCGGAAGAGCCGTCCTCGATGGCCAGTGCATCGGTCGTGGGGTCCAGACCGGCAGGGATGGCGTAGTTGGAGTTGATGACGGCGTAGTCCTCGTCCTGCAGGACGTTGGGCACCTGAGCAGCCTCGACCTCATCGACGGTAACGTTCAGGGGGTTCTCCTCGATGTCCTTTGCGGTGGCGGTCAGGCCTGCGTCAGCCTTCAGCTTGAAGAAGCCGTTCTTCTCCAGCAGGGTCAGGGCACGGGCCTCGTTGGTGGTGTCGTTGGGCACGGCCACCTTGACCTTGTCCAGCTTGGCCACAGCAGAAGCAGCGGCGCTGGAAGCGGTGGAGGATGCAGTGGAAGAAGAACCACCGCAGGCAGTCAGGGCAGCGGCAGCAGCGGCCACACCGGTAACTTTCAGAAAATCGCGACGAGTAATCATGATAAAATCCCTCTCTATCTTTGTAAAAAATTGTTGAGCGGCGGCGCGGCACAGTCTGCGCACGCCTTGTACGGAGGACGAAAAAAGCCTCCGTCCTTACACGAGCCGAACGCTCAGCAAGGACGGAGGCATAACATCTTCCGTGGTACCACCTTGGTTTACTCTGCCCTCACGGACAAAGCCTCGATGCTGCGGCAGCTTCTGCTGCTTACAGCCGGACGCTGTAACGGGCGCATCCCGTTGCAGACTTAGCACTCCTGCGCCTCGCCCACACGGCTCCGAGACCATTTTCAGCTTCCTGTTTCCTGCCCTTTTCCATCGCCCGGGCTTTCTGGTAAGGATCAATGCGAAGGCCTACTCTTCTCTTCACAGCCATTTTTGTGATATTGCATTTATAATAAACCACTCCGGCGGATTTGTCAACACCTACAACGAAGTTTTTTGGTAGGAAATTGGGCCTTCCGTCAGCCGGAGCGATGGCGCGGCGGCAGCGGGATGCTGAGCACCAGCGAGATGCCCACGGCCAGTGCCACCGCGACCTTGAAGGTGCTGATGCCGTTGGACAACGCCAGTGCGTTGTTGCCCTGAATGAAATAGTAGGCCGTGTAGTAGATGCCTGCACCCGGCACCAGCGGGAAGATGCCGGAGAGCAGGAACACGGTCACCGGGGTCTTTTGCAGGATGGCGAATACGCGGGTGAGGATGGTGAGGGGAATCACCGCCAGCAGGCTGGCCGCAGCGGTGTCCAGCCCCAGCATGACGCACAGCTCATACACGAACCAGCCCACGGCACCCACCAGCGCACAGGTGGGCAGGCTCCGGCGGGGGCAGGCGAACAGGATGGCAAAGCTCAGGGTGCCGGTGCCGGCCAGCAGGAACTGGCCCATCAGCTCCCCGATCTGGGAATTGGTGAGAGAAATCATGCGACCACCACCCCCGTGAGCAGAGAATACAGGCCCAGCACAAGGCCGGTGCCGATGGCGATGCTGGCGGCGATGAGCAGCGCGTCGATCATGCGGATGGTGCCGGACAGGTAGTCGCCGTGCACGAAGTCGCGGATGCCCATGGTGAAGGCGATGCCGGGGGTCAGGATCATCAGCGCACCGATGATGGCATGGCTGGCCGAGGTATGCAGCGCCTGACACAGCAGGATGCACACCAGTGTGATGAGGGACGCGGTGGTGATCTTCTGGAAGCCGCCGGGCAGGCTGTACCGCCCGCACAGCAGCAGGTAGCCGCTGGCGGCCAGGCCGGCCACGGCGGCAGCGATGGCGCTGCGCAGATCACCGCCAAAGATCATGGCAAAGCTGAACGCGCCGCCCATGCCGCTGACCAGCTGCACCCAGTCCTTGGGGAAGGGGATGCGCTGGGCGGCCGCCAGACGGTACTCGGCCTCCCCCAGCGACATATTGGTCTCGGCGATCTCGCGGGAAAGGGCGTTCACCGCCGCCACCCGGCCCAGATGGGTGGTGCGCACCGGCACGTTGCGCACTTCGCTGATCTCTGCGGTGCCGGCGCTGGCAAAGATGCCGTTGGTCAGTACATAAACATGGAACTCCCGCAGGTGGAAGGAGCGTGCCATGATCTCCATGGTCTGCTCCACCCGGAACACTTCCGCACCGTTCTCCAACAGGGTCTGCCCGGCCGCCATGATAAAGTCCATGATGCGGCGGCGCAGTTCTTCGTCGGGATAAGCCTCTCTGCCCTTCATTGCCCGGCCTCCTTGAAAAAATAATATCGTCTTATTCTAACATGCGCGTGCCCGGTGCACAAGAGCAAAAAAGAAGAGCGGGGAAAACACCCCGCCCTCAGGAAACCGCATCAGATATAGTCCGAAATATAAGGGATCTTGTGGAACAGCACATCGTCCAGCCGCTCCACGGCATCCTCCCGGCCCTCGATGCGCTCCAGCTCGAACAGACGTTCGGCGGTCTTGTAGCCCAGCAGCAGGGTGGAAAGGGTGCCGATGCCCATCTTCAGGTGGTATTCGGCGGGGGCATCGGTCAGGGCGCAGCCGCCGTCCGCAAACCGGATGCGGAAGGTGTGGTCGTTCCAGGGCAGCAGGTCGTCCTCGATCTCCAGATCAATGCACAGCTCGCCGCCGTCCGGATCACAGGGGTAATCTTCCAGGAAGCTGGCCACATCCACGATGCGGCCCATGGCATAGGGGCGGATGGTCTCCTTGATGTCGCCGTCGTCTATCTCAAAGGCGATGGGTTCGCTGAAGTAGGTGTTGCCGTGCACTTCGTCGATCATGGAGTCGTGGGCGTGGATGTACTCCCACAGGCCCTTCTGTGCCTCGCGGTTCAGGTAGATCATTTCCTTGATGTGCATGATATCGTTCTTGATCAGGTACACCATGTAGCCGCAGGGCTTGTCCTTTACATTATAATAGACGGCGACATTGGTGTCATCCTCGTCCCAGCGCCAGTACTCCTCCCAGGCCAGTGCGTTGCGGAACAGGCACCCGTGGGTGATGGAGGCAAAATGGGAGTGCAGCTCGTGGAACTCGGTGTTGTCCCAGGCGACGCGCCGCACATAACCGGGGGCCGACACCTTGGTGGGGATCTGCCGGTCCTTGATGTTGTAGGAGATCTTGTTGGAGATGATCTCCCACCCCAGGTGGTGGTACAGCGGGATGGAGTAGGGGTAGAGCAAGGCAAAGCTCTTGCCCTCCTTGTGCATCTGGGTCAGGCCCTGGATCATGAGCCGCTTCATGATGCCGTTGCCGGTGTACTCCGGGTAGGTGCACACACTGGTCACAAAGCCCACATGGTAAACGGCGTCGTAGATGTTCATCTTCAGCGGGTAGACCGCGAACTGAGAGACAAGGTTTTCTCCGTCAAAGCAGCCCAGCACGTCCGCGCGCTCCAGCACGGGGAACTTGGACTGCTTGATCTCGTCGTCCTTCCATCCGGTGGCGGTGAGCTCATCTTCCGTGACCTGAAAGGTATAGCGCAAAAGGGCGTTGTACTGGTCCAGATCATCGGTCTCCAGATAACGATATGTATAATTTTCGGCAGGATTCATGCAAAACTTCCTCTCTCTGGCGGGTGACTGGTTGCCGAACAATTCTATTATACACCCGCCGTATAAAACCGGGCAAGAACCATTTTCACAAAATTCTGCGGCCTGCAGCCCGCCAAACCACTGCATTTGCCGGAAAAACTGCTCTGCTGTGTGTTTTGCATTGCACCTGCTTTTTGAGTGTGGTATACTATGCCTGTTATGGAAAAATGCCGGTGCGGTGTGCCGGCCCAGCGATGAGGAAAAGGAAACGAACAATGAAAATTGGATTTGACAACGACAAATATCTTGCGATGCAGTCCGAGCATATCCGCGAGCGCATCCAGAAGTTTGACAACAAGCTGTATCTGGAGTTCGGCGGCAAGCTGTTCGACGACTATCATGCCTCCCGCGTGCTGCCGGGCTTCCAGCCGGACAGCAAGCTGCAGATGCTGCTGCAGCTGAAGGATCAGGCGGAGATCGTCATCGTCATCAGCGCCGAGGACATTGTGAGCAGCAAGATCCGCGGCGATTACGGCATCACCTACGATCTGGATGTGCTGCGCCTGATCGACGCCTTCCAGGGGGTGGGCCTGTATGTGGGCAGCGTGTGTGTGACCAAGTACACCGCCGCCCCGGAGGTGGAGGCCTTTGAAAAGCGCCTCAACGATCTGGGCATCCGCACCTTCCGCCACTATAAGATCGCCGGTTACCCCAACGACGTGGCCCACATCGTGAGCGACGAGGGCTATGGCCGCAACGAGTACATTGAGACCCAGCGCCCG
>OGDS01001550.1_pt1 | contig 16869 bp, 16 predicted proteins | sample 1570351 | NCBI WGS metagenome assembly OGDS01 (sample SAMEA2581974, study PRJEB24529) | metagenome | biome: Human gut stool | place: China | collected 2011
CGAGAATATGAGCCTTGACGAGCTGACCGCCGGAGTGCGCTATCACTATGAAAACGGCAGGAATGACCTTGACGGTTTTATCGGGGCGCATGACGACAGGCTTCCCCCGGAGGTTATCGAGGAAGCAAGAGCCGCCGCCCATGCAGCGGGGCTTCCCTTTTCCGAAAAGCCCTACCGGGACGGGGAAGATTTTGACCCTTATGTATTTGACGGGAGCATGAGCATTGAGGACTACGAGCTTATGCACCGCATGATTGAAAAAGAAAGGAGCGAGCAAATGGACGAATGGAAAACAGGTTATTCCTCATACGACCGCGACAGACTGGACGCCGCCGACAAGATGAAGATTGAGCGCGGTATCTATTTTGAAACGAAAGACGCGGATATTTCCCCGCTGACCGCCTTACCCCTTGCCGAGCTTATGAAGCTGCGGGAGGAAAGCGCGGCTGCGGAGCAGACCGTATTTGAAAATCTAAAAGTACAGGCTTCCGCATGGGAGGAACAGGCGGGAAAGACCCTGCTATTTGACAAGGCGATTGAGTATGCGAGAATACCCGAAGTGAAGCATACGGCGAACAAGTGGCAGGACGAGGACAACGACCGCCACACCATCAGCAACCGGGTATATAAAATGAGCTACCATGTTTACGAAAATACCCGTTACGACAAGGCAGCACAGAAGTCTATCCCGTATTCCTATACGCTGTCTTGGAACGTCTACACCAACAGCCCCCACGGATACGGACAGGCGAAAATCGCCGGACAGGACAGAAAGGTATTTGCTGACCGGGCAGCTATGGAAAAATATCTGAATGGGCGTATCAAGGCGTATGAAAAACTTTTTACGGAAATCTCCCCGGCTATCCCGCAGGAATACGCGGAGCAGTTTAAGGTAAACGGGCAGCTCTTACCGGGCTATACCGTAGAGGGCGAGGAAATCAAGCAGCCCGCTGCCGACATTCCCGCCGCTGCACCGAGAACCGAACCGGGACAGGATACGGAACAGTTTGCAATCCTTATTGACAGCCGCACCCGTTTTGAAACGGGAGAACCGGGCGGCTGCTGGTTATCCATGCCCGCCACAAAGGAAGAACTTCACGAAGCCATGCAAAGCGTCGGCATTACCGCAGACAATCCGCAGGAATTTTTCATTCACGGCTACTCTGACCGGGAGGACAGACACATTGCCCTGCCGTATGACATGGTATGCGCGGCACAGGTGGACGAGCTGAATTTCCTTGCGGCACGACTGGAAACCCTTGACGCTTCCGGGATTACCGCGCTGAACGCCGCCACGCAGCGCAGGAATGGTTTTGAGAATATCGGGCAGCTCATTGACTTTACCTATAACGAGGACTTTTTCGTGCATATCCCCGAAGTACATAATCTCCGCGAATTGGGCGATTATTACCTTAACAAATCCGGCATGGTGCAAATGCCCGCTGAATGGAAAAACAGCATTGACCTTATCGCCTTTGGACGAAACGCCGCCGCACAGGAAAAAGGCAGCTTTACGGAATACGGCTACCTTGTGGAAAGCGGCGACGCATGGGAGCAGCACTTTGAGGGGCGCGATGTGCCGGAGGACTACCGCATTATGAGCTACCCGCAGCCAACCGTCGAACTGGACGCAGCCCCGGCAGTACAGGCGACTGTTCCCGAAGCAACGCCGCAGGAGCCGCGCCCGGTTATCCCCATTGTCTTAACTTCCGAGAAGCCCGCCGAAAAGCTCAAAGAGATAACCGACCGCTTGGAGCAAGGCATTACGGAACTGTTCGACAGCGAGCGTTACAAGGAATATCTGCGCGTCATGTCAAAGTTTCATAATTACAGCTTTAACAATACGCTGCTGATCGCCATGCAAAAGCCCGACGCTTCCCTTATCGCCGGATTTTCCGCATGGAAAAATAACTTTGGACGAAACGTGATGAAAGGACAAAAGGGTATCAAAATCCTTGCCCCGTCGCCGTTCAAGATTAAAAAAGAAATGGAGAAAATCGACCCGCAGACACAGAAAGCCATTATCGGCAAAGACGGAAAGCCCGTAACCGAGGAAAAGGAAATCACAATCCCCGCCTTTAAGGTGGTATCGGTCTTTGACGTATCGCAGACCGAGGGCAGGGAAATCCCCGATATTGCCGTAAATATGCTGACCGGGGACGTGGAGCATTACAAGGAGGTTTTCGCTGCCCTTGAAAAGACTTCTCCTGTTCCTGTCGGCTTTGAAAAAATCGAGGGCGGCGCACATGGTTACTACCACTTGGAGGACAAGCGTATTGCCCTTGATGAGGGCATGAGCGAGCTGCAAACCTTAAAGACACTTATCCATGAAATCGCCCATGCGAAGCTGCACGACATTGACCTAAACGCCCCTTTAGAGGACTTGGAAAACAGACCCGACCGCCGCACCCGTGAGGTACAGGCAGAAAGTATCGCCTATACCGTGTGCCAGCATTACGGGCTTGATACCTCTGATTATTCCTTTGGATATGTTGCCGGGTGGAGTGCCGGACGGGAGCTTGCTGAACTGAAAAGCTCTCTTGAAACAATCCGCAGCACCGCAGCGGAAATCATCAACAGCATTGATGAACATATCGCAGAGCTGCAAAAGACGCAGGAACAGGCGCAGACTTCCGAGGTACAGGAAGTGACGCAGGACGCGCCGCCGCAGGAGAAGCCGGAAATCCCCGTACCCGACGCCACTATCAGCGTAAAGGAAATGCAGGACTACGGCTATTCTTGGGACGGTATGTTTCCGCTGAAACAGGAAGCCGCCGAGCGTTTGTTTACACAGGACGGTATCGAGGTTTTCCGTATCTATGAGGACGGCACCGAGGGAGCCGTTACCAGTCTGACCGATTTACAGGAACACGCAGAAAAAGGCGGCTTGTTCGGTGTAGAAAAGGAAACTTGGGAAGCCCTGCATGAATACAACGCCATGAAGCAGCAGCTACGGGAAAGTGTGCCGACAAAGGAAGCCCTTTTACTCTACGGCAAGGAGGACAGCTACGGGATTTATCAGTTAGCCCGCGGCGACGCCACAAGGGACTTGTACTTTGAGCCTTACGACCGCCTGCAGGCGACGGGACACACCGTAGACCGGGCGAATTATGAGCTTATCTATACCGCGCCCCTTACGGCAGACGTTACCCTTAACAGCATTTGGGAAAAGTTCAATATCGACCACCCGAAAGATTTTAAGGGACACAGCCTTTCCGTTTCCGATATTGTGGTGCTTCATCAGAACGGCGAAAATACCGCCCACTATGTAGACAGCGGCAGTTTTCGGAATGTGCCGGAATTTTTGCAGGAGAAGCAGTCGCAGCTTATCCCCGACGAGCATTTGACCGGGAAACAGATTAGAACGCCGCGCGGCAGTTTTTATGTATCGGATATGAGCGTTGAACAGATGAAAGAAGCCGGGTATGGACTTCATCATCAATCCGACGACGGGAAATATCTGATTATGGGAAACAGTACGCGGGCGTTTGCCGTTGCCGCCGAACAGCCGGAAAAAGCTAACCCGTTAAAACATATCGAGGACACTATCGAGCAGAACGACAATAACTTTGACGGTATCATCAACAACACGCCGCAGACGCCGACCGTGGACGCTCTGGAGCAGAAAGCAAAGGCGGGCGAGGTTATCTCCCTTGTTGACCTTGCCGACGCTATCAAAGCCGACAAGGAACAGGGAAAGACAGCAAAGCCGGAAAAGAAGCCCTCTATCCGGGCGCAACTCAAAGCAGATAAGGAAAAGGCACAGAAGAAACCACAAAAAAGCAAGTCGCAGGACTTAGAAAGGAGCTGACCGATTGGGTAAATTAAGTAAGTTTGAGAATGTGGACGTTATCGCTTCCCTTGAAGCGATTATGAAACAGAATACCGCTTTCTATCAGAGTGATTTTGAGATAGACAAACGGATTTTGCGAGAAGCAGCGTCAAGACCCGCTGCTGAAGAAAAACGGCTGCTATGGTTTTCCCGCCCGTCGGGGACGTGCTGCTTCCGGGAACGCGACGTTTTCCTAAAGGACACAAGGCAGCATAACACATGGCGGTTTTATGGGGAGCAGACCCGCGATAAAATCCTTGCCTATGCGGTGGAGCTGACCGGGAAAGAAAATGGGATAATCAAAGGCAATCTCTATGAGCTTGACTATCCGCAGCACTTCCGGGAAGTAGTCGAAAAATCTCTGCCCGCCGATAATTACACGCTGCTCTATGAGCATGGGGAACGGGTGCAGCCCGCCGGAATGTATTTTGACGGCAACCCCGACCCGCAGCTTGGGAAGTTTGAACGCTTTGAAGCGCAGCCTAATGACCCGGAAGCATTGCATTTTCTCATGCGGGAGGAAAAGCACAGCTATGACCGCTTAAAGCCGGGGGATTTCAAGGCGCATATTACCGCGTTGCATGACAGCCGGATTGAAGCCGAAGCACAGCGCATTGTAGCGGAAATGAAGCGGCAGGACAGCCCTAACAGCCCCAACAAAACACATTTCATGGTGGAGCTTTCGCCTTACTTTATGCAGTTAGCTTCTACAAAGGACACCGACCGTCTGTTTGCTATGCTGCCATACAAAACACTTTCTTTTTCTAAGATTGAGGGCAGGCATGGCACTTTTGCATTTTTAGACAAAAGCGAGGACAGAAGCCGGAATATCCGAAAAGCGCGCCCCTCTGTCCGGGCGCAGCTTACCGCAGACAAGAAAACAACCGCCCCGAAAAAGGCAGCGGCAAAAAGAAAAAATCACGATTTGGAGGTATGAGCATGAATAGATTTACTGTTGAGGAAACAAACCTTTTGAGCATTTACCATGAGGGAAGCAAGGCGCAGCTTATAGAGAACATGACCGCTGCGCTGCCTTACATGGACGCGGGATTACGGGAGCTTGCAAAGCGCACCCTTTCCAAAGTGAACGCGCTGACCGACGCCGAGTACAAAGAACTTTCCGTTTATCCTGCTGATGAAGTATGACCGGGATTAAGCGGCTGTCGCCGCGACAAAGCCGCAAGGTAAACACCCTTGTGAAAAAGGAGTGCTGCAACTGCGAGAATGGCAACTGTATTTTACTGGACGACGGGGACACTTGCGTATGCCCGCAGCTCATTTCCTATTCCCTGCTCTGTAAGTGGTTTCGGATTGCCGTACTTCCTCTTGATAAGCTGCTCTATGCGGAACTCTATCAGACCGAGGACAGAAAGAAATGTACCGTGTGCGGCGCGTTCTTTGCGTCCACCTCTAACAGCGTCAAATACTGCCCGGACTGTCGGAAGCGGATTACCCGCAGACAGGCAGCCGAGCGCATGAGAAAACGGCGCGCTCTTGTTACGCGGTAAGGGCGAAAAAAGCCTTGTTTTACAGGCTTCTGACAACCGTTTCCTCATAGGGCAAGGGCTTTATACCTTTTCCCTTAAAAACGGCGTTCTACTGCGTAACATTTCAGAACTGCACCCATAAGAAAACCGGGGCGCGGATAGTCTTTACTGACTGTCTGCGTCCCGGTTTTTCCTTTGCTATTTTTCCATGTTGATTTGAGGGGTTGCGCCCTTATCTGTGGTAAGTAAACGGTATATCGTAAGGGGGATATACCATGCAGCCACGACGAGCCGCCATATCAAAATGACCCCACCGATAATGCCGCCCAAAATGAAGTTGAGGGCAATGATACCCACCGTTCCGGCTATGTCATACCCATGCGGTACAAGCCATACGAACATACGGCGAATACCAAAGGGAATACCGCAGCACAGCCACACATAAAAGTAGTTCGTTGCCCCGTCCTTTGTGAATACCAGTGTAGCCCAATAAAACAGCACTCCGGCAATCAGAACGGTCAAAACCGTTTTCTTAAAAAAGTCTTTCCAAATTTCCCCGCGTGTCATGGTATCACTCCTTTTCTATTGGGAATTGTGGGATAGCTTCTAACAGTTTCAGTATGAGCGTTTGCCGTAAATCGTCGTCGATTTCCTCTTTTACGCTTCCGTCCGGCTGACGCTTTTTTACCATTGCAAGGCGGTTGATTTCGTCACCGTAACAAGCAAGCACTTTTTCCAACGCCCATTTTTCGCTCACAACGGCGGCGCGTATCGTTTCATAGTCCGGCATTTCCTGTTCCATTCTCTGACACTTCCTTTGCTGAAAATGTATCACTTTGGTATGTAACTACTGTTTTTGATAGGAACTATTATATCATACAAGTATGAACAAAGCTACTCCCCACGTTCTTTTCCTTTTTCCCGTTCCGGTTCTCTTGGCTGCCGTAAAATGCTGTCTATGTTCTGTTTGATAACGTCGTACTCTTTGACCTGTTTTTTCAGTCTGCCATAGTCGGCGTAAAGGGCTTCTTTCTGTTCCTGGAGCTTTTCATATTCCGATTGCAGCGCGGTGAGGTTCGGGAGCTTGGAAACGCCCGCCGCCTTTAATGCCTTTGCCGCTGCTTCATGCAAGATGATTTCGCGCTCATGGGCTGCCCGGTAACTGTCCTTATTTCTTGCTTTGCGGTATGCGTCATAGGCGGGTTTTGTCTTTTGGAACGTGGAAACATTCTTGATAAGCACCGCCATATCTGCAAGCCGTTTTTCCGCGCTCTTTAATGCGTCTGCCGCCTGTTCGCTCTCTGTCTGTATCTCTGCGATTTTTGCGGTCAAGTCGGTGTATTGTTCAATCTTGTGTTCCGTAATAAAATTCATGGTCTTAGCTGCCTGTTTCAGATTGTGGATTTTCGCCCATTGTTCATAACCCCGGCTCTGCGCCGCCTTGATACTGTTTTCAATATCAATGAGCAGGGACACGCCGCGTTCTGTCTTGGGAGCTTTGGCGGTGCGGGTACGCTTGCCCTCTATCCGTTCCCGGATTGCTTCCTCTGTATAATCTGCGCCGAGGGTTTTCAAACGGGTAAACCGTTCCTGTCCCGGAACCAAACAGGACACATATTTTCCCCGTTTGATTGTGAAGCCTTCTGCCTGTAACCGCGCGAGCAATTCTTCAAAGTCGGACACTTGGGGGATAAGGGTATCGACGGCAAGTTTCAATTTTGCTTTGGCGGTTTTCTCTTTCTTATACACCGCATAATTCTTTCCCTTGCCGCCTTTCTCCGGCACAAGGACGGACAAGCCGTTTTCCCGGCACAGCCTGTCGCTGATGTTGCGTATTCCGTAATAGGTGCGCTTGTTGGAAACATACTTGTGGTAGTCTACAAAGTTTACCGCACAAAAAATGATGTGGTTATGGATATGCCCTTTATCTATGTGAGTGGTAAGGACGTATTCATATTGCCCCTTTGTTACCGCGTCGGCAAGCTGTTTTCCGATTTCATGGGCTTTCTCATAATCGACTTCCCCCGGCTCAAAAGATTGTATCAAATGGTGTGCGAGGTTGTTTCCTCTGTCAAGAGCTTGCGACAATGTAAATCCGAACTCAATATCTGCCGTTTCATAGCTGCACCCGAACGAGGACACCAGCATTTTCCCGTCCGTCTTGTCCGGGTTTTGGATATAGTCAAGGGCTTTTTTTAACGTGCTTTTAATAGGCTTAATCTTTGTAACCGCCATATCTCCGCAAGCACCTCCTTGATTTCTTCTATATCCTCTTGGTAGACGCTGCCCGTCGCATTGACGCGCTTTGCAATCTGATTGACATTGACCCCGATTTTCTGTATCTCCGCTGTCATAGCTTTTATGTCGGCATGGTCTATCTGAATGATATACCCGTCGATTGCCATTTTCCGCAAGTAGGCTTCCATGTTCCGGGTAGGGACGAGCTGCATTTTCTGTTCAATGAACGCCCGTTCTTCCTCTGTTACTCTGAATTTAATTTGTACTGTCCGTTTCCTGCCGTTCATCGGCTCACACTCCTTTCCATTCCGAGGGTTTGGGACACTTCCCAACAAGCAATTTTCAACCGACGCACCGCAGGACGGGAGGGCGAAAATACGGAAAAGGGTACTCTTTTCCTATGCTTGCTACGAAACTTTATCCCTTACTACCTACAACACCGGGAACGGCAAATTTGACGAACTTTCCCAAAAGAAAAACGCCGCAATCTGCGACGTTTCAATCACTCTATATAAACAAAAACGAGAGAACTTTATTCCCCCGTTTCGTCGTTGTTGGCTTCCTCTATTCCTTTTGCAGTAGCAGACAGGATTTTCAAATCTTTTTCGCTCATACCGTCAAGCATAGTATCGAGCTGACGGCGGCGCGTGGATTTCTCCTGTTCCCGTTCCGGGAAAAAGAACTGGTCTACTGATACATCAAGCAGGGTTACAAGCTCATATAAAATCTGTAAACTTGGGTGCTGCCCGCTGTTCTCAATGGACGCGATATATCGGGGCGCAATATTCAGCGTATCGGCTAACTGATTGCGTGATATTCCCTTTGCTTTTCTTGCTGCTTTAATGGCTTGCCCGAAAGCCTTAAAATCAAATTTTTCTTTGTTCTGCTTCATAATCATTTCACCCAACTACATTGTATATTTCATCTCTCTTTCGAGATATGATTACACACAGCACATTATTGACTGAAATAGAGCATATCATATACTTGATATTATTCGGCTATCCGAGTATAATTATACTGGTAAAATTTGAGGAAAGGGCGTTTTGATTATGGAATATATGTCTTGTCCCGAAGCGGCAAAGAAATGGGGAATTTCTGAAAGACGAGTACAGATACTTTGTAGCGAAAATCGCATACCGGGCGTTTCAAAACTGGGGTATATGTGGCTGATACCAAAAAACGCGGAAAAACCTTTTGATATGAGAAAGAAACAACATAAAATGCAGATACAATAAACAAACAAATAAACCTTACAACAACTGTAAGTGGTGTGGTTGCTTCTTATGCAGTAAAATTATATTCGTAAGATAAGCGTAAGCAAAAAATGTGAGGTGTGAGATATGAATGATACAAAAAAACTATTAGAAGTACGCGACTTGCACAAAGCATATTCCAAAGAGGGGGTTCCAACAAAAGCACTAAACGGAATTACCTTTGATGTTCTGAATGGCGAATATTTGGGAATTATGGGAGCCAGCGGTTCTGGAAAAACAACATTGTTGAATTGTATTGCTACGGTCATTAAACCAACCTCTGGACAAATTTTACTTTCAGGTGCCAATATAAGCTCTTTTGATGGCACGAAGTTGGCTGAATATCGTGGCAACAAGATTGGTTATCTATTTCAAGATTTTGCTTTACTTGATAATCTAACTGGTAAAGAAAATATTATATTGCCTTTATCAATTCATAATATTGACATTGTTACAGCGGAAAAAAAGCTAAAAGATATAGCAGATTTTCTTGGAATTACAGACGTTCTTTCTAAATTTCCGTCACAAATGTCGGGCGGTCAAAAACAACGCGTAGCTGCTGCACGTAGTTTGATTTCTGACCCCGATATTATTTTGGCTGATGAACCTACAGGTGCATTAGATACAAAATCAGCACGTTTACTCATGGAGAAGTTACAGGAAATCAATCTTAGGCGTGGACGCACAATCCTAATGGTCACGCATGACCCTAACGCCGCGAGTTTCTGTTCTCGTATTTTGTTCATTCAAGACGGTGTTATTTTCCATGAGTTACGTCGTAAAATTCCAAATGAAACACAGGAAGATTTTTATGCACGTATTTTACAAGTGATGGCTCAAATGGGGGGAGGAAGTGCAAATGTTCTTTAATCTCACATGGCGAAACGCCAAACGGAGCCGTAGCGAAAACCTAATTTATTTTCTGACAATGATAACAGCCGTAGCAATGTTTTATATAGTGCTTTCTCTTGGACAACAGGACGTAATACGTTTTTTAAGTGAAATTGAGAGCGACGCAGTAGAACGGTTGCTTACTAATCTTTTACCGACGGTTTATCTTTGTGCTTTATTATTTGTGTTCTTTCTCGTAGTATTTGCAAACAAATATCAACTTGAATGTCGTAGTCGAGAACTGGGGCTTTATTTGATGTTTGGAATGACAAAGATTAAATTATTTATTCAAATAATGACAGAGGGGCTAATCACGTCGTTTTTAGCTCTTTTAGGAGGGCTTGTATGCGGTGGCTTTTTATCCGAAGCTATAAGTCTTACAACCGCGCGTTTAGTAGGGCATGGTATCATTACACACCAATTAAGTTTTTCTGTAAGTGCCGCTATTTTCACATCGTTAGGCTTCTTGATTATTCAGTTTGTAGCATTGTTTGTTCTATGCGGAAAGCTGTTCCGTAAAGAGCTACATCAACTTGTTTATGGAGAGATGGCGAAAAAGCAACGCACAGGGAATCCATATGTAAGTTTCGTATCGTTTGCTATAGGCACCGTAATTTTGCTTGTCGCGTACTGGATTGTTGTAGAGCATTTTATGGCTGCGAGTGGGGCAATGCTGCTTATTGCCGTTTTACTTGGAATTATCGGAACAATTCTATTTATTCGAGGACTTGCAAGAATTTTGAGTATATGGGCAGCTTCTATAAAACACAAAGCCACAAGAGGACTTTATGTATTTACTTTACGGCAGTTGCATGAAAATGTCGTTAATAAATATATTTCAATCAGCGTAGCGTCCATTCTGATGATGCTTACTATTATGTTAATTACCGACGGCTCAGTGCGCATAATGTCATATGGAAGTGAATTGACACGAGGTACTTCTGTTTATGACTTTACTGTAATGGGCAACGACCAAATTGTTGAGAAGTATCTTTCCAACGAACAAATTCGTCCTTATGTATCAAATCTGAACCGTATGGAAATAGGAAATATAAAATCCACTGCTTCGGATGGGATAAGTTCTCCTGTTGATTGGTCGAAATTTAGGAAACAAATCGTGCAGCATTTACCTCAAGATGTAGTAGACCCTGCCACACAAGAAGATGGTATGTATAGTTTTGGCTCCGACCAACCTGCTGCCTTAAACCTTTTAGGTCTTATTGATACTGGTAGTTCTTCTCCTTATTTGCTTCCTGTATCTTCCTATAATCGGTTATTGGATGCCGCGGGAGAAAAACAGATTAGCCTTGGGAACAATGAAGTTGTCTATTATCTCAACCCAGATTTTTTAGGTAATGCTCAAGATGAAACGGTTACACTGTTAAATCAAATTGCAGCAGACGCACAGGCGAATAATGAAGCGTTGCTTTCTATCAACGAAAGACCATTTTATCTTGTTCCCTCTGTACCGATGAAAGGGTTGACCGCAGATGAAAATATCAAGATTATAACTGCATTGATTGTTTCAGATGAGATATATTCAGAATTTGTAAATTCAGACACTTGTATGGTTTATTGGAACTTTTGTATTCCTAATGAACTTGTTGAAACAAAAGGTTTAATGTTACCGATTATGGAAGCTCGTGATTTGTTAAAACCATCTGGTCTATATTACGAAAGCTATCTTAATAATTTTGGGCGACAATTATTTTATGTTATTTCCGGAAGTTATACAACACTATACATGGGATTTATGTTTTTGATTATTGCGTGTGCATTACTTGCCCTGCAATTCTTGACGCAAATGCAAACTACAAAATCAAGGTATCTAACACTCTCTATTTTAGGAGCACGACGTGAACAAATTAAGCGTTCTATCAACCAACAAGTATTATGGTATTTCCTGCTTCCTCTTATATTAGCGTGTATCAGCGGAGCAGTAGGGATATATGCCATGCAGCTATATTTATATTCAGGAGCGGCACACCTTGAACAGTCCTATCCTCTTTTAATTGCTATGGCTGTTATTGTTGTTCTTGTTATGGTAATTTACGGTGTGGCTGTTGCTCGAACAGCTAATCGTGAAATAGGAAAGCTCAATTACAAGCCCAATTCTTAACAGGCTTATAAATATTATGGGAAAGGAGGCGGACATATTGGCAAAGATAGTTGTGGTTGAAGATGATGTTTATATGCGAGAAGAACTGTTGAACTTATTAGAAAAATCGGGATATGATACGATTGGATTATCGGATTTTGAAAACGCAGTATCAGAAATAGCAGCATATTTTCCCGACTTAATTTTGCTTGACATCAATCTTCCCTTTCGTTCGGGTTTTGAAATATGTAAAGAGTTGAAAGCTAAACAGATTGGTACGGTACTCGTATTGACTGCAAGAGATAAATTGCAGGACGAACTGCACGCATTAGACTTGGGGGCTGATGACTATTTAACAAAACCTTGTAATATGTCACGTTTACTTGCCCGAATTAAAAATCTTCTTCGACGTAAAGAAGAACAGGTACAGCAAGGGTTACTTGATGGAGGTGGTTTTTTACTTGACCCGAATACCTTTACAATTTATGTAGGGAATAGCTCTTACCTTATGCCACCGAACGAAGGAAAAATATTACTTGCTCTCTTGAAAAATAGCCCTAAGATTGTTTCTAAAAAAGAATTATGCATTAGACTATGGGGAACAGAAGAATTTATAGACGAAAATGCATTACAAGTAAATTTTACTCGGCTGCGAAAAACGCTTCGTGAATTTGGTCTTGAAGAACGTATAGAAACAGTGCGCGGTCAAGGCTACCGCTTGAAAGAGCAGGTGCGCTTATGAATAAGTTGAAAATACTTTTAATCTATATTTCCTCTAACCGGGTATGGATTATTACACTTGCCTGTTTGGACTTGTTCTTTATATTTCTTGCTTGGTTGGCTAACCCTGATTATTTTATAAATTATGCTGCATTGATAATTTTTGTGTCATTTGCCGCACTTGCTATTCCTCTTGCTATATCAATCAGAAAACGTAACAAGGCAGACGCTATTTTTCGGCGTTTTCTATTAGAGCCGGACGATACCAACGAATACTTACTGTGTGAAGCTGTTCCCGCTGTAATACGCCCTCTTATCTGTGAATTGGGAAAACATTTGAGGACGCAGCAAGAATATATCAACGAACAGAAAATTACAGTTACAGACTATGAACACTATGTTGAAAATTGGGTGCATGAAATCAAAAAACCACTATCCCTTATGACCTTGCTACTGGATAATCGAAAAGATGAAATGTCCCCTTTGGTTCATACTCGTATGCTTTATGTACGCGACCATACCCGACAGGATATAGAACAAATTCTATACTTTTCAAGGCTTGGGGCTACACATAAGGATTACTCTTTTGAGTCGCTTTCAATTCTTGGAACTTGCCGTGAAGCAGTTGAAGATAATTTAACGCTTCTTGAAGAAGCCGGATTTTCTATTGAATATACCGAAAACGATTATCAAGTGATTTCTGACAAAAAAGGTCTGATGTTCATTTTAGGACAGATAATCAGTAATAGTGTGAAATATGTGGGAAACAACCTTGCCCCACGGCTCATATTTTCCATAGCTGATAGTATGAATAGTGAACAGATTTCTTTATCTATCAAAGACAACGGCACAAGCATACCATTGTCTGACTTACCCTTTGTTTTCGACAAGGGGTTTACCGGAGATACGGGCAGTTACCTTAGTCGTTCTACAGGTATGGGCTTATACCTTGTTCAGAAAATGGCAACTGACTTATTTATCACGGTGGAGCTTAAAAACAATTCATACGGTGGAACAACCGTAACCTTGACGTTTCCAAAAGTGTAACGTCTATTTGGGAGGTAGTGAAATGCAGTTACAGAATGAAATAGTAAAAAAGCACACGCCAATAAAAAGCTTGCTCATTGATTGGTTAATTATATTTGGAACGTATCTTTTTATCCGCATATTCTTTGCCCTCTTTGGGCTTCATCAGAATATTGTCCTCTTGGGCTGTTGCCTTGCGATATTGCCCTATCTTTTTGGGGCGTTATATTTACAGAAATCCCACAAGCAATGTCAATTATGGCTTGCTGCATTGGCTATTTTAATACCGTCGGTCGTTGAAAAAGCAGCAATATATTTATTTGGTGCGTACTTATACAATTTAAGACCGATAAATGTTGTAGGAGTTATGGAAGCGATTAAGAGTAACGTTCTAGAAAGGGTCAATACGTTTAGCAAGATATTGTTCAGGAGTAAGTAGAATACCATTTTTATCTGTTATATCAGGATTACTTCCATTTTGGTCATATTTCCATTTAGCAATTTTATAATCTTGTTCAAGACTAGCTTTAGCTCCAGGAGTATTTTCAATAACAGCTTTAACAGCTTCAGCAAGTTTAGCTTTACTTAATCTTTGCCAATTACCTTTAGTATGAGAATAAATCTCTCCTGTAACAGATTTAGTAATATCATCAGTAACTTTACCGTTAACATCAAGCCATCTTGTTTGACTACCACCACCTTGTTCTTTAGCAGCCCATTGAAGTGCTTGATTAAGTATCTGATTCATAGGAATTTCAGAAACTTCTTTATCAATAGGAGTCCATTTACTTCCACCAATAACATTACCATTCTTATCAGTTATATCTTGATAATTATATTTATTAACAGCACGATAATAATTCTTATAATCTTCAGATAAATCAGTACGTTTATCAAGATTATCCATATATGCTTTATAATCTTGTTGAGCACGTAAACGACCAATCATTCCTGGACTTGAAGTTATATCTCCATAAGTTCCAACTATATCATCAAGACTAGAATAAGCATTACCATATTGCATATTTTCAGTAAGAGCATTACGAACTTTATTAAGTTGTTCTTGACGCCAAGCATCTTCAGCTTCATTTAAATCTAATTGAGCAAGTTGAGCATCAATTTGAGATTTAGTTTGAATAGCTTGTTGATGACCTTGTTCAAGAGTATTATAAGTTCTAGCTAAGACATTTAAGTCAATAGGATTAACTTGTTGTCTAAAAGTAGGAGTATAAAAGTTTATCGGCATGATTGTTTTCCTCCAAGTTTTCTACGTTTACGAATAATAAATTCATCATAATCAACTCCAGCATCTCTCATAATTCTATCATCTACATTAGGAGCAGATGCTCTCATCGCACCAATAGTATTATTTAAAGCTTTACGATTTTCATATCTACTAATCATATCTTGAATACCAGCATTAATACCACTAAATAAATTATTAATATTAGTTACTTTAGCTTCTCTAATACCATTATCAAATGCTGTTTTTCTATCTATATATTGATTATATTGTTGAGCATTAAATTGACGAACACTTTGTTGCATGCTTGGGAATTTATCTGGAAGGCTGCAGTATAAACGCGGGAAACTTCCTTGCCAAGAGCAAGCTCCCTGTTGTATGCGGGAGGATGCGTCCAAATGCCAGAGTTCTGGCGGACAAGACGGAAAAGGTGTCCGTAAGCCGGACAGGATAAAATGATCCCTGTTGCCAGGGAGAGTTTCTGCCCCTTACTGCGGCTGAAATAAAACTGAGTATCGGTAAGGGAAAATAATATACCGCAGAAGCGGGCATCAATCCGTCTTTGGCTGCATATTTTCCGTTCGCCGTAAAATCTTGCAGCGTTTCAGCCTGTTTTCTGGAAAACAAGGTTCCCTTATGCCTGTAGGCCGAATTTACGTTTAATTTCCGGAACGGAATAATTCACCAGCGTGGGTTTGCCCCCCGGGGTGCAGTACGGCACTTCACAGGCAAGCAAATCCTTTAGGATGGCAGGGGCCCGGTGAGGGGAAATGCGCTCCCTCCAGGCGGATTTTCTGGCAAATTCCCCAATGAAGGTCTCATAAGCCACGCGTTTGGCATTTCGGCTGAATTCGGACTGGGTGAGACGGTCCACCAGCTCCAGGAGAAAAGCGCGTGCGTTTTCCAGTTCCAGCAGTGCGGGGATGGATTCTATTCTGATGGTATTCTGTCCAAAGGGCGTAACGACCATGCCGGCCTGGTCAAAATGCGGGGCGAACTGCCGGATGACGGCAAAATCCCGCGGGTCCAGATCCAGCACCACCGGATCCAGAAGCTGCTGGGACGGCATGGGGGCTTCCCGGCGTGCGCGCAGCCGTTCAAATATGATGCGTTCCCGGGCCGCCTTGGGATGCATCAGAACCAGGCCTTCCGGCGTTTCAAACAGGGCGAATTGCTGGCGGACTGTTCCCAGATAGGAAAATCCGGCGGAGGCATCCCTTTCTAAAGCTGCGTTTTCATGGGCGTTTCGTGCCGTTTCTTCATCCTCCTGACGGTGAAAATCCAGTTTCCCCTGGGTGGCGGGAACCTGTTTCAAGGGAATGGCCCGGAGGGTAGGGGGAGGGACAGGCCCATGGGATTGTCTGGCAGAGGAGGAAAGCGGCGGTTGGGCGGCGGAAGAAGTAGGGGCCGGTCTGGCGGCCGCCGGGAAAGCAGAACCGGGGTTGGTGGAACGGGCGGGTATTTCCCCATACGGCGCGGTGGTAGAATGGGCAGGAGGAAGAGTTCTCTCCGGCTCCGGCGCGGCGGCAGCGTGGATTTCCTGCCGGGCGTGCTTTTGAAGAGTGTTGGCTATGGCTTCCACAATGGTATTTACCACGTCTGCGGAACGGCGGAATCTCACTTCCTTCTTGGCGGGGTGCACATTGACGTCCACCAGAGCGGGCTCCACCTCCATATACAAAAAAAGCGCCGGATGCAGTCCGGTGGGGAAGCCTCCATAGCCGTCCCGAATGGCCCTGTTAATGAGCTGGTCCTCCACGGGGCGCGTGTTCATAAAGACGTACTGCCCTTTTCTGGTGCGTCTGGCTTCGGAAAGAGGAAGCAGGAATCCCGTGATGGAAATACCGGGGCCGATGGTCGTTTCTATCGGAATCAGGGCCGCCGCTGTGGCAGCATCCGTCAGTGCGGAAATGCGGACGCGCAGATCCGCTGTGGCGGGAAGGTCAAAAACAAGCTGGTCGTCCCGTTTATAGGCAAACCGTACTTGGGGATAAGCCAGGGCATGCAGGCGTATCTGGTGCTCCACATGGGAAGCTTCCCTTTCTGCGAATGTGAGGACCTTCCGGCGCGCTGGAGTA
>OGDS01001561.1_pt1 | contig 16739 bp, 9 predicted proteins | sample 1570351 | NCBI WGS metagenome assembly OGDS01 (sample SAMEA2581974, study PRJEB24529) | metagenome | biome: Human gut stool | place: China | collected 2011
ACTGCTTGGCGACCGCTTGCATACCACGTTAGTCAACTGCTATATAGTTACCTAATTTTATGGCCGATTTATGGCCGAAGGATCGGCACGATTCCATAAATTGATGAATATCAAAGGATGGCACCCCACTGATTAAGCAGCAGTGAGTTACGGAACGCTGCCCTCTGAATTTGACTGGCAGGATTTGCGAATATATTCAAAGACATGTAGTTATGATTTACAGAAATATTCGGTAACTTTACGGGGAAAATGAAAATGATTGTTGTTATGAATATTCGGAGAATGTTTTTGGGCATGGCGGTGCTGTGTGGGTTTTCAGTTTCGGCGACCGCGGAAGGGCGCTTCGACAAGCTCAGCGACCGCGTTAAGGAGGTCCCTGAGCCTGTCGTCGAAGGAACCGTGGTTCGACAGGAAGGATCCGGCAAAGGGAAACTGATCGATGACGTGAACGTTTTCGTGGGGACGGACGGGTTCGGGAACGTGTACCCGGGGCCACAGGTGCCGTTCGGCGGGATCCAGATCAGCCCGGACTGCGACGACAAGGACTATGACTGTGCGGCGGGGTACAAGTACTCCAAGCCGTTCATCCAGGGTTTCAGCCTCACGCATCTGAGCGGAACCGGAATCCCGGACATGGGCGATTTCCTCTTCCTGCCGGGAACCGGATCGAAGATGGATCCGTCAACCTACGACCACACCCGGGAATGGGGCGAGCCGGGTTACTACGGAGTGATCCTGAAGGACTACGGAGTCAAGGCCGAGATGACGGCAGCCCGGCGAAGCGGAATATTCAAGTTCACATTCCCGCAGTCGGACAGTTCGTTTGTGATGATCGACCTTGACCACACCCTGAAATGGGATTGTCTTTGGTCAACGGTCCGTCTGCTGGACGAGCGCACGATCATCGGCAGCAAGGTCGTCAACGGCTGGAACCCGGGACGTTATGTCTACTTCGTGGCCAGATTCTCAAGGCCGATCGAGGAGTTCAACATATTCCAGGATGACAAGCCTGTGATCTACAACACCAAACGGTTCCGCAGCTCGCTTGAAGCGTGGGGGCAAAAGCTTAAGGCCGTCGCAAGGTTCAAGACCGGAGCCGACGAGAGCATATTCATAGACGTCGCCGTGTCGGCTGTAGGCACAGACGGTGCTCTGAACAACCTCAAGGAGCTGGAAGGCAAGGACTTCGCCGCCGTAAGGACCGAGGCCGAGGATCTCTGGGAAAAGGAACTCGGGAAGTACGAGCTGGATTCCGACGACAAGACGCTCCGGGAGACATTCTACACCAGCGTCTATCGCACAGCCCTCCATCCGTTCCTATTCGAGGACGCGGACGGACGTTTCCGCGAGCACGACGGCACGATCGGGAATGCGAAAGACTTCACCAACGTCACGACATTCTCGCTATGGGACACTTACAGGGCTTTCCACCCGCTTCTCAACCTCGTCAACAAGCCGCTTCAGGCAGACATCGCCAACTCGATGCTAGCCCATTTCGACAAAAGTACCGAGAAGATGCTCCCGATCTGGTCGTTCTACGGCGGCGAGACCTGGTGCATGATCGGCTATCACGCCTGCTCTGTACTGGCAGACATGATGCTCAAAGGCGTGCGTGGATTCGACTACGAGCGCGCCTTCCAGGCGATGAAGACCACCGCCACCAACCCTCACTACGACTGCATTCCTGAATATACCTCCCTCGGCTACGTGCCTTTCGACAAGGAGAAGGAATCGGTCTCCAAGACTCTTGAATATGCCTACGACGATTGGTGCATAGCCCAGGCGGCCAAGCTTCTGGGTCACCGGGAGGACTACGAGTTCTTCCTCAACCGGTCGATGAACTACCGGAATCTCATCGATCCCGAGACCGGCTACATGCGCGGAAAGGATTCCGCCGGCGACTGGCGCGACCCGTTCGCCCCTGTCGCCTATCAGGGTCCGAACTCGGTCCACGGCTGGGGAGACATCACGGAAGGGTTCACGATGCAGTACACGTGGACCGTGCCGCACGATTTCGGAGGCTATGTCGAGAGAGCCGGCCGGAAATTGCTCCAGAGCCGCCTCGACAGCCTCTTCACTATCGAGCTGCCCGAGGATATTCCCGGAGCGCACGACATCTGGGGCCGCATCGGCGGCTACTGGCACGGCAACGAGCCTTGCCACCACGTCACCTATCTGTACGACTGGTTCGGCCAGCCGTGGAAGTGCCAGAAATGGGTGCGCTACATCGCCGACAACTTCTACGGCAACGAGCCCGGCTCGCTGAGCGGCAACGACGACTGCGGCCAGATGTCCGCCTGGTACATTTTCAACTGCCTTGGATTCTACCCGTTCTGCCCCGGATCCGATGAGTACTACATCGGCTCCCCATGCGTTCCCGGCCTGAAGGTCAGGCTCTCGGACGGCGGCACTCTGGAGATGACCACGGAAGGCTGGAGCAAGGAAGCGGTTTACATCAAGACCGCGTACCTCAACGGAAAACGTCTTGACTCCCCTGTCATCCGCTATTCTGACATCAAGGACGGGGCTAAGCTGCATTTCGTGATGTCCCGCAAGCCGGCCAAAGGATGCTTCAGGCAGCCGGCAGGCAATTAGTTTGATATTCAATAATCTGAAATAATATGAAATTCATAAGTTGGAATGTGAACGGGCTTCGCGCCTGCGCCGGGAAAGGGTTCGATGAGGTGTTCAACACGCTGGACGCGGATTTTTTCTGTCTGCAGGAGACGAAGATGCAGCCGGGGCAGCTGGATCTGGAGTTCATTGGCTACACGTCGTACTGGAACTCGGCGGAGAAGAAGGGATATTCCGGGACGGCGATATATTCAAGGCACACGCCATTGTCGGTGACTTACGGCATCGGCGTTGAGGAGCACGACCACGAAGGACGCGTAATCACTCTGGAGATGCCGGAGTTCTTCCTTGTCTGCGTCTATGTGCCGAACTCTCAGGACGGTCTCCGGAGGCTCGACTACCGGATGCGGTGGGAGGATGATTTCCGGGAATATCTTGCCGGCCTCGCCGCCCGGAAGGGTGTGGTGGTCTGCGGTGACATGAACGTGGCCCACAATGAGATAGACATCAAGAATCCGGACACGAATCGCCGCAACGCCGGGTTCACCGATGAGGAGCGCGGCAAGTTCTCCGGGCTTCTGGACTCTGGTTTCACTGACTCCTGGCGCTTACAGCACCCGGACGAGGTGAAATATTCCTGGTGGTCGTACCGCTTCCACGCCCGCGAGAAGAATGTCGGGTGGCGGCTGGACTATTTCCTCGTCTCCGACTCCCTCAAAGACAAGATCACAGCCACCGAGATCCACACCGAGATCCTCGGCTCCGACCACTGCCCCGTCGAACTCGACCTCGATCTGTAAGACAAGGCCGTGCGCGGGAACAGGCCATCTGCTCACGAGGTCGCTATATTCATTGGTCTCGTGTACAGAAATGGTTTTTTCGCTCACGAGGGATCTCTTTCCCTGCCTTTCGTGAGCGGGAATGGGCATTTCACTCACATTCAAAGGCTGTTAGGGAAGAATGAATATTATTGCGTATATTTCGCTGCGTAAAGTACGCAATGACATTGGCGGAGCCCCGTGGCGTATAACGCACTGAATGACAGTCAACTCTGAAATACAGCCATCCCATTTGTCCCGGTGGCTATTTGGAAACCTTTGAAAGTAAGTAAATAACATGTTGCGATAGTTCTCGCAGTCCGGGCATATTTTTTAATTGAATATTTAGTCGTAACTTAGCGGACTGCTTGACAGGCAAAGAATTTGTGGGGAAGAATAGCCGGTCGCTTGGATGCGACAGCTGAGTTTGCGGGGGTGGATGGTGTCGAAGTATCGATAGAAGTGCCGGTAAAGGAAGGACTGGAGCGGGGAAGTGCCGGAACTGCATAATGAGTGGAACATTTATTAACACTAATGAATATGAAAACAAATAGATTTTTAGGCTTCATCATGTCTGTGGCGGCGCTTGCTTTCACGGCCACGGCTTGTGATGACAAGAAAGAGGACTTGGGCGCTCCGTCGGTGGAGGTCGAAAAGTCCGAGATTTCATTTGAGAAGACCGGCGGAACCGAGACCGTTCAGGTGACGGCCACCAGAGACTGGAAGGCCACCACCGAGCAGGACTGGATCTCCATCGGACCGAGGGAGGGGAAAGGCTCCTCGAAGGCCGTGACTGTCGAGATCAAGGTGATGGAGAACTCTGGTTTGGATCGTGAAGGATCTGTGAAGTTCGACATCGGCTTTGACTCCAAGACTTTGACCGTTAAGCAGAAAGGAACAGGTTCCGTGGCTGACATGACCGTCTACAAGAACAACTTTGACAAGGCGGAAGCAACAAAGACCTATGGAACAGGCACAAGCTGGCCATATCTCGATCAGTTTGACGGTTGGAAGAACGCGACTGGAACGGGAGCGGGAAGTGAGGAATATTCGTTTAAGGCGATGTCGGCCAGGGCGAACTCCACTTCCAACAGCAACTATTCCGACTATGCCGGATCCGGAAGCAACAACCTGTTCTTTGGTTCGAAAGCCTATTTCTCCGTGACCGGCATCAAACTTCAGTCAGCCACTGACTATTCTTTGACTTTCGGAGCGGAGAAATATAGCCAGGATAATGGTAGCCTGTTCAAGCATAACGAGTTCCATGTCTATGTCAGCAATGACGGAGCTAAGTGGGTCGAGCTTGAGTATTCATTTCCTAATGGCGACAAGGAAGGTCGCTGGGATCTCGCGACCTCTAATTTCACGGTTCCGTCAGGAACAACGACGCTTGGCATCTATGTAAAGGTCGATGTGGCTAGCTCTTATCGCCTTGATGACCTTTGCCTTGCCGTCGCTTCCTCAGCCGGCACCGTCATCGACTTCTCCAAGGGCGTTGACCTCGGCACCGGCGGTGGCGGTGGTGGAACGACCACTCCGACCGAGGGAACCGTGGCTTCTATCGTTTCGGGCAAAACCGATGCGTCCGTGACTCTGAAGGATGTCCTTGTCACAGGCGTGACGAATAAGAGTGCTGTTGTCACCGACGCTACTGGTAGCATCCTTGTCTTTGTCAACGCTACTCCGGGAGTAAAGGTTGGAGACAAAGTCACTGTGACCGGTACCACGGGCAAGCACAACGGACTTATGCAGATTACTGAGCCGAAATTCCAGATCGCATCGTCAGGCAACACCGTGACCTATCCTGATCCTAAGACTATTGACGAAAGCAATGTGTCTTCCTATAAAAGTGATGTGGTTGAATTCGTCACATTCAAGGGTAAGGTGAAAAAGAACGATGTTTACTACAACATATTCATAGGAGGGGTTACGGACAAGGATTTGTCGTTGTCTTACTTCCCTGGTGACATGGAATCTTTTGTGGACAAGGAAATTACCGTCAAGGGCTATTTCGTGGGAGGTGGAACCCACTACCAGATTGTGGCTGTCAATGTTGACGGTAAGGACATCACCGAGGCCGTAGAAAACGGCGGAGGCAATCCTGGCGGCGGCGACAATCCTGGCGGAGAGACTCCGGACGAAGGGAAATTTGCCAGCAATGTAAAATGGACATTGGGAGAGAATGCCTATGATGGTACTTCTCCAGACAAAACAAGGCAGACAGCCACGATTAATGGTGTGAAGGTGGTGACCATCCTCAAACTTGGAACATCGAAAAAACCGGGAAAGGCCACATTGACAATCCCTGCGAACACCTCCAAGTTGTCCTTCTATGCGGTTGCGTGGAAAGGTAAGACAGCCACTTTGGTCGCTTCTTCTGCTGGAACCGAAGTCGGAACGCAGGCGGTGGCAGGTAATGTCGGTGCTACGGGAAATCCAGAGTATACAATCTCGGTTTCTGACTCCGATCATTACACTATGTCCCTGTCGCCTCAGGCTTCAGAATCAAATATAGAGATCACCACTAAGGAGAACGTGCGTGTGATTCTGTTTGGAATAGTGGCGGAATGATGGTGTAGTCATAGAATCTTGATTAACAAAGACTAAGGGATGCCCGGAGACACGGGCAGCCCTTTTGCTCTCTAATAATACGAACACATGAAGATAACGTTGAGCAGGTTTTGGATGATTTGCGCCGGGGTTGTGATGCTGGCGCTATCATCTTGTGGCTCAGGTGGTAAGGAGGATGTGCTTCCGCCGACAGTCGAGGTGAAGACCGCGGTGGTTGAGGCGGGAGGATATTCACAGTTCATTTATGTGAAGGCCTCGTCATCCTGGAGGATCACTATAACTTCGGTGGACGGCGGCGAGCCTGTGGATTGGATTATTGCTGATCCGAGCTCTGGCAGCGGCGACATGGATGTCACCCTGAAGGTGGAGGAGAACAAATCGGAGAAGGAGCGCTCGGCTGTGATCACGGTGGAGAACAGCGCGGGCAAGGCTTCGAAGACTATCAGTCAGAAGGCTAAAGGGTCAGAAGTGAAGCCTGATCCGACACCATCCGGCGGCAATCTCTCTCCGAAGACAGGGTGGATGGAACTTCCGGCTATTCCGGAGGGGATGGATGCGTTCACGCATTCGATGACTGTCGGGTCGGTGAGCACGCGAAATTATTCATTCCTTTGGGATTACGACAATCTGGTGGCTCCGTGGGTGGCCTATCCGCTATGCGTTTGGAATATGAGCGGAAAAGCCGGAAGGACTGACGCCTGGGCTTTGGATCCCCTGTTGCCGGCGAACAAGCAGCCGGTTCTTACAAGAGGCTTTTCAGAGGGTAACGCCGGCCGGTTCGCAAGAGGTCACCAGATTGCCTCGGCTGATCGGCAGACATCCTACTCCTCGAATGCGATGACTTTCTACGGCACGAACATGACACCTCAGATCAATAATGGCTTCAACGCTGACATCTGGGCGAATCTGGAAGGTAAGGTTCGTGGATGGGCAAGAGATTCCGACACCCTCTATGTCGTGACCGGTTGCGTGATAGACTACAAAGACGGAGAGACCGTCAAGTACGCCTTTGACAACTACGGCAAGAAGGTTACCGTTCCGACAGCCTACTACAAGGTCGTCCTCCGCTACATGAAGAATTCCACGATTGGCTATTCGGGCTATTCCGCCTGTGCCGTCTGGCTGGATCACAAGGTATACAGCGCCAAGACCATAGATTCTTCCTATTCGATGTCGGTTGATGATCTTGAGAAGAGACTGAACATTGATTTCTTCGTGAACTTGCCTGCCAAGGTGGGCGAGGAGACTACGGCAAGGATCGAGGCCGAGGAACCGAAGGATGTCGCCTGGTGGTGGAGGTAGCGCCCCGGCGGAACCGACATATTCATGAATAATAATACAAAACTGATATGCGTTTGAGAAAAATACTTTATTCCGCTCTGCTGCTTCTGGTTGTGGCCGCCACGGCCTGCGCCAAGGGGGACAAGGGCGCGAGGGGGTATGTCATCGGCTTCTACAATGTCGAGAACCTCTTCGACACCTACCACGACGAGGGCAAGAATGACTATGAATATCTCCCCGACGGGGCAAATCGCTGGACTGACGCGCGGTACAACCGCAAGCTCCGCAACATCGCCACGGTGATCAAGGCGATGGCTGACGAGAACAAGGCTTTCCACACGGTTCTGGGCCTAAGCGAGGTTGAGAACCGCCATGTGCTTGAGGATCTTGTGAGCCAGAAGGAGATCGCCGACGCGAACTACCAGATCGTGCACTATGACGGTCCGGACCGCCGAGGCGTCGATGTGGCCCTGCTTTACAGGCCGGAGCAGTTCAAACTGATTGAAAGCAAATCCATTCCGTTTGATTTCAACAGTAAGGACATAAAGTTCGACATGGACGAGGAGTCTCAGGGACACTTCCGCACCCGTGATGTGCTGATGGTCAGGGGCGAGATCAAGGGCGAGATGTTCGCGTTCTTCGTCGCCCACCTTCCATCCAGGATCGGAGGCAAGGGGAGCGACCTTAGGAGCCGTGGCGCGGAAATCATCTACGAGAACTCCGCCAAACTGATGAATGAATATCCCGGGATCAAGATCGTGGTGATGGGTGACATGAACGACAACCCTACGGACGAGAGCATGGCCGTCTATATGCACGGCAAGGAGAATGTCTCCGAAGTCGGCAAGATGGACTTCTTCTCTCCGTTTACCTCAATGTTGAAAGCCGGTTACGGCTCTTTGGCCTATCGTGGCGAGTGGAACATCTACGACATCATCCTTGCGAACGAGGCGCTTGTGAACGCTCCGAAGGGGACGCTCAGGATTGTTCCGATCGTGAAGGGCAAGTACTACGGACGCGTCTTCAACCAGCCGTTCATGGTTCAGCAGACAGGACAGTACAAGGGTACGCCGTTCCGGACATATTCATCCGGCTCCTACGTCGGCGGCTACAGCGACCACTACCCGACCTATATTGTCATTAGTAACAAGTAGTTACTTCAGTCGCTTCGGCACTTCGACAAGCTCGGTGACTGAAAGTGCAGTGACCGCAGAGGCTCGGTCACTGAGCTTGTCGAAGTGACCCTCCAAATGGATAAATAGTTAATATTCAATAAATATGAACAAAAGAATATTCCTTGCCGCATCGGCTCTGTTTCTGGCTCTGACTTTATCGGCCCAGAACTACACCGGTGGCGTGAAAGGTACGGTCGTCAGCCGCTTGAGCAAGGCGACCATTGACGGAGCGGATCTGATCCTGTATTCAGAAGGAAAGGAAGTCGCCCGTGTGAAGGCCGGACAGGACGGAACATTCCAGATCGGGAACCTGAAGGACGGAATGTACGACCTTGTCATCGAAAGCCCGGACTATCTCCAGTCCAGAGTGAACGTGACCGTCAACGACGGCTATGTCAAGAACATGTTCAACCTGTCCCTGACCCCGGTGGCGAAAGTCGCCGAGGTGGACGACGCCAGTTTCTCCGAGTTCGACATGGACGATTCCGGCTACCAGGACAGCCCTACCATCCTTTTCGGCCAGAACGATGTGTTCAACAACATGGCCGGCTACAATTTCAGTTCCGTGCGCTTCCGTGTCCGCGGCTATTCCAGTGAGTCACAGGATGTCTATCTTGCTGGCGTGAGGATGAACGACGCGATCACGGGCTACACGCCGTACTCCCTCTGGAGCGGTCTCAACGAGGCCACCAGAAGCAAGGAGTCCGTGAACGGCGCCGAGGTCTCCGATTTCGGATTCGGCGGCTACAACGGCCTCACGAACATCATGCCGATGGCCTCTTCCGTCCGCACAGGCTGGAGAGGAAGCGTGCTGACCAACAGCGCTCTGTACAGGCTCCGCCTGATGCTGACCTACGCTTCCGGACAGTTGGACAACGGCTGGTCCTACGCTTTCAGCGCATCGGCGAGGCTTGGCGGAAATGACTGGATAAAGGGTGTTTTCTACCGCTCGTTCGGCTACTACGGAGCCGTGGAGAAGAGGTTCGGCGAGGAGCATAAGCTGGGATTCACATTCATGGCTGCCCCTGGCGAGCGTGGGGCGCAGAACGGTTCCACCCAGGAGGTCTACGATCTGATGGGCGACAACATGTACAACTCCAACTGGGGCTACTATAACGGCAAGGTGCGCAACGCCCGCGTCCGCAAGACCCACGAGCCGATCGCCATCCTCAAGTACGACTTCACACCGGAGTCCCAGAAGTTCTCGGCCTCGGCCACAGTGCTTTACAGATTCGGCAAGAACGGCTACACGGCTCTTGACTGGTACGATGCCCCGGATCCTCGTCCTGACTACTACAGGAACCTTCCGAGCTATTTCTACATGGACAACACGGACTACAACCGTCGTAACTTCGCCAAGTACGCATGGGCGAAGGAGGCTTGGGAGACCGACCTCCCATCGACCACCCACATCAACTGGGATCGTCTCTATGCCGTGAACTCCTTGAACTCCACCGCCTCAGGTAACCGCTCGAAGTACGTGATCGAGGAGAGGCGTGTGGATCAGAACGACCTCAACTTCGCTGTCAACGCCAAGTGGAATCCTGTCAAGTTCCTGACAGTCAACGGAGGACTCTCCTACAAGTGGAACCGCACGGAGTACTACAAGATTCTGGACGACCTGCTCGGCGGAGACTACTATGTCAACATCGACCAGTTCGCCGAGAGGGATTTCGCCGCCTATCCGACGATGATCCAGAACGATCTGGACTACTATCTTAAGAACGGAGCCGCCCAGACCCTTGCCCAGGGCGACAAGTACGGCTACGACTACTATGCCCACGTCCGCCGCGCGGAGGCCTGGGCCTCAGGACGTTTCACGTTCGGCGGCTTCGAGGCGACGGTGGCCGGAAGGCTTGGATATTCGAAATTCTGGAGGGAAGGTCTTTTGAGGAAGGGTCTTTTCCCGGGACTTGACGACAACGGCAACCCGTTCACCTACAATGGGGAAGTCATCACCAAGTACGACCAGATCGACGGCAGGCCGATAACCTCGAAGGGTGAGTCCGACAAGAAGGACTTCCTGACGGGATCCGGAAAGATCAACCTCGGCTACTTCATCAGCGGAGGCCACAGGATCTACGCCGACGCAGCCTACATCACCGAGGCCCCGACATTCAACCAGGCGTTCATCTCCCCGAGGACGAGGAACACCGTGATGCCTGACCTCAAGACCATCAAGACATTGACGGCGGACATCAACTACGCCTACAGCAATTCCGGCTACGATGTGCGCGTCACCGGATTCTACACCTCCATCAAGGATCAGACGGACGTGATGAGCTTCTACGATGACTCGCAGAACTCGTTCACCAACTTCGCGATGTCCGGAATCGACGAGAGGCACGTCGGAGTCGAGCTCGGCTTCAAGGTGCCGACCCCGGTGCCGAACCTTTCCCTTCAGGGAGTGTTCACCTACGGCCAGTACATCTACACCTCCAACCCTACGATGTACCAGACCTTCGACAACAGCGCTGAATATGTCGCCGGAACCTACGGAGTGACAATTCCTTACTGGAAGAGCCATCCTACCGTGGACGGAAAGACCGTGCAGCACTATGTGCCTAGTACCCCGCAGCTTGCGACCAGCCTTGGTCTCGCGTGGAACAAGAACTACTGGTTCATCGACGCGGATGTGGATTTCTTCGGGAACTCCTATCTGGACATGAATCCTCTCTACAGGACGGACATGGCCACAGCCGGGCCTGACGGTCAGGTGACCGCCCAGGAGATCGAGTACATGGCAGCGCAGGAGAAGTTCAAGAACTTCATGCTCGTGAACGCCAGCGTGGGCAAGTCCTGGTATATTCAGAGAAAGTACCAGCTCGGCTTCTCGATGCAGGTGAAGAACCTCCTGAACAACAGGGATGTACGTACCGGCGGCTACGAGCAGACCCGCCTTGTGGACAACACCGTCAGCAAGGAGAGATTCTACAGGTTTGATTCCAAGTACTTCTACATGAGCGGAATCAACTACATGTTGAACATTTATTTCAGATTCTAAGGATTCCAAGGTATGAAAAGAATATATTTCGCGCTGATCGCCGCCATTTTCGTCCTCGCTTCCTGCGAGGAATGGGACCAGGTCTTCACCACGGACTACGGCGAGGCTGATGTCTACGAGCCTGTGACGATGACCCCCAACACGACCATCGCCCAGCTCAAGGCTCTGTACAAGTCCGGTCCGGTGAAGATCGAGAAGGACATCGTCATCGGAGGGCAGGTGGTCTCCGATGACCGCAGCGGCAATGTTTACAAGAGCATCTACATCCAGGACGCCACGGGCGGCATAGAGTTGAAGATCGGCAAGAACGCCCTCTACAACGACTACAAGCTCGGCCAGTGGGTCTATGTCAAGTGCGGCGGCCTTACGCTCGGCGCCTACAACGGAATGATCCAGCTGGGCTACGCCGATCCTACCGGAGAATATGAGACCTCCTACATCGAGGTTCAGTACATCATTGACACTCACATATTCAGAGGTAAGATTGACACTCCGCTGCAGCCTAAGAAAGTCTCCGCCGCCGATCTTCTGAAAGAGGAGAACATCGGCTGCTATGTCGAGCTTGACGGCCTGACCTACGCCCACGAGATCTTCTGCCTGATCTACATAGACTCCTACAAGGACAAGAAGTCCTCGTCCAACAGGATATTCCTATCCGGCACAGGCAAGGACTACAAGCCGGTCGCGGATCCGACGTGGGGCATAACGACCTGGGCGATGTCCAAGCAGGGTTTCATCGGCTACCTGAATTCCGGAAAGTTCGATGATGGGGATGTGGCTGACTATTCGAGGAAGATCTCGGATCCCGAACTCAAGGCCACGCTTCTGAAGAACGCGTCGGCGTATTCCGTCAGCCAGTACTTCAATATGGGCAGTCAGTCCGTGCAGATCCGCACCAGCGGCTATTCCCGCTTCGCAGACACCCAGATTGATGAGGCCATCCTCGGTGGCGCCCCGATCAACGTCAAAGGAATCCTCACTATCTATCAGGGTAAGGCACAGTTCACCTTGATAGACCTTGATGGAGTTGAGAAAGTGATCTAATAAGATTGTGAACTTTGAAAGCCTCCGTTCGGTCATTCCCCGTGCGGAGGCTTTTTCAATGAAAATATCAAATGTCTGTGAGTGTCAAGGCTTTGTTCCTTTGGAAAAAAGCCTTATCTTTGAGAGTTGAGTTATATTGAATTATGGAGGCCGGATTCAAAAGATTCCCTATCGGGATACAAACATTCAGTAATATTGTCGAGGGAGGTTACCTCTACATCGACAAGACAGGTTTTGTGCACGATTTGGCGGAGACTTACAAGTACGTGTTCCTGAGCCGTCCGCGTCGTTTCGGTAAATCCCTGCTGTCCTCGACTTTCCATTGCTATTTCGAAGGAAGGAAGGAACTGTTTGAGGGGCTAAAGGCCGGAGAGGAGAAGAAAGAATGGAAGCGGCACCCGGTCTTCCATTTCGACATGTCCACAGCCAAGCACGTGAACGAGGATCAACTGTTGCGCCAGCTCGACTATAAACTTGCTGAATATGAAAGAGTTTATGGCAAAGGTGAGAATCTGGACAAGATGGATGTCAACGCAAGGTTGGAGTTTCTGGTAAAAGAGGCGTTTGCCAAGACCGGAGAACCAGCTGTGCTGATCGTTGATGAATATGACGCACCGCTGCTGGATGTGATGAACGACAAGGTCAGGCTTCCGTCCCTGAGGCAGATAATGAGGAATTTCTACAGCCCGATAAAGAGTCTTGACCCTTATCTGCGGTTTGTATTCATCACCGGGATCAACAAGTTCGCCCAACTCAGCATATTCAGCGAGCTGAACAATCTGAAGAATATTTCGATGGAGACTAAGTACTCGGCGATTTGCGGTATTTCTCAGAAGGAGCTGGAGGACAATATTCAATATGGTGTGCAGGCGCTTGCCGACAGGCAGAAGATTTCCTACGAAGAAGCTCTGAAATTGTTGAAATATAACTACGACGGCTATCATTTCTGCGATGGGTCCGAGGATATCTACAATCCTTTCAGCTTGCTTAATGCCTTGAGTGACAGTCGTGTCGGCAGCTACTGGTTCGATTCCGGCACGCCGACCTATCTTGTAGAAAGGCTGAGGCGTAACCCGATTGACGAAACCACATTGGACAACATCCCACTGGTTCCCCAGTCCGATTTTGACGTGTCTCCGGAACTCTCCGACAACTCCTTACCGATGCTCTATCAGACTGGTTACCTGACCATCAAGTCCTACGATGAGCGGATGCAGCTCTACACCCTCGGCTACCCGAACAGGGAAGTCAAGATCGGTTTCACCCGAGGGCTTCTCGGTGAATATCCGAGCAATACGGGAACCGCTTCCGGATTCGTGGCGCATTTCTATGCCGCGATGGACTCCCAAGACATCGACCTTGCGATGGAGAAGCTACAGGCTTATCTCGCCGGGATCCCGAACGATTTGGAGAACAAGACTGAGAAGCACTACCAGACAATCATATACCTGATTTTCTCGCTGTTGGGATTCTATATCCGTACCGAGGTCAAATCCGCCATCGGACGAGCCGACGCCGTCTGCTACACCGACAACAGCATATATGTCTTCGAGTTCAAGGTTGACGGCTCTGCAGAAGACGCATTGAAGCAGATAGACGAAAAAGGCTACATGCTCCCTTACAAGTTAGAGGACGGCAAGACCCTCGTCAAAGTCGGCGTCAACATCTCCTCCCGGACCCGCACCGTCGAGAAGTGGGTTGTGGGATAATCCGTATTCCCGTGTTCGGGCATATTCATTGATTTGATGGAATATAATGGATATTAACATATTAAGCAACCTTCAAAAAATAACCTGCATCATCTTAAGGAATCTTTTCGGTCTATATCTCTTTTCTCATCAGTCATGTGCCACCGGCACACTCCTTCTTCGAAAAAAGATCTATCCTCGAAAATCTTCTCTTAATCTGAAGCAACTTATTATTTTCATGTTACTAAAATTTAAATCAAACTAAGATGAAAAAAGCAATCTTAGCATTAGGAGCGATCGCTATGATGGCAGCCTGCACACAGACAAAGAACAATCCGTTCCTGGAGGAATGGAACACACCTTACGGCATTCCGCCGTTCGAGAAGATTCAGCTTACCGATTACATTCCTGCCGTCAAGGCCGGGATTGAGGAGCAGAACAAGGAACTTGAGGCTATTCTGAACAATCAGGATGCGCCGACGTTTGAGAACACCGTGGCGGCTTACGAGCTGTCCGGCAGGACTTTGACCAAGACGACGGCTGTGCTGTTCAACCTTCAGGAGACAGAAGGCAGCGATGAGATGAACAAAGTTGTCGAGGAGGCCACGGCCCTGATGACCGAGCACGAGGACAACATCTCGATGAACAAGGCGTTCTTCGAGCGTGTCAAGGCTGTCTATGACGCTGACCAGAGCGGACTTACGAGAGAGCAGCAGATGGTGCTCAAGAAACTTTACCAGAGTTTCACCCGCAACGGTGTGGATCTGGAGGAGGCCGCCCAGGCGAGGCTGAAGGAGATCAACCAGAAGATCGCCGCCGCGCAGCAGAAGTTCGGCACGAACCTTCTGGCCGAGAACAACGCGTTCAAGGAGCAATTCGGACTCCCTGTCTCATCCTACACCTCCGAGATGACATCCTGCGAGGACAGAAGCCGCCGCGAGGCGATGTTCAAGGCATATTCCTCAAGAGGAAACAATGGCAATGAATATGACAACAAGGCTCTCTGCCTTGAGATCCTGAAACTCCGCGCCGAGAAGGCCAGACTCCTTGGCTTCGACAATTTCGCAGCCTATCAGCTGGACAACAAGATGGCTCACGACCCTGCTACCGTGGACGCTTTCCTTGACAGGATTATCGGCCCGGCAGTGGCCAAGGCTAAGGAAGAGGTGGCTGACATGCAGGTGATTATGGATGAGGACATCCAGGCCGGTAAGGTGGCCGCAGGTTCGAGGATCGAGCCTTGGGACTGGTTCTACTACGCCGAGAAGGTGCGTCAGCGGAAATATTCATTGGACGAGAATCTGACGAAGCCATATTTCCGGATGGAGAATGTCCGCAACGGCATATTCTTCGCCGCCAACAAGCTTTACGGCATCTCCGTCGAGCCGCTGAAGGATGTTCCGCTCTACAACCCTGCCGTCGAGGCCTTCAAGGTCATTGACGCGGACGGAAATCTTCTTGGAATATTCTCGACCGACTATTTCCCTCGCTCTTCGAAGAGAGGCGGCGCGTGGATGACGAACTTCCGTGAGCAGTATGTTGACGCCCAGGGCAATGACGTTCGCCCTATCGTCATCAACGTCTGCAATATGACGGCTCCGACCGACTCTCTCCCGGCCCTCTTCACCATTGATGAGGTCGAGACTGTGTTCCACGAGTTCGGCCATGCCCTTCACGGACTTCTCACAAAGTGCCACTATCCTTCCGTCAGCGGAACCAATGTCGCCCGTGACTTCGTGGAGACATTCTCTCAGTTTAATGAGAACTGGGCTTTCCAGCCGGAGATTCTCGCTGAATATGCCAAGCATTACCAGACCGGTGAGGTCATTCCTGACTCCCTCGTGGCCAAGATTAACAATGCCAGGAAGTTCAACCAGGGCTTTATGACCTCAGAGCTTTGTGCCGCGTCCATTTTGGACATGAAGTGGCACGAACTCACCGAGGAGGATCTCGCGAAGCTTTCCGAGGGAGACCAGGCCGCCAATGTGGCTGAATTCGAGAAGAAGGTCTGCCGTGAGATGGGTCTTATCGACGAGATCATCCCGCGCTACCGCACCACATACTTCAACCACATCTTCAACAGCGGCTACAGCGCCGGCTACTATAGCTACCTCTGGGCCGAGGTTCTGGACAAGGATGCCTTCGAGTACTTCCAGCAGCAGGGAATATACAATCCTGAGGTGGCTCTGAAGTTCCGCCAGACCTTCCTTGAGAAGGGTGGCAGCGAGGAGCCTATGACCCTCTACCTCTCCTTCCGTGGCGCGCAGCCGGACCCGGGTGCTCTTCTCCGTGCCCGCGGACTGACTGAATAGTATGTGCTCTGGTCGCTGAGCTTGTCGAAGCGACCGGATGTTAAAAACGCATAATCTCCGCTGACAGTGGGGGCAGAAAAAAGGCAAATGGCAAATTTTGCACGTTACCAAAATTTGCCATTTGATTTTTCTGCCCTAAGGGTGTAGATCTGTGAATGTCTAAAGGGATTGGTACACGAGAAGCCTCTCTGCGGTACCAAGTACTTTAATAATGCCTTTGGTACACGAGAAGCCTCTCTGCGGTACCAAGTACTTTAATAATGCCTTTGGTA
>OGDS01001567.1_pt1 | contig 16645 bp, 13 predicted proteins | sample 1570351 | NCBI WGS metagenome assembly OGDS01 (sample SAMEA2581974, study PRJEB24529) | metagenome | biome: Human gut stool | place: China | collected 2011
ACCTCAAGACGCTGGGGCTCTCGGCGGCGGTGTTCCCGCCCCGGGACTTCATGCTCCGCCCCGTCGAGGGCGCGGGCCGCGAGTACGAGTACCGGCGTCTGTCGGTGCTGGGCGCACTGGCGGGCGGACGGCTGAACGCCGTCTGCGTCCCCGCCGAAGCCCTGCTCCAATACACTGTGCCGCAGGATGAGTTCCAGAAGAACACCCTCACCCTCAAGCCCGGCATGGTCTACAACCGCGAAGCGCTGGTGGAGCGGCTCTTCGCCGCCGGATACGTGCGGCGAAGTCAGGTGGACGGCCCGGGACAGTTCAGCGTCCGGGGCGACATCGTGGACATCTACGCCCCCGATATGCGCCAGCCCGCCCGTGTGGAGTACTGGGACGACGAGATAGACTCTCTCGCCTCCTTCGACCTGCTCACCCAGCGGCGGGACGGTGCGCTGGAAAAGATCTATCTTTCCCCCGCCCGTGAGGTGCTGTTCGGCAGCACCGCCGACACGGCGGAGGCCCTCCGCGCCGCCCAGAAGAAAGCCCGGGGCAAGCGCCGCACCGCCCTCGAAAAGGCCATGGAGTCCGACCTCGCCCAGCTGGACAGCGGCGTCATGCCCGAGGCTATGGACAAATACTACGGTCTGCGGTACGAAACGCCCGCCACATTGCTCGACCACCTGAGCAGCCCCATCTTCATCCTCGACGAGGTGGGCGGCATCCGGGACGCTCAGAAGGCCACCGAGTTCCGCCGCAGCGAAGAGCTGACCGGCCTGCTCGAGGAGGGCGTCATCTGTCCCGGCCTCGATGTGCTCTACCAGACGATGGACGACCTCGCCATTGCGGCGCAGGGCCAGAGCACCCTGCTCTGCGAGAACTTCCTGCGCGGCATGAACGAGTTCAAACTGAAAGACCTCATCAACGCCGAGGCGTTCGCGGCCCCCAACTGGGGCGGCGGCCTCGCTTCCCTGCGGGAAGACCTCGACCCGCTGGTCCAGCAGGGGTACGCCGTGGCCCTTTTCGCCGGTACGCCCAAGGGTGCTGCGGCCCTCACCCGCGATTTGGCTGACAAGGGCTATGCCGTCAGCATGAGCCGGGACGTCCGACCCGCAAAAGGTCTGGTTCAGGTACTGCCCGGCCACCTCACGGCGGGCTGCACCTTCCCGTTCGCCCGCGTGGCGGTCGTCTCGTCCCGGCGTCACGGTCTGGACGACGAGGCCGCCGAGAACAAAAAGCGCAAGAAGAACAAAAACGCCCTGTCCAGCCTCTCGGACATCAAGCCCGGCGACTATGTGGTTCACCAGAGCCACGGCATCGGTATGTATGCGGGCATCCAGCGTCTCGAGGTGCAGGGCGCGATAAAAGATTACCTGAAGATTCAGTACTCCGGCTCCGACGTGCTGTATGTGCCGGTCACTCAGCTCGATTTGCTGAGCCGCTACACCGCCCCCGGCGACGAGGAAAAGGTGAAGCTTGCAAAGCTGGGCGGCACCGAGTGGCAGCGCACCCGCGCCAAGGTCAAAAAGGCCACCGAAGAGATGGCGCAGGAGCTTATCGAGCTCTACGCCCGCCGCCGTCAGGCCACGGGCTACGCCTTCCCCGCCGACGGTGATTGGCAGAGCGATTTCGAGTCCCGCTTCGAGTACGACGAGACGGACGACCAGCTCACCGCCACCGCCGAGATCAAGAAGGACATGGAGAAGGGCTGGCCTATGGACCGCCTGCTCTGCGGCGACGTGGGCGTCGGCAAAACAGAGGTCGCCTTCCGCGCGGCCTTCAAGTGCGTCATGGGCGGCAAGCAGTGCGCCATTCTGGCCCCCACCACCCTGCTGGCGTGGCAGCACTACAACAGCATCATCTCCCGCATGGAGGCGTTCCCGGTGAAAGTCGGGCTGCTCTCCCGCTTCCGCACCGCCAAACAGCAGAAAGAGACCCTGCGGGGCCTGCAGGCCGGCAGCGTGGACATCGTCATCGGCACCCACCGCCTGCTCTCCAAGGACGTCCGGTTCCACGACCTGGGCCTTGTCATCATCGACGAGGAGCAGCGTTTCGGCGTCAAGCACAAGGAGAAGCTGAAAGAGAACTTTATCGGCGTGGACATGCTGACCCTCTCGGCCACCCCCATCCCCCGCACCCTGAACATGGCCATGAGCGGCATCCGCGACCTCTCCACCATCGAGCAGCCGCCCATCGAGCGCCAGCCGGTGGAGACATTCGTGTTGGAATACAATGACGTCATCCTCGCCGAAGCCATGAAGAAGGAGCTGGCTCGGGGCGGTCAGGTCTACTACCTGCACAACCGGGTGGACAACATCGAGTCCTGCGCCGCCCATGTCAGCCAGATGGTACCCGGGGCGCGGGTGGGCATCGCCCACGGCAAGATGACCGAGGAAGAGCTGAACCCCGTCTGGCAGCATCTGCTGAACGGTGAGATCGACATCCTCGTCTGCACCACCCTCATCGAGACGGGCATTGACGTGCGCAACTGCAACACCCTCATCATCGAGGATGCTGACCGGATGGGTCTGGCCCAGCTGTACCAGATCCGGGGCCGCGTAGGCCGCTCGGGCCGGAAAGCCTACGCCTACTTCACCTTCCGGCGGGACAAGACCCTCACCGACATCGCCCAGAAGCGGCTTTCGGCCATCCGGGAGTTCACGGCCTTCGGCTCCGGCTTCCGCATCGCCATGCGCGACTTACAAATTCGCGGCGCAGGCAGTCTGCTGGGCCACAGCCAGCACGGCCACATGGAGGCTGTCGGCTATGACCTCTATGTCAAGATGCTGGGTCAGGCCATCGCCCGGGCCAAGGGTGAGCCCATCCAGCGCGACAAGAGCGAATGCCTCGTGGACCTGCGGGTGGACGCCTTCATCCCGGAAAAGTATATTGCCGACGGCCCGGGCCGCATCGAGGCCTACAAGCGCATCGCCGCCATCCAGACCCCCGAAGACGCCGCCGACGTGCTGGACGAACTCATCGACCGCTACGGCGACCCGCCGCCCTCTGTCAGCGACCTCGTGAACGTCTCGCTGGTGCGCGTACAGGCCACCGCTGTGGGCGTCTACGAAGTCACCCAGAAAAAGGACACCCTGCTGTTACAGGTGGAGACGCTGGATGTGGCTATGATTCGCGGCCTGCTCATCGCTTTCAATGGCCGGGTGACAGCAGGAGCCGGCACCAAGCCCTACCTCTCGGTGACTCTCCAACCCGACGAAAAGCCGCTGGAACTGCTGCAAAGCATCCTCAAGGCGATGGCAGACATCCTTGCCGCCCCGCCGGAGGAAAACACCGGCAAAAAATAAATTCACTAGGAGTACACTTATGAAAAAGAAACTCATCGCGCTCGTCTGCGCCCTCGCTCTGGCCGTCGGCCTCGTGGGCTGCAGCCTCTCCACCCCGGATTCCGTAGGCACCATCGGTGAGGTGGACATCCCTTCCGGCCTCTATCTGCTGGCCCAGTTCGATGCCTACCAGACCGCCGCCGACCTCGCTTCCGACGACCAGGACGCCACCAAGGTGTCCAGCTTCCTCAAGGCCACCATCACCGTCGATGACGCCACCGGCGAGACCGCCGTGGTCAGCGACTATGTGGCCCAGAAGACCCTCGAGAACCTCGAGTCCTACGCCGCCATCGAGACCCGTTTCGATGAGCTGGGCGGCGTGCTGACCCCCGACGAGGAGACGCAGGCCGACAGCTACGCCTCCCAGCTGATGGAGCAGAACGGCGACCTCTATAAGGCCAACGGCATCGGTCTCGACACCCTCAAGCGGTTCGAGCGCATCCTCATCAAGAGCAACGACCTGCTCGAGATGTGCTACGGCACCGACGGCGAGACCCCCATCTCCGACGCAGAGCTGACCAGCCACCTCGAGGACGAGATGGTCTACATCCGCTATGTGGTCGTCCCGCTCTACAATACCAGCACCTTCGCTTTTGCTGATGACGCCCAGAGCGCCCAGATGCTTGAGCTGGCCCAGACCGCCGCCGAGAGCTGCAACGCTGCCATCCCCGATGGGGCCAGCGCCCAGACCTCCGCTTTCAGCGCCGCCGTCGCCGCTGCCCTGCCCGACATCTACGCGGTGCTGGATGGCGAGCCCTCTTCCGACGCTTCTTCTCTCTCCACTGCTCTGCTGGGTTCTGACAACATCGACGCCACCTTCTCCGAGGAAGGCACCGCCGACGCTGTCCGCGCCCTCAAGCCCGGCGAGGCCGCCGCCGTGCAGTATTCCAGCTATGCGCTGATGATGCTCGTCCGTCTCGACCCGCTGGACGCTGACACGCTGGACAGTCTCCGCGCACAGGCCCTCTCCGACATGAAGAGCGGCGAGCTGCAGGACAGCATTCAGTCCTATGGCGCCCAGCTGCCCCACGCTCTGGATTCTGCCGCCATGAAGAAGATGCCGGCTTCCAAAATCAAGAACGAGCAGTAATTTTCCTTAAAAATAATACAAAAGCTCCGGGAAACTATTGGTCCCCGGAGCTTTTCTGTTATCATACTGCTTTTCAAATTCTGCTCCCAGCGCCGCGCGGATATGCATCGTGCGGCGTTGCTTTTTGTCAGTTTTTATGGTATCCTCTTAGCAGAAAGGCGCTGTCCAACCAAACGCAGGCGGCTATTGCTCCTCACCGGTCTCGCTGTCTTGCTCTTCGGAGCAAAGCAAGCGCGGGAGGGCAACTTTTTGGAGTTCCGCTCCCGACGCTCACAGCGAAGGGAGGGATGCCTTATGACTACATCGGAAATTCTATTGCTTTTCCAGACGATCATCGCACTGTTGGCACTTCTCGTAAGTGTTGTACATCTGATGGACGACCGGAAAAAGGATGATTCTTATGGCAGCAAAAGGAAAAAGCACAAAAAGAAATGACCGCCCAACGCTTCCAACCGGTGGCGGTCATTACTTTTGTAATGCTTGACTGGTGAGGAGCTAGCCGTTTGCACGGATAGCGCCTTTCCTTATCTTTATTATAGACAGCCGTACGCGGATTGTCAAGCGCCAGAACTTCCAGAATACAAAAGATAAAAACGGACTGCCCGCTTCGGCCTTTTCAGGCTGGGGCGGGCAGTCCAACGCTTTCTAACGTATTCTGATGCAATCCGACGCTTTTATCCGTTCTCTAAAAAACAATTTAAATGCATCATTTTTCTTATATTTCGGCGTCATTTTCGCCTTCTGCGGCATCTCAAAACGGGCAGTTTTTGCATTTTCGGTTTCCAGAATCTTCCAGTTCATGCATCTTTAACTGGTCTATACCTTGATTATAGAGGAATCGTTCTCCAATGTCAATAGCCCCGCACCTATAAAAAGCCTAAGGGCGAGGCTCCTTGCGGAACCTCGCCCCCAGACTATGTGAGATAAATCACTACATGCGCGAACATATAATGTTTATCATTACAGGCCGTGTGCCTGCAATTACTTTTGTTTTAGACCGACAGATTACTTGTTGTAAGCCTTGTCGTTTGCAGCGAAGACGAACATAGCGTAGGTGTCCTTCTTGCTGTTATCGGTTTTATCCTTGCCCTCGATGTCAACAGTGATATCGACCTTAGCGGTCTTATTGGTGGTGCCCTCAAGATGGATACCACTCGTAGTAGCAAAAGCTGCACTCAGGACATTAACAGCAGGATGCTTCCAGTTCTCAATCTTGGTAGCGCTCTTGGGCTCGGTAACAACAACGACAGTGTAGACCTTATCGCCACTCTTTACGGTCGCTGCATAAGTTTCGTCGTCCTTAAGCTGAATGGTGCCATTCTTGATCTCAGCCTTAACAGGGCTAGTCACGCTGCTGTCAACTTTGAGGGACTTGAAGTTGACAGTCTCACCCGTCACAGTCTTGTAAGCATTCTCCAGAGCTTTCTCAGCCTTGTCCTCAGCGATGGCATCGGAGACAGCACAGCCAGTCAGCATGGACAGAGCCATGACGCCCACGAGAGCAACAGCCATGAGTTTCTTGAACATTTTCATAGTGATATTCCTCCAATAAAAAATATTTTTTATTTCGGCAAACCACTACAAGAACTTCGTGGTCTGTCTCGATGGGTTCAGTATAGTGCATTTTCACAGGATTGTCAAGATACGGTATTGTTTTCGGCATTTTGTCCAATCGGGAGCCGTAAAAAATAGCAAACTGCCCGTTAAATGTGCATTCGTGCTAAAATTTGTGCCAAAGATCCCCAAAAGCTGCCCTTTGCTTTACCTTTATAACAAGGGCAAAAGCTCTACCTGCACAGGGGAAAATGGCCGAGATCCCGTTCATGCTTTTACTGCCCTTTCAAACTCCGCTTCCAGCGCCTCGTTGACGGCGCGGACGGCGGCGGCATCGGGTTTGATGGCCGTGCGGTCATAGGTGAACAGGCCGTTCACCTCGTCCTCCACATCGGTCAGCTGGGTGTACACCAGCGCCGAGAGGCCCTTTTTCAGCTGCGGGAGCACCGTCTTGCGCTGCAGATCGCAGTAGCGCTCCGTCAGCTCTGCCCGGCTTCTGGCCGTGCCGTAGCCGTAGGTCTTCCGGGGCGGCTCATGGCCGGGCATGGGCCATGCAATGCCGCCGTACTCGCTGAGGGCCACCGTGCGCACGTTCGGGCGGATGCGGAGCGGATAGAAGTAGTTGTGGATGGAATGCACATCTCCCCCGCCCCGGTCGAACCAGCCGCTGGCCTCGTCCACCGGACGGGACGGGTCGAGGGCGCGGAGGGTCTCGGTGGCTTTCCGCGCGTCGAACTGCCCCCACCCCTCGTTGAACGGCACCCAGCACCCGATGCAGGGGTGCCGGCCCAGCGCGGCTACCGTGTCGGCCAGCTCCCGGGCGTACTCCTCCCGGCTGTGGGCGCTGCCCCGACCCAGAAAGCCCCACAGCAGCTTCCCGTCCGGGGCATGGCGCATCAAGGGCTGTAAGGCGTTGGTCAGGTAGGTGACGTACCACATCGGATAGGCCCCGCCGCCGTTGACCATATCCTGCCAGACGATGATGCCCAGTTTATCGCAGTGGTAGTACCAGCGCTCCGGCTCGATCTTGGCGTGCTTGCGCAGCAGATTGAAGCCCAGCTCCCGCACGGTGTGCAGTTCGTGCTCCACGGCGGCGTCGGAGGGCGGGGTGTAGAGGCCGTCGGGCCAATAGCCCTGATCCAGCAGGCCGTTGAGCAGGATGGGCTTGTCATTGAGGAAAAACCGCCGGATGCCCTTTGCATCCTCTTTACACTCCCACTTGCGGAGGGCGAAATAGCTGTGGACGGTGTCGAAGTCATTTTCTTCGCCCTGGGTCGTGCCGACCGTCAAATCATAGAGGAAGGGGCTGTCGGGGCTCCACGGGAAGAAATGCTCTTCGGCGATGTTCAGGGTCACTTCGCCGTCCCGGTCGGCCTCGTCGCTGCCCCAGTCCTCGGCGATGGTCACGCCGCCGGCCCGCACCACGGCCCAGAGGTTCACCGCACCGCCGGGCTTCGAGGTATGGACTTTCACGGTCACGGTCCGGGCGTCGTAGTCCGGAGTGACGGTCAACGTATCAATGTAATTTTCCGGCACCCGCTCCAGCCACACCGTCTGCCAGATGCCGCTCTGGGCCGGGTAGAACATCCCGCCGGGCCGGAGGGTCTGCTTGCCCCGGGCCTGCACGCCGGTGCCGGTGGGGTCCTGCACCGCCACCCAGAGCCGGTCATGGCCGGCAGGGTTCAGCGCATCGGTGATATCCAGCGCAAAGGGCCAATAGCCGCCCCGGTGGCCCCCCACCAGATGGCCGTTGACCTGCACGGCGCAGGCATAGTCCACGGCCCCGAAGTGGAGCAGCACCCGCCCGCCGGTGCCCGCCGGGGGCACAAAGCTCCGGTGGTAGTGGAGCCACGCCCCGGGCTGCAGGGTGCGCTCCACACCCGAGGCTTTCGTCTCCGGGGAGTAGGGCACCAGAATGTCGCCGTCCCACTTTGCGGGCAGCCCGGCAGAGCCGGTGATGGCGTACTGCCACAGGCCGTTCAGGTTCTCGTAGCTGTCCCGCCGCAGGGCCGGGCGGGGATATTCGGGCAGAGGATGATGCTGCATACTGTCACCGCCTTTTCTGCTCCCATTGTAGCACAGGCCAACCGCCTTGTATAGGCGCAAAAAGCCCCCGCCGCCGGGGTTCCGGGGCAGGGGCCGTGATGCAGCGCTTATGCCAGTTTTGCTTCCAGCCGGGTGCGGATGGCCTGGATGAATTCCTCGCTGTTCACCTGGGTGGGGGTGATCCCCTCCGCCAGGCCGCAGAGATCTTTGGTCATAATGCCGTCGTTGAGGGTCTGCAGGCTGGCGGCCTCCAGCGCCTCGCCAAACCGGACCAGCGCGGGCAGGCTGTCCAGCTCGCCGCGCTTTTTCAGGGCACCGCTCCAGGCAAAGATGGTGGCCATGGGGTTGGTGGAGGTGGCCTCGCCCTTGAGGTACTTGTAGTAGTGGCGGGTCACGGTGCCGTGGGCGGCCTCGTACTCATAGTTGCCGTCCGGGCTGACCAGAACGCTGGTCATCATGGCCAGCGAGCCAAAGGCGGTGGAAACCATATCGCTCATCACGTCGCCGTCGTAGTTCTTGCAGGCCCAGACAAAGCCGCCCTCGCTGCGGATGACACGGGCCACGATATCATCGATCAGGCTGTAGAAATAGGTGATGCCTGCGGCCTCGAACTTTTCCCGGTACTCGGCATCGTACACCTCCTGGAAGATGTCCTTGAAGGTGTGGTCATACTTCTTGGAGATGGTGTCCTTGGCACCGAACCAGAGATCCTGTTTGCTTTCCAGCGCGTAGTTGAAGCAGCTGCGGGCAAAGCTGTAGATGGAGGTATCCTTGTTGTACTGGCCCTGCAGGACACCGGCACACTCAAAGTTGTAGACCGTGGCGGCCTGCCGGGAGCCGTCGTCGCCGGTGTAGATCAGCTCCGCCCTGCCGGGGCCGGGGATGCGGAACTCGGTGCACTTGTACACGTCGCCGTAGGCATGGCGGGCAATGGTGATGGGCTTTGTCCAGTTCCTGACCACCGGTTTGATGCTGTCGACCATGATCGGCGCGCGGAACACGGTGCCGTCCAGCACGGCGCGGATGGTGCCGTTGGGGCTCTTCCACATCTGGTGCAGGTGGTATTCCTCCACGCGCTGGGCGTTGGGGGTGATGGTGGCACACTTGACCGCCACGCCATACTTTTTGTTGGCGAGGGCGGCATCCAGGGTCACCTGATCCTGAGTGGCATCCCGGTTGGGCAGGCCCAGATCGTAGTACTCGGTCTTCAGATCCACAAAGGGCAGGATGAGCTCCTCCTTGATGATCTTCCAGAGCACACGGGTCATCTCGTCGCCATCCATCTCCACCAGCGGCGTGGTCATCTTGATCTTTTCCATAACAGTTTCCCTTTCCTCTGTTTCAAAAAATACTGTGACCCCCGGCGGCACTGCCAGATGCTCTGCCGGGAGGTTCGGCTTTATCGATACGCGGCCGCCAGCTTTTCCAGCGCGGGCAGGCTGCGCTTTACCTTTTCGGTGTCGATGCAGTAGGCAAGGCGGACATAGCCCGTTACGCCAAAGGTATCGCTGGGCACCAGCAGCAGGTCAAATTCCCGGGCCCTGCGGCAGAAGGCGTTGGCATCCTCCTCCAGTGCCTTGGGGAAGAGATAGAAGGTGCCGCCGGGCCGCTCGACCTCAAAGCCCAGCGCTTTCAGCTTGTTGTAAAGCAGATCCATATTGGTCTCGTAGACACTCAGGTCGCTGGTCACATCCAGGCAGCGGCTCACGGCGCGCTGGATGATGCTGGGCGGGCAGTTGTGGCCGGTAAAGCGGGAGATCTGGGCCATCATATCCACCAGCACCTCCTCCCCCTCACAGCCGGGGCGCACGGCCACGTAGCCCAGGCGCTCGCCGGGCAGGCTCAGGCTCTTGGAGAAAGAGAAGCAGGTCAGGGTGTGGGGGTAGAACGCCGCCGGGTAGGGCACAGCCCTGCCGTCAAAGGCGATATCCCGGTAGGGCTCATCGCTGACAAGGAAGATGTTGTGGCCGTAGGCCCTGCTCTTCTCGGTCAGGATCTCCGCCAGCCGGGTCAGGGTGTCGGCAGAGTAGACCACACCGGTGGGGTTATTGGGGGTGTTGATGAGGACGCAGGTAACCTTCTCGGTCAGCATCTGCTCAAAGGCCTCCAGATTGGGCTGGAAGGCCGGGGCCTGGGGCGGCACCACCCTGAGATGGGCACCGGTGCCCTCCACATAGGGGCCGTACTCCGGGAAGTAGGGGGCAAAGGTCAGCACCTCATCCCCGGGCCGGGTCACGGCGCGCAGGGCGTGGGCAATGGCACCCGCCGCGCCCGTGGTGGGAAAGATATCCTTCTGCGCATAGGGCAGGCCGAAGGTCCTGTTCAGGTGGGCCGCCACGGCGGTGCGGAACTCCGGGTCGCCCTGGCTGGGGCAGTAGCCGTGCAGGGCCACCGGGTCCTCCTGTGCCAGCAGCTCCTGCATGGCGGCGGTGAACTGCTCCGGGCAGGGCACGCTGGGGTTGCCCAGCGAGTAATCAAACACGTTCTCGTAACCGATCTGGGCCGCGCGCTGCTTGCCGTACATAAAGGTCTCGCGGATGACGCTCTTGTGGGCCAGCATCCCGCGGTAAGTCTCGTTCAGCATAAGTTCCTTCCCCTCTGAAACACAAATTTATTTTTCGTGGGCAGCAGACGCATAGCTCTGCTCTACTTTCACCACACAGCTGTATTTCGGGTCCTGCTCATGGACGAACTGGCACATGGCGGCCAGCATCTCGTCCTTGTTCCCGGTATAGCCCGCCGGGAACTCCAGATCGAACAGGACATTCGTATGGGTATCACCCGGCACGATGCGCAGGTCGTGGATCGAAAGGCAGGGGTCAAGCTGGCGGGCCTTTTCCATCAGGCGGGTGCGCAGCACGCCCACCGCCGCATCGGTGGTGACGATGGGGTCATAGTGGATGGTCACCTGCAGGCCGTCCCGCTTTATAAAATCGTTCTCGATGTTGTCGATGACATCGTGGGCCTTGAGCGGGTCGGTCTCTGCCGGGAACTCGATGTGGAGGGAGGCGAACTGATGCCCCGGGCCGTAATCGTGCACCATGAGGTCGTGCATCCCCAGCACACCGGGGTAGCCCATGACCGTCTGCTCAATGTGCTCCACCAGCTCCGGGCTGGGGCTCTCGCCCAGCAGGGGGCTCAGGGTGTCCATGACCAGCCCCCAGCCCGACCAGAGGATGAAGGCTGCCACGGCCACGCCCATGATGCCGTCCAGCCGCGCCCAGCCCGTCAGGCTGCAGACCACGGTGGAGATCAGCACTGCGCCGGTGGTCAGCACGTCATTGCGGCTGTCGGCGGCGGTGGCCATCAGGGTCTCGGAACCGATGGTGCGGCCGATGGTGCGGTTGAAGCCGCTCATCCAGAGCTTGACGAGGATGGATGCGGCCAACACGCCCACGCTCAGCCAGCTGAACGCCACGGGGGTGGGGTGGAACACCTTGACCACCGATTCCTTGAGCAGGGAAAAGCCGATGCCCAGGATGGTCACGCTGACCACCAGACCGGCCAGATATTCATAGCGGGCGTGGCCGTAGGGATGCTCGGCATCCGGGGCCCTGGCGGCCAGCCGGAAGCCGATGAGGCTGACCACATTGGACGAAGCGTCCGAGAGGTTGTTCAACGCATCCGCCATAATGGCGATGGAGCCGAACAGGGTGCCTGCCAGCAGCTTGCCCAGGCAGAGCAGCAGGTTGCAGGCCATGCCCACACCGCTGGCAAGGTTGCCGTAGGCCGTGCGGGTGGCGGGGTCCTGGGTATCATTGGGATGCCGGATGAACCGGCGGATCAGGAATTGCGTCATATCTATCTTTCATCTCCAGAGGTGTGTTCAAAAAATACGACTTAGGTATAGTATAGCACCCAGCTTTACCGTTGTGAAGCGTTCACCCATGAAACTGCGGCTTGTCAGGCGGCAGTTTTGTGAATTTGCTTCTTGTTGCAATCAAAAAAGAGCTGCCGCGCGCCCCTTTGCCAACACTTTGGTTGGCAGAGAGCGCCGCAGCAGCCCCTTTTACGGTTCCTTCAGGGGAACTCAGACATTCTTGGCAGAGGGCTTGCTCAGATCCACGCCGCGGATGATCTTGCGCACGGGCAGGATGCTCTTGGCGTTCATGGACAGCTCGTCCACGCCCATCCGCAGGAAGGTCTCGGTGAGGGCGGTATCCGCGCCCAGCTCACCGCAGATGCCCACCCAGATGCCGTGGCGGTGGCCCGCCTCAATGGTCATCCGGATGGCCTTCAGCACAGCGGGGTGGTGGGGATCAAAGAAGGGCTCCAGCTTGGCGTTCTGGCGATCCAGCGCGCAGGTGTACTGGGTCAGGTCGTTGGTGCCGATGGAGAAGAAATCGCACTCCTGGGCCAGATCGTCCGCCACCAGAACCGCGGCGGGGGTCTCGATCATGGTTCCCACCTCGATCTTGTCGCTGAACTTCTTGCCCTCGGCGGTCAGCTCTGCCTTGCACTCCTCCAGCACGGCCTTGGCATCCTGCAGCTCCCGCAGACTGGTGATCATGGGGAACATAATGCTCATGTTGCCGTAGGCAGAAGCGCGCAGCAGGGCCCGCAGCTGGGTCTTGAAGAAATCCCTGCGGGTCAGGCAGATGCGGATGGCGCGGTAGCCCAGCGCGGGGTTTGCCTCGTGGTCCAGCTTCATGTAGTCCACGGTCTTGTCCGCGCCGATATCACAGGTGCGCACGACCACCTTTTTGGGGGCCAGGCTCTCCAGCACCTGCTTGTAGGCCTCGAACTGGTATTCCTCGGTGGGGTAATCCGTGCAGTTCAAGTAGACGAATTCGGTGCGGAACAGGCCCACGCCGCCCGCGTCGTTCTGCTGGACCGCGCCCACATCGCTCATGCCGCCGATGTTGGCAAAGACCTGCACGGTCTTGCCATCCAGCGTGGTGTTGGGTTTGCCCTTGAGCTCGGCCAGCAGGGCCAGCTTCTTCTGGTCCTCCTGCTGGCGCTTTTTCAGGCTCTCCAGCAGATCGGGGGTGGGATCCACATACACGCAGGCGTTGTAGCCGTCCACCACAGCCATCTTGCCGTCCCAATCTTCCTGGATCTCCTTGCACTGGATCAGGGCGGGGATGTTCATGCTGCGGGCCAGGATGGCGGTGTGGCTGTTGGAGCTGCCCTCCCGGGTGATGAAGCCCAGCAGCAGGCTCTTGTCCATCCGCACCGTCTCCGAGGGTGCCAGATCCTCTGCCACCAGAATGCTGGGCTCCGTGCCCTGCAGGGTGGCATTGTCCACGCCCTGCAGGATGTCCAGCATGGCCTGGGCAATGTCGATGACATCGGCGCTGCGGGCCTGTAAATAGGGGTCGTCCATGGCAGCAAACACGGCGGCCTGGTTGTCGCCCGCTTTCTTGACGGCATACTCCGCACACATGTGCTGGCCGTTGATGATCTCCTTGATGGCATCCACAAAGTCATCGTCATCCAGCATCATGGCATGGATGTTGAACACTTCGGCAATGTCCTCGCCTGCCTCGGCCAGTGCCTTTTCATACAGGGCAGTCTGCTGGTCAATGGCTTTGGCCCGGGCCTCTTCAAAGCGGGCTTCCTCTGCCGCCGTGTCCGCGACCTGAGCGGTGGAGATCACGGTATCTTTTTTCTTGTAGATCTTCAGTTTGCCGATGGCAATGCCGTTCAGGATGCTTTTACCGGTTCCTACCTGCATCGTTCTCTCTCCTTTGTTGAGAATTTAGTGCGAAAAAGCCCCCGCAGGGTCTCCCGCAAGGGCTTTTGTCCGCAGATTCAAAGATCAGACGTTCTCAGTCAGGAACTTCTGAATGGCCTCGGCAGCGGCGGCCTCATCGTCGCCCTCCACCTTCACGGTCACGGTGTCGCCCTGCTTGACACCCATGCCCATCAGAGCCATCAGTTTGCGCAGGTCGCAGCTCTTGCCGTCCTTTTCCAGGGTAGCGGTGCTGGCAAAGCCCTTGGCCACCTTCACGAGCAGACCGGCCGGACGAGCGTGGATGCCGCATGCATCCTTAACAGTATACTGGAATTCCTTCATGATCATTTTCTCCTTACTTCATCCCGTTTCAGATCCGGACGGTCCTGCCACTCCGGACGCAGCCGATTTTGCTGCGGGATGCTACTATTATTATAAACCCGCTTCGTTATTTTTTCATCATTTCATATTGCTGATTTTTGGCCAAAAATTTTGGTGCTATTGAACAGAAGTTTTACTATCATTTTTCCACCGGATTCATTCAACAGGGTACCCCTCGGCATCCAGGGGCAGGTCGGTGTACTGCGCCTCCTCGGGCACCACGGAGTCCGGCTCCCCGCTGGTCTGCTGGCTCTGCCCGGCCGCGCCCAGCTCCTCATCATGGCGCTCTCCCCAGTCGCCGCTGTAATCCTCACCGGACACCTGCTGGGCATCCTGCTGCTCAGCCTGCGCCATTGCGGTCTGGGCATCCTTCAGGCCGATCACCGTGCCTGACGGCTTTTCCAGCAGGTAGGCCCCCACAGCCTTTTTGCGGTAGACCAGCAGCACGCCGTAGCGACTGGTCTCTCCGCTGCTGGCCGCCGGGATCAGGGCAGTCCACTTTTCCACGGTTTTCCCTTTGTAGCGGGTAAGATCCATTCCGCTTTGCTGCACCACCCCGTTGAAGGCCGAGAAGCTGTCGTCCCACTTGCGGGGGATCTTGACCTTATCCGCCGTGATGGACGTGCCGTCCACATCCAGCCCGTAGCCCGTGAACCAGGTCTGGATATCCTGCGCGCTCTCGATCCGGTTCACCCCGGCCGCTGCCGCCACCGTGCGGGTACTGATGTACCGCCCCAGAAAGGCGCTGAAGATCACCAGCGCACAGCAGAGCGCACCGGCCCCCACCTTTTTCAAGCTCGTCTTGTTCAGCGTTACCACAAACATGCCGTTCCCTCCCACCCGTTTTGTTCTGAAAAGAATATATGGGGCGGGCAGAGGAATTATAACCGCGCTGCGGCAGATCCACTTTCCTGCGCAGGAGTCATTTGAAAAAGTTGTTTCTTCTGTTAAAAAGTCGCTTAAAAAAGTTGCAATCCTCGCAAAGAAGTCCCTTGAAAAAGTTATCTTTATCTTTTATAATAGATGCAGCATCATTTATTTTCGGGAGAGTGAAACGGTATGTTAAGGAGAAAGATCACAGACCAGCTGCTTGCATGGAAAAACACGCCCGGCCGGAAGCCGCTTATCATCAAGGGCTGCCGTCAGTGCGGCAAGACCTTTTCTGTATTGGAATTTGCCAGAAAGAATTACAAACACGCAGTGTACCTCAATTTCTTCGAGAATCCGGATTATGCTTCTGTCTTTTCCGGTTCTCTGGAGATCGACAACATCGTGATGATGCTCTCTGCCCTTCTTGGCAAGGATGCCGTTTTTGAGCCGGGCCAGACGATCCTGATCCTGGACGAGATCCAGGATTGCCCGGAAGCCCGGACGGCCCTGAAATTTTTCCGCATCGACGGCCGCTATGACGTGATCGGCACCGGCTCCCTGTTGGGCGTAAAGGGCTACGGCAAAGAACCAAGATCTGTTCCAGTCGGATCGGAGACGGTTCTTGAAATGTACCCACTGGATTTTGAAGAATTCTTATGGGCCAATGACATCACCGAACCTGTCATTGCGCTGCTGCAAAGTTCTCTGGACTCCGGTTCCCCTGTGCCGGAAGCGCTGCACAACCGGATGCGGCAGCTTTTGCTCCAATATACCGTTGTGGGAGGAATGCCGGATGCTGTCCAGACCTTTGTGACCAGCAGGCAGATGGATGAGGTCCTGCGTATCCAGCGGGACATCGTTCGTTCCTATGAGGACGACATGGTAAAGTACGCGGAGAAAAAGGATAAGTCCCGCATCAAGGAGTGTTTCCAGTCCATTCCCCGCCAGCTTGCCAAGGAAAACAAAAAATTCCAGTATTCCGTTGTAAAAAAAGGCTCCACCTCCGCAAAATATGCTGGAAGCCTGCAATGGATCGAGGACGCCGGCATCATCACACGGTGCCACAATCTGTCCATTACCGAGCTGCCTCTGGATGGGAACGCGGAAGAGGATACCTTTAAGGTCTATATGTGCGACACCGGCCTGTTCGTCAGCATGCTGGAGGACGGAACGCAGTTTGACATCCTGCAAGGCGACCTCTATGGCTACAAAGGCGCTATCTTTGAAAACCTGATCGCCGATATCTTCACCAAGATGGGGCGCAAGCTCTACTATTTCCACAAGGATTCCGGCCTCGAGGTGGATTTTGTGATCCGTTATCAGGGGGAATGCACCCTTGTAGAGGTAAAGGCCCGCTCTGGAAATGTCAAAAGCACAAAGACGATCCTCAACCACCCTGAAAAATATCATGTATCCCATGCGATCAAGCTCGGGGACTATAATATCGGGAAAAACGGGCCGCTCCTGACCCTTCCCCTCTATATGGCCTTTCTGCTGCGCAGCTGCTGACCTGTACACCACCAAAAGAGCCCCCGCCGGAATAGTGATATGAACCCCAAAAGTTAGACAAAAAAACGAATTAAGCGGCCCCAACGGTCTGAATTCTGTATTGCACAGGACTCAGGCCGTTTAGTTTTAATTTAATTCGGCGATTGTTGTAATAGTCGATGTAATCGACAATAGCCTTTTCGAGCTGGT
>OGDS01001592.1_pt1 | contig 16471 bp, 12 predicted proteins | sample 1570351 | NCBI WGS metagenome assembly OGDS01 (sample SAMEA2581974, study PRJEB24529) | metagenome | biome: Human gut stool | place: China | collected 2011
CAAAGGCCACCACCGCCGCCACCATCCGTCCGCCGGAGCCGGAGGGCCAGGGGTTGTTCATGCCCAGCAGGCCGGGGCCCAGATAGATCACGATGATCTGCAGCATCAGCGGGGTGCCGCGGATGATCCAGACAAAGGTCTTGACCAGCCCGGCCAGCGGCTTGCAGCGGCTCATGGAGCCAAACGAGACCACCAGCCCCAGCGGCAGTGCAAACAGCAGTGTCAGGGCAAAGAGCTCACAGTTGAGCAGGAACGCGCCGGACAGGCGCATAAGAATCACAGACACAAAAACACACCTTTTTTATTCAGAATCCATATTCCCTTCCATCATCTCCGGTAAAAGTTCCCCCTGCTTGGGAGCCTTTCACACATCGGCAACAAAAAGCCTCCCTCACCGAGGGAGGTTGCATCGCATAGCGATGACGGAAGAAGATTTACAACACACTCAGTCGGCCAGTGCCAGATCGTACTTGTCGGCCAGTGCCTGCATGGTACCATCGGCCTTCAGTGCATCAAAGGCCTCGTCCACAGCGGCGGCAGCATCACTGCCCTTGCGGAATGCCACACCGTACTCCTCAGCGTTCAGCTCGTCCACGATCTTCAGGTCGGCATAATCCGTGCCCTCACCGATCATGGCGTTGGCCAGGGTCAGGTCAAGTACAGCGGCATCGGCAGTGCCTGCGGCAACTTCCATCAGGCAGTCGGTCTGAACACTCTTGGAAACGTAATCAGCCTGTGCCAGGTTCTCGTCCCCCTCAATGGCGGCCTCACCGGCGGAACCAGCTTCGGCGACCACGGTCTTCCCCACCAGATCAGCGGTAGAGGTATAATCGGTGCCATCCTTCACTACGACCACCTGTGCGTTCTTGGCATAAGCCTTGGTGGTGGCGGTGTTCTGCATGATGTCATCGGTCAGGGTCATACCGTTCCAGATGCAGTCGATGCTCTTGGCATCCAGCTCCACGACCTTGGTATCCCAGTTGATCTCCACAAACTCCGGTTCCACGCCCAGCTTTTCGCAGACAGCAGTGGCCAGCTCGGTATCAAAACCGGTGAAGTTGCCATCCGCATCGGTGTAGTTCATGGGCTCGTAAACGGTGTAGCCAATGACCAGCTTGCCCTTGCCCTTGATGTAATCCAGGTCGCTGCCTGCAGCCTGGGATGCGGCAGCACTGCCGGAAGCAGAGGCCGAAGCAGATGCGGCAGTGGAAGTGGAAGCGGCACCGCCGCAGGCGGCAAGGCTCAGTGCCATGGCACCGGCCAGGAATGCGGATACAAGACGTTTCATATATGGTTCCTCCCTCAGTGGCAAGCAGCCTTGTTTTATTGCTTTACCATGCTAAATCGCTAAACTGTGGTTATAGAATAGCGCGTTTTCTGCCGTTTGGCAAGGGGGAAAACTGATTTTTCGCAGTTTGCTCAAATCTTTACCGCTTTACCACGGCAAAGCGGTCATTTTGACAAAACAAAAACGCCGCGTCGGCAGCTGCCAAACGCGGCGAGATGTTTCTCTCTGAAAATTCAGCGGAATGCCACCGCCCCCCTATCCGGGAGAGCCGGTGCGCGATTGCAGGACTGAATGGGCTTTCTCCTCAGCTCAGGGCATCCAGCGCCGCCTTTTGCAGATCGGTGATGTCAATGGTACACAGAGCCTTCAGGTCGGCATCGCCGCCGGAAAGCCCGGCGATCTCGGTGCGGGTCTTGCCCTTGAGGGCATCACAGAAGCCCTCGCTGTGCTCATACCACTCCTTGCCCAGCGCCGATGCGCCGCGCATCCCATAGTCCTCGCCCAGCTCCAGCTTGGTCTTGACGAGGTCCGGGGCTGTCACACCGCCGTCTGACACCACTGTCAGGGCCGGCTCGGCCATATCCGCAATGGCGCTGGTCACACGGCGGTCCGCATCGGTGGTCAGTGCCACGATGCTCACATCCACCTGCGCATTCACATCCTTATCATCGGTGGCGGTGATGTCCGAAGTCCCGTTCACCGCTTCGATGCCCAGCGCGGCCCTGTCGCCCTTGGCGGCACCCAGTGCCCTGGCATTGGCGCAGGCCCGGGTCACGGCATCCCGATAGCGATCCACAGCAATGGTGCAACCGCTCAGCAGGTCGGCATCCGTGGGCTTGCCATCTTTATCCACTTTGAGCATGGAGACCTGTTCCGGGGTCATGCCGATCAGGTAACTGGCAAAGGCATCCGCCTGTTCCGCCCATCCCTTTTTCAGGGAAGAGACCTCGGCCAGCGGGTAATCGTCCCCCTTCTGACGCTTGGTGCGCCAGTCGGTGGGCAGAGTCACATGGCCGGTGCTGTCCGCCGAAACAGACACTTCCAGCTCGTCCAGCAGAACACTCTCCAGTTTCCCCTCGCCATCCAGCAGGACAGCGGCCGCTGCCAGTTCAATTTTCCCTGCCCTGTCCTGATCGGTGGCCTCTGTCACCACACCCAGACCGGTTTTCCATGCCGCTGTCTGGGTCTGTGCGGAGGATGTGCCGCTGCTTCCGCTCATGCTGCCGGAGCTGCCCGACCCGGCGTTCGTTTTGCCGCAGGCGGTCAGCAGCAGCGCCGCCGCCATGGCACAGCTCCAAAGAGCCCGATGGTTCTGATTCATAGATACGCTCCCTTTCCACACGGCCCGTTGGGCCTTTGCCCCATAGTATGTCCAGAAGAGCGTAAGATTACGCAGCCGACGGGAGTTTTCCAAAGCAAGTGTCCGCTGGGGTGGGACCCTGTTGCCGCAGGCAATAGGGCGGGCGATGGAATGGCCCGTTTCACTTGCGCGGAAAAGCTCCCCGAGTGCTGCGCGCAGCCGCTTACATCAACGGACTCAGCAGCCGCAGCACGCTGTCCAGTGCTGTGCCCGGCAGATTGGTGCGGCAGTCGGAGCGCATGATCTCCCGGCACTGCGGCAGGGTGCGCTCCACATCCTTCCGCAGTGCGGCGATCTGGCTGTTATGGAAGAGCAGTGTTCCGCACTCAAAATGGAGAAACAGGCTCCGGTAATCCATATTGATGCTGCCCACCGCGGCGACACGGTCATCGCTGACATAGCACTTGGCGTGGAGGAAACCGGGCGTGAATTCATAAATGCGCACACCCGCCCTGAGCAGGGGCAGATAGTAGGAACGGCTGAGCCGGAACACCAGCTTCTTATCCGGGATCCCGGGCAGGATGAGCCGCACGTCCACTCCGCGCTTGGCCGCATTTTTCAGAGCATCCAGCATCTCCTCGCCCACGGCCAGGTAGGGCGTATAGATATAAACATATCTCTGGGCCTGAGAGAGGATGTCCAGATAGACCGTCTCGGCCAGCGGTTCCTCGTCCAGCGGGCTGTCCGCGTAGGGCTGCACCACGCCATCCTGCACTGCGGGCAGGCGGGTGGGCGCAAAGGCGGTGTAATCGGTCTCCTGCGGGCGGAAGGCATTCCATACATTGAGGAACATCACGGTAAAGTTCCAGACAGCGGCACCCTCCAGACGGATGGCCGCATCCTTCCAGTAACCAAAGCGCTGCTCGGCATTGATATACTCATCCGCCAGATTCACACCGCCGGTGTAGGCCACATTGCCGTCAACCACCACGATCTTGCGGTGGTCGCGGTGGTTCATCACCAGCGAGACCAGCGGCACCACCGGGTTGAAAGGGATGCAGCGGATGTGCGCCTTCTCCATGCGGATGACAAAATCACTGGGCAGGCCCAGCAGGCTGCCAAAATCATCGTAGATCAGCCGCACATCCACGCCCTGGGCGGCCTTGCGGAGGAGGATCTGCTCCACACCGTCCCACATTTTGCCGGAACGGAGAATAAAGAATTCCAGAAAGATGAACTTCTCTGCCTTGTCCAGATCCGCCAGCAGCTGGGGATACATCTCCTCCCCGCAGGAAAAGTAGTGAGCAGCGGTATCCTTCCAGGCCGGATACGGCCCGAACTTTGCCACATAGCGGCTCAGGTTCCGGCTGGAGATATCCAGCGCATCGGTCTGGCCCTCGGGCTGGGCAAGCTCAGTCTGATGGGCCTGTTCCACCTTCTGCATCCGCTCCCGCAGATACTTGGCGGGGGCCTTGTTGCCAAAAGCCAGATAAAGCGCGCCGCCCAGCAGGGGCAGAAGACCGATCAGAACGATCCAGCCGATCTTATAAGCACTATTTTCATCCTTGCGCACCAGATACAGCACGATCATGATGCTCAGCGCCTTCAGGGCACCGTTCAGCCAGACCCGCCCCGCCGTGAACGACCAGAACGCCCAGAGCAGCCAGAGCACCTGTAGAGCCACCAGCACCACTGTGATCGTGACACGGTTGAAGATGCGGTTGAAAAACTTGACGATGGGCAATCTGAACATGTGGTATCCCTCCCCTGCCGCCCACGGCGATTTTTGATGCTGTTAGTATAGCGCAGAGCGGAAGATTTTGCAAACAAAAAAGCGCCCACAACGGCTTTCCCCGCTATGAGCGCCTATTCGATCGTGGCAGAAGTTTTTCCGAGGGCCGTTCGCTTATGCTTCCGCGTCCTCATAACCAACCAGCAGGCCGCCCAGCTCTGCATAATAGCTGCACAGACCGCCGCATTCGCTGATGTCCACCTTTGCTCCATCAAACACAGCCTTTACCATGTGCTTCAGGCGCTCGGCGGCAGCGGGATTGCCGCAGTGAGAGATATGGAGCCTGCCGTTGGTGTAGCCGTGCTCCTTGAGTTCCAGCACGATGCGCTCCAGCGCACCATGCTCACCACGGGTCTTGCAGAGAACATCCAGCTCTCCGGCCTCACTTGCCTGACCGATGACCCGGATGCCCAGCATCCGCGCCACAGCGGCAACGGCAGGCTTCACGCGGCCATTGCGGGCCAGATTGGCCAGCGATTCCAGCGAAAAGAGCAGATGGGTGTGCTTGTGGTAGCGGAGCATCTCTTCACAGATCTCGTCAAACTCCTTGCCCTCAGCCAGCAGATCCCGCAGATGCTCGGCCAGCAGGCGCTGCTCCGGGCCGGTGGAAAGGCTGTCCAGCACGAACACCCGCTTGCCGGGGTTCTCCTGCTGGTATTCCTCGGCGGCCAGCTGGGCGGCATTGTAGCTGCCGGACAGGGTGCCCGTGATGGTAATGGCATACACCTCGTCGGCTCCCTCGTAGGCAGCCAGCCAGTCGCTGACGTTGGGGCAGGAAGTTGAGGTCTTGCCCTTATAGGTGCGCAGGGTCTGGGCCATGCCCACGGCATCCATCGTGCCGTTGTCCAGATATTCGGCATCGTCGGTGATGATCTTCAGGGGAACGCATTCAAAATCCACGCCCTGCAAGGTGTACAGGCTGGCGGAGGAATCCACAACGATCTTGGTGTTCATAAGCATTTATCTCCATTCCGGCGGCAGAGGATGCCGCAGTTTTTCCTGTTGTCTGAATCACTATATCAGCTTTTCAAAACCCTGTCAACTGTTTTATTGAATTATTTCAAAAGTTTTCAATTTCCTGTTGACCGCATTTCCAAAACATGGTATACTGTCCGCATGAAATTAGAATCAAACCGCCGCGTTGCGGCCTGCGCCGCAGGGTTTGCCCTGCCCCGGTATGCAGAACTCCCCACCGTAGGGCTTTATCTGGATCAGAGTGTACAGTTTGTCAACGGGTGTTTCCGCACATTTCAGGGGGTGGAGCTCACCGCTTCCATGGTGAGCAACTACGTTAAGAAAGGGATCATCAGCCACCCCATCAAGAAGAAGTATACCCGGGATCAGCTGGCCTGCCTGATCTACATCGTAGTTTCTAAAAATGTCCTGTCCATGGAAAACATCGACAGTCTGTTCAAGATGCAGCGGGCGCATTATACCTCCGCGCAGGCGTATGATACCTTTTGTGATGAGCTGGAGAATTACCTGCCCTATGTGTTCGGCCTGACCAAGAGCTTCTCCGAGCTGGAGCCGGATGTTGATGATGCACGCAAGCTCCTGCGCAGCACCATCATCTCGGCTGTGAACAAGATCTATCTGGACTGCGTTTTCACCGACCTGCGGCAGGAGCAGGCCCTCTGGCCCGATATCCTGCCGGATCTGGCATAATAACAAAAAAGGCCCTCTCTGTCACGCTTTGCGAAGCATTGACGGAGAGGGCCTTTTTCTTAAAATGTAAGCGCGGGGCTGATCTCATTGCGGCGCTGGGCCTGCACGATGCAGTCCTTTTCCGGCACGACACCCGCCGCGCCCAGGGTGTTGAACATGGTCTGCAAAGCAAGTGCCGGGGTGTTATTCTCCTGCGAGAGATGGCAGAGGGCAAACTTCTTGCATCCCTCCTGGATCAGCTCCAGCAGCTTTGCCGAGCACTCATCGTTGGAGAGGTGGCCCCGGTTGGACTCGATGCGGGAGCGCAGGTAGTAGGGATACCGCCCGCTGCGGAGCATGTGGAGGTCGTAGTTGCTTTCCAGCGCCACCAGGTCACAGCCGCTCAGGGCCTGATGCACCGGCGGGGTCAGGACTCCCAGGTCGGTGGCAATGGTCATGGTCTTGTTGTCCGGGGTGTGGATGCGGTAGCCCACGCAGGGCACGTCGTGGCTGGTGGGGAACATCGTCACGCCGAAATCTCCCACATCCTCTTCCCCGCCGGACAGGGTGCGCAGCGCACAGCTGGCGGGCACGATGCCGTTTGCATCCAGAAAATCCAGCGTATCGTCTGCGCCGTATACCGGCAGCGGATTCTTTTTGAGGAAGGTGGCCAGCCCCTTGACGTGGTCAGAGTGCTCATGGGTGACCAGAATGCCCGCACAATCGCTGATGTTCAGGCCCAGCTCCTTGAGTGCCGCCGAGGTGGTGCGCACGCCCTTTCCCATATCGATGATGATGTACTTTTCCCCCGTGCGCACCACGCTGCAGTTGCCGGAGGAACCAGAGTATAACGAGATGAATTCAGACATTTCAAACCTCAAGAAACGAACCTCTCCGTCATGGCTTCACAAAAGCTCCCTGTCAGGAAAACTTCTGAAAAACAGACTGAGAGGTTCTGAATGATCACATTGCCGATTCCAGTGCGGCAGGCATCCGATCCACCTTGCTGATCTCAGCGCCCAAGCCGCGCAGCTTTTCCACGATGTTCTCGTAGCCGCGCTCAATGTGGCCGATCTCCTCGATCTCACTGGTGCCGTCTGCCATCAGGGCAGCAACCACCATGGCCGCACCGGCACGCAGGTCAGAAGCGCGCAGGGGGGCAGGATTCAGCTTGTCCACCCCTTCAAACACGGCCACCTGACCGTCCACCTGCACCACTGCGCCCATCTTGCGCAGCTCGTCCACATAGCGGAAGCGGTTGTCCCACACGCTCTCGGTGATGGTGGAGGTACCCTTTGCCACGCTGAGCAGCACACCCATCAGGGGCTGCATATCGGTGGGGAAGCCCGGGTGGGGCATGGTGTTGATCTTCAGCGGCAGGATATCGCCCTTGCGGGAGACGCGGACGGAATCATCGAATTCCTCCACATCCACACCGGCACGGCGGAGCTTTGCCGTAATGGGTTCCAGATGCTTGGGGGTGACATTTTTGATCAGAACGTCGCCGCCGGTGGCAGCAGCGGCAACCATGTAGCTGCCCGCCTCGATCTGGTCAGGGATGATGCTGTAAGTGCAGCCGTGCATCTTTTCCACGCCGCGCACCTTGATCACATCGGTGCCGGCACCGCGCACATCCGCGCCGCACATATTCAGGAAGTTTGCCAGATCAACAACATGGGGCTCCTTGGCGCAGTTTTCCAGAATGGTCTGGCCCTGTGCCATCACAGCGGAGAGCATACCGTTCATGGTAGCGCCCACGCTGACCTTATCAAAGAAGATATGGGCACCGTTCAGTTCCTTGGCACGCACGGTGATCATGCCGTAGTCCACGCTGTCCTCTGCACCCAGTGCGCTGAACACCTTGAGGTGCTGGTCGATGGGGCGGGGGCCCAGATTGCAGCCGCCGGGCATGGCCACCTGTGCCTTGCCAAAGCGGGAGAGCAGTGCACCCAGGAAGTAGTAGCTGGCACGCATCTGGCGGGACAGATCGTCCGGGACGTTGGTGCTGTTCAGGTGGGTGGTGTCGATCTCGTAGGTATTGCGGTTCAGCATCTTGATGCCGGCACCCAGGGTGCTCAGGATCTTCAGGCTGACTGCCACATCACTGATGTCCGGCAGATTTTCGATCACACAGACATCTGCCGCCAGAATGGTGGCAGGCAGAATGCCCACAGCCGCATTTTTTGCACCGGAAATGGTGACTTCGCCATGCAGGGGCTTGCCGCCCGTAATAACAAACTTTTCCAATTTTATAATCTCCTTGTCGCAGGCCCACCAGCGGCAGGGCCACTCAGGGTTCTTACTTGATCTCTCCGCGCACCGCTGGGTACACACCCTCACGATACAACTATCTTATTATACACAACTTCGGGCAAAAAGCAAAGCCCCCTTTTCCCCTGCCCGATTATTTTCTGTTTTGCCCAGAATCTGCGGAAATATTCGATATTTTTGTTTCTTATTTCAAAAATTTTACAATCAGCGCCCCTTACCAGACGCAATCCTCGCTGCAGGTCTCCTTGATCCAGCCCAGCTGATAGGCCTTGACCAGCTGTTTCAGGTCATGCACCCGCTCCCGCAGGATCTCTCCCTCGTCCGTCTCTTCCACCAGAATGCGGTGGTTCTCCGTTTCCAGAATGTTCTTCTGCGACACGATGTCGATGTTTTCGTTCACGGCCTTTTCGGCACTGACAAAGGGCTGATGGGTCCGCAGTGACATGGTGCGGCTGGAGTACACCAGCGTGTACCCTGCAATGCCGGTCTTTTCATGGTAGGCGCGGCAGAACCCGCCGTCAATAACGACCAGACGGCCCCCGCCCTTGATAGGGCTCTCGCCGCTCTTCTCCCGCACCGGCACATGGCCGTTGACGATGTGGCTGGTGCCGGGCAGACCGAATTCCGCCAGGATGCGGCGGCAGGCGGCCTCTTCATTGTACCATGTATAATAGGGGTCCTTGACTTCCTCGTGGGTGGCGGGGTCGGCAATATACAGCCGCTCAAAGGTGGTCATGGCGCTGCGGCCGAACAACGGCGACAGCTTGCCGCACCACAGATACCACAAAAAGTCCTGACCGCTCCGCCGGGCAGCGCTTCCCTCGGGAGCAAAGTAGCCGCAGCGTGCCCGCTCGTCACAGTAGTCCATCAAGCCGCGGCCCGAGTAGTTGTGTCCCTCGAACCGCTCCACGGCAAAGCTGCCGTTTTTGGTCATGGGCACCACGCCGTGGTAGAGCAGGTTGCCGTTCTCGATGTGGTAAACGCTGCCCTTGGCATACAAAAATTCCACATGATGCTGCAAACGCTCGCTCTGCCGGAAGGATTCCACCAGCTTGCGGAGCACCAGCCGCTCATCATCATTCAGGGCGGCGGGGTCTGCCGGGTCCACGGTGGGGAAGCTGGTGTCCCGCAAGGGATATGCCTGCCCATTCAGGGTCACTGTCCCCTTTTTCCAATCGATGTGCCGCAGGAAATCCCGACCCTGCATCTTGAAATCCGGGTTGCGGTCGATGACCTTGCACTCCATCTTGAGCATCAGAATGGTCACGGCCTTGTGCATCACGGCACAGCGGTGGAGCATGCCCTCGGTGTAAGGGCCGCGCGCCGCGTCGGTGTGGGGCATCCAGAGGGTCAGGTCGTCATTTCCGTAGAACTGTTCGGCCATCCGCTGCAGGTGCCGCAGGTTGATGCCGTAGCAGTCCTCGAGCATGGCATGGTTGTGGTAGGCCAGTGTCGTTTTGAGCACAGTGCAGACGCAGATGGGGCTTCCGGCGGCGGCACCCATCCAGACCACGTCATGGTTGCCCCACTGGATATCCACATGGTGGTGGCGCATGAGCCGGTCCAGTATGATATCGGGCCGGGGGCCGCGGTCAAACAGGTCCCCCACGATGTGCAGCTTGTCCACAGCCAGCCGCTTGATGAGCTCACACAGCCGGACGATGAACCGGTCGGCGCGGCCATTTTCGATGATGCTGCCCACGATCTGCCCGTAATAAAGGTCCTTGTCGTGGTCCTCAAAGTGGGCATGGAGCAGCTCATCCAGAATATACCCGCAGCTGGACGGCAGGCAGGAGCGCACATGCTGCCGGGTATGCTTGGAGGACACCAACCGGCAGATATCAATGAGCTGAAGCAGGGTCTCCGTGTACCAGTGGTCAAGCGCTTCCTCATCCGTGCACTCGGCTTTGAGCCGGGGCAGCTTCTCGTTGGGGTAATAGATGAGCGTTGCCAGCTCTGCACGGGTCTGTTCCGGCACACTGTCCCCCAGCACGATGTCCACCTTTTCCCGGATAACACCCGAAGCCGAGTTCAGGATGTGGACAAAAGCCTCGTTTTCACCGTGCAGGTCGCTCATAAAATGTTCGGTGCCTTTGGGCAGCTTGAGCAGGGCCTGGGTGCTGATGATCTCACTTGCGGCGGCCGCCTTCGAGGGGTAATCCCGCGCCAGCAGGGAGAGATATTTCAAATGATCCCGGATCTCCTCGTTTTCGGTGCGCATGACATCCTCCGTCTGATATGTAGTATTTTTGCATGATATATAATATTCTATCATAGTATACCACATTCCATGTCATAAATGGTATAATAAACAAGAGTAATTCTGTCAAATCTTTTGCAAAGGACTTGGATATTATGCCCAAAACCATTTCTGTTGCCGTGCCGGAAGCCTGCACTCTCTGCCCCCGGCAGTGCAAAGCCGACCGGGCCGCCGGGCAGACGGGCTTCTGCGGGGCGGGCCGCACCCTGAAAGCGGCCCGCGCTGCCCTGCACTTCTGGGAGGAGCCCTGCATCAGCGGCACCCGGGGCAGCGGCACAGTGTTCTTCTCCGGCTGCACCCTCAAGTGCTGCTTCTGCCAGAACTACCCCATCAGCGCCGAGGGACTGGGCAAGAAGATCACCGTAGAGCGCCTGGCCGAGATCTTTCTGGACCTGCAGGCGCAGGGAGCCCACAACATCAACCTTGTCACGCCTGGGCAGTGGCGGCCCTGGATCATCGCCGCCCTCGACCTGGCCCGGGCGCAGGGGCTGCATCTGCCCATCGTCTGCAACACCGGCGGCTACGAGACCGTGGAGAGCGTGCACGCCTGGCGCGGTTTCATCGACATCTGGCTGGCCGACCTGAAATATGTTTCCCCTGCCCTTTCGGCAGAGCTTTCCGCCGCGCCGGACTATTTTGCACAGGCCAGGCCCGCCATTGAAGCCATGATGGCTCAGGCCGGGCACCCTGTTTTTGACAGCGAGGGCATCCTGCAGCGGGGCGTGATCCTGCGCCACCTTGCCCTGCCCGGCCATGTGGACGACAGCTTTGCCGTGCTCGATCAGATGGCGGCTTGGAACAAGGCCGACCCCGGGTGCTTCCTGCCCAGCGTGATGAGCCAGTACACCCCCTTTTATCAGGCGGCAGACCACGGCATCGGGCGGCGCATCACCACCTACGAATACCGCCGGGTGGTCAACTACGCCATGGATCTGGGCCTCAGCTCTGGCTATATGCAGCAGAAGAGCAGTGCAAAAGAAGAGTATACGCCCAGCTTTGACCTGACGGGGGTGTGAACCCCACCGTCATCCCTGCGGGATGCCACCGCCCCTAGTAGGGGCGGCCTTGGCAAAACCATAAGGCTTTACGCAATGCCAAAGGCCCCACTATTAGGGGGGCTGTCACCGCAGGTGACTGAGGGGTTCTTTCGTCAAAACAACCAAAATTTCTTTTTCTTTTTCTCTCGGCCGAAACAGCATTTGCTTGCTATCCGGTGCGCTGTGCGGTATAATGGATACAACAATGTGTTCTCACATGAAATGGATCACGGAAACGACTTTTTAGGAGGAGCGTTATGGAACACTACAATCCCATCCTCGGCAGCGAGCCCAACGGCCAGAAATTTATCACCTGCGGCGAGATCATGCTCCGTCTGACCCCGCCGAACTACGAAAAGATCCGTATGGCATCCAGCTTTGAAGCCAGCTACGGCGGCAGCGAGGCCAACATTGCACTGGCCCTGGCCAACCTGGGTGTGGACAGCACCTTCTTCAGTGTAGTGCCCAACAACAGCCTGGGCAAGAGCGCGGTGCGCTGGCTGCGCTCCAACGATGTGCATTGCACCCCCATGATCCTGACCGAGCCCAACGAGACCCCCTCCAACCGGCTGGGTACTTATTATCTGGAGACCGGCTACGGCATCCGCGCTTCCAAGGTCATCTACGACCGCAAGCACAGTGCCATTACCGAGTATGACTTCTCCCAGGTCGATCTGGACGCTCTGCTGGACGGCTACGACTGGCTGCACCTGAGCGGCATTACCCCGGCACTGGGCCCCAACTGCCGCGGCCTCATCATCGATATGCTCAAGGTGGCCAAAAAGAAGGGCCTGACCGTCAGCTTTGACGGCAACTTCCGCTCTACCCTGTGGAGCTGGGAGGAAGCCCGCGATTTCTGCACCGAGTGCCTGCCTTACGTTGACGTTCTGCTGGGCATTGAGCCCTACCACCTGTGGAAGGACGACAACGATCACAGCAAGGGCGACTGGAAGGACGGCGTGCCCCTGCAGCCCAGCTATGAGCAGCAGGACGAGATCTTCCAGCATTTCATTGCCCGCTACCCCAACCTCAAGTGCATTGCCCGCCATGTGCGCTATGCCCACAGCGGCAGCGAGAACAGCCTCAAGGCCTTTATGTGGTACGACGGCCACACCTTTGAGAGCAAGCTCTACACCTTTAATATTCTGGACCGCGTGGGCGGCGGCGATGCCTTTGCCAGCGGCCTGATCTACGCCATGCTGCACAACTATAAGGCTATGGACATGATCAACTTTGCCGTGGCAAGCAGCGCCATCAAGCACACCATCCACGGCGATGCCAACATCACCGATGATGTCAGCTCCATCCGCAACCTGATGAACATGAACTACGATATCAAGCGGTAATCTTTCCGCTCTCAACCCGTTCCCGGATTTTCCCCGGGGACGGGTTCTTTTTTATTGCCCACGATGCTGGAAAAGCCTTTTCTTGTACATTCCTCCAAACTTTTTTGTGAGTTCCTACAATTCCATTGACAGAGAATTCCACACATGGTATTCTTCAAATTGGTATTATTACCTTTTTTTGCCATACATTCTATGTCGTTTTTCTGCGGCACTCATCCATGAAAGCGAGGAAATCCATGAAAAAACGGTTTGTCAGTCTATTAGTGGCACTCAGCATAACGTTAACATTCCTACCCATGGGAGCAGTAGCAGCGGCTCCGATTAAGTTTACTGATGGGAACCTCATATATACAGTTAACGACGATGGAGAATCGGTTACAGTTTCCGGTAAATCAAGAACCCCTACACACCTTAACATTGAGAGCTCAATTTCAAACAAGGGCAAGAACTATACTGTAACCGAAATTGGAGACCAGGTTTTTTGGGGATGCAACACTCTTACGGAAGTTACATTGCCTAATACGGTGAAGATAATTGGATACCAGGCATTCTGTAAGTGTTCCAATCTAACTAAGGTTATAATTCCTGAAGGTGTTAAAAAAATCGGCCAAGCTGCTTTTTATGGTTGTTCTCAGTTAACAAGCATTACGATTCCGAGTACCATCACAAATATGGATACGGCTTTTTCAGGAAATACTGCGCTATCTCATGTCACCTTAACAAATGGCATTTCCAAAATCAGTAGTAACGCTTTTGAGCGTTGTACAGGGTTAACAGAAATAAAGGTACCTACAAGTGTGTATGAAATCTGCTCAGACGCGTTTAATGGATGCACAGGTCTTACAAGCGTGACCCTTGAAAAGGGTATTAAAACTATAAATGTCAACGCATTCAAAGATTGTACGAATCTAAGTGATGTAAAATATAATGGATATAAAACAGACTGGGAAAAAGTCAGAGTTAATAACGCAGGCAATGATACACTAACCAGCAAAGTTCGGTATCTGTGTGATATCAACTTTGATTTGAACGGTGGCACTATAAATGGTAGTGGCACTATGGACAAGCAGACTGTTTACAGCAACGAGAAGCTAGGGACTGCAAAATGCTACCAGAATGACCAGCCGTTTGTAGTTCCCACCGACCCTGTAAGAGAAGGTTATACATTTCTTGGCTGGTATCAGCAGGATGCAACAGCTCCCACTGTCCTGGCAGAGTACGTCGCCAGTGATAATGTAACATTTACCGCAAACTGGACACAAAAAGATGCGATCGACCCGGATGTTGACCTCAAGTTTGACGCGGTAACCGGAGAAGTGACATCGAACAATACTCAAGTCAATGCTGATGATATCATCAATAGGAAGTTTTATGATGATAAGGGAAATGAAGTTCCCGGTGAGAAATTGAATGACCGCGGGCTCCCTACGGAACCGGGCGATTATATCGTCAAAGTTGATGTCAAAGAGACCGAAAATACCGCTCCCGCGAATCAAATCACTGGCAATCAGATTAAGTGGAGTTACAATGTTCCCCAGAAAGAAGAAAAGGTCACCTACACTCTATCTCTTCTTGGCGGTATTGCAAAAGTAAACGGCAAGGATGCTACTATCAATGACAATGGTGACATTACCATTGAAAAAGGTGCAACAGTGGAAGTAACCTTTGATAAGAGCATTCTTTCCGATGCTCAGACTTTTGACCAGTGGACAATTAAGCCTGCCAGCGTGCTGAACGCTGTTGAACCCAAGGCTGAAACCATTACCTTTACCATGCCGGGTGAAAATGTTATTATCGAAGCCATGACAAAGGATGCAAGCATTGAGGAAGAGCCCAACATTCTGGGCACTACCCTCATCATTGGTACTGCCGCCGCGGGTACCGCGGTGCTGGCCTACCAGACCTATCAGTTGGGTACTGAGTTCTATCTGATTTGCGCCCTGCCAACCGGTACAGCTATTCCAACAAACCGAGGTGAGCTGGCTGCACTGGTGTGGAACAATGCAGGAAAGCCTGAACCCGCCGCCGTGCTGAACGCCAATGCCACTGAGACTGACAAGGCCATTGCATGGGCCGTGGAGAACGACCTGCTCAAGGCCGCGAAGAACAACGGCGAAACCTATGAAGCAACTGATCCTGTAAGCCGCACAGAGGTTATCAAGGCATGGAATCAGGTGCAGGCGTTCAAAAAGTAATTCGTACCGTAACGAGAAGAACAAATAACACCGCAAACCCAATACTCTAATAGAGAACCCCCCTGCCGGTGATCTCCCGGCAGGGGGGTTCTCTATGTTTTAAGAAGCAACTACTTTATTGCCGCTTCATCTTTTTTAAGAAAGGATCATGCGGTCGTTGGCGAACTCGCCGCCGGACGCGATCTGGAACTTGGCCAGCAGGTCGGAGACGTGCAGGTTCTTCTTCTCTTCCCCGGAGACATCATAGATGATGTGGCCCTCGTGCATCATGATCAGGCGGTTGCCGTACCTGATGGCATCCTTCATGTTGTGGGTGATCATCATGGTGGTCAGGTGGTTCTCCTCCACGATCTTGGCCGAGAGGGTCAGCACCTTGAGCGCCGTCTTGGGGTCCAGAGCGGCGGTGTGCTCATCCAGCAGCAGGAGCTTGGGCTTGTTCATGGTAGCCATAAGCAGGGTCAGTGCCTGACGCTGACCGCCGGACAGCAGGCCCACGCGGGCGGTCAGGCGATCCTCCAGGCCCAGGTCCAGGCTCTTGAGCAGTTCACGGTAGCGCTCCCGTTCGCTCTTGGTGATGCCGATCCTCAGGCCGCGCCGCTTACCGCGCCGGGCGGCCAGGGCAAGGTTCTCCTCGATCTGCATGGTGGCGGCGGTGCCGGTCATGGGGTCCTGGAACACGCGGCCGATGTAGGCGGCGCGCTGGTGCTCCCCCAGTTTGGTCACGTCGGTGCCGTCAATGATGATCTTGCCGCTGTCCACAGGCCACACACCGGCCACAGCGTTCAGCATGGTGGATTTGCCCGCACCGTTGCCGCCGATGACGGTGACAAAATCACCTTCGTTCAATTTCAGGTTCAGACCGTTCAGGGCCGTTTTCTCGTTGACGGTACCGGCGTTGAAGGTCTTGGAAACATTCTGGATCTCAAGCATTTTTTGCATCCTCCTTCTGTGCCTTCTTTGCCGCAGGCTTTGCGAAGTACTTGCTCTTCCAATAGGGCACGGCCAGGAACACCGCCACCACGGAGGCGCTCAGCAGCTTGAGCAGGTTTGCGTCAAAGCCGAGGGTCAGCACCAGCTGGATGACGATGTAGTAGATGATGGCACCCAGAGAGACGGAGACCATCTTGAGGGCGAAGTTGTGGAAGATGCGGCCAAACACAGCCTCACCGATGATGACAGCGGCCAGACCGATGACGATCGCGCCGCGGCCCATGCCGACATCCGCAAAGCCCTGATACTGGCTCAGCAGAGCGCCGGACAGCGCCACCAGAGCGTTGGAGACGGCCAGACCCAGCACGATGTTGAAGTTGGTGTTGATGCCCTGTGCGCGGGACATGG
>OGDS01001599.1_pt1 | contig 16381 bp, 15 predicted proteins | sample 1570351 | NCBI WGS metagenome assembly OGDS01 (sample SAMEA2581974, study PRJEB24529) | metagenome | biome: Human gut stool | place: China | collected 2011
AGGAGCGAGTGGACGATGGCAATGCCGAGTCCGAGGCCGCCCGCAGTGGTGGTGTAGCCGATGTCGCCAAGACGCGCGATCTCCTCATCGGAGAGCTCGGGCCCGTTGTCGGCGATGCAGAGTCTGGCGTAGGCGCCGTCTGCCTTGAGCGTCACCTCGATGGCGGCGTCGGGCTGGTCCTTCACGGCGGCGGCCGCGTTCTTCACGATGTTGAGCACGGCGAGCTCAATCTCAAGGCGGTCGGCCTCAACGGTGAGGCCCGGTTCGAGGTCGAGCGTGCAGGGGACGCGGTGCGCAGAGTGGCGGCGCCAGCGGGCGACGGCAGTCTTGACGAGGTCCGATAGGTCGACGGCGGCAAGCGAGCGTGTGCGCACCTGTCCGTAGCTTCGCACGCGGTCGATGATGGCGGCGGCACGCGTCCCCGAGTCCTCGATCTCGGTGATGGAGGCGAGCAGCGTCTCGTGTGGAACTTCTCCGCGGCTCAGGCGTCTTCGCAGGCTGCCGGCATAGTTGCCGATGACGGTGAGGGGCTGCTTGAGTTCGTGCGCGACCATGCTCGAAAGAAGGCCCACGGCGCTCGCGCGCGTCAGGCTCTCGATCTGGACGGCGTTCTGCTGGGCGGCGAGCTCGGCGCGAAGCTTTTCGTCCATGGCCTTCTCGAGCGCGCGTGCGCGGTGTGAGGCGAGGCGCGCAAGAAGAAGCGTGTTGAGGAGCAGGATGAGGAGCACGCCGCCCGCGCCCACGACCCAGGGCAGGATGCGCCTCACGAAGCGCCCGAAGTCGTCGGGATTGCCGTAGGGCACCTGCAGGACGCGGAACACCTCGAAGAGGCGTCGGTTGTCGTTCGAGATCGTCCACTGCGTGCCGTCGGGTGCGGCCGGCACGTCGAGCAGCGTGGCGGTGAGCGTTCGGGCGACGGACGTGGGGACCGAGGGCTTGATCGAGAAGAACCAGTTCGGGTAGAGCTCGGTCGAGTGGCGGCAGGCGACGAGCCTGTCGGCGTGCTCGCCGATCACGCGGAAGTCCTTCTGGTCGATCTGCCTGCCGCGGGCCATGCGCTCGAGCAGGCACGTCGCCACGAAGCCCACGTCCACCTCGCCCGACTTCACCTCCTGCACGATGCGCGTCATCGGATAGCCCGAGACGCGGATCTCGGAGAAGAAGGCCTCGGGGTCGAGCCCCTTGCGGACCATCTCGGAGGCGGGAATCTGCCAGCCCGCGAAGGCGGTGCGGCTCATGATGGCGACGCTCCTGCCGCGCAGGTCCTCGAGCGTCTTGAGTTCGGGACGGTCGGCGCGCACGATGATCGCCGCGCCGTTGGCGTAGTTGGGGTCGGGCGCCTCGTCCGAGACGACGGCCGCAAGCGGCAGCCCGCCCGTGCGCTCGATCATGAGGCTCGTGAGGCCGCTCGAGGCGATCGACATGTCGAAGCTTTCCTTTTCGGCCGCCTTCAGAAAGCTGTCGGGACCGTAGATCTTCACGTCGATCTCGATCGGAGAGAGCTTCTCCTTCACGGCCTCGATCGTGCGGCTGTAGTAGTCGTCCATGATCGACATGCCGTAGGAGTTGACGATCGCAAGCCTGAGGAGCTTGACGGACGCAGTCTCCGACTCGGCGGCCGCGTGGGCGCTGTCGGGCACGAGCATGCCGTCGTCGGACGCCGCAGAGACGCCGGGGACGAGCATAAGGACGAAAAGGAGGCCCGCAAGGGCTCTGGATAAGGGACCGGACATCGTGCCTGAGGAGAATGACGGGAAGGAGAGAAGAGGGACGGTTCGATTCTAACCCGTGCCCCCGAAACTTCGCCAAAAGGAGGAGGTGGAGGAGGAGGGGAAACGGCCGCCTAGTTCTTTGGAACTAGGTAAATAGGTGGATGCTATTGTCGCCATAGAGCGTTTCGTGTATAAGGGTTGGCTCGGATTGAAAGGGTAGTTTTGGGTATAAACACCTGCAGGACGCCCGTTTTCAGGCAAAACCATGGTGTTTTTGGGGATTTTTCACCGATTTCAGGCTGATTCGCTGTTCATATCTGGAATAACGGGGTAGGGGAGTATGGACAAATATCCAATAGGGGTAGTACCGAAGGCGGCTCCCTCCCGTCCCGCATAGCGGACAGAATCTGTTTCTGTGCGGCTCCCGCCCCGTTCAGGGGAGCCGTTCGTACAAAACACCAAGGAGAACAACGAATGGCAGACACCATTGTCGACCTTCGAATGTCGCGTCGCGGGCTGATCAAGCTCGGCGGTGCGGCTGCCGTCGCCACGACCGGCGCGGCCGGCGCCATGTGGCCCATCGAAGCACAGCTCAAGGAGCTCGAGCACCAGGGCTGGAGCCGTCATCCGCTCGCCTGCTGCATGTGCGGCGCCTTCTGCGGCCTCGTGGCCATGAAGAAGATCGGCGAGCCGACCTCTGAAAAGACGGTTCGCATCTTCCCGAATCCGGATCACCCCCAGCGCGGCTACTGCGGCCGCGCCGCCGCCACGATGTGGATCTGGAACCACCCGTTGCGCATCAGGAAGCCGCTCAAGCGCGTGGGCGAACGCGGTGAAGGCAAGTTCAAGGAAGTCTCCTGGGACGAAGCCCTCAACGACATCGCCGCGAAGCTCAAGGACGTCGTCGCCAAGCACGGCGAGCAGTCCGTCGTCTCCACGTCGCACTCCTTCTCCTCCTACTCCAAGTGGATCACGTTCCCGCTCGGCTCCCCGAACGACATCGGCCACTCGAGCACCTGCAACTCCGCCTCGATCGCCGGTCGCGACTGGGTGTACGGCAAGGGCTTCTCGGGCGCCGGCAAGATCGAGCCCGACTACAAGCACCTGCGCTACCTGATCCTCATCGGCCGCTCCATGGGCTCCGCCATGGGCTGCCTGCACTCGCTCAACGAGGCCCGTGAACGCGGCGCCCAGGTGGTGAGCGTCGACCCGCGCATGCCCGACATCGCCTACGGAGACGCCAAGTGGGTCCCGATTCGTCCGGGCACCGACGCCTCCTTCGTGCTCGCCATGATGAACGTCATGCTCCAGGAAGGCCTCGCCGACCTGAAGTTCCTCGCCAAGCACACGAACGCCGCCTACCTCATCAAGGCCGACGGCCGTCCGCTCACCGAAGCCGACATGAAGGCCGGCGGCCGCAAGGACCGCTACGCCGTGCATGACCTCAAGACGAACCGCATCGTCTTCCAGGGCGTCGTGCTCGACGAAAAGGGCGCCGCCGTGGGCTTCGACGAATCCGCCGACACGGACGCCAACCTGCACTTCGCCCAGGAGGTGAAGCTTGCCGACGGCACGACGACCTCCGTTCCCACCCCGCCCGGCATCCTCGCCTATATCGCCGCCCGCCACACCCCCGAGGCCTCCCAGAAGATCACGGGCATCCCGGCCGACGAACTCGTCAGGCTCGCCCACAACTTCGCCAACCTCAAGGGCGTCGTTGACGACGGCTGGTATTCCTCCAAGAACGGCAACGACATCGAGCTCTATCAGCTCATCAACATCCTCAACGCCTTCAATGGCAACGTTGACCGCGAAGGCGGCATCGTCGTGACCGCCGGCGGCGGCTTCAAGCGTCCGGGCGTCGCCGCGGGCAAGGGCCCCAACGGCGAGAAGTGGGACATGGTCGACGCCAAGCGCATCGACAAGATGCTCTCTCCGGAATCCGCGGGCAACCTCTGGGCCGCGCTCGACGCGATGATCACGGGCAAGCCCTATCCGATCCGCGCGCTCTTCACGGTGGGCACCACGCTCTTCCACCGCGAGTCCGACTCCACGCGCCTTGCCAAGGCCCTCAAGACGCTCGACCTTCTCGTCGTGCAGGACCTGCTGCCGCACGAGGTGTGCGACTACGCCGACTACGTGCTGCCGGCCACCTACTTCCTCGAACGTCGCGAAACCGCCGGCGTGAAGTGGGCGCTTGACGGTTCCGTGCACATGAACGACGCCGGCATCCGTCCGCCCGAGGGCGTCGAGGCCCGCCACGACGTGTGGATCCTCCTCGAAATCCTCCGCCGCGCCTATCCGGAACGCGCCGAACGCGTGGGCTACAAGGAATGCAAGACGGCCGACGAGTTCGACGCCTGGTGGAACAAGTTCGACGACAAGGGCATCGCCAAGTTCGTCAAGGACCAGGAAGCCAAGAACCCGGGCTCCGGCGAAAAGATCCTCGCCGACTTCAAGACCAAGGGCTGGACCACGGTCAACAAGAAGAAGTACGGCGTCTATCCCTGGAAGAAGCCCTTCGGCACGCCCACGGGCAAGATCGAAATCTACGGCTTCAAGTCCTTCGCGAAGCCGGGCTACGACAAGATCAAGCCGATCAGCGACTACTTCCCGGCTCCCGCCTACACGGCTCCGAAGCCCCAGAGCAACGAGTTCGTGCTCGTCTCGGGCAAGAACTGCACGTCCTCCTCGGGTCTCAACATCTTCGCCGCGACCACCCGCTTCACGGGCGACCGCACCCTCTGGATGAACCCGTACGACGCCGAGCGCCTCGGGATCGCCAACAAGGAAAAGGTCATGGTCGAAGGCGTTGACCGCGAGTACCAGGCCGAGGTCGTCGTCACCGTGACGAAGAAGGTCATGGCCGGCAGCGTGTTCGCCTTCGGCTTCTCCGGCGGCGTCCGCACGAAGGAGTTGGTCAACGATCCCCGCTTCGACTTCGTGAAGGAGGGCATCAACTCGCACTGGTTTGCAACCGGCTATGCGCAGCCCGTCGTCGGCAATCTTGCCAACAACAGCTGCATCCGTGTCAAGCGCATCAAGGGATAAGTCACCATGAAGAAAGTCAAGAAACAGCTGGCGCACCTCTTCGATGCGACCCAGTGCATCAACTGCGGCGCGTGCACGACCGCCTGCGCCCAGACCAACTATCCGGACCTCATCAACGAGTTCATCCCGGCCTGGAACACGGTGTGCAACAACATCCGTCAGGTCAAGGTCGAGAAGAACCGTCCGATGCAGCTCCTCGTCCAGTGCCAGCAGTGCTCCGAAGCGCCCTGCGTCACGACCTGCCCGTTCGGCGCCAACTACTATGACGAGAACGGCCTCGTGCGAAACGATCCGAAGCGCTGCATCGGTTGCAACTACTGCGTGGCCTCCTGTCCGTACGACGCCCGCTGGTCCAACCCGAAGACGGGCCTGCCGAGCAAGTGCATGGGCGAGGGCTGCCTGGAGCTCATCAAGGCCGGCAGCCTGCCCGCCTGCGTGACGGCCTGCCCGGCGGGCGCGCGCCTCTTCGGCGACACGCTCGATCCGCAGTCCGAAATCTCCCGCAAGATCGCCTCTTCCAAGACCCAGACGCTCCTTGAGAGCCACGGGACCAAACCGAACTTCTATGTGGTGGTGCAGAAATGATGGATCTCTCCGACTTCACCGCGCAGGTCCAGGCCGCCCACTGGGGCTGGACGATTGCGCTCTTCCTCTGGCTCGTGGGTCTCTCGGGCATGGGGATGTTCCTCAACAACTGGGTGCGCGAGAAGGCGCTCGTCTACGTCTGCACGATCACGGGCATCGTGGGCACGCTTCTCGTCGTCAGCCATCTGACGCGCATTCTCAACCTGCCGATGGCCGCCATCTCGGCCCTGCTTGAGATGAGCTTCAACTTCGGCAGCTGGATGTTCATCGGCATCTGCCTGCTCGTCGTGCAGTGCTGCCTCACGCTCTTCTACTCCTGCGTCTTCGCGGGCGTGATCTTCAAGGGCGAGTGCTGCCGCAAGCTCGTTGCCGGCGACTGGTTCAACTGGATCGCCGCCGCCGTCGGCGTCGCCGCCACGATCTACTCGGGCTTCCTGCTCACGCAGGCCGTCGGCGTCACGCTCTGGAACACGGCCCTGATCCCGCTGCTCTGGATCATGTCCGGCATGGCCAGCGCCATGGGCTGCATCGAGCTCCTCGCGATCTCGGGCCGCATCCCGCATGAAAAGGTCCTCTGGAGCCGCCGCACGTCCCTCTGGGTCGAGGCCGCCGAGCTCTTCACGATCTTCGCCTTCGTGCACGTCGCGACGAGCTCCACCTCCGCCGCCGCCCGCGCCGGCGCCGAGGCCCTGCTCTCCGGTCCGCAGGCCATGATGTTCCTCGTGGGCGCCGTCCTCTGCGGCTCGCTCATCCCGTTCGCCATCAACCTCACGACGCGCAGCCACAAGGTTGTCGCCGTGGGCGCGGTGCTCGGCATCGTCGGTGCGCTTCTCCTTCGCGCCTCGGTGCTCTTCGCGGGCTACTACGAGCCGATTCTCCTCTAACGGCCCGTTGACTCCGGTCCCGCCTCACGGGCAGGCAGGACCGGAGGCCCACGAAAACAAAGAGCCGCTTCGACGCACAGGTCGTCGAAGCGGCTCTCTTTTTGTCCGGATTCAGCAAAGCCGAAGGAATCGAAAGGGAAGGGGATCCCCGGGCTCACTCTCCGTCGGCGGGTGCGGGCGCGCCCGTGATCGCGTCGGGATCGATCGTCATCAGCATGCGCGTGATGTCGGCCGCGGTCCTCGCGCCGAGCTTCTTGCAGAGCGAGCTTCTGTGCGCAATCACGGTCTTCTCTGAAATGTTGAGCTCATAGGCGATCTGCTTGTTGAGAAGCCCGCGCGCCACGCCCATGGCCACCTCCTGCTCGCGCGCCGAGAGCCTGCGGAAGGCCGCTCTGGCCTGCTCGAGCGCCGCGGACTCCGTGCGGATCCTCGCGTCGCGTTTCACGGCCTTCTCGATCGCATCAAGAAGTCTCTCGGGCGTCACGGGCTTCGAGAGGAAGTCGTCCGCACCGTCCTTCATCGTCTTCACGGCCATGTCGATGTCGCCGTGGGCCGAGATGAAGATGATGGGGAGCGTGTCGCCGCGCAACTTCATCTCATGCTGGAGTTCGATCCCGCTCATGCCGGGCATGCGCACGTCAAGCACCAGGCACCCCGGCGTGAAGGGACTGTCCTTCTCGAGAAACTCAAGCGCGCTCGCGTACGTGAGCACGTTCCAGCCTTCGCCCTCGATCACGAACTGCCAGGAGCGCCTGACGTCGGGATCGTCGTCCACCACTCGGACAATCGCCTTGGACTGCGTGTTTGCGGTCATCGTAAGTCCTTTTTTTGGATTTGTTGTATCTGCAGAAAACCATTGTAGCCAATGCGGGCGTCCCAGGGGCGGAAAATGGCTCGAAATCACACCCCGCGAGCACAGGAACGAAATTCAGAGAACGTGCAAAACGGGGCCTGAATCGGTCAAAAAACGCGTTTTCAGGGCGAAAAATCTGCAAAAACGAACGGGGTCGAAATTCGTGTCACCCTGATTCTCAGGCACGTGAACGATTCGTTCCCGACTGCGCGGAAAATGCGGAAGATCCGTCTCTTCACCTCGCTCACAGGCGGCGACGGCGGGTGCGCCCGTGATGCGGGAAAGGGGAGGGGGCGCAACGCCTCGGACGCCGTCGTTTTCATGATCCTGAAGACGGCTCAGGCTTTTTTGCGGGGGCGAGCGGAGGTGCTCCGATGAAAAAAGCCCCGCCGGGCGGCGGGGCTTTGTGCGAGCGGATGCTCCCGTCGCGGAGGACGGGAGGAAGGTCCGTTATTTGGCCTGCTTCGAGTAGATGTAGGCCTGCTGGCCGGCGATGCGGCCGAAGGTCACGATGTCGGCCTGGGCGTTGCCGCCGAGACGGTTGCCGCCGTGAACGCCGCCCGTGATTTCACCCGCGGCGAAGTAGCCCGGGATGATCTGGCCCTTGGTGTTGTAGACCTGGGTCTTCGGGTCGATCTTCACGCCGCCCATCGTGTGGTGGACGGCAGGCGTCACCATGATGGCGTAGAACGGAGCCTGATCGAGGTTGCGCGGCATGTCGGCGCGACCGAAGGCGTCCTTGCCCGCAGCCTTGCCCTGCTTCCAGGCTTCAAGGGAGGCCTTGAGCTTGTCGGCGGGCACTCCCATCTTGCCGGCGAGTTCGTCAAGCGTCTCGCCCTTGAGGCAGTAGGACTGCTTGATGTAGTTGTTCGTGGCCTTCAGGGACTTCTGCATGTCGGAATCGAAGAAGAGGTAGGCCACGCCGTCCTTCTGCTTGAGGATGGCGGCGGAGACCGCATCGCGGGTGTTGAGCTCGTTGTAGAAACGGGAGCCGTCCTTGTTGATGAGGACGGCGCCGTTGCCGCGGACGGCTTCGGTGATCATTTCACCGACCTTGGGCACGACGGTCGGGTGGGTCTGGATTTCCGTCATGTCGACGAGCTGAGCGCCGATCTTTTCGGAAAGGACGATGCCTTCACCCTGGGCGCCCGGATGGTTCGTCGTGGCGAAGCCCTTCAGGCGGGGCACGTACTTGGAGACGAGGTCGTTGTTGGCACCGAAGCCGCCGGCGGCGTCAACGACGGCCTTGGCGTGGATCGTGTAGGTGCCGTCCTTCTTGTTCGTGACCTGGATGCCCGTGACCTTGCCGTCCTTCATGAGGATCTTCGTGGCCTGCGTGTTCATGCGCATGTCGATCTGGCGGGCCTTGGCGGCATTGTAGAGGGTCTTGACGACTTCAGGACCGACGAGGGCGCCGCCGGTCGGGCGGTGCGTGCGGGGCTGGGAGGCGCCGGCCATCAGGCCGACGTCGCGCAGGTCGCCGCCGAGGGCGAGGAGCCATTCGACGGAGCCGGCAGCGCCGGAAACAAGCGTGCGAACGAGTTCGGGATCGTTCTTCCAGTGACCGCCCTTCATCGTGTCGAAGTAGGCGATTTCAACGGAGTCCTTCGTGCCCTTGGCCTGCTGCAGGGCCGTGCCGGCAGCATTGAGACCGCCAGCGGCGCGAATCGTGTTGCCGCCGGGCATGCCCATCTTTTCAACGACGACGACCTTGGCGCCGAGGTTGGCGGCTTCCACTGCGGCGGAAAGGCCTGCGCCTCCCGCGCCGATCACGGCGACGTCGACGGTGATGTCTTCGGCAGCCTGAACGCCGGAAACGCCGAAGGCGGCGGCGACAGCAGTGGCAACCAGAATCTTCTTCATGGAAAGTTCTCCTATCTCAAGCCTTCCGAACCCCCGCCGGTCTTCTTCGGACCTCTCCTAGCGGGCATTCGGGAAATTGTGTGCCGGACAACAGGTCCGGCTTTTTTTCCAACCCTAAATATAGAGGAGAGTCCCATGTTAAGACGCCCTGAAATTTGCCGTAACGCAAACGTTTGCAATAAAGCGCACTGAGAGAGGGAAGAAGAGGAAAAAAGTGCCGCTTTCAATAGGTTGAAATACCCATATGGAGGTAGGTTAGATCCCTTATTTAAATGGGCGGGCGGCGGGTGGAATGATGTCGGCGCGAGGAGCTTGCGCAGAATGCGGGTGCATTTGATGATAGGGGGAAACGTGGTCAGGTATACCCTCTGAGTGGTAGTGTTGATGGGGCTTTCCCCGAGTGGGTAAACCCGTTTGGCAAAAGACCCAATGGTACTGATCGGACGGGGCCCTTATGATGAACTGCATGAAGACGGACAGTCGAGGGCCGGCCAATGCCGCGCGTCCCCGCAAAAACGGCGTTTCAGGCATGTGTTCCGGACCAGCTGCCCCCAACTAGGCCTTTCATCGGCGTTCTGCTCCCCGATCCGTCAAGGAGAAACCATGCACAAGATCCCCACCGACGCCTTTGACATGCTCGTCACGCTTGAAAAGCGCCCCTTTGAACGCGCGGGTCGCGAAGTGGTCGTGCGTCTTCTCGACGAGACGCTCCCCGATGGCACGAAGCTCGTCGCCGCCTCCGATCCCTCCTATCCGCCCGAGCTTGCCGCCCTTGAGGAGCATCCCGCCGTGCTCGTGCACGAAGGCGACCTGTCGCTCACCGAGCGCCAGCTGCGCGTCTCGATAGTGGGTTCGAGGGATGCGTCCGACTCAGCCCGCGCCGATGCGCGGCGCGTCGCCCGCGAGCTTGCCGCACGCGGGGCCGTCGTCGTCTCGGGGCTTGCCGCAGGCATCGACACCGCCGCCCACGAGGGCGCGCTCGAGGCGAGGAGTCCGTCGGGCACGGTCGGGCGCACCATCGCCGTCATGGGGACGCCGCTCTCGCAGCCCTGGCCGCCCGCCAACGCGCGCCTTGCGCGCCGCATCGCCGAATACGGCCTGCTCATCTCGCTCGCCCCTCAGGTGAACGGACTCTCGTTCACGGACGAGGAGCGCGCGGAGAGCCTTCGCGCACGCAACCGCGCGATCGCGGCCCTCGGGCTCGGAAGTCTGGTGATGGCGGGAAAGGAGGGCTCGAGCACCCTGCGCGAGGTCGCGTTCTCGCTCGAGCTTGGACACCCCGTGCTGCTGTGGCACTCGATCGTCGAGGAGGGCGAGCCGTGGGCGATCAGGCTTCTTGAGAATCCTCCCCTCGATTCGCAGGGACGCCCGCTCGTTCAGACGGTTTCGTCCGCCGCGGACGTGGAGGAGGCGCTGTCGCCCTGGAGCACCGTCTGGTGGCTTTGATGGGAGGACAAGGAGGGAAGAGGACGGGGCCTCGCCGGAGGTCCCTGAATCGGAAGGGAAAAATCCATTTTACTATGAAGGACCTGCAGTAATAAACCCGTCCGTTGGCCTTTCCTGACGTGCCGCAAGAACCCTTCAAAGAAGGGGCTTGAGTGCGGATGCTTGTTCTATGATGATTCAAGCAAGCACTTGCGCTTCTCTCTCGAGCTCCCGTGTTGCATCATTACCTCCTGGCTCAACCGGTGAAGCTCGCGCAATATGAAGCTTGCTGTTTCCCCGCAGTGCGGCAGGCCCAAGCCTCTTCCCGTAGCCCGCTGCGGTTTTTTTTGTCCCGTGCATTTCCGCACGGTCCGCCAAAACACAACAACACTGCACAACGCACAACAGGCCCTCATCATGACCTTCTCCGTCTGGCTCACATTCCTCGGCGCGAGCCTGCTGCTTTCTGCCGCTCCCGGTCCCGACAATCTCTTTGTGCTCGCGCAGAGCGCCGTCTACGGCGTGCGAGCGGGCGTCACCGTCGTGTTCGGCCTCATGACCGGTCTGGTGCTGCAGACGTTCTTCGCGGCCTGTGGCCTTGCAGCCGTCGTCGCGGCCGTTCCTGCACTCTTCATGGCGATCAAGCTCGCGGGCGCCGCCTATCTTCTTTATCTTGCCTGGGGTGCATGGACCCACGCGGCCGATCCCGTCGGCACGGAGCGCGCCGTCGAGCTCTCGCCCGTGCAACTCTGGCGCCGCGGCCTCATCATGAACATCACGAACCCGAAGGTGCAGATCTTCTTCCTTGCCTTCTTCCCGCAGTTCGTCGCACCCGGCACGACGGGCTGGGCTCTGGTCCTTCAGATGGTCGTGCAGGGCCTTACCTTCATCCTCGCCACCTTCGTCGTCTTCTCGGCCATCGCCTGGGCGGCGGGCGCTGCGGCGAAGAAGCTGCAGAGCCCCGCATTTTCGCTCTGGCTCAACCGCGGCAGCGCTGTGCTCTTCCTCGCGCTCGCGGTCTTCACGGTTTTCTCCTGAGGGCGGGTTTTCCAAAGCCTTCGTTCCCAAAAGCAAAGAACGGGAGCCGGCTCCGAGTCCGCTCCCGTTCTTCATCCCTGTATTTCGGGCGCCTCATCGTGCGCCGGAATCATTCATCACCAGCAGGCGCGGCCGCCATGGAACCCGAAGCCGTGACCGAAGCCGAAGCCGCAGTCGCCCCGGTCGTGATCGCGGTGGCCGTATCCTCGGCCGTCGAACATGTGGCGACCTTCGCCGATGCCGAATTCGTCGGCGGCGACCACCTTGCCCGTCTGCGCGTCCACGAAGGTGTGGACGTTCGTGCCGTCGTCCTTCACCACGCGGACGTCCAAGACGGGACCGTATTCGCGGCTCATGTGCAGGCGGGCGGAGCGGGTCTGTCCGCCGTAGGCCTCTTCGGCCGCAGCAGTTGCGGCGCTCATGCCAACCTGCGGCTGCGCGTTTTCCGTGATCTGCGGGACGGATGCGGGGGCGGCGTCGACGGCCCAGGCGGTGGTGGCGGCCGTCATGGCGGCAGCGGCGAGAATGGCGGCAGTGGTGTTCTTGATCTTCATTGTCAAAACCTCTTCAAACAGTTGCAGTTGCCGGTGCGCGGGAGAGCGGCTCGCTTGCCGCGGCGCACTGTTCGAATCGGACTGAAGTCTAAGAAGTGAAAATTAGCGCAGACATGGGCGGAACTGAGGACTTCCTATGTCAGTGCAACGAATTTTTCAGACAAAAAGGCACCCGCAGACGTCTTGTCCTGCGGGTGCCTCAAAAAGATATCTCGGATCGGGAGATCCTGAGAAGGACTTGTGCGGGCGTCAGATGTTGCGCTCGACGAAGGCCTTGAGCTCGCCCGGCGTCTTCACCTCGACGATCCGGTCGACTTCCCTGCCGCCCTTGAGCGCGACTATCGTCGGGATGTGCTGCACGGCGTACTTCGCGACGACCTGCGGATTCTGCTCGGAGTCGCAGGAGGCGAAGACGGCGCGTTCGGCGTTGACAGCCGCGAGCTGCGTGAAGAAGGGCTGGGCGCGGCGGCAGTCGGGGCACCAGCTCGCGCCGATGGCGAGAATCACGGGCTTGTCGGCTGCAATCACGGATTCGACGTTGGCGTCGTTGACCATCACGATGTCGTTCATGAGAATTTCTCCTTCAAGAGGACGGGAGCTTTCGGGGCGGCGGGTTCGCCTGCCTCCGGGATGCCGTCGTTTGATTTGTTAGATACATCCTATCATGTACCATCCTCTAATTGCAAGTGTTTTCTGCTTGCGTGACGCGACTGTTGGACGTCAGACATCTTTTGCAACCGCGTTGCAGGCGTTTAGGCGCTGTTTCTTGTGAAGAAGGCAGGGCGCCAGCAGAAGTTTTCGTCTGCGGGTGCCCCTTTTTAATAATCTAAAAACATTTGGAATACTCATGCGTGGTCCATGGTTCTTCAGGCCGTTCGCGTGGCGTAACTTCGTTAGCTTTATGCTAGGCTAAGAAGAGTCAAAACGCCTCAATCTCATACGACTTGTGAGTTTGCAGGGCTTCAAAGTGTGCTAAAGCACTGCATCCAACATCAACCCAACTGTATGAGAAGTGTATGTTCAACGTGAAGTCCATCCCAACCCTGCCGATCGGCATCCACTGCTATGAGAGGGGCGTCTATCTGCGCGTGACGACGCACAGCCGCTCCTGGCTGTACAAGTACCAGCTCAACGGTAAGCGCCGTGAACTCGGCCTCGGGTCCGCGACGCAGCCCCTGTCAGCCGTCCTTGCCAAGGTGGCGCCGCTCAAGGCGCTGGTGGCACAGGGCATCGACCCCAAGGATCAGATCGCCAAAGAGAAGGCGGAGAAGAAAGCCGCGGAAGTGAAGTCGTCCATGCCGACCTTCAGCGAGTATGTCGACCACGCCTTCGAGAAGATCCTGTACCTGCGCGGTTTCACCGGGGCGAAGACCGAGGCCGCGTGGCGGTGCGACATCGGCGTGCTCAAGGGGGCGTTCGGCAAGCAGCGCTTGGACGCGATAGCTCGCGACGACGTGGCGACATTCCTGCGCCAGTGGTGGACGACGAAACCGCGCAGAGGAAAAGACCTCCGCATGCGCCTCTATGGCATCCTCAACGTCGCGAAGGGTGAAGGGCTCATCCAGTCGAACCCCGCGGAGTGGAAGGGGGGCCTTGACGCTTCGCTCCCGCCCATGGGGCTCGTACGCCGCTCAATGCCGGAAAAGCACCACGCCGCGATAACTCCCGAAGAGCTCCGAGAGTTGATCGGAAAACTGTGGATGGAAGACAGGGTGAGCTCGCTCGCCGTGGTTTTCGGCGCGCTCACCGCAGGCCGTGCAAACGAATACATCAAAGGGAAGTGGGACGAGATCGACCTTGAGGAGAAGACTTTCTCCGTGCCGCAAGAACGCCGCAAGGACAAGAAGCCGTACCCCCACGTGGTGCCGCTCACGCGCCAGCTACTTCGCCTGATCGACCGGCTCGATACCAGTGGGGACTACCTTTTCCAGGGGCGTGGGCGATCGGCCATTAACCAAGGGACCGCGCTCTATGCAATCAAGCACGCGAGCGGGCGTGACGACATGACGCTCCACGGCCTACGCTCCACCTTCTCCGACTGGTGCGCGAAGAACGAGAAGAACTTCCTCGTCTCTGAGAAGCAGTTGATGCACGCTGTGGGGAACAACGTCTTCCGCGCGTATCAGAGAGACGACCTCCTTGAGCAGAGGCGCAAGCTGATGCAAGAGTGGGCAGACTACCTCCTGCCGAACGTCTAAAAGAAAACCCCAAAGGAGTGTGCATCCCTGGGGGTAATCGTTCAACTGAAGTCCCCCTTTTTTCGGAGTTGCTGATCGTGAAGTCAGCAACCGCAATTTAGCATAGAGCAGTCTACTTCGTCATGCGGACGACTGCATCTTTGTCTATCGCAATGCGCTGAGAAAGCCCTGCACCTCGCTCAAGAAGGACGCCACTTCGTTCGAGTAGGTCTGTGCAGCGGGCAAGCTGCTCTCGCTCAAGCTGGCAGGCACCGGCGCGGGCTGCGGACAGTCGACGGCGGGTGGCGTCGGCTTCACGGCGCACCCGGTCAACGTCACCAGTAAGATCGTCGATGCGAGCAAGTGCGGCATCGCGCACCTCCCACGCATCCACCAGGCTCTGTGCATAAGTCCTCTCCTTCTCACGGTACTTGATCTCACGAGACTGCGCCCTCGCTGCGTAGTCCTCGCGTAGCGCGGCAATGTCCTCGCCATAGAGCGCCGCAGCATACTGATAGCCTCCAAAGAAAGCGAAGACCGCAACGATCAAGGCAAGGCCTTTCTTCATAGAGCGACTCCAAACACGGGAAGGGCAATGTAGCGCACGACGCGAGACAGTACCCAGTATCCAGCAAGACAGCCAAGGATCCGCCAGTTGATCCATTGAGCTACAGCAAAGACAGCTTGTCGATGAGCACGCATTTCTTCATCATCGTCATCATCCGAACCCACAAAGGAGAACAGAGCAATTCCACTCATAAGCGTGAGGTAGAGGATCATGACGAGCGGTGCAATAGCAAGTTCAGTTGGCCACCAGATCAACGACAGCAACATCGGCACACGCGAACCTGTGAAATCAAGCATCCACCGTCCGACGCATTCATATGCCGTCGGCACAACGACGCACCACATAATCAAGAACCCCACAATACCAAGGAAGCATTGAAAGCCATTGATACGCCCTTTAAGGGCAGCCTTTGAAGTCATAACGGTACCTAAAAGCAAGCACGCCACGCTGAGAAAATCGCGTGAAAATGGTAGACTAATGTCCATCGGGAGTTTTCCTCGGTAGATGATTGATAAAACCGCCTGTTGTCCGCTAAAACACAAGGCGGTTTTATTTTATCTGTCGAGGACTTCCTTATCATCGGCGGATTCAAGCCGCTCCAGTCTCATGTTCAGGACTGCGAGATAGTCCTGCATCAGCCCTTGCTGGATGCGAAGCAGGGACTTCGTTCGCTGATCCAGCTTGGCAAAGCTGAACCCAACGATGAAAACTGACAGTCGATAGAGACGGCTCTGCAACTCATCCCTTTCCATGATCAATCGGTTCTTCCAGCCCATCATTCTTCTCCTAAGAAAAGCCTGGCTTCGGACTGGCGACGACGGGTCAAGCCGGGAAGCCGAACGCCGTTCGCCTTGTCGATGTCAAGGAACTCATGGGCACAGGCCTCGACATCGCCCGCATTGAGCGCCCGCATGAGCTTCGGACACTTGTGGACGACATAAGAGACGCCCACGTTAAAAGCCAGACTCACCAGCGCAATGAACTGCCCTTCTGTCACGTGAACATTGACGAAAGGCACAAGCCCTCGCTTGACCTCCTCGACGTCCTCAAGAAGCAGCTCCCTCGCCTGCTCGTAGGTGATCTCGTCATGCTCCGTCACGTCCTTCGTGTGACCGACGCCGATTGTCCAAATGTCGGCGGGGCACTTGTACGCCTGCAGGCGGCAGCCCTCCCAAGCCTCGATGAAGTCCATCGCGACTTCCGCCGAATACTCGCCAAAATTCTTCACTTCAAATCCTCCTTATCCAGACCAAGGCGCTTCTGCAGAACGACCTCAAGAAGACGGATCACCCGCGTGCCGCCCCACCCAGCCATGCCGCTCAAGGCCCCACACAACTGCGGCGGAAACCCTTCGTAAAAAAGCACCTCGTAGCTGATCAGCCCGCATACAGCACTGATCGCACCATGAAGCAAGAACTCTCGCCAGGTGAAAGCCTTGCCTTCCTGAACCTTGAGCAAATAAGAAAGCCAGCCGCAGATCGTCGCAAAACCACCTGCGGCGATCAAAATCTGCCCGTCACTTAAATCTCTGTATGGCATATAACCTCCCGCATGCCTTGAGTCTCTTACGCTTTGCAAAGCACACGCGCACAAAAAAACTCCCCCAAGCTTTCACCCGAGGGAGTCGTTGTTGATTTGTTTTTAGATTGGCTACGTGCTGGCCTTCGCAGG
>OGDS01001613.1_pt1 | contig 16253 bp, 7 predicted proteins | sample 1570351 | NCBI WGS metagenome assembly OGDS01 (sample SAMEA2581974, study PRJEB24529) | metagenome | biome: Human gut stool | place: China | collected 2011
TTCCTGACACTTGCTTCGTGTTTCATAGTAGCATGCAATGATGATGACGATGCTACTAATTCGCTCGACAATCGTACAAGTTTAGTTCTTACTCCTTCTGATTATGAAATAGAACTCAAGGAAGATACCCCGGATGAGGTTGCATTGACGTTAAACTGGACGGAAGCTGACCCAATAGGCTCTGACTATTATATTTCCTATCTTTATAAAATGGATCTGGAAAATAACAGTTTTGGAACAAACACAATGATAAGGGAGTATATTGATGATGATTTTTCTAAAAGTTATACTCATAAAGAATTGCAGAGTTTATTGGTGTCAAAGTGGAAGCAGCAGCCTGGTGATTTAGTAAAGTTACAAGCCCGTATTATCGGTTCTGTAGAAGGGCCTAAGTTTGTAAAACCGGAAGTTTCTACAGTTACTATAAAAGTAAAGATGTATTCTGAAAAGACTTTTGTAGCAGACCATCTTTATATGTCAGGCACAGCTGTTGATGGTGAAGATATCGAAATCTTGCCAATGGAAAGTCAGCCGAAGCGTTATGTTTCCATTTGTGACTTGAAGGCAGGTAATCTTCACTTCCCGATTGTTTGGAAAGATGAAAATAAGATTAATGCCATCTCACCAGTTGCTGCAGAACAACAGATTACTGATGGAGCAATGGAAGCTAAAATTAAGGGGATAGATAATGCTGGATATTGGGTGATTCCTGAAGATGGGCAGTATCGTGTAGTGGTAGATTTTGAAACACGTACCGTTACTATAGGTTTGGCTAGTAATTTTATAGAAGCTGATAAAATCTATATTGCCGGAACTTGTGTTAGTGCAGATGTAGAGATGACTCGCACGATAGAAGATGAAAATCAATATGCGTTCCATGCAGAACTGCAACCTGGTACTATTTATTTCCCGATCTTGTTTAATGGACAGAAAGATATGGCTATTGCTCCCGAAGAATCGGGCGATTTTACAGATGGTACAGCAATGAATATCTCGACAATGAGTCCGGAAACAGCTGCGCTTGGTTATCATTGGAATATTAAGATTGCGGGTGTCTATCGTATTGTGATTAACATAAATACTAAAAAGGTTACGATTTACTCCCCCGAAACAGATCCTAAACCAATGGTTGTTTCGTGGACATGGAATAATAATACGATGACTACCACTATTGAAAGAGTCTTTATTTGGGGACCATACGATGGATGGGCTAAAGATGGCACTGGTGATACAGGATTCACTATGGCTCATTCTATGACCCCTAGTTTGGCAAATCCTTATTTGTTTATATACAAAGGAGCGGAGTTACCCAGAAAGAATTCCATTAAAGACAAAGATGGAAATGCACATCCGGGTGGATTGAACTTTAAAGTCGGACCGCAAAGTGCAGGTTGCTATACCTTTGGTTCAACAGCAGATGCCATCAGAGGATCTTATGACGGTTGCCTTGATATTGCAGAGAGTGACTACAATCAGAAACAGACTGTAGTCGGAGGGCAATCTCATAACCGCTATGCCTTCTTTAGTGTACCTGTAGGAGTTAATTACATAGAATTAGATATTAAAGAACTGACAGTATTCTTTGATAAGAGATAATCAAGCAGGATAAAATTAAGAGTGCTATATCAATCTCGTGATTTTTATATGAATAAAGAGAACAATGATATAGCACTCTTTAAAAAACAATTAGTAGTATGGTTATAAGAAAGATTAGTTATTATAGAGTAATTGTGTCTCTTTGTCTGTTTATGTTCCTTTTATCTCCTGTTTTCGGAGACGAGAATTCAGCCGTTTCATTTGATAAGGAACTACCGGAGAATAACATAGTTACGATTCAGCCTGATTCTTTGCGTATTCTTCATAACCCGCTTACAGGATGGGTGCTCTATGCAAGTATGGGAGTGGATGCTGCAGATTTTTGGGCACAGTATGACCATATGTATATTCCTGAATTAGGACACAATGTTAGTGTGACAGATTATGCTCATACGCTTTATATTCGCGCTAGTTGGACAGATTTTAATCCACAGGAAGATGTATATGGTTGGAAAATTGATTCTAATTTAAGAGCATATATTGAAGGAGCTTATCAGCGGAATATGCGTTTGGCATTTCGTGTTGTAGTTGACAGTCGTGATAAGAGAACAGAATTTACTCCTCAATTTGTAAAAGATGCCGGTGCAAAAGGATTTATGAATAAAGGTAAATGGTCACCTTATTCTGACGATCCTGTTTTTCAGAAGTACTATACTAAATTTGTGAAGGCTCTGGCTAAAGATTTCAACGATCCTTCGAAGGTTGAATTTATAGATGGATTCGGACTTGGGAAATGGGGAGAATATCATACAATGATTTATTCAACAGGTGATGATACTCCAAAGAAAGCAGTTTTCGATTGGGTGACAGATATATATTCTCAAGCTTTTGATAAAGTTCCAGTAGTAATTAACTACCATAGATGGATTGGTGCGGGAAAAGATTGGGTAGATGATGAACATTTTGCTGTTGACAGTGAAGAAATGTTGGAAGAAGCAATCAAGAAAGGATATTCATTGCGTCATGATGCATTTGGCATGACAACCTATTATGGCAGTTGGGAGCGTAGGTTCGCAAAAAAATATCGTAATATCTGCCCCATTATTATGGAAGGTGGCTGGATTGTCAAATCACATAGTTATTGGCAGGATCCTAGAGGATATCGCAAGGATTCACACGAGGACGTAAGACGCGGTGAGTTTGATGACAGCAAAGAGGCACATGTCAATATGATGGATTTCCGTTTTGGCGATACAGAGTCCTGGTTTAAAGATGCTTTTGATTTAGTACGCCGATTCCTTCGGGAGGGGGGGTATAGGCTCTATCCCAGTGAAATCTCTTTGCCGCTAGAAGTCTCTAAAAAAACAACTCCGACTATTAAACATTGCTGGAACAATTTGGGATGGGGGTACTGTCCTACTAATATTCCGCAATGGAATCAAAAATATAAAGTAGCTTTCGCTTTGCTCGATTCTGAAACGAATGAGGTGCGATATACATTTGTGGATACGAATACAGATTTATCCAAGTGGATAAAAGGAAGTCCCGCTGAATATGTATTTGAGCCGGATATGTCCAAAGTTGAAACGGGTACTTATGTTTGGGCTGTGGGCCTGGTTGACCGGAGTAATAAAGATCTCATAGGGCTGGATATTGCCGCCAAAGGGGATATATTGGATTCGGGCTGGTTAAAATTGTCGAAAGTAAGCATAAAAAAATAAGAGCTATAGGTATGAAGATTAATTTTCAAAATATGTGCAGTTTGAGAAAAATAAGTTGTGGGCTTATTTTTTCTATGGCTATATCATTAGTCGCTTGTGGCAGTGATAATGATGAAGAAGGAGGTGGTAATGGTGATGATGGTTTGGTAGAAGATACTTCTATTCCTGGAAACAGCATTGTCACGGTAAAGCAGAATCGAAATATCATTTTGCATAATCCTCTTTCCGGATGGGTATTATATGCGGGTATTGGTGATGGTTTATCTTCCACATTCTGGCAGGATTATGATAATTTTCCGTCATCGGAAGGCACTGTAAAGGTCTCTGATTATGCAAATACCTTATACCTTCGTGGTGCCTGGGCTGATTTTAATCCTGAAGAAGGAAAATATGCATGGAACTCCGATTGTGATACCCCTTCGGCTAAGCGACTGAAGATGTTGATAGAGGGAGCTAAGCAAAGAAATATGAAATTGGCCTTTACTTTTGTGGTGGATAGTCGTGATAAGCACTATAATTTTACTCCGAATTTTGTAAAAGAGGCTGGCGCGAAAGGATATGAAACACAAACAGGTTCAGTAAAAGTATGGTCTCCCTATCCGGATGATCCTATTTTCCAGAAATATTATGAGAAATTTATCAGGGCTTTGGCTAAGGATTTTAATGATCCCGACAAAGTACAGTTTGTAAGTGGTTCAGGATTTGGAAAATGGGGAGAGTATCATAGTGTATGGTACTATCAGGTGCGTGAGTTGGGAAAACCGGAGCTGCCGACTCGTGAGGCTGTTTTCGATTGGGTGACAGATTTATATTCTCAAGTATTTGATAAAGTTCCTGTGTTTGTAAATTATCATCGTTGGATAGGTACAAGTAAGGAATGGGACGGCAATAATTATGATAAAGATACTGAAAGATTAATAGGAAAAGCAGTAGCTAAAGGATATTCATTACGTCACGATGCGTTTGGTATGAAAACTTATTATTCTACTTGGGAACGCAATTTTATAGCCAAGTGGAAGTATCTCGTTCCTGTAGTAATGGAAGGTGGCTGGGTGAAAAATTCTCATGGAAACTCGATTCAGGGAGATGGATATGCCAATTATGCAGAAGTACGTCAGGGTGAGTTTGATGAGGCTAAAACAGCCTGCGTCAATATGATGGATTTACGCTATAATTCAGACTTTCGCAATGGAGAAACTTATTCATGGTTTAATGAAGCTTTCCAATTAGTTAAACAATTCTGTACAGAAGGAAGCTACCGTTTATTTCCGGACAGAATTTCTTTGCCTACAACTATCTCTAATGGTAAACAGATTGAAATAGCGCACCGTTGGAATAATTTTGGTTGGGGATATTGTCCGACGAATATTCCCCAGTGGAAAAATAAATATAAAGTAGCTTTTGCTTTATTGGACACCAAGAATGATAAACCGAAGTATGTATTTGTTGATGGAGAACCGGAAGCTTGTGATTGGGTGAAAGGTACGGCTAAATCATATACGTTTACAACCCGGATTGAAGGCGTGGAGGCAGGTAAATACATGTGGGCTGTTGGGATTGTTGACACGGCAAAGCAGAATGAGATTGGAATTCACCTTGCTGTAAAGAACAATGTAACATCTGCCGGATGGTTGAAGTTATTTGAAGTTACCGCTCGGTAAGTCATAGTCAATTGCTACGAGATACATTAATTGTTGGAAATGAATGTATTGGCAGGTCATAGTTCTCCGGTTCGTTGGGGATATATCTCCAAGATGTTAGCCATATATATGCTACGTATTGGATCTATATATGCTACGTATTGGATCTATATATGCTGCATATTGGATCTATAGATCCAACGTGTTGGGCATATATCTCCAATGAACTGATTGTAAGTGTCTGGTACTTAGCTAAATGATAAGTGCATGGAATGGCTGGAATAAGTATCTGCTTACGTATTGCTTGATATACATCTGAAAACTAGAAATAATAATTAACTGACGAAAACATTGATGAGAAAAAAAGTTTTGATTTTGGGATTGTGCCTATTGGGAGTCACACATTCTCTTTCGTCAAAAGATAAAAAGAGTATTCCTTTGTATAAGGATGCCAAAGCTCCAATTGAAAAACGTATTGATGATTTAATATCGCGTATGACATTGGAGGAAAAGGTTTTGCAGCTAAACCAATATACATTGGGACGAAATAACAATGTGAATAATGTTGGCGAAGAAGTGAAAAAAGTACCGTCAGAGATTGGTTCTTTGATTTACTTTGATATAAATCCAGAGTTGCGTAATAGTATGCAGAAAAAAGCGATGGAAGAATCTCGTTTGGGTATTCCCATCATTTTTGGCTACGATGCTATTCATGGATTTCGCACCATATATCCTATTTCGTTGGGGCAGGCATGTTCATGGAATCCGGGATTGGTAGAACAGGCATGTGCGGTATCTGCACAAGAAGCCCGCATGTCTGGGGTTGATTGGACTTTTTCTCCCATGATCGACGTGGCACGTGATCCTCGATGGGGACGTGTAGCCGAAGGATATGGTGAAGATCCTTATACAAATGGAGTGTTTGCCGCTGCTTCGGTGCGTGGGTATCAGGGAGATGATATGTCAGCAGAGAACCGTATGGCTGCTTGTCTGAAACACTATGTAGGTTATGGTGCTTCGGAGGCTGGGCGAGATTATGTTTATACCGAAATTTCAGCTCAAACTCTTTGGGATACTTATCTACTGCCCTATGAGATGGGAGTGAAAGCTGGTGCGGCCACTTTGATGAGTTCTTTCAATGACATCAGTGGAGTACCCGGGTCAGCTAATCCTTATATCATGACCGAGATATTAAAGAAACGCTGGAAACATGACGGGTTCATTGTGTCTGACTGGGGGGCTGTGGAACAGTTAAAGAATCAGGGATTGGCCGCTACAAAGAAAGATGCTGCTCGGTATGCTTTTAATGCGGGGCTTGAAATGGATATGATGTCTCATGCCTACGATCGTCATCTGAAAGAGCTTGTAGAGGAAGGTAAGGTAACAATGGCACAAGTTGACGAATCAGTTCGTCGGGTATTGCGTGTAAAATTCCGTCTGGGTTTGTTCGAACGTCCTTATACTCCGGTTACTAATGAGAAGGATCGTTTTTTCCGTCCGCAAAGTATGGCTGTGGCCGCTCAACTGGCAGCAGAATCAATGGTGTTGTTGAAAAATGACAATCAGATATTACCACTTACAAACAAAAAAAAGATTGCCGTAGTAGGTCCAATGGCAAAAAATGGTTGGGACTTATTGGGTTCCTGGTGCGGACATGGAAAAGATACGGATGTGGAAATGCTCTATGATGGGTTGACTGCCGAGTTTGGAGGAGACGCCGAATTACGTTATGCAATGGGATGCAAACCGCAGGGCAATGACCGTTCAGGTTTTGCTGGCGCATTGGACGTTGCTCGTTGGTCTGATGTAGTCATTGTTTGTTTGGGCGAGATGCTTACCTGGAGTGGTGAGAATGCCTCCCGTTCTACGATTGCTTTGCCACAGATTCAGGAAGAATTGGTGAAAGAGCTAAAGGAGGCTGGTAAACCTGTTATATTGGTACTTTCTAATGGACGTCCCTTGGAGTTAAATCGCATGGAACCTCTTTGTGATGCTATATTGGAGATATGGCAACCGGGAATAAATGGTGCGCGTTCAATGGCAGGAATTTTATCCGGACGTATCAACCCTTCCGGTAAACTAGCCATGACGTTCCCTTACTCCACAGGACAAATTCCTATTTATTATAATCGCCGCAAGAGCGGACGCGGACATCAGGGATTTTATAAAGATATAACAAGCGATCCGTTATATCCGTTCGGGCATGGATTAAGTTATAACGAATTTAAGTATGGCACTGTTACCCCTTCTGCTACTAAGGTGAAGCGTGGCGATAAACTGTCAGCAGAAGTGACCGTCACCAACACCGGTTCCCGCGACGGAGCAGAGACTGTTCATTGGTTTATCTCCGATCCTTATTGCTCTATCACCCGTCCGGTGAAAGAACTGAAACACTTTGAGAAACAACTTATCAAAGCCGGCGAAACGAAGACTTTCCGTTTCGACATCGACCTGGAACGTGATTTCGGTTTTGTCAATGAGGATGGTAAACGCTTCCTTGAAGCCGGCGAATATCATATTCTGGTACAAGGACAGACCGTTAAAATAGAACTGATAGACTAAAAATGTAAAGAACAAAAGTGTGTGAAGAGCTGATAGCTAAGTTGGTTTTTTACACATATTATATTAACACAGAATCACCATGAAAAAGAAAATAGGAGGCATAGGTTTATGTATGCTATGGAGCATATTAACCTGTGCACAAACAATCACTCCCCAAGCCGAACAACGTGCGAAGGACATTGTATCAAAAATGACTTTGCAAGAGAAAATAGAGTATATCTCCGGATATACCAGTTTTTCTCTGCGTGCCATTCCCCGTTTGGGAATACCTGAAATCAAGTTGGCTGACGGGCCGCAGGGAATTCGTAATCATGCTCCCAAGAGCACTTTATATCCTTCCGGAATACTTTCCGCTTCTACTTGGAACCGGGAATTACTTTATAAATTAGGGCAAGGCTTGGGACAGGACGCCAAGGCAAGAGGAGTTAATATCCTGCTTGGTCCGGGCGTGAATATCTATCGTGCTCCGTTGTGCGGCCGTAACTTTGAATACTTCGGTGAAGACCCTTACTTGACAGGTGAAACGGCGAAACAGTATATCCTGGGAGTACAATCGGAAGGAGTCATTGCTACAATCAAACACTTTGCTGCCAACAACCAGGAATGGAGCCGCCACCATGCCAGCTCTGACATAGACGAACGTACTTTGCAGGAAATCTATTTCCCGGCTTTCCGGAAAGCTGTACAGGAAGCCAATGTCGGCGCTGTAATGAACAGCTACAATCTGTTGAACGGTGTCCATGCCACCGAACATAAATGGCTGAATATTGATGTCTTGCGCAATCTTTGGGGCTTCAAAGGTATTCTGATGTCGGACTGGACTTCTGTATATTCCGCCGTAGGCGCTGCTAACGCCGGACTTGACCTCGAAATGCCGAAAGGACGTTTTATGAATTTGGAGAATCTGTTGCCTGCTATCAAAGCCGGCACAGTGACAGAAGAAACCATCAACCTGAAAGTACAACACATCCTGCAAACTTTGATTGCTTATGGTATGCTGGATAAGGAACAGAAAGACAGCAACATCGCAGAGGATAATCCTTTCTCCCGCCAGACAGCTTTAGAACTGGCGCGCGAGGGTGTAGTCCTGTTGAGGAATGAAGGAAACTTGCTCCCGCTGAAAGGAAAGACAGCCGTGATGGGGCCTAATGCAAATTTGATTCCTACCGGTGGCGGCAGTGGTTTTGTCACTCCTTTTTCTACCGTCTCAGTGGCTCAAGGCTTGAAAGAATTGAAGAAAAAGAATCTGTTACTATTGACGGATGATGTGATTTATGAAGATATTGTTCATGAGTTTTATACTGATGCTAATCGTCAGATGAAAGGCTTCAAAGCTGAATACTTTAAAAACAAGACCCTTTCGGGCCAGCCTGAAGTAATACGCACGGAATCCTCTGTTGATTATGACTGGGGATATGGAGCACCTTTGGACGGCTTTCCGACAGATGGATTCTCTGTCCGTTGGACAGCCTGCTACATGCCACAAACTGACGGTCAGTTGAAACTTCATATCGGTGGTGATGACGGTTATCGTCTGTTTGTGAATGACAAGCATATTACGGGAGATTGGGGAAATCATTCCTACTCTAGCCGTGAAGTTGAACTGCCGGTTGAGGGTGGTAAGGAATACCGTTTCCGGATTGAATTCTTTGATAATATTTCTTCGGCCATCATTCGTTTTAATGCTTATAGCCTTAATGAGGCGAAACTTCGTCAAGGATTGGCAAAGGTGGATAATGTTGTGTTCTGCACAGGTTTCAATAGTAATACCGAAGGCGAAGGCTTTGACCGTCCGTTTGCCTTGCTTCGCTATCAGGAATTGTTTATCAAGAAGATTGCGTCCATGCATCCCAATGTTGTGGTTGTGCTGAACGCCGGTGGCGGTGTGGATTTCACCAACTGGTATGATGCCGCAAAAGCGATTCTTATGGCCTGGTATCCGGGACAGGAAGGCGGCCAGGCAATTGCTGAAATCCTGACCGGTAAGATTTCTCCAAGTGGAAAGCTACCGATTTCTATCGAGCGGAAATGGGAAGATAATCCGGTGCACGGCAGTTATTACGAGAACTTAAAGGCGGAGATTAAGCGTGTAGACTATTCCGAAGGTGTCTTTGTCGGTTATCGTGGATACGACCGTTCGGGAAAAGAACCTTTCTATCCGTTTGGCTACGGTTTGTCCTATACTACTTTCGCTTATAGTAATATGGCTGCGGAGAAAACGGGTGAGCATCAGGTTACCGTTAGCTTTGATATAGAGAATACAGGTAAGATGGATGCTTCGGAAGTGGCACAGGTGTATGTGCATGATGTACAGTCTTCTGTTCCCCGTCCGTTGAAAGAACTGAAAGGATATGAAAAGGTATTCTTGAAGAAAGGGGAGAAGAAGCGGGTTTCTGTTGTGCTGGATGAGGATGCATTCTCTTTTTACGATATGAATCAACACCGCTTTGTAGTGGAAAAAGGAGACTTTGAGATCTTAGTCGGGCCTGCTTCCAGTCAATTGCCTTTAAAGGCTACAGTTGAACTGTAATGACCGAATGATAAACAAATAAATATAGAATGAAAAAAACACTTTTATTGGGAGCGTCTCTGTTATGTTCCGTTTTTATAATGGCAACAGAGATTCCTTTTCAAAAAGCAGAAATAAAGTCTATCATGCGAAAGGTGGCGGATTGGCAGATTGCCAATCCACACCCCGCTCCTGAACATGACGACTTGAACTGGCCGCAAGGTGCTCTTTATGTCGGCATGGTGGATTGGGCGGAATTAACTGAAAAAGAAGACGGTGATGATACATATTATAAGTGGCTGACTCGTATCGGGCGGCGGAATTGTTGGCAGCCGGACAAACGGTTTTACCATGCTGATGACATCGCTGTATCACAGTCCTTTTTGGATTTATACCGCAAGTACAAAGACGAAGCAATGATTATCCCTACGCTCGCCCGTACGGAATGGATTGTCAATCATCCGTCCGAAGGCAGTTTCAAGCTGGTGGAGGGAGACTTAAAGACCTTGGAACGTTGGACTTGGTGTGATGCTCTCTTTATGGCTCCCCCTGTATATGCCAAACTGTATATGCTGACCGGAGGGAAAAAGTATATCAAATTTATGAATCGTGAGTATAAAGCGACTTATGATTACTTGTTCGATAAAGAAGAAAACTTGTTCTACCGTGACTGGCGTTATTTTGATAAGCGCGAAGCCAATGGTAAGAAAGTCTTTTGGGGACGTGGCAACGGTTGGGTGCTTGGTGGTCTGGTTGAAATATTAAAGGAACTGCCCAAGAAAGATAAGAACCGCAAATTCTATACGGAATTGTTTGTAAAACTGGCCACACGTGTTGCCGGATTACAGCATCCGGACGGTTTCTGGCATGCCAGTCTTTTGGATCCTGCCTCTTATCCATCACCGGAAACGAGTTGCACTACTTTCATTGTCTATTCCATTGCTTATGGAATAAACGAAGGTTTATTGGATAAGGAAACCTATCTTCCTGTGTTGCTAAAAGGCTGGAATGCATTAGTCTCGGCTGTGGAACCGAATGGGAAACTGGGTTATGTGCAGCAAATCGGTGCCGACCCGAAGAAAGTGACTCGTGACATGACGGAAGTTTATGGAGTTGGTGCTTTTTTGATGGCAGGCAATGAAATTTACAAAATGGCGAGATAATCTGTTCCCTCTGTGAAGATAGTAGACAATAATCATAAAAACGCTGTACTGTGATGAAAAAATTCTTACTGATATGCATAGCCGTAGCCTGTAGCCTTGTGGCTGTAGCCGAAGAACTGCTCATCGAAGCAGAAAGCTTCAGCCAGCGAGGCGGCTGGGTGCTCGACCAGCAGTTCATGGATCAAATGGGTTCGCCCTATCTCATGGCACATGGTATGGGCATCCCTGTGGCGGATGCTACGGCAGAAATCAACATTCCCCAGGCGGGCACTTACTACGTATATGCCCGTACTTACAACTGGACTTCACCTTGGACCGATGCCGAGGGTCCCGGAAAGTTCCGCCTGGCTTTAGGCGGCAAATTGCTGAAAGCTACATTAGGACATACAGGTAATTCCTGGCAATGGCAATTTGCCGGAAAGACAGTATTGAAAGCAGGGACTACCACCCTTGCCCTGAAAGACCTCACCGGTTTCGATGGTCGTTGCGATGCCATTTACCTTACGACCGATGCGAACACGCAACCCGCTACCTGGGATACGGCAGAGACAGCGGCACTTCGTACCCGCCTGCGACAACAACAGACGGTGCCCGCTCATCAATACGACTTTGTGGTAGTAGGAGGGGGAATAGCCGGAATGTGTGCTGCCGCATCTGCTGCCCGATTAGGTTGTAAGGTAGCACTAGTGAACGACCGTCCTGTATTGGGCGGCAATAACTCGTCAGAGATTCGTGTGCATCTCGGCGGTATCATCGAAATGGGGCCTAATCAGGGATTGGGTCGTATGATACGTGAGTTTGGCCATGAGCGTTCCGGCAATGCCCAACCGGGCGACTACTATGAAGACCGGAAGAAGGAAGACTTTATAGATGCCGAAAAGAACATTACCCTTTATGCCTCTCAGCGTGCGGTAGCCGTGAAGATGCAAGGAGACCGCATTGTGTCAGTCACTATCCAGCACATCGAGACGGGCGAACAAACTGAACTTACTGCTCCTCTCTTTAGCGACTGCACAGGTGATGCTACCATAGGCTATTTAGCCGGTGCCGATTGGGCTATGGGACGTGAAGGCCGCGATGAATATGGCGAGAGCCTTGCTCCCGAGCAACCCGACTCATTGGTGATGGGGGCTTCTATACAATGGTATAGTAAGGATATGAAGAAGAAAACCTCATTCCCTCATTTTGAATATGGCGTGCGCTTTGACGCTGAAAACTGTGAGCCTGTAACCATGGGCGAGTGGAAATGGGAAACAGGTATGAACCGCAATCAAGTCAGCGAAGCTGAACGTGTACGCGACTATGGACTTTTGGTGATATATTCCAACTGGAGCTATCTGAAAAATCACTATAAAGACCATAAGAAGTATGCCAACCGTTCCCTCGACTGGGTGGCGTATGTTTCAGGCAAACGTGAATCACGCCGTCTCTTGGGCGACTACGTACTGTCACAGGACGATATAGACAAGAATGTGGCGCACGAGGATGCTTCGTTTACCACCACTTGGAGCATCGACCTTCACTTCCCCGACAGCGTGAATAGTGTACGTTTTCCCGGCAATGAATTCAAGTCGGCTACGGTGCATCGTTGGATTCATCCTTATGCCGTTCCCTATCGCTGCCTCTATTCTCGCAATGTGGACAACCTCTTTATGGCAGGCCGCAATATGAGCTGCACCCATGTAGCTTTGGGTACGGTACGTGTGATGCGTACTACCGGCATGATGGGTGAAGTAGTAGGTATGGCAGCCGGACTCTGCCACAAGCATCGTGTAGAGCCGCGCGACATCTATCATCATCACCTGCCGGAACTGAAGCAACTTATGCAAGCGGGTCTGGGCAAACGCGATGTGCCCGATAACCAACGCTTCAACGAACCCAACAAATTGTTGGAAGTTCCGGGAGCTTACATCAAACCGTAGACAAACTATGAGCAAAAAAAATATTATCACGATATTTCTATCGGCAATATGTACCTTGCCGCTTTGGGGAGGACAACAGTATTACGCTTTTCTGAAAGGTGACACGCTACGTATGGGCAATAACTATATGGAACGCGCCATGCTGTGGAATAACGGTGCGCCTGTTACCATCAGCCTTACTGACAAGCAACACGGAAAAACCATTCCGGCACAGGGCAAACAACCCGATTTCTCGATTGTGAAAGGTATCCCTACGGATGCTACACTTACCGTGAACGAGATACCGACGAACGGCATCCACGCCAGTTATCTGCAGGCTACCGTGGCTTGCACTATCGGTTCGCTGAATATAGAGCGTCGCTATCGCATTTATGCAGACTGTCCCGCCATTGCTTGCGACACCTATCTGAAAGGGCAAGTGGAACTTTATCAGAATAAGGAGGATAACCGCTCTAACGCCGACCGCAAAAATATAGAGCACACGGCCGATATGGCTACGGGGGTGAAAACTCCCACGCTCGACAGGTTGCAACTATCCGGCAATCATTGGAGTGCCCGCACAATCGAGTTTTTCGACTACACCGATTGGAACGACAATCTGGTGACCGGGCGTACCTGGCTTCCTTACCGTCGCAATACGTATCGTGGTAATTTGCTTTTTGCTCATGACGTAGTTACGCGTCAAGGCTTCTTTTTTTTGAAAGAGGCTCCTAGCAGCAGTACCCAATTACATTATCCGGGTTCTGACTTCGTGGCGGACTTTAGTGATTTTATGGTAGTGGGGCTGGGCATTGCGTCTCATGATGTAAAGCCGGATAGCTGGACCCGCGTTTATGGATGCGTTACCGGCATCTATACCGGCAGCGAGCAAGAAGCGCTTACTGCCCTGCGCCTCTATCAGAAACAACTGCGCCACCACACCGCCGCACAGGATGAGATGATTATGCTCAATACCTGGGGCGACCGTAGCCAGGATGCCAAAATAGATGAGGCTTTCTGTCTGGCAGAACTAGACCGTGCCGCACGCATGGGCATTACCCTCTTTCAACTGGACGATGGCTGGCAGAGCGGAAAAAGCCCTAACTCGAAGACTGCCGGAGGTAGTTTTAAGGATATCTGGAAAAGTGGCGATTACTGGACGCCCAACCCCACGAAGTTCCCTCATGGACTGAAACCTATTGTAGAGAAAGGCAAGAAATTGGGTATTCGCATCGGATTATGGTTCAACCCCAGCATACAGAATGATTTTGCCGATTGGCAAAAAGATGCGCAAGCCATTATCGGACTTTATAAGAAGTACGGCATCTGCTGTTTTAAGATAGACGGCCTGCAGATACCTACCAAGACAGCCGAACAGAATCTACGCCGACTGTTTGATACCGTGTTGGAGCAAACCAACTATGAAGTGATTTTCAACCTCGATGCCACTGCCGGTCGTCGCGGTGGGTATCACTATATGAACGAGTACGGCAACATCTTCTTGGAAAACCGCTATACCGATTGGGGCAACTATTACCCTTATCGCACCTTGCGCAACCTCTGGATGCTGTCTCGCTATGTACCGGCGGAGAAGATGCAGATAGAGTTCCTTAATAAATGGCGCAATGCCGACAAGTATGACGCTGCCGACCCTTTTGCCCCCGCCCGTTACAGTTTCGATTACCTCTTTGCCATCACCTTGGCGGCACAGCCGTTGGCTTGGATGGAGGCTTCGAACTTGCCCGAAGAGGCTTATATTACGGCATCTCTGCTCAAGAAATACCAACCCTTGCAACTCCGGTTTCATCAAGGCGTCATACTGCCTATTGGTGAAGAACCTTCGGGACGTTCGTGGACCGGATTCCAATCGACCGTCTCCGGCACGCAAGGCTATCTTGTGGTTTACCGCGAAGATAATGAGCAAGCCAGGGGGACTATTGACACTTGGCTTCCTGAGGGTAAGAAAGTTACTTTTACCCCTGTAATGGGAAGTGGCAAAAAGTTTGCCGCAAAAGTCGGCGCACAGGGTAGAGTAAGTTTCGAGCTAAATGACAAGAACTCTTTTGCACTCTATCAATACGAAGTAAAACCATAAAAAGGCGGCTATCTGCATTTTACGCTAATCACGAATGATGTGTTAACTTCTGATTCGCAGAGTGTTATGATGTGTGGAGAGGAGCATTAATATCTCTGCTGTTGGATGTTAATAGTTGAGTTGTCAGGTATTAATAGTTGGGCGGATAGGTATTAATAGTTGAGACAATGGGTATTAATAGCTGATAAATGGAATATTAATATAGCAATGACAAATGAAATAAAATAGGGAACTATGATAAAAAGTGTACGTTTTCTTCTTTTCCTGATAGTATTTGTCTCCATGCAGATAGTTGCATGGGGGCAGCCACAGGAAAGACTGGTTCAAGTGCAGGTCACTCCCGACCACACCAATTGGCTGTATAAACCGGGAGAAAAAGTGAAATTCAAAGTGGCGGTATTGAAATGCAATATCCCGCAGGATAATCTGGAAGTGCGCTATGAGATTTCGGAAGACATGATGAAACCTCATCAGACAGGCAAACAGCCTTTGAAGAATGAAAAGCTTGAAATTAACGCAGGGACTATGAAAAAAGAAGGGTTCCTGCGTTGCCGCGCTTTCGTCACTTGCCAAGGGCGTGAGTATGAAGGCGTGGCTACCGTCGGCTTCTCTCCTGAGAAATTGCAACCGACCATTCCGTTGCCTGCCGACTTTCTGGAATTTTGGAAAAGCACCAAAGAAGCCGCAGAAAAGTGGGCACTGGAACCGATAATGACTTTACTGCCGGAAAGGTGCACAGATAAGGTGAACGTATATCATGTCTCCTTCGCGAACAATGACTATGCGTCCCGTATGTACGGCATCCTTTGTGTTCCGAAGGCTTCCGGGAAATATCCGGCGATTCTGAAAGTGCCGGGGGCAGGTATCCGTGCCTATAACGGAGAAGCCGAACGTGCCGGAAAAGGTTTTATCATTCTGGAAATCGGTATTCACGGCATTCCGGTCAATTTGACGGGAGATGTGTATCACCGGCTTTATAACGGTGCTTTGAAGAATTACCACTCGTTCAATATGGACAATCGGGACAAGTACTATTACAAACGGGTTTATACAGGCTGTGTGAGAGCCATTGATTTCATTTACACACTTCCCGAATTTAACGGTAATCTGGCGACCTTCGGTGGAA
>OGDS01001630.1_pt1 | contig 16092 bp, 15 predicted proteins | sample 1570351 | NCBI WGS metagenome assembly OGDS01 (sample SAMEA2581974, study PRJEB24529) | metagenome | biome: Human gut stool | place: China | collected 2011
CATTGCGACACAGAAATCCATCCTCACGGATTATGTGAAAAAGCAGGGATGGCACTTAGCAAAAACGTATGTGGACGACGGTTACTCTGGTACAAATTTCCAAAGACCAAGTTTCCAGAACATGATTAAGGACATTGAAAGCGGTCTGATAAACTGCGTTATCACGAAAGATTTATCTCGTCTGGGGAGGAACTATCTTGATTGCGGACTGTATCTGGAAGTGTTTTTCCCAGAGCATAATGTGAGGTATATAGCGGTCAATGACGGCGTGGACACGCTCAATAAATCCGCTATGGACATCACGCCTTTCCGCAACATCCTAAACGAAATGTATTCCGCCGATGTGTCGGTCAAGATAAAATCGGCGTACCGAGCGAGGTTTCAGCAGGGGAAATTCATGGGGACGACAGCACCATACGGTTACGTCAAAGACCCCGCCGACCACAACCATCTGCTGATAGATGACAAAGTTGCCCATGTGGTAAGGGAAATATTTGACCTTGCGTTAGCGGGCAACGGAATCGCCAAAATCCGCAAGCACATCAACAAACAGCATATCTTACGCCCCGCCGCTTATGCGGCGGAGCAGGGGGCAACAGGCTATGAGAGGTATTTTGAGGAGAATGAGGAGAACCGTTATATTTGGAGCGAGAACAGCGTAAGGGGCATTTTAAGAAGCCCGATATATGCGGGAAACCTTGCAGGCTACAAGCGGATTGCCGCCAACATGAAAAGCAAGAAACGCCCCTCTAAGCTGCCCGAAGAATGGGAAGTGATACCAGACACCCATGAGGGGATAGTCACGCAGGAGGAATTTGATACCGTACAGCAGCTTATTACAAGCCGCAGATTACCAGAAAACAAGGGCGGCTTTGAGAACATCTTTGCAGGCGTTATTAAGTGTGCGGACTGCGGCTATGCGATGCGGGCTATGAGTGCCAACAGGAGGAAACGCCCCGACATCATCGACTGCGTACAATATTCCTGCAATAATTATGGCAGATACGGTAATATCATGTGTACCGCACACAGCATTGAAGCGAGGGACTTGTTCAACGCTGTCCTCACCGACATCAACCGATTTGCGGATATGGCAGTCAATGATGAAAAGGCAGTGAGGGCGATTGAAAAGCGGCTCACGGAAACAGACCAGAGCAAGGCAAAGGCACTGGAAAAGGAGCAAAGAAAACTGAACAAACGCCTTGCAGAACTGGACAGGCTGTTTTCCTCACTCTATGAAGATAAGGTGATGGAGCGTATTACCGAGCGGAATTTTGAGATGATGTCGGGAAAATACCAGAAAGAACAGCTTGAAATTGAAGCAAGGCTGAAAGAGGTAACGGAAACGCTCAGCGACAGCTATGAGAAGACGCAGGGTGTCCGTGATTTCCTCTCCCTAATCCGCAACTATCAAGGCATTAAGGAACTGGACGCAACCATCATAAACGCACTTATAGACAAGATACTTGTTTCGGAACGTGAGAAACTTACAGACGGAATGGTGCGGCAGGAAATCAAGATTTATTATAAATTCATCGGCTTTGTCGGTGAATTACATATCACACCGACAAAGCGGTGGACTGCGTTAAAGCCTAAGAATTGTACGGTGTGCGGTGTTGAATATGTTCCCCGCTCTGGCATATCGAAGTATTGTCCTGCTTGTGCCAAGAAGATACAGAGGGAGAAATCAAACGAGAGCAAACGCAGGAGCAGGGAGCGAAACAGACAGGCATGTATTGAACTGTCCGCAAAAAATGACCGACTGATATCGAACAGCAGGAGGGGCGTATTTTGCGACAGGGCAGTCTTAATCTAAAGGTCAAGATTTTCCGCTATGTGACGGAAGGAACCTTTGATAGTTATTCGTGGCAGCTCATTGAGAACAAGCAGAAATTTATCGGTCAGATCATGACAAGTAAATCTCCGGTACGTTCCTGTGAGGATGTGGATGAAGCAGCATTTACTTATGCGGAGGTCAAGGCTTTGGCAACAGGAAATCATTACATCAAGGAGAAGATGGACCTCGATATTCAGGTTTCAAAACTGAAACTTATGAAAGCAAACCATACCAGTCAGAAATACCGACTGGAGGACAACATCGCAAAGCATTATCCCCAGCAGATTACAATTTTAAAGGAGCGTATCAGCGGGATGCTGGCAGACATTCAGACTGCGAAAGCAAACCTTCCGGTGGATAAAGAGCAGTTTTCCATGAAAGTGGGGGACAAGCTCTATACGGATAAAAAAGAAGCCGGAACAGCCCTTGTGGAGATGTGCAAAGAAATAAAAACAGTCAATGCCCCTGCGGTCATTGGCGAATATGCAAGTTTTAAGATGGCAGTATCCTTTGATGCGTTCAATCACAAATTTGTGATGAACCTAAAAGGACAGCTTTCACATAATCTGGAGGTAGGATCAGATCCACTTGGTAATATTTCCCGTATCAATCATGCTCTGGAGACCATGTCAAAACAGCTCATGGAAGCACAGACAAAACTTGAAACTGTGGAGCATCAGCTTGAAACAGCAAAGGTGGAGGTAACAAAGCCATTTGCACAGGAAGCGGAGCTTGCAGAAAAGTTGGATCGTCTGTCGGCATTGAATGCCTTGCTTAACATGGATAAAAAGGCAATGACGGGATGGATATGGATGATGAGCTGGAAGCTCCAGAGAGCGAAAAAGAGGTTGCAGACCATCCGGCGAAGAATACTCCACTTGCAGAGAAAGTGGAGAATACAGAGCAGGATAAGTGCATCCGGCAATATGCAGATACACCTGCAGAAAGAATGTCTCTGAAGGCTAAGCTGGAAACGATGAAAGCAAAGGTTGCAGAAGGAGAAACAGAAAAGCCTATGCCACAAAAGACAAAGGGAAAAGAAGAAATTTATGAGATATTTTGAAGTTTTTTTATTTTTATTCCCAACTTTATTCCCAACATGTTATAATTAGTTCGGTTGGGAATAAAAGTTGGGTAAAGGAGCATACTAATGGATATTAAACAAATTGTTTTAGATTTATGTGCCTTAAGTGATGAACAGGAATGGTTTGAATTTAAGGAAAACTGGTTTCAGCCTGAGGCATTAGGCGAATATGTATCTGCCCTGTCAAATGCGGCGGCTTTTCATTATAAAAAATATGCGTATTTCATTTGGGGTGTAAATGATACAACCCATGAAATTGTAGGAACAACATTTAACCAGTATTGTGAATATAACAAAGAACCGTATCAGAATTATCTTGCGAGAAATCTGTCACCAAGCATAAATTTTAGTTTTGAAGAAACAGAAATTTATGGAAAGAGAGTCGTTGGTTTGGTAATTCCTGCGGCAACCGAGATTCCTACGGCATTTAAAGAAAAGAGGTTTTTAAGGATAGGATCATCAAAATGTAATATGAAGGATTACCCTAAGAGAGAAATTGAACTTTTCAAAATACTGGATGGAAGAACCGAAACGATAGAAACAGTACCGGCAAAATACCAGGAACTTACATTTCAAAAACTCTTTGGATATTACGGTTCCAAAGGTATTGTTCTAAATCAAAAGACGTTTATTAAGAATCTGGGGCTAAAAACAGAAGAAGGCGAGTTTAATATATTAGCGCAGCTTCTGTCGGATAATTCTCATTTTCCGCTTCGTGTATCTATTTTTGATGGAGAAACAAAAGGCTCTAATCTTTTCTCTGTACGTGAATTTGGAAATGACTGTTTATTATACAGTTTGGATGAGTTGTTGCGTTATGGAGATGTATTGAACCTGATTCAGGCGGATGAGACAGACAGGGTCGTTGAACGAAAGGAGGTTCCGTTATTTGATAACAAGGCATTTCGTGAGGCTGTCATTAATGCCGTCCTGCACAATAAATGGGTGGAAGGAAATGAACCTATGATTTCGGTATTTTCCGACAGAATAGAGATACTATCAAGGGGAACACTTGCTCCGGCACAGACCATGGAGGGATTTTTCTTGGGAGAATCAATCCCTGTAAATGAAAAATTATCCGAGATATTTCTTCAACTGCATATAAGTGAGAAATCTGGTCGAGGAGTCCCTAAAATTACGGAAATGTATGGAAAAGATGCATTTTCATTTAGGGAGAATTCCATTGTTGTTACTATCCCATTTGAGAGAATAAATAAGGTTGGGAATAAAGTTGGGAAAAAGGTTGGGGATAAGAAACCTTTAAATTCCAGAAGGCAAAAAATTATTTCAGAAATGAGGGACAACCCGAACATTACAACTGCAGAACTTCATAATATATTAGGGGTGAGTGAAACAGCAGTAGAAAACAATATATCATTTTTAAGAGAAAATGGGTATATAGAGCGGGTTGGTTCAAAAAAGGCAGGATACTGGAAAGTATTGTAAGTGTTGTAAAACTATAAAACGAAGATAAGGTGTAATCGGATAACAAAAGAAAGGATAGTTGAGGAATATGTATCTTTCATTGTTGCAAATAAAGAATTTTAGATGTTTTGATGGAAATGAGCATAGTATTACTTTCAAAAAAGGTTTAAATGTTCTTGTTGGAGAAAATGATTCTGGAAAATCAGCAATCATGGATGCAATAAAACTAGTTCTTGGAACTACAGATATGAACTGGTATAGAGTGGAGCAGGAAGATTTTTACAAAGAAGATGCAACATTAGAAATTAAAATTACATGTAAATTTGAGGAATTGAATGAAGATGAACGAGGGGCTTTTTTGGAATGCCTCTCATATGAAGATGAAAATAAAAAGATTCCATGTTTATATCTACATTGGACGTGCAGATATTTATCATCATTCAATCCGCCTCGCCCAGTGGTAAATGTCTCAACAGGAATAGAAGGAAACGGACCATCACCATCTGCAGAAGCAAGAGAATTGTTAAGAGCTACATACTTGCGTGCCTTGAGAGATGCATATAGTGAAATGCAGGCTGGAAGACATTCAAGACTATCACAAATTATGCAACATATTTCTGTTGTAGATCAAGGAGTTGATGAGTATGAAGAGGGAATTGATATTCATAATCTTTCCATAGCGGGAATAGCAGATCTTTCAAATACACTTTTAGCAAAACATCCAGCATTGGATTCAATCAACGAAGAAATGACGACAATACTGCAAGAAAAAATGCTTTTGAAAAAGGATAACATAAGAACAAGATTGAAAGTTACAGGGTCAAATTCTAATAAAATAAAAAAAGAGATGACATTATTGGAGAAATTAGATCTTGTAGTAGATAAAGATGCCAGTGATATGTGCGGTAGAGTTGGACTTGGGACAAGTAATATTATGAGTATGGCATGTGAGTTACTATTACATAATGAGGCAATAGGAGATAATAAATCCTGTTTTTTATTGATTGAGGAACCAGAAGCACATATACATGCACAAAGACAATTAAAATTAATTCAATCTTTAGAAGAAGAATCTGAGAAAGGGAATAGACAGACTATAATTACTACACATTCGCCATTATTGGCTTCTGTTGTAAAATTATCTAACATTGTGATTGTGAAATCGGGTAAAGTATATTCTCTTGAGAAAGAGCAGACAAAATTGGATGAAGATGATTATCTTTATTTGGAAAAATACCTTGATGCAACTAAAGCAAATCTGTTTTTTGCAAGAAGTGTAATAATTGTAGAAGGTCCTGGAGAGGCATTGCTGTTACCTACATTATCCAAATTATTGGGATGTAATTTTACAGACTATGGTACTTCGCTTGTTGATGTTAGAAGTACCGGATTGAGAAGATATGCAAAGATATTTCAAAGAAAAGATGAGAATAAACAGTTGGATGTAAATGTTGCATGTGTTACAGATAGAGATATTATGCCCAATTGTGCTTCAAGAATTTGTATAGATGAAAAATATACAGATGATAAGGATACATGGCCAGAGAAAAGTAAACGTGCATGGCGAGCAGAGGCTGATTATTCAGTATTAGGAGCAGAAAACCATGTTAATGAGATAAAAGAAAAAGCAGATGGACAGAAAGTAAAAACATTTGTAGCCAATCATTGGACACTAGAATATGACTTAGCGTATATAGGGCTACAGGATGAAGAAATGAAGGAAATATTAATTGATTCTGTAATAAATGTAAGCTATGAAAAAAAGAATAGACCAAGTAAGAAGGATAAATTAATTGAAAAGATAAATGCTTATAAAACTAAAGAAGAAAGAGCAGCTTGCTTTTATAGTTTTTTTACTTCAAAAAAAGCATCAAAAGCTGATTTCGCACAAGAATTAGCGATTAATCTTGAAAAGAAATATATAAACAGAGCTGAAGACTTGAAAAAGGTATTACCGGATTATTTGATAAGTGCAATTATATATGTTACTAAGGGGTGAATTGATTGGAAATTGAGAAATTAGCAAATATAGAGATTACTGACGAAGATATATTGTGGGTAGAAGAGATGATGGGCGGAAAAGTTCATTTTGATTCTGCTAGAGTTAATGTACTAAAAAATATGGATTCTGTTGATATACAGGCGTTTCCGGGAAGTGGTAAAACAACTATATTGGTTGCTAAGTTGGCAATTCTTGCAAAGAAATGGCCATATTCCAATGCTGGCATCTGTGTTTTATCGCATACAAATGTGGCAAGAGAAGAGATAGAAGAGCGATTAGGAAACACAGAGATCGGGCGAAAATTGTTATCGTATCCGCATTTTATAGGTACAGTGCATTCTTTTTTTGATACATATGTTTCTTTACCATGGTTAAAGTCAAACGGATATGAAATCAATATTATAGATACGGAGCTTGTCCACTCACTTAGATGGAATAAACTACCAAGAAATAAACGTTACTATTTAGAAATGCAATATAAAAGTGAGACGATTTGCGAATATCGAGATAATATAGGGAATATCGAGCGAGTTAAAAATGAAGAAACCAATGAACTTTTGTTATCAGTTATTGAGAAAACTCAAAAAGATGGATATTTTACATTTGGGGAAATGCTTTTATATGCTCAAAAAGTTTTGAAAGAATGGGATGAGATACCTAAAGCTATACAGAGAAGGTTTCCTATATTGTTTATAGATGAAGCTCAGGATACAGATACGTTTCAATGGGATTTGCTCAAAAAGGCTTTTAATAGTGATGGAGAGTTGAGCATAAGGCAGGGATTTGGTGATAGTAATCAAGCAATATATGGGAATTTATATGCTGATGATACAACGGGAAATTTTCCAAGGGAAAATGCACTTGTTTTAAGTGAAAGCAGAAGATTTGATTCATCCATATCAAGTTTAGCCAATACTGTTGCTCTTTCAAAAGCTCAAATGGATGGTACAGACAATGAATTTACGCAAAAGGGAATCAAACATACAATCTTTTTATTTAAAAAGGAGAATGCAGCTCAGGTAATAGATGAATTTGGACAACTTATATTGGATACGTTTAGTGATGAGGAACTGAAAACTTATGAAAAAGAAGGCGTTCACGTAATTGGGATGATTCATGATAAAAAAGAAGAGACAAAAGATAATCAATTTCCCAAAGGAATATATGATTATTGGAATGCTTATGAAGCTAGAAAAGCAAACAAGAGAACCACTCCTAAAAATTTGATTGATTATTTTAGGAAAGGAATTGAAGAATTTCAGAATAATGGAGAAAAATCAGAGCAGATTGAATGGATTTGTAAAGGTCTTAGACGATTAGTTAATAAAGCTAAGGAATGTAATTATATACCTGCTACGGGAAATTCAATCAATGCTATTATGAAACTATTATCAGATGAACAAAAAAAGGATTTCAGAAAGTTACTTATGTTACTTGCTGATTTTGGTAATCTAATTTCTAAAGAAGATTGGAAGTCTATGGTTATTATTATGAAAAAAATATTGTCTCTATTTGAAACTGAACCCAATGAGAATGTAAAAAAATTTGGAAAATGGGTGGAAGATCAAGAAAAGAGCAATGAAAATAGTGATGATAAAAAACTATTGCCAAATTATTATGTGTACTGTGACGAAGAGACAAAACGCGAGGTTGATATGGAATTTGGTAGTATCCATTCTGTTAAAGGAAGAACACATTTAGCTACTTTGGTGTTAGAGACTTTTATGAAATCGCATAATATGAAATCAATACTTGATTATCTGTGTGGAGAACCACCCAAAAGGATGAAGAGTTCTTCAGAGAAAAGATTAAAATGCCAGTATGTTGCAATGACAAGAGCAAGAGCGTTGATTTGCCTTGCTATTCCTATTGATTTTGTGGATGAAAAAATGCAGATGAAGTTACAACAGAAGGGATGGAATCTGAAAATTGTGTAGTCTTGTTTCATTAAAGTAAAGAAAGGGGGGTATGAAAAAGTGAATTTATATATTTTGCCTGTACAACGTGTACTGTTAGAGTACGTATTAAAACTTGGAGATATGATTTTTTTCCCAGGAGATGTATCAGATGAGGCTATTGAATATAGTAATCTTTTAGATGATGAAAAGGAGAAATTAAGATTAATTGTAGAACACAATCGAAGTTTCTTTACAGAACAACTAACAGGTTTACCTTTTTTTTATTATCATCTAAATATGATATTAGTGAGATAAATAATGATATTACTATTTTTGAGAAAATTCTAAATGATGCAAATAGACGGTTTGATTACATTAGAATATTAGAATGCCCATTTAATAGACCGGAATATACTATAGGAATCCCTGGGCTTATAGATGGTAAAAGAATGCTATTTTCAATCAATGACGATTATTCAATCGTGGCATATATAAATGGAGAAGAAGAGTTCTATTTAATGCAAAAAGGAATTGGACTTGATCTGGGTATGGCAGAGAATAATGATACAAGATTATATAGAGTGATTTATTCACACAGAAATGACGAAGTATATAACTTATATAGGCGATATATAGCCGAGGCATTGCAGATTATTGATGAGACAAGATGTTTTATTTTTTTGTTTTCAAAAATAGATGGAATGGGACTTTGTGATACATACAGTTTTACTGATAACAAGAAAAGAATTTTATCAATTGTTGCTGAAAATCAATCAAATTTTGATGTTATTAGTTCGCAGTTATATTTTTACTCGTAAGAAATAAGAACTGAGGTTATTCATAAGGGGAAAAGAATAGATCGACAGGAGTGAATTACGTTAGAATACATGATAAATATGGAGTACAGTACATGATAAAACAAAAGTGGAAAATACGAAAAAACGGAATATTAGTAGAAAAAGCAGCAAGAGTTTACTACACACATCAAGGTGTATCGCAGCGAAGTGAAAAACTTCAATTCGATACACCTTTTTTGATGGGAAAAATCAGAGAGTAGGTTGGTCCTTTTCTGTTTTCCTGTCGCTAATCTGCTGAACTTGAGAAGTACAGTTAAGATATTGATTTAGATTATCTAATTTCCTGTTAAAAGCATTGATTTATTTCTCCGCAGATTTATAGGTTTTCTGTAAGGTTTCTTTCTTGGAATACAAAGAATTGTATTCGTTGAGGAGTATGATTTGCACCCCGTTTGCACCTCCAAAATAGATGGCGGAAAAGACTCTTTATATGGCTAATAATATAATTACAGGAGCGAAATTATGTACAAGAATTGCCGTGAGGAATTATTAGCTGTACTAACAGAGTATGTGAAAGAAAAGGGTGAAAACGAGTTTACTAGAGCAGAAGCAATAGCTGCTATGCGTAGAGCAGGAAGTAAATATAAATCAGGAAGTGTGAGTGCTATAGATGCTGTGCGAATGTTCCAAGGTATTATAAGCCGACGTATAATGATTACGAGAAGATTGGTGATGGCTTATATAATAAAGGATTTATAAATTATATATGTGTAGAGTATGAAGAGAAGGGAAAATGCCCTTCTTTTTTTATTTAAAAGAAAAAATAAATTGCATATTTGAATAAAAAATAGAATAATGAATAGAATAATAAAAATAAAATGCAAAAAAAACTTGCGTTTCAATCAGGAAGGTGGTATATTGTGAGCATGATAATAGAAAAGGAGTGTGTCACTATGAAGATACAGGCCGTATTGATAGATGGTTTTAAGAATCTATCTAATGTAAAAATAACTTTTGATAATATTACGGCTTTAGTAGCACTTAATAATTTTGGTAAGTCCAACGTACTTTCTGGTATTGATTTTGGATTGGCTTTTATAAAAGCATCCATTGACGATAAGATGGAGATGATGGCTAATTCTAATCTTATTCCGATTAACCAGAGTATGCAGGGTAGAAATTATAAGTTTGAGGTAGAAGTATTAACTGAAGATGCTGGACAGGAGTATCGTATACAGTATGGATATGAGTTTTCTTGGAAGTGTGATGAAGATGAAGTTCCTGAGATTGTTCAGGAGTATTTGAGAATCAAACTGGATGAGAAAGGACAGAAGTATACACAGCTTATCAACAGAACAAAAGAGGCTGCATTGTATAAGAGTTCCGAGACAGGTAGATGTTCATCAAAGATTAAAGTGGAGTCTTCGGAGCTCGTTGTAAATAAGCTTAGAGCATATGATGAGCTTTACTATGCGGAATTCATTAAGAAACTGAATAGCATGAGAATGTATATGGAAAACAATTTGGATGCAAAGAGCTTTTATCAGCCAGACCCAATCATTCGTAAAGGTTTTGAAAACGAGATGATTAATGCGGACAACCTTCCACGCATTATCTTTAATTTGAAGAAGCAGAATCCAGATAAGTTTGAGTTGCTGAAAGATGTGTATTTTCAGTTGTTCCCAGACATTGAGGATGTTATTGTAAAGAGCTTTAAAATCAATGCAGCGGAGAGTGACCAGTTCCCTGAAGATGCACCATTCATATTTACAAATTCCATTTACGTTTTATTTGTAAAGGATAAAAACTTGGCGAATCCAGTTAACTTTTCGATGATGTCAGATGGTGCTAAGAGAGTATTTATGATATTGACAAAGATAATTGTATCCAGTGTCAACAATATCTCTTTGATAGCGATTGAAGAGCCAGAGAACTCTGTTCATCCTGGGCTGTTCCAAGCATATATACAAATTATAAGTCAGTTGCTAGATGATTGTAAGGTAATTATTACAAGTCATTCACCATATATTATTAGCTATTTGAATCCCTCATGGATTCATGTTGGTATGAATAGAAAACCTGGTGTAGCAGAGTTCTTTGCGTTTAAGAAGTCAGGTCAGAAACAGTTGGAGAATGATGCAGCTGGATTTAATATGAGTATGGGGGATTATCTGTTCTCAATGCTTGCTGATTCAGAGAGTAATATAAGCGATTATTTGGAGTGTGATGCCGATGAGTAAATGCCTTGTACTTTTTGTAGAGGGTGATACAGAAGTCGAATTTTACAAGCAAGTAGTCGCAAATGCCAGAAAACTACACCCTGCGGGTAGGTTCGATACTAATATTGAATATAGAAACGTCAGAGGTGTAGGAGGCTTTAAAAGTATTGCACTCAGAAAATTTATAAAAGAAATCAAACCTAAATGTGATGATGACTGCGAATTTACAATCGTACTATGCAGTGATACGGATGTGTTTGATTTTGCTCCTAAGCCACCGATAAAGTGGGATGAAGTAAAGAAAGAACTTACAGACAACGGGGCTTCCAAAATTATTCATGTGCAAGCAAAGCGGTCGATTGAAGACTGGTTTTTATATGACATAGAAGGAATTTTAGGATTCTTGAGGTTGGGTAAAAACACGAAAGTATCTGGAAAGAATGGCTATGATAAGCTTCAACGTTTGTATAAGCAGGCCAATAAAGTTTATTACAAAGGAATACAGAGTAACGGTATGATAGGGCGTTTAGATATCGAAAAGATTGCGAATGCAGCGAAAGACCAGCTGAATCCTTTATATAAAGCTCTTGGCGTAGATAAAAATTAAATAAGAGTGGTATGTAAGAGCAGAGCTCTTTACATAGAAAAAGCCAGAGATTAACTCTGACTGATTCCCTTGCCAAAGAAGGTCTTTGGACTTATTTTTCTCGCAAACTAATAATACCAAAGAAAACCTTCTTCTGCAAGGAGATTTTGCAAAGGAGGTATTGTGATATGGCAGTACATCATGGCGGTAAAGTCGGTAGTGCAGCTAAGAAATTAGCCAGCAAGTCAACCAGCAAGAGCACCAAGAGTAAAGCTGGAAAGACATTGGCTAATCACAAGGCAAAGTACCATTGATTTATACAGTCAATAATCACAGACCCGAGCATGTCTAAAAAAGGCTTTTTTATTTTTGAAAAATTAGTATTGTAATAGAAAGATTGAATTAAAGAAGGAGAAAAAATATGGCACAATATTGTATTAATGGCAAAAGAATTGTTAAACTTCAGATTCCTCATACATATGACATAAATAAAATACAGTTAGGTATTCCTGTAATGGATAATGAGGCAGAAATAGTTGGCTTAAAAGAAGATGGTGATATAGTATTACCATCGGGCACTTTTGGACCTCAGAGTAGAAAGAACGCTTATGGATATTCATATGCCGATAAAACTAAATCCAAAGAACGTCGCTATGTTTTCACAAATTGGGTGTATCCATTTGGTAATACCAATGCATCTATGGTTGCTGCTGATATATATAAGGAGTGTTATCCTAAAATAGAGGTAGAGGCATATGGAATAGAATTGCAGTTATATGAGGATGAGAGTAAGCAGCAGTTTGTTATTGTAAATATGACAGATGATGTTAGGAAGAAGTATATGAAAGAAGCAATTAATTTAATGCTTGAAATATACGGTAAATGTTATGTTTATGATGATGTTATTCGAATCGAAAAGACAATTAAAAGAAAAAGATGTAATTGGGAAATGCTTCCGCCTGGAGAAATGCCGAGTAGGCATGTTGAAAAGCAGTTGAAATCTATGAATCAAAAAACAGACACATATGATATCGCAAGATTAAATTATATGGAGATGTATAATGCGACGACAATGGTAGAAGGAGTTAATGGATTTAAAGGATATTATGCATATCTGTATGATAATTATTGTGTGCTGGAATCTGCTTTTTATGGGAATGCGACCTATATTATTCCTAAAGATAATTGGGAAGAACTGAGTCAAAAGACAAAAAGAGAATTATTTGATGAAAAAAAGGTGGTCGAAAAAATCGACCATACCGAAAAATGGAAGCATAATATTGCGAGGATATTCAAAAAATTGGGGATTACAAAGAATGTTTAGGTAAGAAGAATAGAATGAAGACCTATACCCAATTAATGGTGTGGGCTACTATAAAAGGGTAGCCTATATAAAATATAATTCAAGGAGATATGTATGGCGTCAATACAATTTAATTTTACACAATTAAAAAACGTATATATGGAAGCTCTTAGTTCCTATGATAAATCTGTTGCGTTTGATATAAGAATAGGAAGAGGACGCTTTTTGTTTCTTATGTTTTTGGCGGAAGATGATGAGAAGGATAGCTTGTTTCTCTATATGAGGAATACAGCAATTATGCGTAAGCTAAAAATGTATGGTAGTCATAGAAACGGAGATTATATAGTGTATATTTCTGATGAAGTGCAGGAGCGGATGACGGCAGAACTGCAACTACAGAGTGGAAATGCGACATTTGTTTTTGAGCGATTTTTAAATGAAATTAATAATGCTATTCCTCAGGAAATAAGTATGTCTCAAAAGGTTGAAACACTTAGAAATAATAGGAATATTATTAGAGCGGTAGGAATTGATGAAATTGAAAAAACAGTATTGATTGGTACAAAGGTATTATCAAAAGGCAAACCACAGGACAGGACTTTGCGTAAGTTGTATATGTATACAGAAGAGAGTGAAACTGTGATTACAGAATTTATCAAAAATCTTAAGAAAGCCAATATGACGGTTGCATGGACAACGGAAGAACAACGGTTTAGAGCAGCTGATATAAATGCCATGATTAATAGTGTTCAATAATGATATGGTGGAGGTGAACGTTATAGAAAGTACATATGTGAGAAATTTAATAATGACAGTTATTAATAATTCTGAAAGTGATAACTGGCAAGAGGCAGTAACTGAATGGGAAATATATGATTGTGAAGAAGATGATAGCTGTTCAGAGGAGTGCATTTGTGGGAAAGAAAATATCAAATATCTTTATGCGATAAGGAATGTATGTAATGGAAGATTATTATTTCCAATAGGAAGTTCTTGCATAAAGAAATTTAATAGAACTGATTTGAAAGAAGAGACTGCGTTGATAGAAAGTCAGTTTAAATTATTACATGCTGTAGAAGAACATCGGTATCTATCCCTTTTGCCAGAATTGTTTTCTCGGAAACTTCTAGGATGGTTATATGAACAAGGTGCTTTTGATACAGCTTATAATCGCTATGATGGTGAAGAGGATTATGAATTTATGCTGACAATGTTCAACAAGAGAAATAAAGACTTGATTACCCCGAAACAGCACAAGAAGATAAAAGGTATATTATTAAATTCGATAAGACCATTTTTGGAGAGAAGGTTATCGGAAAAAGTAAGATAAATGAAAGAAGGTTGAAATATACCTTCTTTTTTATACCCATTTTTACGGAAAGGAGGTGGTCTCTAAAAGTGTACATTTTAAGACTATGTAAAACAGGCTGGTAAACAGTCTCAAAAAGTATCCAAAACAAATTTTAAGACGTCTTGGTAATAGTGTAGACATTATGAGACGCAGGAAGGAGATTATTTTTTATGAAACGTTACGGCTATCACAGAACAAGTACCAAAGAGACTTGAACCGACTGATCCACTCCCGGTTGGGAAGAAACCATGTCTTTCTTTAAGAGAGTTGGAAAAGCAGATAGGTTATGATTTGGATAACAGATTGGACCCAATGGGGAAGAACATCACAGTAAATGAATTGGTGGAGAGATGCCTTAAAACAAAAGTCAATGTAAGACCAAGCACCAAGCAAGGATACAAGACAGTGCAGAACATCTTGAGGAAGGAATCTTTTGGAGATATGAAGATTTCCAAGATTCGAGTATCAGATGCAAAGCTGTTCTTAATCAAGCTGTAGCAGGAGGATGGCAAGAGTTACAGTTCTATCTATACCATTCGAGGGGGGTAGACCTGCTTTCCAGATGGCAGTGGATGACGATGTTCTCATCAAGAATCCATTCGGATTTGAACTTGCAACAGTTCTGGTTAATGACTCGGTCACAAGAGAGGCAATTACCAAATATAAGATGAGAAAGTTTTTAAGGTTTGTACATGACGATCTTTTATACTGCAAATATTATGAGGTTGCCTACATCCTTTTCCATACAGGAATGTGAATTTCAGAATTCTGTGGATTGACCTTAAAGGACATCGACCTTAAGAATAATACAGTAAATATCGACCATCAGTTACTTAGGACTTCGGCAATGGAATATATCATTCAAGACACTAAGACCACAGCTGGAACAAGCGTGTTGCCGATAAGCCAGGAAGTAGCAGATATGTTTCGCTCAATAATTGATGATAGAACTAAGTACAAGGTGGAGAAGGTGGTGCAAGGCTACAGTGGATTTTTATTCCTTGACAAGAACGGAATGCCCCTTGTGGCTATGCATTGGGAACACCGATTTAGGAGTATGCTTGGCAGGTACAATGAGATTTACAAGGTGCTGATGCCTAAGATAACCACTCATGTGTGCCGCCATACCTACTGCTCGAATATGGCAAAATCGGGAATAAATCCGAAGACTCTTCAATATTTGATGGGACATTCGGACATAGCAGTAACTTTGAATGTCTATACCCATGTTGGACTTGAAGATGCGGAGAAGGAACTTCACAAGATGCAGAGTATGGTAGATGATAGAAAAGAGATGGGACTTTCAGATAAGGATGATAGACCATTAAAACAGAATATGTTCAAAGTAGTGTAGTGAGTTATAAAATTAGCACTTAGGCAGAAATGCCTGGATGCCTTTTTGTGTTAGTGCCACTTAACGATTGTTGGTGTCAAAACACCCGTTTAGTGATATAATGAATTTGGTATATTCATTAAAATGGAGGTGCTTATCATGGCAGTCCCAAAAGTTGACGGACAATTTATAGCAGAGGCTATTAAATATATTGATGAGAATGGAGTTCCTTGGCACAATACGAGTACCAAGTATGA
>OGDS01001646.1_pt1 | contig 15977 bp, 10 predicted proteins | sample 1570351 | NCBI WGS metagenome assembly OGDS01 (sample SAMEA2581974, study PRJEB24529) | metagenome | biome: Human gut stool | place: China | collected 2011
TAGGATGAACGATGATGTTACTTTGGTGAGACTTAATATATCCATAGAATTATACCTTTGAATGTTATTCAGTTTGATGACGCAGAATCTCTTTATACCTTTCCGGGTATAAAGTTGGTACAAATATTCGATATTATATCAGATAAGGTATAATTTACAGAGATTTTGAGTTGTAAATTATGAAGGCTCAGACAAGCACAATATAACAGCTCTACACTTTTTCAAGCGAATAAATCGGATTCGTTACACCTTTTCCAACGAATCACTCCCATTATACGACATTTTTTCAAGCGAATCACAGCATAAATCACCGAAACCAACTTTACTTTATCTCCGTATTCATATATACGTGCATTAAAGTAAAGCTAACAAAGGGAGAAAAAGAAATGGCTTCGCCAAGACCAAGCCGAACCAGACCTATAGACTTTCTCTTTTGGCTGCAAAATATGAGTAACCTAAGTGTGTAGATTGAGCAAAATACAACTCAAAGCAAAACAAGATTCACTCCTTGCCAAGCCACAAAAGGCAATCCAAAAATCCGTGAATCCGTCTTTCATTTTGCAGCCCGAATCGGCGAATTTATCCCCGATATGCCTTATCTTTGCGAACCGGAGGTTTCGGGGCAAAAGAGGGTAATTTTCCCCATTTTCCCTCTGTTTTGAGATTGGCAACGAAGAAAAGTGTTAAATCTTCGATTTTTGACGAAAAAACAAGTAAATTTTTGAGCGGTCTATCTTTTAAGCTGTAAACTACTGATAATCAGCCAATATAATATGCTGCATCGGGAAATAGACATGCCAGCTAATCACCAACAATTCACAAATTAAAACACTAAAATATATTATTTATGAAGGAGATTAATATTCCAAAAGAAAATGAAGGCTTTATCTATACCATCCTTTCATTCGAGAGAAACGTCGAGATAAAATGTAACAAGAGCTGTCGCTATATTAAAGAAAAAAAATACTATCAAGATTGTCCAGCCCAGTTAACGATGGGAAATAGCAAAACTAAGTCCAAATTTACTGCTGATAAATTGGTCCTAAACATAAAAAACATCGGAGGACATGAGAATTGGACATTCGCCTCTAATGAAGTTTTATTGGTGGATGGAGAGGGGTTTATCCATGAGGGCGAGTTTATGTGCTACGAAAATCTACCCGTAAACTACGCAGGTGAGGGACAGCAACTTTTACCTCAAACGCAGATGAATTTCATATTATTATTCTATCCTTTGCCCGAGAATGTCAACGTCTCGCGCTTCAAAATTAATATATATAATAAATGGATAGATTTTATCCTTCAGGATTTTGATGAGTCCGTTTCATCCCTTTTCAATGCGGTGAAGAAAAAGGTGAAAGTAATTGAGTATAATGAAGAAGGTGAAAAGAAACATATTTCCAATACCTATCTTGATTACAACCTGAAATATGACCTTGAACGGTTCGAAAAAAGACTATTGGATCTGAAAGTGAAATTATTTTCCCGATTCAACAATATATTGACCCAAGCTGAAAAGACAAAATTAGACAATAAAATAACGAGCGAAATATATGCATTAGATCTTGAATTGGAAGAGAAGCAAGAATCCGAGTACAATCAGGTAAAAGAAAATTTCACCGCCATCAAGGATGAATATACACGAAGAGCTAAATAAAGACAAAAAGAAAAAATATTAATTGTAGTGTAGCAACCCATCATATAATATGCAAAAGAATATATTTTTGTTTATTATATAATGGGTTGAAAAAAGTTTTATCACTTTATCACCTCACACTCATTCCTTTCTCACACTTCCGTGACAGACTACCCGTTCTTTGAGCCACTCTCAAGCTACCGAAAATAGCAAAAAAGAAAGTGTCATACGAAAAATCTTCAGATTGCTAATTATTAGCTACCCAATGATACTCATCGAAATTAAAACAATAGTAGTTTTAATCCGTAATACGAAGTTGCCAGAACGCCACGGCCGCCGCCGCCGCCACATTGAGCGAATCGACCCCATGCGCCATCGGGATACGGACTACATAGTCCGCCGCCGCAACCGTATCGGGTGGAAGCCCCTCTCCCTCCGTCCCCATCACGATGGCCAGCCGGGGTTCGGACGTCAAGACAGGATCGGCAATGGAGATAGAATCGTCCGTAAGTGCCATGGCGGCGGTGCGGAAGCCGTGGCGGGCCAGATCATTGAGAGTGCCGTCCAGCCACGTCCAGGGGACCAAAAAGACCGAACCCATGGACACCCTGACCGCACGGCGGTTCAACGGATCGCAAGAGTTACGCGTCAGCAACACGGCATCCATCCCGAGGGCGGCCGCCGAACGAAAAATGGCACCAATGTTCGTGGTGTCCACCACACCGTCGATGACGACGATGCGCCGGGCATCCCGACATGTGTCTTCCACCGTGCGGGGCGCAGGGCGACGCATGGCGCACAACACTCCGCGCGTCAGGACATAGCCCGTCAGCGTGGCGAGTAACTCCCGTCCGCCCGTATAGACGGGCACGTCGCCGCAACGACTGATGATGTCGGCGGCATCACCGGTGATGTGTTTTTGCTCGCACAAGAGGGCCAGAGGTTCATATCCGGCATCCAATGCTACACGGATCACCTTCGGGCTTTCGGCTATGAACAGGCCTTTATCGGGCTCGATGCGGTTGCGCAACTGGGCCTCGGTGAGGGTGGAGAACACCTCGATTCCGGGGTGCGACAAGGATGTGATTTCGATAATGGGCATAAGACTGTATTCTTTTTAATAGGGTTAGTGATTAGTGATTAGAGGTTAGTGATTAGCACCATTCGGTATATGATTTCAGTGGATTCTTTGTACCGGAGACATAACAAATGATGCGGAAACTGTATACCGAATGGCGCTAATCACTAATCACTAAACCCTAATCACTAATCACCCTTTCTTTCTCTTTCGGATACCGCAACTTTCATCACCCCGTCCAGTTTATTTTCAAAAATCCGGTAAGCCTCCTCAATCTCATTCAACGGGAAGCGGTGTGTGATAAGCGGCGTGGTGTCTATCTTGCCTTCTTCGATCAGACGGAGTATCTCGGCGCAATCGCACCCGTCCACACCACCGGTCTTGAAGGTCAGGTTTTTTCCGTACATATCGGGCAGGGGAAGCACCTGGGGGCGGTCGTAGAGAGCCACCACGGTGACGATGGCATTGGGGCGTGCACACTCCCACGCCAGACGGAAGGTGTCGTCGGTTCCTGCCACCTCGAGCACGACGTCGGCTCCGCCATGATCGCTACTCCGCAACACAATCTCCCGGCAATCCTCCGGCTTCACCACCTGTACGTCCGGATAGTGCTCCTGCACAAAACGGATTCTCCCGGGCGCCGCCTCGCAAACGATGATGCGACGGGGACGCTTGAGCATCACGCAAAGCAGGGTGCAGATTCCGGTAGGGCCGGCGCCGATGATGAGCACCGTGTCCTTTTCGGTAATCTCCGATATGCGGGCCGCCCAAAAGCCCGTGGCAAGCACGTCGCCCACAAAGAGCGCTTGTTCGTCGCTCACCGCATCTGGAATGCGGTTCAGTCCCTGGTCGGCATAAGGCACGCGGACGTACTCGGCCTGACCTCCGTCGATGCGGCAACCCAGTGCCCAACCGCCATTGGCATCGGTGCAATTGTTCACATATCCGTGTCGGCAAAAGAAGCATTCGCCACAAAAGGTTTCCACGTTCACCGTAACCCTGTCGCCGGGCCCGACGGAAGTGACCTCCGCGCCCACTTGCTCCACGATGCCTACCATTTCGTGCCCCACCGTGGTTCCGGGCAAGGCGCGCGGCACGCTACCGTGCTTGATGTGCAAATCGCTGGTGCAGATGCTACCGAGCGTCACGCGGACGATGGCATCGCGGGGGTCTTTCAACCCGGGTTTCGTTTTTTCTATAAGTTCAAATTTTCCGTGTTCAATATAGGTGTATGAAATCATTGTATTTCCTCCATTATCCACTTTTTATTTAATTTCGGCCATGCAAGGAATCAAGGCCCAGAACCGGCTTCCTTTACCTTCTTCGGTATCAAAGCCGATTGTACCTCCAAACGCCTCTACAATGGCTTTACAAATAGACAATCCCAATCCTGTGCCTTGGGCGAATTCATCCAGTTTTTCAAATCGATGGAACACTCTATGCCTTTTACTTTCAGGGATGCCGATGCCGGTATCCGTTACATAAAGTTTCAGATTAGAATCCACGTATTCATATCCCATTTCAATAGAACCCCTCGGGGTATATTTTATAGCATTCGTAACAAAGTTAATCAATATTTGCATCAAACGATTCCTATCCGATTTCAGAATGCACGCCGAATAAGGGTTACGGCAGACGAACTTAATTCCCGGCTTCATACGGGGTTGCGTCGATATGGCTATCTCATCAAAATAGGCCGAAAAATCAAATTCTTCGCTGATCATTTCAACGGTTCCGGCTTCTATTTTAGATAAATCCAGAATATCGTTGATGAGCTTCAGGAGCAATTCATTATTCGTTTTAATGATATTCATGTATTCATCTCTTTCTTCCAGGTCAATGGCGGTTGTCAGCAAATCAGAAAAGCCGATAATGGCATTGAGCGGCGTTCGTATTTCGTGGCTCATATTGGCCAGGAAGGCCGATTTTAGTTTATCGGACTGTTCCGCTTTCTGTTTGGCTTCCTGTAGTTCATTTATCATGCCATTACGCTCGGTGACGTCGTCTATACGAAGCACTACTCCCTCTACAGCTTCATTTTTCATTACCGGAATTGCGGTGATTTCAACCACTCTCCCATTGGATAAATTGAATGTAGCCTGTTCTGTTTGTTTTGATTTCAACGCTCTCTGAAATGCACAATCATCGCAGGGTGTGTCTCTGTTCTGCGCGCTTTTATAGCAGAGTTCTCCCTGCTGGTATCGTTCCACGGCAGGGGGCAGAGAACAGGAGGATACATTTTCCCATTGCACCATAAAGTCGTTCGTGATATATACCAAACCGGAATTTACATTATTGAGTACCAGCTCATTCTGCTTGTTCAAATTACGCAACGCGACTTGTTGGTTATAATCGGAAGTAACATCTTTTTTTATGCCGGCCAGGTAAAGTATCTCGTCAGCGTCATTGGGCACAGGTACGATGGTGTACTCAAAATACCGATATTCACCGGTCACTTCTTCATCAAGAAAGCGCAGATGCAGGCTCTTTTTCGACACCGCCCCATCTATGATGCTTTGGAATTCTTCCTGAAACATGCGCACGTCATCGGGATGAATTTTCGTCAAACTTTCTCTCATGGTTCTGTTCATCTTCGAAACGGCGTCTCCTTTCAGGAATGAAAACTCTTTGGCGCGTATGTCATATATCCAGGCGGAGATGTTGCCTGCCGTCATGGCCATGGCCAGGTTGCGGCGCGTTTCGTCCAACATCTTCGTTTGATTGTAGAAGTCGGTTATATCGTTTACTATAAAAACGTAACTTTCTATTTCTCCCTTCCAGTTGCTTACCGGCGTACCGCTACACTCTATGCGCTTTACGTCCGTCACTTTTTCCGTATGGTAATATTGGTTTTCCTGTACCCGGGTAAAATAATAAGGAAAGTCGACGCACACTTTCCGCTTATTGCGCACGGCATCTTTTACCACGTCGGGCAGGTTGGGATTGTCATACAAATTCAAATCGGACAATAATACCGCTTCGCGGTCTACGCCAAAGAACTTGCAATCTCTGGAATTCAGATATTTCATTGTGCCATCAATCTCATAAAGTTCTACACCTACGGGCAGGCTCTCCAAGATTTTGTTATTCTGATTGTAAAGTCTTTTATACTTTTCCCAGAGCGTTACTTCTTCGATCCTTTTTTCTACGTATCCATCATTTATAGGTACTTTTACCGCTTCTTTGCGTATTCCCATTACGTCTTCTTCATCGACTTCCATCGAGTACTGGCAAAGGTGTCCATCCCGAAGATATTCTATATGAGAAACAACGTAAGCGACCTTACCGTCACCCGTATCGGATATATATTCAAAATAAACGTTCCGTTCTTGAAACTTAGCTTTCTTGATATTATCAGCTATTACATGAGCCCAATGCTTGTTTGCTTCAAACGCATTATTTTCCCACTCTCCGACATTCATGCCTAAAAGAGTATCCTCTGAAAATTGAAGTAATACACGGGATTTTGCATTGTATATTTCTTCAATATTCAAATGATCATCATAAATGATACTTGTCCATCCTAATTTGTCAGGGCAAATAGGTGTATTATTCTGTGCCATATTGCAAAAGTAGAAGTTATTTTTTAAAAACTCCTACTTTTTTCTTCTTAATTTACACAATATATAGATGGGTAATTAATTAGAGTATGGAAAGGAATAAAAGTGATTAGGATTTAGTGATAAGTGATTAGCGCCATTCGGTATATGATTTCAGTGGATTCTTTGTACCGGAGACACAACAAATGATGCGGGAACTGTATGCCGAATGGTGCTAATCACTTATCACTAAACCCTAATCATTTTGTTCATTACCCGTCCGAAAAGAATGAATTCCGCCCACAAGTAATTTACCTGCATCCTTGCATTACGTTTTCAGTCTTTGAGTTTCACTTTTAGAACTTCTCTTTCCGTTCAAACTCTCCCTCCTCCGTATAGTACTTCCATGTGCCCTTGGGTATGTTATTTCCGTATTTTCCGCGGAGTTTCAGTTTGCCGTTCTCATAATATTCGCGATAGCGTCCGTGGCGCTTTCCCTCTTTCACTTCCGCTTCACTCTTCAGCGCTCCTTCGGGATAAAACTCCCGCAAGACGTTGCCCTCAAATTTCTCAACATAGAAGCGTTGCAATTCACTCATTTGCTCCTTCTCCGTTTCGGCATCTTCGTTCATTACTTCGTCGGCTTCATCGTCCACCACCACCGCTACGGCCGCTTCTTCCGGTTGATAAGGTTTATAGTCCATCACGCATTGCAACGAGGCGGACTGGCCGTCTCCCGTAATCTGCATGGTCCAATAAGGAAATGAGTAAACAATGTCCTTGTCCGATTGTATCTCTCCCCACGTAACGGCATTCATCATAGGCTTCAACTGGTAATAAAACTTATGTACATCCGTATATAAGAAAACGGTAGAGCTCGAATTCAGGTACGAGAAGGCATTTTTAAAGCCCGGATTATCCTTCAACAGGTTCTTCTGATCGTAATCTTCTACAAATGAGAGCAGGGACGAGGCTTTGTTGCTAAACACCACATAATCGTCCACATACGTGTAATAGGGTTTTTCGAACTTGTCGAACAGCCCTCCGAAGAACAAACGGAAGAAGCCTTTCATTTCCACATAGTTGATTTCAAATCCCTTATAATCAACCGTCTTTATCCGAAGCGGGGTGCGTCGCCTGATCTTCTTTTCTATAAACTCCATATTCTTACGGGCGTCCTTGATGCTTTTGGCGCCGATGGCCAGAATCAGTTCCGGATCGTGCCCCAACAGCCCCGGCTCGGATTGGGTGATGGCAAATTCTCCCGACATCCAGCTCAGGAAGTTTTCTTCCAGAGAGATGTCGAACAGGCTTTCAATCTTCTTCCGGGAACTCCTATAAGATTCGCACCATTGCGGGTCGTGGATCGCAAGTGCATTCTCCAGTTCCTTTACAAAAGTCACCGGATTGCTGAAACCGATGTTGGTATAGAGTGCCGTCCGTTCGGACAGGATTTCGTGGGCTTTCATCCGGTGCTTGCCCGAGTTCAGCAAGGCCATGATGTACGGATCGGCGGTGTCTTTCCGCAAGGTATATCCTTTCACCTCCATCCGTTTGTGGTCGGTATTGAAATAGAGTCCGGCAAAATCCATGGAATTGCTGAACATATCGATGTACTCGTTTCCGGTTCCCAGATAAATATTCAGGAATTGGGGCAGGCGTGCATAATTGATAAAAACGCGGACAAGTCCTTTGCCGGACACCAGTTTTTCGGCTTCGATAAAAGAATGATCGAGACCGATTTTGGGCTTGTTGCGTGAGTCGATGGCCGATTCTACAAGTTTGGAGGTATAGGAACCTACAAAGTGGTTGTCCACGAAGGCGCAATAAAAAATATCGCGTGTATCCGGATCGCGCATTTCGAGGATGTTAATCCCGTTGTGCATCCGGTTGGTTACGGAACTGCCCGCCATGGTGAGCACCGTTTCAAGCTGATCCTTCAACAAGTCCATCTTGGAGGCCTTTTGCATATCCAGCACAATCAGGAAATCCCAATCGCGGGCACGGACTTTATGGATCGAGATGAGCATATCCCGTTTGCCCACAAGCGATAACAACATTTTATTGCTTCGGACCACGGTGTCGAGCGTTTCCACATTCCGGGTGACGTCCTCGAAGGCTTTCGCCCGCTTCAGGCATTGCCAGGTTGCGCTTCCGCTGAACTTTGCCCAATCGTCGATGGGCGCCGAGGACTGGATGATAAATGCCGCGTCTTCGGGCACCAAGTAGATTTGCTGAATGTTGCGGTCGGGCGAAACAAACAGGTGAACGATGGAGTACAAAAAATATACAACCAAGGCTAAACCGGCAATCGCAAGTGTTCTTTTTACGAGGGTCCGGGTATTGTTCTTCTTAGCGGATTCAACGGGTGGTTCTTGTGGCCCGTTGTCCAATTCATTTTCGATCATCCCTTTTTCAGTATGCTATTGACTACACGCACCGAAGACACCAGCTTGGCCGTAGAAGTAAACACATCCACATTCCACACATGCGAGGAGCGGCCTTTATGCACGATGGTCGCCACCGCCCTTACCGTATCCCCCTCATGGGCGGAGGAGATATGGTTTCCGCTGACTTGCATGCCGACCACTATTTCGTCCGGCTTGCAAAGTATCATGGAACCCAGTCCGGCCACGGTTTCGGCCAATGCCAGGCTGGCACCTCCGTGCAGGATGCCGAAAGGTTGGCGGGTACGTTCGTCCACGGGCATGGTGGCCTCTACCCTGTCTTCGGAGGCGTAAGTGTATTGTATGCCCAGATTTCCCATCAATGCGTGGCGGGCACGCTGGTTGAGTTGATCCAGGGGCACGTCGGCGGGGCGGATTTCGGCAAGTATCGCCTTCTCCACGGCTTCGGCCACGCCGTCTTCATCGTTGGAGGCGGTGATGCGGTCGGCACAGACCTTCACCGAGTCTTGGGCGTTTCCCATGGCGATGCCCAGTCCGGCGGATTGTATCATGGAGACATCGCAAACTCCGTCGCCAATGGCGATGACTTCTTCGGAGTTGATGCCCAACTTCTCAAGCAAGGCGCCCAGCGTATTGGATTTATCAATGGAGCAGGGCACCACTTCCAGAAAATAGGGTTCCGAACGAAATACATCCAGCGCTCCGTTCAACCTCCGGCGCCAGTGGTCTTCCAGTCCCACGAGGGCTTCTTCGTCATCGCTTACCAGCATACACTTGCAAGGGGCAAAGTCCACCGCTATCGAGAATTCGGTTTCGGCAATTATCTTCAGGCCATTCAGCTCGGCTTCGCGGCGTATGTGCTCGTTTTCGGGTGAGTCGGTGATGATGGTATCTTCGTGATACGTAAAAATGGCGAACCCGTTCTTACGGGATTTCTTTTCAAGATAGGGCAGCATTTCGGGGTTTATCCTACGCTCAAAGAGTAGCTCGCCACTTTGAGCATTGATAATTTGCCCGCCATTGTAGGAGAGGATGAAGCCTCCGTAATTGCCCAGTTCCAGAGCCTTGGCAATGGGCATAAGGCCATAGGTGGGCCTGCCGGAAGCTAATACGATGCGTACGCCCATCTGTTGCACTTTCAACAAGGCGGCCAGTGTGCGCTTGCTGATTTTCTTCTCACTATCGAGCAGAGTTCCGTCTACATCAAGAACTAATAGTTTGTATTTCATGACTTACCGGGTTTTTAGGTTTATGAAAACAAAGGTAGAATTATTCGGGCGAAAACACAATTAAGTAACGAGTTTTTTCTTACGCATTTTCATTCGTTATTTACACATAGTTCTTTTACTCACCAGTGCAATAAGTACGATACCGACTCCGCAGAATAGTTTTTTTTACAATCTTTACTTTACGGAATGGTTCATTAAAAATATAGGGAAGTGCCTGAATTCCGACACTCCCCTATCTATTATTTAACTCAGATCTTATATCTCCTCGTCATCACTTCATTGCATTGTTCCCCAGTGCTCCCAGCGCAGCCGAAACAATAGCCATCACTACTTTCAGTATTTTTTTCAAAACAGACTTCTTCATAAATACAATCGTTGAATTTTTAATTCTTCATTTTTTAATCTCTAAAACCCTCAGCTTTAAACTTTATCCAAGCGGGTTTTCCACTATTCCTCCGTCAGGTGACGATGAACCTCCACCTTCTGTAGGAAGTTCGTCATTGATGCGATCCACATCTTTGAGGCTAAGTCCTTCGGAGCGGGTGCTTCCGTTAGCCGTAATACGAATTTCCTTGTTGGCACGGAAACAAACGCGCAAGCCAGTGATGTCATTCGCCGTAAACGCCTCTGCTGTATCCGCCCCCTTGCTACGGGCGGCAAGATAAAAAAATCCCAGTCCGTCAATATTTACCGACCGCCCCAAAAGCAACTCTTCTTTCAACTCCGTGCGGAAATCTTTCAGCACAGAGTTCACCACACCTTCACTCACACCGGAAAGCCGGCTGATCTTTTTCGCAATCTGTTTCAGATCCATCGCCACACCATACTTATAGGTGATAACCGGATATACTTTCTTTGCCGATTTCTTATCGAGGGGATTTAATAATCTCCAAACCTTCTTATACAAAATACTCATAGTTCTTTCTTTTTAAATTAAATAAATCATGTTCAAAATCTCTTTGCTAACGTTAACGTTGCAAAGATGCGGCAACTTCTATAAAGCTCAAATGAACACTTACTATGACATTTCAAAGCTATACACCTATACAATATAAGACCTATACGCCTTGTAAAAGCGAATCATCATTTACTCGTATGTACATATCACATACCTACTCAAAAAACAGGAAGAAAACACGGTAGTATATCCGGAGAATTCAATGACCGCCTTTATAAATTTTCTTTTATCTACGTCAAGAACTGATAAATTGTTTTATAAAAGTTTCATACTCAGCCCCGGGGCATATACTCGGAAACAAAGTGAAAATCTATTATTACCGTTGGGATGTCCCTCTTAGAGTATTATAAAAAAATAGACATTATGAGAAAGATAGTTAAGATTGAAAACAGTTCTTTTTACAGATAAAGGCACGATGTGCAAAGTCGAATTTATCCATGTGTTCACCGCACCTTTGTCTTTTCCTGAAAAGCGGCTTTTTGCTATATTTACGGTAATGGAGACTACGAAGCTTCTGGGGGGAGACAACTATCCTAAAATTAAGAAAATACTTTTATTCAAACTCAAATATTATCACCAATCTGAAGTTCAAGCAATTTATACTTAAGATTTAAATATTTTTATAGTTACAATATTTTTCTGTAAGTCTGGAATAAATTTCTTATCGCCTTATTATAAAAGCTTTGGAAGAAGTGCCCGATTTTGAGGTAACGAGTTGGCAACCGTGCCTATTGCTGCGCTCTGCTGTGCATTGCTTTCAAGTAATTCGTTCTATGCACAAATATAAGAAGAAAAAATCAAATTACTCTATATAAAAAATGGAAATTGAAGATTAACCAAAGATGAAATAATAAGGATTAGAAATAATATCAACGCTCTTTTTAGGTTTATCTGTTAAAACTATCCATATTATGTATATATAAACATTTAAATTTAGGGATATGATATACGGATATATTAGAGTAAGCAGTGATAAGCAGACTGTGGAAAATCAACGTTTTGAAATCAATAACTTCTGTAACGACCAGAAAATGAAAATTGATGGTTGGATTGAAGAAACTATTAGCGGAACAAAAGCCTACAGTAAACGTGAGCTTGGAAAATTGCTCAATAAGGTACAGAAAGATGATTTGATTATCTGTGCTGAATTGTCAAGATTGGGTCGTAATCTCTTTATGATAATGGAGATTCTGAATATTTGCATGGGCAAGGAATGTAGGGTTTGGACTATCAAGGACAACTATCGGTTGGGGGAGGACATTCAAAGTAAAGTATTGGCTTTTGCTTTTGGACTGTCAGCTGAGATTGAGCGCAACCTTATTAGCCAACGAACCAAAGAAGCCTTGGCACGAAAAAAAACAGAGGGGGTGGTATTGGGACGTCCTAAAGGGAAAAAGAGTGCTCCAGAGAAGTACAAACTTCATGGTAAGAAAATTCTCATACAAGAACTATTAAAAGCTGAAGTATCACAGCGCAAAATCTCTAAAATTTGTAAAGTGGATAGAAATACGCTCGCTCGATTTATCAAGACTTTTATGGTAGAAACATAAGGAGCGATTTTGTACAGCAACAGAGTGTGGAGTGCAATTTTATTTCCTCTGATTCATGGGTGATACTTTCGCCTATTGAACAAAGTATTAAACGAAAAATTGAAGCTGTTGGAACCCCGTTAAAAGATTGGGATATTCAAATCAACTACGGTATTAAGACTGGATTCAACGATGCATTTATCATCAACACAGAAAAGCGTGATGAGATATTAGCGAACTGCCAAACAGAGGAAGAACGTATCAGAACGGCTGAACTTATACGACCGATTTTGAGAGGACGCGATGTGAAACGTTACGGATATGATTGGGCTGGTCTTTGGCTTATCAACACACATAATGGATTGAAAAATAAGGGAATAAAGCCTGTAGATATAAATGATTATCCTGCAATTAAAGAATGGTTGGATAATGGAGGTATAGCCTATAGCGGTAAAATGTATAAGGGATTCTCACAAATAGAGAAACGGTCTGACCGAGGTGATACGCCATATAACCTACGAAACTGCGCATATATGGAGGATTTTTCTAAGCCAAAAATTGTGTGGGGAGAAATATCTGATAAATCAAAATTTGCTTTCGACTTTTTAGGGGAATATATACCAGAAGCAACTTCTTTTTATATGAAAGGCGAATGCATTGAATACCTTTTGTCTGCTTTAAATTCGTCTGTATCTGAATGGTTGTTTTCTAAAGTAGGGACAACTACAGGAGTGGGGACAATTAGATGGAAAAAGTATACCATAGAACAGCTTATTGTTGCCAAGCTATCTACTGAACAACTAAATACTCATCTTGCTGCTTTCAATGATTTGAAAGTAGGCAAGATGAGTATTACGGATTTTGAATGTTTTAGCAATAAGTTGATGTATGATATTTATAAGCTTACCTCAGATGAAATCCAATATATTGAAAACCAGCAAACAGTCTAAATAGACTTTCGGAGTGAAGAAACAAATGAATGTAGAAAATTAGTTTCTTCACTCGTAAACCCATATACCATTGAAACCAAACTCTCTATTTTAGAGTCAATGAATGGTAGATTGATATTTTTATTTGTTATACTGTTTGCAAGTTCAGCTAATTCAACAAGTTCTATTTTGTTTGCATCATAATGAGGCATAGGGAAAGTCGCTATATTTTGACCTCCAACTTGAACATCTCCAACGCCAGTTTTATTCATATTAGTCACATAGCTATACCATGTTATAGCTTGTGAATTCAATACAGCCAACAGATAATCCAAATGATTGCCTGTCATAATATAACACGCATTGTTCATTACATAATTGTTGGTATCATATGCAAAAGCCATTTGGTTTCCGATTATTTTCCACACAATTTTTGGCTTAGAAAAATCCTCCCAATAACTGATGCTATCTTGTGTTTCAAACCATTCGTTACAGGTTTTCTTTCGGGCTTTTATTTTTTTGCCATTAACAATATGAGTTTCTCCTGTTTGTTCCAAACGCTCTATGCCAATTGAAAGAAGATAATTTTTCACCGCAGGATAACTTTCTATATCATAATGCCGCGAAGGAAATGTGGCTATAATCCACAAGTCCGCCCATTCATATTCATATCTCTTGATATCCCTGCCACGAAGAATCGGTCGTATAAGTTCAGCCGTCCGAACACGTTCATCTTCTGTTTGACAATTCGCTAGTATCTCATCACGCTTTTCGGTAGAAATGATAAAAGCATCATTGAAACCAGTTTTTATCCCATAGTTGATTTGGATGTTCCAATCCTTCAAGGGTATTCCCACAGACTCAATCTTCTGCTTGATGCTCTGTTCAATGGGAGACAATATCACCCATGGGATAGAATCTGCAAAGTTACACTTCACGCCTTGTTGCTGCACGAAATCGCTCAAATTATTCAAGCCATTCGAATCTTGTACCAAACAAGCTTGTGTGTTAAAAATATTTGCTGCTTTTTGAGATAAAAGAATATTTGCTTCCACCGTTATTGCATCAAATATCTTTACGCCTGCAAAATCTACCAACATAATAGGATTCGTTTGGCTTGCAAAGTAACCTCGTAAGGATTCACCATATCCTGCACGCATCCATTTATTAGACGTGATATAGCAAAGATAACCATTAGGACTAAGTAGATTCATACCCAATTCATAGAAAAGACAGTAAATATCACCAGTACGTGCATAAGTTACGTAACCCATACGTTCCAATACATCGGCACTCTTACCCATAGATTGTAACTGAATGTAAGGTGGATTGCCAATAATACAGTCAAATCCCAAGAAGTTACCTTCGGCATCGAGTACTTCTGGAAACTCTATACGCCATTCGAATGCACCAAGATAAATTTTGTTGGAGCGTATTTCCTCAAATATATTTTCTAAAGTCGCAATTTCTTTCTTTAAATCGGCAATGCGCTTGTCCGACGCTTTCTTTTCCTTTTTTGTCGGTTCAAACAGTTGAGGCGCTTGTAAGTTTGCCAACTCAGAGCGGCGTTTGTTCAATCTAACCAATCGTGCATCCCGGCGGTTGATCTCTGTTTTCAGTTTCGACTTGATTTCTGTTATAAACGTTTCCAAATCCTGCTTTTCGCTTTTACTTTGGGCATTTTTATATTTAGCTACAGCCTCCTTATATTGGCTGATGCTGATACTAGACTCTCGCAGTACGGTCTGAATACTGTCTGTCAAAGCGAATCGGTGAAGCAAAGAATTTCCACATTTGATGTTAATGTCGATATTTGGTAAGGTTTCTAAATAAGTGTAATTACTTTCAGCCGTATAGTAAGCATTCTTCAACAATTCAATCCACAGTCGTAGGCGGCAAATCTTCACAGAGTTGGGGTTAATATCAACGCCAAATAAACAGTTCTCAATGATTTGACGCTTCTCCTTGAAAAGAGTTTCCTGCATGCGGCGACTTTCCGCATTGAGTGGGTTGTAAGCAAATAAATTACCTTCGGTATCGGTAACAATCAGCTCGTCATTTTCAATGGCAAGTTGATAGTCCGCTTTGCGGATACGCTTACCGGTAGCATCTACCAAAATACCTAATTCGTATTTCAAGAGTATCAGTTCATTGAGAGCAGACACAAGAAAGTGACCCGAACCAACAGCTGGATCACACAGTCGCAAACTGTTAATTAGTTCATTAGCTTCGACTATATTGTCAATATGGTTGTATAGTTCTATACGGGTGGTACAATTCCAGCCATAATAACCATTAAACTTTTGCAACACGGTCTTGGTGATTGCTTCACGGCACATGAACATAGTGATAAAGCCTGGAGTGAATACTGAACCATCCTTGTGACCATTTATTTTCTCGAATATAAGCCCTAAAACAGAAGCATTGATGAGTGTTTTAGCCTCTTCTTGCACTTCTTCACTGCCTTCGCTCGCAAAGTTATAAGCGTCGAGAAAAGCAAACAAATATTGCAGGGTGGGTAATGCGTTGACTTGTAGATTGCGTTTTTTATTTCGTAATACGCTACTCGCCAAGACAGGAAGTACCGTACGTTGTGAAAGGCTGTTTATCTTAATTGTTTTACTTTCCAAATCTGTCACCTCGAAAAGAGAACTGTTGAGATAGGGAACGT
>OGDS01001652.1_pt1 | contig 15870 bp, 12 predicted proteins | sample 1570351 | NCBI WGS metagenome assembly OGDS01 (sample SAMEA2581974, study PRJEB24529) | metagenome | biome: Human gut stool | place: China | collected 2011
CGGCGTACTTGACGGCCTCCTGCGCGATCTGAACGGGGTCGATCTGACCCATTTCGAAAACGGGAATATTCAATTGCTTGCCGACGACCTGTAACTGCGTGATGGCCGCGGGACGGTACACGTCGCACGCGGTGAGCAGCGGACGGTGGCCCTGCTTGCGGAAGTAGCCCGCGAGCTTGGCGACGTTCGTCGTCTTACCGGCGCCCTGTAAGCCGACCATCATGACGACCGTCGGCGGCTTGGAGGCGAAGGTCAGCTTCGCATTGGCACCGCCCATGAGCGCGGTGAGCTCTTCGCTGACGATCTTGATGACCTGCTGGGCAGGGGTCAGGCTGTCGAGCACCTCGGCGCCGACGGCGCGCTCAGAGACGGTTTTGACAAAGTCCTTGACGACCTTGTAGCTCACGTCTGCTTCGAGGAGCGCCAGGCGCACCTCGCGCATTGCGAGCTTGATGTCCTCTTCGCTCAGGCGGCCCTTGCCGCGCAGGTGTTTGAATGTGGCGTTGAGCTTTTCGCTCAGTCCTTCAAATGCCATGGATGTATTACTCCTTGAGTGCCGCCGCCTCGGCCTCGATCACGCCGGCAAGCTCTTCGAGCTGGCGGTCTTCATACCGGCGGAAATTGATCTGGCTGATCTGCTCGGCCGCGTCGGCGATTTTTTCCGCGTGGGGCCCGAGCTGCATGAAGCGCTTGATGAGCCCCGTCTTGTCTTCGATCTCGGTCATGTAGTTCTCCGCGCGCACGATGACGTCGCGCACGCCCTGGCGGGAGATGCCGTAGTTCTCGGCGATCTCGGAGAGGGACAGGTCCTCGTCGTAGTAAAGCTCGTAAAATTCCTTCTGCCGCTCGGTGAGGAGTTCGCCGTAAAAATCGAACAGCATGGTCATGCGGTATGTCTGGTTTTTCACGGTGTGGCCTCCTTCTGTAAAGTTATATGCCTTTACAACCTTGAATATCATACACGATTTCGGGAGAAATGTCAAGGTGAAAAATGGGGCGGCGGAAAAAATATTCCCTTCGGCGAAAGCCGAAGGGAACAGAAGACGGGATTAGTGCTTCAAACGCTTGTCGCACCGCTTGCTGAGCCAGGTGCCCACGCTTTGGAACAGCTGCACCAACAGGATCAGAATGACCACCGCCACCAGCATTACCAGGTACTTATAGTGATAGTAGCCGTAGTCGATGGCGATCTTGCCCAGGCCGCCGCCGCCGATAATGCCGCTCATGGCGGAGTAGCCCAGAATGGTGGTCAGGGCGATGGTGACGTTCTGGATCAGGGAGGGCACGCTCTCCGGGATCATCACCTTGCAGATGATCTGCATGGGGGTGGCGCCCATACTCTGGGCGGCTTCGATGATGTTGCCGTCCACCTCGCGGAGACTGGTCTCCACCAGACGGGCCACAAAGGGGAATGCTGCCGCCACCAGCGGAACGATGGTGGCCGTGGTGCCCACCGTGGCGCCCACAATGACACGGGTGAGCGGGAACACGCAGATCATCAAGATCAGGAACGGCACACTGCGCAGGATGTTGATGACGATGTTGATCAGGTGCATCAGCCAGCCGGGCAGGGGCAGAATGCCGTCCTTATCACCGGCCACCAGCAGCACGCCCAGCGGCAGGCCGATGACCAGAGAGAACGCGGTGGAGAGCACCGTCACATAGAAGGTCTCCCAGATGGCAAAGCCATAATCTGCAATGGTCATTCTCCGGTCACCTCCTCCACCGTAATGCCGGGCTGTGCCCGCATATAGGCAGCAGCCTGTTTTGCTTCATCCAGGTCAGCGGGCAGCTTGAGCAGCATGGAGCCGTAGCACTGGCCGCTCAGGTCGCGGGTATCGGCACTGAGCACCGACACCAGAATGCCCTTTTCGGCGGCAAGGCTTGCCACCAGCGGTTTTGCGGCGGACGAACCGTTGAAGGTCACACGCACCACATGATCGTCCGGCGCAAAGCTGGACAGGTCGCGGGCAGCGCTGCCGCCGTTGGGAGCCACCAGACGCTTTGCCGCGGCGGTCTTGGGGTTGGCGAAGATCTCCTTCACCTCGCCCTGTTCCACCACAACGCCGCCGTCCAGAATGGCAACGTGATCGCAGATCTCCTCCACAACGCTCATCTGATGGGTGATGACCACCACCGTGATGCCCAGCTTCCGGTTGATGTCCTTGATCAGGGTCAGGATGGAGTGGGTGGTGTTGGGGTCCAGCGCGCTGGTGGCCTCATCGCAGAGCAGGACCTTGGGGTCAGTTGCCAGTGCGCGGGCAATGGCAATGCGCTGCTTCTGGCCGCCGGAGAGCTGGGCCGGGTAGGCGTTGGCCTTATCGGGCAGGCCCACCATTTCCAGCAGTTCCTTGGCGCGCTTTTCGGCTTCCTCTTTCTTCACACCTGCCAGCTCCATGGGGAAGCAGATGTTCTTCAGGCAGCTGCGCTGCATCAGCAGGTTGAACTGCTGGAAGATCATCGTGATCTCCCGGCGGCGCTGGCGCAGCTGGGCAGGCGTGAGCTTTTCCATCTCCACGCCGTCAATGACCACGCTGCCCTCGGTGGGGCGCTCCAGCAGGTTGATGCAGCGCACCAGCGTGGATTTGCCCGCGCCGGACATGCCGATGATGCCGTAAATCGAACCATCCGGGATGGTCAGGCTGATGTCCTTCAGCGCATTCACTGCGCCGTCCTTCATCTGGAAGGTCTTGGAAAGGTGTTTGATCTCGATCACAGGGATTCTCCTTTTGATGTAACATCCTTGCCCTCTCCGTCATTGCTCCGCAATGCCACCTCCCCCAAAGTGGGAGGCACTGCATCTTCCGGGTGCAACAACAGCTGACTGTGGGCTGCAATTGGCTCTCCCTTTGGGAGAGCTGGCAAAGCCGTCAGGCTTTGACTGAGAGGGCGAGCCGCGTTTCCTTAACCCTCGATCGGGCTCAGGTCACTCTGCTTGCCGCCGTAGATGCCCATGGGCTCAACGTGGATACCGGCAACGGAGACCAGGTGGGTGCCCTTCTCCTCATTGAAGTTGTCCAGGTAGGGCTGATGCTGGAAGTAGTTGGTGTCGCACTGGCCATCCTCAACGATGGTGTTGGGGATCACATAGTCATCGTACTCCTGGATGTCCAGCGTAATGCCCTTGTCGGCCAGGATCTGCTTGCAGACCTCCAGGATCTCGCAGTGGGGAGCGGGGGTGGCAGCGCAGCTGACAGTCTCACCGTTCAGTGCGTCATAATCGATGGAAGGATCATAGCCATCGGTGGGGTCCTCCACAACAGAGACCACAGCGCCGCCGTAGCTCTCGGTCATAAAGTCCTTGACCTGCTGGCTCTGCAGGGCAGCGACCAGAGCCTTGATCTTGGGCTCCTCCTCATTGCCTTCCTTGCAGACCAGAACGTTGACGTAGGCAGAGGTGCCATCCTCCATGGCCAAAGCGTCGGTCATGGGGTCCAGACCAGCAGAGATGGCGTAGTTGGAGTTGATGACAGCGTAGTCCTCATCCTGCAGGACGTTGGGCACCTGAGCAGCCTCAACCTCGTCCACATTGACGTTCAGGGGGTTCTCCTCGATATCGTTCTTGGTGGCGGTCAGGCCTGCATCTGCCTTCAGCTTGAAGAAGCCGTTCTTTTCCAGCAGGGTCAGAGCGCGGGCCTCGTTGGTGGTGTCGTTGGGAACGGCGACCTTGATCTTGTCCAGCTTGGCAGCGGTGGAGGCAGCCTCAGAGGATGCAGCGCCGGAAGCGGCGGAGCTTGCGGTGGAGGAAGAGCCGCCGCAGGCGGTCAGGGCAGCGGCAGCAGCGGCCACGCCGGATACTTTCAGAAAATTACGACGAGTGATCTTAGACATTTTGTTTTCCCTCTCTACTTTTACAAAAATGTTTTTGTGCGGTGCGGCACAATCCGCACCCTTTTGCACCGGAAGCAAAATAAAAAACGCTTCCGTCCTCAGCGGGCATACACCCACAAGGACGAAAGCGTAAAACTTCCGTGGTACCACCTTGGTTTACTGTCCCCTCACAGAGACAGCCTCACTGCTGCGGCGTTTTTGCAACGCGACAACCGGACGCTGTAACGGGCGCTCCCGTCGCAGGCTTAGCACTCTTGCACTTCGCCCCCGCGGCTCCGAGACCATTTTCAGTTCCCTGTTTCCTGCCCTTTTCCACCGCCCGGGCTCTCTGGAAGGATCAATGCGAAAACCTACTCTTCTCTTCACAGCCATTTTTGTGATATTGCATACATAATACCCCACTCTTCCGGGTTTGTCAACCCTTTCAACGAAGTTTTTCAGTAGGGAATTGCCCGCTTACTGCCGGCCGGCATCCTGCTCCGTGCTGTACAGCACCATCAGGTGGTTGGCGCTGGCTTCCAGCTGGGATTTTGCCTGACGGAGGTTCGCTTCCTCGGTCTCGTTCATCTTTTCGGGCTTATCCTTGCGCAGGCAGCGGCGCAGGCTGGCAAGGTCGTTCTTGACTCGGTTCTTCTCGTCCTTGTCCAGCTCCTTTTTGCACTTGGAGAGGGCCTCATCCACCTTGTAAGCCAGCATCTCGGCCTGATTGTGGAGTTCCAGCCGCTCCCTGCGGCGGGTATCCTCCTCCTCGTAGGCGGCGGCATCGGCCATGGCGCGCTGGATCTCGTTCTCAGAAAGATTGGTGCTGCCGGTGATGGTGATGTTCTGCTCCCGGCCGGTGCCCAGATCCTTTGCAGACACCTTGACCACGCCGTTCACATCAATGTCAAAGGTGACCTCGATCTGGGGCTTAGAGGAGAAGCCGGAGCGGATGCCGGTGAGCTTGAATTTGCCCAGGCTCTTGTTGTCGCGGGCAAAGTGGCGCTCACCCTGCAGCACATTGATCTCCACGCTGGTCTGCATGGGGCGGGCCGTGGTAAAGATCTGGCTCTTGCGGGTGGGGATCATGCTGTTGCGGGTGATGAGGGGGGTGGCCACGCCGCCCAGCGTCTCAATGGACAGCGTCAGCGGGGTGACATCCATCAGCACAAGGCCCTGCGCGGCTGCACCGGTGGCACCGGCCAGCTTTCCGCCGCCCTGCAGCAGACCGCCCTGCACGGCGGCACCCATGGCCACGCATTCATCGGGGTTCAGGGTGTGGCTGGGCTCACAGCCCAGCAGCTCCCGGACCTGCCGCTCCACAGCGGGCATCCGGGTGCTGCCGCCCACCAGCAGGACTTTGCCCAGCTGGCTGGCGGAAAGCCCGGCATCTCGCAGGGCGTTCTGCACCGGCTGAACGGTGCGGGCCAGCAGGTCACCGGTCATCATCTCAAACTGGGGGCGGCCCAGGCTCAGATCCAGATGGTGAGGGCCATCCTTGCCCACCGCGATAAACGGCAGGTTCAGCTGGGCGGAAAGCGCACTGGAAAGCTCCTTCTTGGCCTTTTCCGCTTCCTCCTTCAGGCGGCCCATGGCGGCGGGATCCTTGGTCAGATCGATGCGGTCAGATCTGCGGAACTCCGCCACAGCCCACTCAACGATGCGCTCGTCAAAGTCATCGCCGCCCAGATGGGTATCGCCGCCGGTGGCCAGCACCGTAAAGGTGCCGTCCTCGATCTCGATGATCGAAACATCAAAGGTGCCGCCGCCCAGATCATAGACCAGGATCTTCTGGGGGGCTTCGTTGTCCAGGCCGTAGGCCACCGCGGCGGCGGTGGGCTCGTTGATGATGCGCAGAACATTCAGGCCCGCAATGCGGCCCGCGTCCTGAGTGGCCTTGCGCTGGCTGTCGTCAAAATAGGCAGGCACGGTGATGACGGCCTCGGTCACAGGCTCGCCCAGATAGCTCTCGGCATCGCGGCGGATCTTGGTCAGGATCATAGCGCTGATCTCCTGTGGGGTCAGGTCTCTGCCATCGATATGCACCCGGTGATCAGAACCCATGTACCGCTTGATGCTGGACACCGTGCGGCCGGAGTTTGTGGCGATCTGACGCTTTGCCGCGCCGCCCACCAGACGCTCGCCATCCTTGGTAAAGGCCACCACGCTGGGGGTGGTGCGCTCGCCTTCGGCGTTGGTGATGACCACAGGCTTGCCGCCCTCTACCACCGCCACGCAGGAGTTGGTGGTACCAAGGTCAATTCCGATCACTTTGCTCATAGTGCTTGTCCTCTTTTCTTCGGTGCAGAATATTTCCTTGAATATCTTACCGGTTTCCTATGACGATTTCTTAGAACAAATGTAAAGAAACTGTGTTTCAGGCGTTTTTATCGTCGGCCAGCAGCTGATCCGTCAGCAGTTCAGCCTCCCGCAGCCAGTCGGCAGCATCCGTTTCGCCCTCAGCCTGCAGGATCCGAAACCCCTGCACGGCTTCGGCCACCTGCAGCAACGCCTTTTTGCGGGAGAGGTACTGGGTCTCGTACTGGGCAAGACGCAGGCAGACCTGCGGGGTGTAGGCGATGTCCGGCACCTCCCGGGCAGCGCTCTGGGCGCGGCGGTAGTATTGCAGGGTCTCAGCCATCTCCCCGCCCGATGCAGCACAGTCATCCCCCAGGGCGATCATGGCCTGCACCTCCCCGGCCTGCGCGGCCTTTTTCCACATCCGCCGGGCCTGGGTCTTATTCTTCCGGGTACCCCGGCCATAATACAGGCAGTCCCCCAGGGCAGAAAGCGCCTCGGCGCTGCCCGCCTCGGCGGCGGCAGTGTAGCGGGCCGCCGCCTCCGGCCAATCTCCGGCCCGGGCGGCGGCGTGCCCGGCTTCCAGCTCCTGAGCGCCGGGGTTGTCGCTCCCCCGCTCCGATCTCAGCAGCCCGCTGAGCAGGGAGACATCCAGCGTGGCAGAGCTTGTCCACGGGTCCAGCACCACACCATCGATGCCGTCCGTTTCCTGCGCATACTCCATGGCGCTGCGCAGGCTGCGCTCCACCATGGGGCGGGTTGCGCTGGCCTTTTCCGCCTCGGCGTTCTTTACCGAGGTGAACAGCGGCAGATAGTGCCGCTCTTTCCGGGCGTGGAGCAGCCAGGGCGGCAGGCCTTCGGCCCGCTCCTCCGGGATGGGCAGATGCGCCCAGGGGGCGGCCCCGCTCTGGGGGTCCACCGCCGCATCCAGCGGCACCAGCACCTTGGTCTGCAATTCCAGCGCATAGTTCAGGGCGTTCATCAGGCTCCAGAAATGTTCCTCGCTCTGCTCCCGGTACAGCCGCGCCACGGCCTCCTCCACAAACGGGCAGCCTGTGCCCACCGGCCCGTACTGCGGCGCAGTCCGCTTTTTTCCGCTGCCCACCGGCCGGAAGCGCCGACCGCCCATGTTGTATGCCATTTATCTCACCCTTCTTTTTCATCAATAGGATAAGTATAGCAGGAATCCGCAAATTTCACAATATTTTCCCGCAGGCAGCCGAACGCAGAAACAGCAGGCGGCTGCACATGGCCGTCTGCTGTTCGGTTCACTCTTCTGCCGGTTTTGCCGCATCGTCCAGATAGTCCTCGATGCTGCCGATGCTGTACCGGTTCTCGTTGGCTTCCACGCTCCGTGCACTGGCATCGTAGCAGGCTTCCAGAATGGGCATCACTGGCTGCTGGCCCTCCGGGTCGGTCAGATGTCCGATGGCCCGGGCCTCATAGTAGTTGTCGATGATCTGGTTCACGATCCGTTTGCGGTCACGGAGCGGAGTCTGCAGGTTGGCCAGCTGCTCCTGCCGGATGCCGCAGCTGTTGCTGCCGTGGTCACCGAACAGGATGTAATACTCCTGCTCGATCTCCAGCGGTGCAGCCTGATGCAGGTAATAATCCGCCAGTACCCGCCGCTTTTTCTCCGTGCTGAAGCCCTTGATATCCTCCATGCCGCGCGGAAAGAGTTCCGGATGCCGGATCCACATTTCATAGGGCCCCACCGGCAGGTGCAGAGTATCGAATACATCCAGATAATCCTCCAGCGCAATGCGGATCTCGCCCCGCTCCCATTTCTGAATGGTACGCTTGTCCCGCCCCAGCATATCCGCAAGCTCCTGCTGGGATCTGCCCGCCACGTTCCGGGCAAAGGCAATGGCTTCCCCGATTCGGTTCCGGTAGTTGGTCATATTCTTTCCCTCCTGACACACACTTGTCCACCAGGCATTCCAACGTCTGGCGACATAAAATACTTTCCTCTGGATAAAAGGATACTGGTTTGTCCCGCCTTCTGTCAAGAGTCGTGAATTCAATCCATTTACGTCAAATTCTTGTAAAATGTGTCAAACATGCCGGACAGCCGCCTTTTTTGCAGCGATTTCGCCGCTCTGTGGGGCAGCCGCTCCCTGTCTTAAACAACGTTCGAGCCATTTTGTCCTTTTTCACCTGCCGGAGGCGGCCGGATGTGTCAGGTACACCACGCCATGCAACGCAAAATATTTTTTGAAAAAAATTCCTCTTCGGCAAGTTTTTCCCAGCGCATCCGTTTCCATACACGCAAAAACCGCCCATAGCTGTCAAAAACAGCCATGGGCGGGTGCTTTTTCTTTATGCCAGTTTATTCAGCCTTACGGCAACGTAGGGGTCAGGGAGCTTGAGCTCGTCAGCAAGGTCGGCTTCAGATTCGTACTTCTCCGCCGCCATGCCCACCACAACGCTGCACACGTCAAAGCGTCCGGCGGGCGAAAGGGCCGTGACCTTGGCTTCTCCATCGGCAATGGCGGTCACCACGCCATCCGCATCCACGGTAACGACACCCGGGTTGCTGCTGACCCATGTAATGGGCACGCTGCCGCCGCCTTCCACCGCAACGGTGGCCGTCAGGCGCTCCTGGGTGCCCACGATGCGGAGCAGCAGGTCACTCTTGTTCAAAGTCACCTTGCCGATATCCGAAGTCACCGTGACGCTGCACCGCAAAGCCTGGCCGTTGGAGACCATTGCCGTGATGGTGGTGGTGCCCGCCGCCTGAGCCGTGACAAGGCCCTTGTCGCTGACCGTAGCCACCTCAGGGTTGCTGCTCATCCACTGGTAGACATAGAGAAAGGAGTGGTCGCTGTTGGTCAACTGGAGCTGATGGGTGGGGTGCAGGTCATTGTACTGCAGCACAAGGCTCAGGCTGGTGGTATCCAGCGTGGGCTTTTTTCTGGCTGATTCTTCATTTTTGCGGGTCACGGTCACCTTGCAGGCGGCACGTTCGCCGTGGTCGGAGATGGCGGTGATGATGGCAGTGCCTGCATTGCGGCCCGTCACCTTGCCGTCGCCATCCACCGTGGCAACATTGGAGTTGCTGCTCATCCAGACGATGAAGTAATAATCGCTCTGGCCGCTGGTGTACAGGTAGCCCTTGGGGCGGGGGTCATCATCGGTGATCTCCAGCTCCATCTCGGTCAACTCCAGCTCCAGCTTGGAACCGGTTCCGGTCAGGCCTGTCAGCACACCGGGCGCGGCCTGCGCGGGCAAAGGGGCAGCCAGCAGGGCCCCGCTCAGAGCCAGCAGGGCCAGAAGCCGCCCCGCGGTTTGGAATTTCCATTTCATTGGGTCGAACTTCCCTCCTTGTTTCATCCCATGGGATCAAAGGAATGCCGCACACATGGAAAAATTTCGCGTCCATGATTTTTCTCACTATTGATTTATTTTACACGTCCGGCCAATGTGGGTCAAGTTTTTCGCCCAAAGTGCTGTGCTTTCGCACCTGATTTCGTGGACTATACCAGTTTTTCCGGAAAATTTTGTGCAAAAAGAACGCCGCAGTCCCGGCGTGGGAGCTGCGGCGTTCCGGACAGGATCAATAATTGTGCTTTTTCAGCTCAAAGTAGCTCTGGGGATGTGCGCAGACCGGGCACTTCAGGGGAGCCGACTTGCCGATATAGGTGTAGCCGCAGTTCCGGCACTGCCAGACCTGCTGCTCTTCCCGGGCAAAAACCTTGTTGTTCTTCAGGTTCTCGGCCAGCTCACGGTAGCGCTCCTCGTGCTCTTTCTCGATCTGCGCCACCATGGTGAACAGGGCAGCCAGCTGGGTAAAGCCCTCTTCCTTGGCCTCTGCGGCCATCCGGGGGTACATCTCGGTCCACTCGTCGTGCTCGCCGCCGGCTGCCATTTCCAGGCAGGTCATGGTATCGGGGATGGAGCCGCCGTTCAGGGCCTTGAACCACATCTTGGCGTGCTCCTTCTCGTTGGCAGCCGTCTCCTCAAAGATCGCTGCCAGCTGCTCATAGCCCTCCTTCTTGGCCACGCTGGCGAAGAAGGTATACTTGTTGCGGGCCTGGCTCTCGCCTGCAAAGGCTTCCCACAGGTTTTTCTCGGTCCTGGTACCCTTGAGTTCCATATTCGTGCTCTCCTTTTGTTTGTGCGGTGTATCATTTCGCCGCCGGTGACCGCCGGAGCGTTCCTTCTGCACTGATTATACCAGAGTTCCGAATTGAAATCAAGAATAATTCCTATTTATTTTGAGAATATTTCTCAGTTATGCTGTTTCAGAGCGCAGACTGCAATGCTCAAAGCGCTCCATGCCGCCTGATACATCAGGACAGCGGCCACCGACAGGGTGCCGATGCTGCCCGCGTAGGTCAGCAGAGCACCGATGACCACCGAGAACCAGACCGAGACCATCTGCACCGTGGTGGCGCTGGTCTCGGCGTTCTGGGCCTTTTCCGCCGCGCGCAGGCCGCCGATCAGGCTGGCAAAGCCCTTATCATGCAGCATACAACAGCGGGCCGTCTCGTCCGGCTGGGCAGGGGTCAGCGCGCTGCACTGCTCCTGATCCAGCAGAGTGATCATCCCCTCGGGCAGATGATAAGCCTCGGTGATGTGGCGGGCCGTCAGGCTGGGGTCCTCACAGGTAACCAGCAGGCGGATGTTCTCCCGCTGCAGCACCTCCAGACCGCGGGCGGCGTTGCGGCCGCCCACATAATGGAGCACGAACATGGCGTGCAGGCTTCCGGAAACAGCCAGATACAGGATCTGCAGCGCGCCGTTTTGGGAGTGCTCATCCTCGTACTCCTGCTCAGGCAGGGGCACGCCCTCCCGCTCCATGTACAGCCGGTTGCCGATGAGCACCCGGTTGTTATCGCACCAGGCAGCAAAGCCAAGGCCGTGGTGGACCTCCAAGTCCTTCACAGGGTACAGGATCTCGGTGCGGTCCTCGATGATCTGGCGGAACAGACCCCGCAGGGTCTCGCAGCTGTGGTTGAGGATACTGGCCGCATAGAGGATGGCACGGTCGATGCGGCCGCCCTTGAAGATGCGGATATCCTCCAGGTTCACGCTGTCGGCGGTAAAGAGCTCGTCGGCATCCACCTGCACGGTATCCACACCGCCCAGCTCCTCAATGGCAGCCCAGCCGGGCACCACGGCACCGGCGGCAGCAGCGGTCTTTTGCAGGCGCAGAGACGCGATGCCCGCAACCAGGGTGGAGGACAGCGGTGCACCCATGCAGAGCATGGAGGTCAGGGCTGCGGCCATGCCGTTGGGCCCGCCGCCAAACAGCAGGAACACCAGCCCGCTGAGCACGGCGGCACCCAGCAGGATCAGGGCTGTCTTGCGGGCGCGGCGCTCACTGGCGCGCTCCCCGAAGCTCTGCTCCACCAGTGCTTCGTCCCACTGGACAGGGCGGCTGAGCAGCACCCAGGGGTCTTTCTGATCCAGGCTCCGGGCCAGCACCCGGATCAGGTCCTTATCCCGGACACGGAACGCGCCCTGCAGCCCCTCAGGGGATCGGGCGGCAAGGTCATAGCCGTTTCTGACGGCAGTCAGCAGGACACGGCTGCCCAGCAGGGCCAGGAACAGGCCCAGTGCGGCCACGCCGGAAAGCAGCGTCCAGCTGGAGTTCTGATAGCTCTGGGCGTTGAGCAGGGCGACCGCAGCCTGCACCAGCGCACCGCAGGCAGCCAGCGCCGGCATGGTGTCTGCACTGGGGCGGCCCTTGAGGCCCTGCAGGCCATCCCGCAGGACAGGCCAGCCCACAGCCAGCGCACCGGCCAGAAAGAGCAGGTTGGCGGCATAGAACGCCGCCGGGGCGATCACGGGGTCAAGGGAGGCCACAGGGGCCAGCAGCCCCTCGGCAACAAGGCCAAAGTGGAGCAGTACCACGGCAAGGATGCCCTCCAGCACACACCGCAGCGTCAGCTCCGCGCCCATCCGGCGGAGCTTCTCCCCCACCTGCTCGGGCGTTTCCGGCTCGGCTTCTTCTGCAGGCTTCTCCTCAGCCTCCGGCACGGCGGGGGCCGCTTCCTCAGCAGGCTGGGCCGGGGCCTCCTCTGCCGGGGCGGCAGGCCGGGTGGGTGCCTCGTCCTCTTCCAGCCCCATCAGCGGCAGGCTCATGCTGTCGTCCTTGCTGGGGGCCTCGGTGCGGGTAGGGGCCTGCGGCTCGTTCTCGTCCGCGCCCTTGCCAAAGAACTGGAAAGCCGTTTCCGGTTCCGGCTCAACCTCTGGCGCGGCTTCCGGGGCAGACTTCGCCTGCTTTACCGACTGATCCTCGGCAAACACCATGGGGATGGCCGGGCCCTCAGGCGCTGCGGGAGCTTCCGGCTCCACGGCCAGCACCTCTTCGGGGGCATCCTGCACCTCCTCCACCGGGGCGGGCTTGGGGGTGCCATAGAGCATGGCCTTGAGTTCGGCCATCTCTGCATCCTCCTGCTGCTCCTGCGGGGTCAGGGGTTCCCGGCGGCGGGGCGGCTCCGGCTTTTTCTCGGGCTGGGGTGCGGGCCGGGGTTCCGGCTTCGGCGCTGCGGGGGCTTCCGGCGCGGTGGGCAGAGCCACAGGCTCTGCTTCCTCCAGCTCTCCGGGCTCCAATGCCAGCTCCAGGCCGGCCTCGGCTTCTTCCTCATGGCCCAGCACGATCTCACCCGTGGGCGGCAGCTCATTCTGCACAGCCGGGGCGGCGGCAGGCTCCTCTTTGTCCTTTTCGCGGTGAAAGAGCTTGCCCAGCAGGCTGCCAGTGCTCTCCTTTTCCTCATCGCGGCGCTTCATCTCTTCGGGCACCTGTGCCACGCTGGTGCTGAAAAACGTGCGGAACTTCTCGTTCTGCGCATCGATCTCTTCCTGTGTCAGCTCTTTGCGCTTATCATCCTTTGGCATCCTAGTCCCTCCCTGTTCTGGTCACGGCGGTCTGGCCGCTGTTTCTTACTCTGCGGCGCGCTGGCTCTGGATCTCGTACAGGATGATGCCAGCCGCTACCGAGACATTGAAGCTGTCCACACCGGTGCCCTGAGCGGCCATATCCAGCCGCACCACACCATCGCAGAGCTTTTTCACCAGCTGGGATACACCACTGCCCTCGCTGCCCAGCACCAGTGCGATGGGGCCGGTCAGGTTGTTCTTACGCAGGGGCACGCCGTCCATATCGGCACAGTAGACGAACACCCCCTGATCCTTCAGGCGGCGGATGGTCTCGCCGATGTTGGCCACGCGGGCCACAGGCAGGCGCTCGGCCGCACCGGCACTGGACTTGATGACGGTGGGGGTCACGGACGCGCCGCCCCGCTTGGGGATGACGATGCCGTGGGCTCCGCACAGCAGAGCAGAGCGCATCACCGCGCCCAGATTATGGGGGTCCTCGATGCCGTCACTCAGCACCAGGAAAGGGGGCTCCCCCTTCTCTCTGGCAACGTTCAGCAAGTCCTCCACGGTCACATATTCGATCTCGCTGGCAAAGGCAGCCACGCCCTGATGGCTCTCGGTGCCGGTCATCAGGCGCAGCTTGTTGGGATGCACCCGCTTGACCGTGGCCCCGGCCTCCTTGGCCATGGCGGTATAGTAAGCTGCCACAGCGGGGGCCATGCCCTCCGCGATCAGCACGGTATCCACGCCGGAACCGCTCTTGAGCAGCTCGGTCACGGGGTTTTTGCCGTAGACCAGGCTCTCATTCCTGGGCTGCTCCTCCGTGCTGCTGCGGCGGGGGCGGCGCGGCATTTTCTGTTCATCCATTGATGTGTTCTCCTTCCATTCTATGGCAAGGCGGGCCGTTTGAGCCGCGCCATGGTTTCGTTCTGTTTCAGTTTTACTATATTTTGACACTGATACATCTTAAAGTATAGCATACCCCGGCATTCTTCGCAATGTTTGCCGAAGGCAAAAGTTTTCCACATTCAGCAGGCTATACAATCGGTAATTCGGCTCAAATTTTTCCACATGTTGAAAACCCGGTTGAAAATGTTCAAAAATCAAGTTTGTACGCCTACTTTCCGGGTGGAATTCCACAGTTTCCACCGAGTTTTCAACCTCCCGGGTTCGACACGCAAACTTTCCGCCGTACTTTTTGTAAAATTCAAGTCGGAATTATGACAATTTTTTGAAGGGAGATCCAGTGGTTTTTGCCAGAATCTCCAACATCAAAATGCCCAATGTGAATTTGTGTTGAAAACGCCGCGGGAACCGCCTTGATTTTATCCTGTAATTGGGGTATACTACCCTTAGGTTCGTTAAAGGATGCGCAATCTTGTATCCAAAACGGCTTTTTCACCCCAAAATGATTTTGCGGAGGTAATGAATAATGTTGGTAAATGCAACCGAAATGCTGATCAAGGCACGCGATGGCCACTACGGTGTGCCCCAGTTCAACATCAACAATCTGGAGTGGACCAAGGCAGTCCTGACCGCCTGCGAGGAAATGAAGAGCCCCGTTATCCTGGGTGTCTCTGAGGGCGCAGGCAAATACATGACCGGCTTCAAGACCGTTGCCGCCATGGTCAGCTCCATGGTGGAGACCATGGGCATCACCGTTCCCGTTGCCCTGCACCTGGACCACGGCACCTACGAGGGCTGCAAGGCCTGCGTTGAGGCCGGCTTCTCCTCCATCATGTTCGACGGCAGCCACTACTCCATCGAGGAGAACGTGGAAAAGACCAAGGAGCTGGTCGCTCTGGCACATGCAAAGGGCCTGAGCATCGAGGCTGAGGTCGGTTCCATCGGCGGCGTCGAGGACGGCGTCGTGGGTGCCGGCGAGATCGCTGACCCCGAAGAGTGCGCAAAGATCACCGCTCTGGGCGTTGACTTCCTGGCTGCCGGCATCGGCAACATCCACGGCGTCTACCCCGCAAACTGGAAGGGCCTGGACTTCGAGGCTCTGGACCGCATCCACAAGGCCACCAACAACATTCCTCTGGTCCTGCATGGCGGCACCGGCATCCCCGACGAGATGATCGCAAAGGCCATCAGTCTGGGTGTCTCCAAGATCAACATCAACACCGAGTGCCAGCTGGTCTTTGCTGAGGCTACCCGTAAGTACATCGAGGCCGGCAAGGATCTGCAGGGCAAGGGCTTCGACCCCCGCAAGCTGCTGGCTCCCGGTGCAAAGGCCATCGAGGACAAGTGCAAGGAGAAGATCGAGCTGTTCGGCTGCGCCGGCAAGGGCTAAGCAGAAGCTCGTATCCTGACCGGTACACCACCCAATAAAGTATGCGGCCCCGTCACGTTGAATGCTCAACGCGGCGGGGCCGCTTTTTCTACTTTTATTCAGTTTTATTCAGAAATGCGGTAGTGTCCGACGATGTCCGTTCTCTTTTCCAAAATATCCTGCTCGTAAGCTGTCTGCCATGGGTCATTGTGGTGGATCACATAAGGCACACCGTTTTTATTTCGACGGTCAGACACGATGCCGATATGTCTTTCGAAGATCACAATATCACCGCCCTGCCATTGTTCCGTTTCGGAAACATCCGTGGTCAGGGCAGCTGCCGTGTGCGAAAAAAACACCTTCAGGTTTCGCACTCGTCGGAAATCTATGTTTGCATCCGGCTCTGCAATGCCATATTCTTCCGGATGTTCCCGAATATCCGCGTCTACCAGAGTTTGCAGATCATATCCCGCATTTTTCAAGGCATATGCTACCACATCAGTGCACACTCCATAGCCATCGTCAGGATAACCAGTCTTATAATAATGACTTTTATATTTAGGATGTGCGCTCACATAGGCCAGTGCGCCGTTCAGGATGTCCAGCTGGTCGTCCACACCGTCACCATCCCGATCCACGCTGCTATGAAACTGCGGAAT
>OGDS01001660.1_pt1 | contig 15811 bp, 10 predicted proteins | sample 1570351 | NCBI WGS metagenome assembly OGDS01 (sample SAMEA2581974, study PRJEB24529) | metagenome | biome: Human gut stool | place: China | collected 2011
AGTCATTATTTTTGGGTACAATGAAGGAAAGCGTTCAATAATCGGAACTTCTCCCAATGATTTTGAAATTGTAAAATCGGTTATTTCCCGAAATGGTCTTGAGGAAATTTGTAATGCTTATACCATTCTTTATGAGGAAAAGACATTAATTGTAATACAAGTTGAAAAATCAAAATCAATAGTATTTGCAGGTGGCGCAGCATATTCAAGAAAAGGAGAATGCATTGAACATATCTCTGTTTTAACAAGCAAAGATGTTGTGAAGCGTATAGCCTCCTCAGTTGAAAACTCAACTACGTCATCAAACGAAGCATTGGAACGATTAGAACAGAAAATTGAGCAGATATATAATGAATTATTGCGTTCTCAAAAAGCACATGAAGAAGAACTTAAAGATACAAAAGCAGAACACGAAAAAGAGCTAAAAGATTCAAAAAGGAATAATTGGTTCTTTTGTATATTAAGTGCTGTGATAGGTTGTATATTAGGAATAGTATTAAAGATTTGAGCCGGTAACGCAAATTAACTCTTTATCCGTACATAGATTTCACTTTATCGTGATATCTTCAATTGACAGAAAACAGAACAAAAGCACTAAGCGGAGAATGTAAAAGTTCTCCGCTTTTTTGTGTTTACAGCCCAAAACGTGCTATAAATAGCACAAACAAAGAACAGGAGGAATAATTCAATGGCTGATGAAGTAGGCTCTGCTGCGTTGCAGTCGGGGCAAAAAATTGTCGAGGTGAGTGTCGAGCTTATTAAAATGCTCGCACCCCTTGCTGAGAAACTGCTGTCAACGGTATTCCACAAGTCGGTTGACGGCATAAACGGTATCGGTGGCATAATCGCCAACAAGAGAAGCAAAGGTACGGTCACAAACAATGGGCTGTTGGTTGAGGCGCAGAAAGCAAACTGCGGCATTTCCACAACAAGCAATGTTCTTTCAATGGACGCAGAAAAATTCGTCCAAAAGGCAAAGCAATACAAAATTCCTGTTGCCGTAGTCGGCAAAGGAGATAAGCAGACGATTGAGTTCCTTGACCGTGACAAGGGCGTTATCAGCCAAATCTCGATGGAGGTTATGCAGGAACGGCTAAAGGAAGCTCCGCAGAGCGTAAAATGCTTTACGATAAGCGAAAACAACGTAACTGCTATGAAAGCCGCCTTTGAGGAACACGGCATTGATTGTCAGTTTATGAAATCGCTGGACGGCAAAACGAAATGCGTTTATCCTGCCGAGGCAGCCGAACAGGTGGCTGTAATCAAGAACGACTACAAGCAAATGCACAAAGAGGTAGCCGACAACCTTGATGTTCAGTTGGGTGAAAATGAAATACTTATTGAGGATAATCAGCTCGGTAAGTCGTTCGCCTTTTCCCCGATTAACAAGGCGCAGACAATGCAGATGTTGCAGGAGCAGTTCGGGTATTCCGAAGCAAAGGCTGATTTGGCAGCGAACAAGATTTGCCGTGATTTGGGGCTCGATAAAGACAAGTTCCTCGCTCACACGGAGCAGTACGACAATCTGAACTCTCTGAAAACAAATGTCCGTTATCAGAGCGATGATTTAACGCTACGGGATATGCGCTTTGACGCTGTTAATTTCAAGGACGGCGGCACAACTCATATTGTTATTCAGAACGGCGATAAGTCGGCAGCTCTCACGCCCGACAGAATGACAGAAACCGAGATGATGAACATTTGCACAAATCAGCTCGGTATGTCGGAGTATCAGGCACAGAAAGCCGTTGAAAAGTCCACAAAAATCAACAGACAGTTAAACTCGCAGATTGAGGAACGTGGTGTAAGCAAGGACGGCATTTCCCATACCGTTCAGATTGAGCGCAGCACAAAGGATACTTTCTTGGTGCGGTTAGGCGATAAATCCAAAACCTACAATTTCAACACGATAAATGTTGCCGATAAGGTCGCAAGAGATTTCGGTATCCCGAAAGAAAACGCAAAGCGTATTGTAGAAAAGGCGAAGCAGCAAAGTGCTTTGCAGAACAAAATTCAGAACGTTATCAAAAAGAAGAAAAAGGCTGCTCCCGAAGCGCATAAACTCAATCTTAATAATGGCAAGGGGTTGAAACATTGAAAAAGAAGAAGCCCGATATGCTGACGATTTTGCTTTATGCAATTATCGTCTTTGCTGTTTTGTATGTTTCAGCGGGGCTGGGTGCGGCTATGGACTTGTCCGTGGACGATGAGGGAGTATTGGATTTCAATCTGTTTATGACAGAATTTGAAAAAGTGCTTACCTCTACCGATATTGTCGGAAATCATTTCACCGATTTTTCCTCGTACAGCTTTAAGATAACGCTTATGGTGGCTTTTGCACTCGGAATATATGCGCTGCTGAAAATAACGTCAAGAAAGCGACTGCACAGAAAAGGTGTTGAACACGGCTCTGCTCGGTGGGCAAACGAAAAGGAAGAACAGTTCCTCCGTGATAATGCCGATAAGAAGAAGTCGTTTCCCGATAATCTCCCGAATTGGTTGGCAAGCCCGATACGAACAATAATGAAAAAGCCGCCACCAAAGGTAGTACCCTTTCAAACGGACAACAACATTATTCTGACGCAGGAAGTACGAATGTCGCTGAACACAAGACAGCACAGGGAAAATCTGAATGTACTTGTAATCGGCGGCTCCGGTTCCGGTAAATCTCGCTTCTATGTAAAACCGAACATTATGCAGCTTAATACGTCCTATGTGGTGACAGACCCGAAAGGCGAATTGCTCCGTTCCTGCGGCAGACTGCTGAAAAAGGCGGGATATGAAATAAGGGTGTTCAACCTTATTGATATGTCGCACAGCAACAATTACAACCCGTTCAACTATATTTATGACAAGGACGGAAATGTAAACAAGACCTACGTTATGAAAATGGTCAACTGCCTTATGAAGAACACAAAGCAAGAGGGGGCGACCGGCGGCGACCAATTCTGGGACGATAGTACAAAGGCGCTCACACTTGCTATTGCCTTTTATCTTCTTGAAAAAGAGGACGCAAAGGATATGAACGGCAATTTCCTTGACCGCAATTTCAGCACGGTTATGAAGATGATGAGGCTTGCGGAAATCTCTGAACAGGACGAAAATCATCGTTCTCCGCTGGACGATATGATGGACGAGCTGCGAGCCGAAAATCCGCATAGTATGGCGGTTTCGTTCTATGCAGACTTTAAGAAAGCTCCTGCTGAAACCGCAAAATCAATTCTCATATCTGCGGCGGTAAGATTTGCGGCGTTCAATCTCCCCGAAGTTGCGGACTTAACGCATACGGACAACATACACCTTGACACATTGGGCGACCGAAAGACCGCCCTTTTTGTTATTATACCGTCCTCGGACGCAACATTCAATTTCCTTGCGGCTATGATGTACACGCAGCTTTTCGATACTCTGTACGATACGGCGAATTTCAAGTACGGCGGCAGGCTCCCCGTTCACGTCCGATGTCTGCTTGACGAGTTCGCAAACGTCGGTACAATCCCCGATTTCGACAAACTGCTTGCGACTATGCGTTCAATGGAAATATCAGCTAATATCATCATTCAGAACTTGGCGCAGCTGAAGAAGATGTACGATAAGTCGTGGGAAATACTTACGGGTAACTGCGACAGCCTGCTGTTCCTCGGCGGACAGGAAGCAAGCACCCTTGAAGCTATCTCAAAGTCTTTGGGAAAAGAAACGATAGACGTTGTTTCACAAAACAGGACACGAAGCCACAAATCTCCGTCCACATCGGAGAATAACAGTATTTTGGGTAGAGAACTTATGACAACAGACGAACTCAAGGTTATGAAACCGAACGAGTGCGTTCTGATAGTCAGAGCGCTCTACCCTTTTTTCTGTCACAAATTCGATATTGAGAAGCACAAGAACTACCCGTACCTTGAGGACAGCAACAAGAAATATGCTTATCTGATTGACGATTTGCACACAGAAAAAGCCCCTGATATGGCAGAAATTCAAACTGAAACGATTGTTCAGAAACAGCCTGCTGTCAAGGGTGATGATGAAAAAGGTATTTCTGACATTGATATACCCGATAGCGAGGAGGACAATATGACAAACATTGATGAAGAATTTGACACAGCGGAAATTGCTGCTGCTATGAAACAGCACGAAGAAATGACCGCAGGCGAAAAAGAGTTCAACGAAAATGAAGATTTGGACTTTAGGGACGATGAAACTGCTCCCGAAAACCTGTTTCCTATGGATATGTCCGCACCGAAATCTATCGGAGAAGCGGATTTTGAAGAAATTGTCGAAAGCACATTTTAATCTAATTCGGTACTTACCGCTTTGACGGTTGTACATATATTATTATTTTTAAGGAGGTTTTCTACTATGGAAAACAACAACACTCTCGCTGTGCAGGGCACAGCAAAGCTCACCAATCCCGTAAAGGGCTTTTGCTCTACCGTAAAGGCAAAGGTCATCAACCCCGTCAAGCGTTTCCTTTCTGCTGTGAACGCAAAGCGCAAGAAGGTTATGCTCTCCCTCTCCACTATGGTAACTATGGCGATGGTTTCTACCGTTTCCGCTTTTGCCGAGGGTGAAGGTGGTGGCGGTGGCGGCTCCGTTGACGGCGAAGCTGCTTTCAACAGCGTTATCGGCTTCTTTGCAACTTGGATTGGTCGTATCGGTCTTGTAGTTGCCTTTGTTGGCGGCATTATGTTCGCCCTTGCTATCAAGAACGATGACGCAGAAGCAAAGACAAGAGGTCTTATGGCGCTGGCAAGCGGCTTTGTGGTATTCGCACTCACACTTTCCCTTGACCTTTTCGGTATCACGGCTTAATCGACACAATCGGCACAAGATGAGCAGACGGAACAGCGGCAGGCATTTTTAATGTTCTGCCGCTGTATTCCTGTGTGCAGAAACGAGGTGAATTTATAATGTGGGGGTATGGTCAATGCCTTGATACTATCAAAGGAATAGTAATGGAGCTGAACAGTATGTTCTCAATGCTTATTGAAATGCTTACAAACGACAGCCTGTTACAGACTGCCACAAGCTCTGTTCCTAACTTGGTATCCGCAATCAAAGGAACATCGATAACGCTTTGCGTGATGTTCTTCCTTATAGATTTCTTCACTAAAACCCTGCATTTGCAGTGGGTAACGTGGGAAAACGTAATGATGTTATTCATCAAAATGATAGTCGCAAAGGTCTGCGTGGATAATGCGGAATTTTTTACGACAGTTATTTATAACGGTTTCAACAGCTTTGTTACCGCAATCAGCGGAACGATTACACAGTACAGCTTTATTGATACAAGTGATTGGAAAGCTGTCTGTCAGTATTTTGTTTCCGCTTCGCAAGCGTCACAGATTATGAATAATACTGACGCAGGATTTCTTAATTTCCAACCGCTTATACTCAATATGCAGATTTCAATACAAGGTCTGATAATGAAAATTGTGATGATAATCGCAAACGTAATTGTCATAGCCCGACTTTTTGAGCTGACGGTATATACGCTTATCGCACCTGTTCCGTTATCAACCTTTGCCTGCGACGGTCTTGCCGATGTAGGTAAGAGTTTTCTGAAATCCTATGCCGCCGTAACATTACAGTCCATAGTGCTTGCGATAATGTTCATAGCCTATGTTGCGGTGAACAATGCTCTGATAGCAGGTCGCATAGGCAGCTACAATCTCACTCTCGACGGCATTTTAGGTCTGATAACCACACTGACGCTGGGTATAGGCGTAATGAGTTCGGGAGCTTGGGCGAAACGTATCGTAGGCTCGATGTAAGGAGGTCGGCAAATTGATTGAAATAAAAATACCGAAAGAAATAACGGAATACAAGGAGAAATTCCTGTTCGGGCTGACGATAAGGCAGTGCGTTTGTGCTGCTGCGGCTCTTGCAATATGCGTTCCGCTTTATATTTTCGGAAAGGATTGGCTCGGTGACGATTTGGTGGGTTGGATTGTTATTCTGACCGCCCTGCCGATATTGGCGTTTGGCTTTTTCAAGTATGACGGTATGCCCTTTGAGCAGTTTATCGGTATGCTTTATCGGCAGAAATGGGTTGAGCCGCAGAAACGAAAGTATGAGGAGCTGCCTGTCTTTTGGTGCTGTCGTGATGAAATAGTCGAGGACGAGGTAGCTCATCAGCTTGCGGCGCAGACTCACAAAGAACGAAAGGAGAGAAAGAAGAAATGAGTATGTTTTCTTCAAAGGCTGGAGCTTCTGCTAAAAAGCCCATTGTCGAAAGCACGGCAAAGGACTTGGATAAGGCTCGCCTTGCAAAGCAGAAAAAGCCTAAAAAGACAAAGGAAAAGGCTGTCCGAAAGGTTGCAAAGACCGTGCAGGACACCATTCCTTACGAACACGTTCACGGCAAATACATTTTTGAGGTGGAGAAAAATCGCTATTCCGTCACTTATTGTTTTTCAGATGTGACATACGACGCTGCGGACGCAGAGGAACAGGAGCGTATTTTTCTCGCTTACGGGGATTTGCTCAACAGCTTCGACACCTCGGACGATGTTCAGATAACGCTCCACAACAACGTTATAAACAAGCAGGAGTTTTCAAGTCAAATCCTGCTGAAGCACACAGGCGACGGCTTTGACGAATACCGTGACGAGTATAACGAAATGCTGCTCGACAAAATGCAGCAGGGACAGAACGGCATTACTACCAAAAAGTATTTCACGGTCACGGTCACGGCGGCTACTTTGGAGCTGGCACAGCAGAAACTCGCCGCAAAGGAACTGTATATGCGTACCTGTTTTCAGAAAATCGGCAGCACTATCGAAAAGCTGAAAGCAAATGAGCGTATCCGTATCATAGCAGATATTTTCCGTGGTGTTAATCAAGAAATACGCCCTATCAGCAGTTCGGAATTTTTGAGAGGTGCGGAAAAGTCGCTGTGTTGCCCCGATTACTTTGAGTTCAAAAAAGACTATTTTATGTATAACGACAAGTTCGCAAGAATGGTCTATCTGAAGCACCTGCCCTCGTCGCTGGTGGACGATATGCTGAAAGACCTGTGCGAAACCTCGCTCCCGATTGTAGTGACGGTAAACATTGCACCCGTTGAGCCGAGTGAAGCTATAAAGGTTGTAAAAAGGCAGCTAACGGCTATGCGTTCCAACAAAATGCAGAAAGAGAAAAAGGCGTCACAGCACGGCGTATATTCCGATGTTATCTCCGACGATTTGAAGCAGTCCCTTGCCGAAGCGGAAGAACTGCTGAACGATTTGCAGAGCAAAAATCAGAAGATGTTTCTATTAAATCTCGTCGTTATGGTTACGGGAACGAGCTTTGACGAGCTGGATAACAACACAGACAAAATTGAAGCGGTATTCCGTAAGCACGTTTGCACTACTTCAAGAGCAAACTTTCAGCAGGAGGACGCTATGGCAAGTTGCTTACCCCTCGGAAACTGCCGCTTAAAAGTGCGCCGTACCCTGACTACGGAGAGCGCCTGCGTATTTATGCCGTTCAACTCAAAGGAGCTGTCGCAGAAAGGCGGCGTATATTACGGCTTAAATCAGACTACCAACAATCTGATTATCTTTAACCGTGCGAGCCTTATCAATGCTAACGGCTTTATTCTCGGCTGCCCCGGTGCGGGTAAATCTTTCTCTGCTAAAAGAGAAATGCTCAATGTGTTCTTGGCTACTAATGATGATATTATCATTGTTGACCCCGAACGAGAGTACACAAATCTCGTTAAGGCTCTCGGCGGCGAATTGCTGTATATCTCCGAAAGCAGTAACACACACCTTAACCCCCTTGAAATCTCCATTGAGGAATACAATAAGGGCGAAGATGTGGTAAGCTCCAAATATGACTTTTTCCTGTCGTTCTTTGAAACGATAATGGGAAAGCAGGGCATTTCCCCCGAACAGAAAACAATCATCGACAACTGTTTGCACGAGGTTTACAGAGATTTTCTGTTAGGGAAAACAACAGAAATGCCTACTCTCAAAGATTATTATGAGGTTTTATCCAAACAGCAGTCCGAAGAAGCAAAGCCGCTGTATATGTCACTTGAACTTTATGTAAACGGCTCTATGAAAACATTTTCCTATCCGTCCAACGTTGATGTAAACAATCGTGTTGTTGTGTATGACATTAAGGACTTGGGCAAGCAGTTAAAGCCTCTCGGAATGATGGTCGTTCTTGAAAATCTTTGGGATAAAATCGTCCGCAATCGTGAGCGTGGTATTCGTACCCGTATTTACATTGACGAGATTTATCTCCTGTTCCGCAACGAGGAAAGCGCAAACTTCCTGTTTGAGCTTTATAAGAGAGCGAGAAAATGGGGCGGTATTCCTACGGGCATTACGCAGAATGTTGAGGACTTATTAAAATCCGATACAGCTCGTTCTATGCTCTCCAACTCGGAATTTATCCTTATGCTTAATCAAGCCGCAAGCGACCGTGACAAGCTGGCTCATCTGCTTAAAATTCCCGAAAATATGATGAATTTCGTAACGGGAGCGCCCGCAGGTTCGGGCTTGATTTATTGCGGTCTGAATGGCTCTCTGCCCTTTAAGGACGATTTTCCTACGGATACAAAGCTGTATAAGCTGATGACAACAAAATTCGGGGAGTAATGCTCCCGAATAAAGAAGGGAGTGATACGAATTGAAAGTAATCAACAGTAAAGGCGGTGTTAAGGCTCGCTCTGTAAACGATAGGGCTATTGAACATAGCATTTCGCAGAAAACGGAATTATCGAAGAAGAACGAGCGAGAGCTTACGGGAAAAGCCGAAAGAGCCGTTCATCAGGCTGACAGGAACGCACAGAAAGCGGAAACAAGGAACGGCGCAGTTCCAAACAGACCTATTCCTGCACAGCAGAAAAAGAACGGTGTTGCTTTTGAAAAACCGCAGCACGGAGAAACTTCTTCAACGGCTGACAGCAATTCGGTATTTGAACAGCGGCATATAGGGGCGCAGCGTGAGAACGGACAGCCGAGTGGCAGTAAAACTGCTGCAACAGCAGACGGGAAAACGCTTTCTCCGAAAACTCCTAGCGCAGAGGTTGGCAAGAAAATACAGAACAAGTCGCAGACAGGAATTAAAACTGCTGAAACGGCCGCCGAGAAAACTACTCCAACTCAATTCAGACCGCCGAAGCAATTTAATCTCTCTCCGAGCCAACCGAAAAACAAAGGCTACAAGGTGCTGAAAAACGGTACTGTGGATAACGGCGGTATTACGAAGAAAAAGGAGCGTGTCATTTACAGCCGGCAGCAGACGCAGCAGTTGCAAAACGCAAAGCCGAAGAAAATCGACAAGCCTGTTAATTCTCCTGCCGAACGGCTGAGTTCCACTACGCCGACGCCGAAAGCAAACCGCAAAACTCACTTTATCAATCAGATAAAGCGGAAAAAGTTCAGACTGAAAAAGGTCAAAAAGCTGCGTTTCCGTTTGAGCAGACAGCAAAGCGCTTCTATCCGAAATATGCTTGCGAGCAAGAAAACATTGGTGGGTGCGGCAAAGGTCGTTGATTTGGCAAATAAGCCTATGGAAAAGGTCAAAGGCGCAGTTCTTTCACAGCGCCCGAACACCGACAAGACCGAGGATAGCGGAACGGAAGCCGTAAAGCTGGGCGCACAAAGTGCAGATTATCTTGAACGTGGCTTAAAGACCGCAAAGAACGTCGGAACAAAAACCGCCGAGAAAAGCACAAAGCTGGCAAAACGGGTTTATCGCAAATTCCATAAACCTACCCGTGCGGAAATAAAAAGGCATTTACGCAAACAGGTTGACCGACAATTCAGCGGACAGCTGCGACACCTCACCAAACGAGCCGTAAACAAGGGAGCAAAAGCCGCCGCAAAGACAACTGCGAAAGCGGCGAAAACCGCTGCCAAAACAGCAAAGCAAGCCGCACAAGCTGCACAAAAGGCGATACAGGTTACGGCAAGAGCTGTTGCAAGTGCTGTTGCAAAAATTGGCTCTTTTATCGCTTCAACAATGCCGTACAGCTTAATAATTATCGGTGCAATCCTGCTTATCGTTATCCTCTGCCTTTGTATGACGGAGATTATCGGTGGTGCGGGCGGCTCGGTTGCGGACGGTGGTGCGTGGCTTGTTGATGATAGCAGTAATCAGACCCCCGAAGAAATCTATGAGGGCTATAAGAAATTCATAGAGCAGGCAAAGGACGTTATGGAAACACAGGCAAAAGACGCTTTGCAAAATGAGGTTACGTCTTTCTGTTCGGGCGATACGTCAGACCCACGGAAAATCATACAGTACATCGACAAAAACTATAACAGCACATTCTTTCCTGCAAATGGTGCTGACAGCACAATTAACGCTTGGATAGATGAGTTCGGAACTGACGATTATGCCGATTATATGTCCTTGCTCTTTGTGCTTATGACGAGGGAGAAACAGCAGGCTGACGGTGTTTCAGACGGTGAGATTTACGATTTCGACTTTAAGAAAGAAGATTTCGAGGAATTTATGAAAACCGTCAATGAAAACTCCTGTCGCTGGGGAAATACCTTTGTTATAAAAACAGCGGTCGAAACCTCACCCGAATACTGCCCCGGTCAGAGTTGCAAGACCAAAACAACACCGGGCTGTCATTGCCGTTCATATACCGATGATGAGGGCAAAGTTCACGAATACTGTGGAGGACACCCATATTGCCCGAAAAACCACACAAAGCTCACGGTGAATTTATTTACCGTAAAGGACTATTACGGCAAAGAATATCCCGAAATTTATAATTTCACGGACAACGAGAAAGCACGGTATGAGGCTTCAAAAGCCATTATACAAGGAATGATTGATTATTGGGAAGGCGGTGGTGGCAATTAAAAGGCTGTATAAAGCCTTTATGAGCAAGAGCGTAAAACAGCGTATTATTATCTGCATTGTGATAACTGCGCTGCTAACGCTTTTGTTCTTTATAATAAAGGCGAATTTCTTTGATATTCCGCTTGAAACAGCGGAAGAAAACGGGCAGGCAGAACGCCCACAATTCCATATAAGTCTGATTGACGTTGGCTTACTCCTTGCTGCTATTGCGGCATTTTCAATCCATAAAATCCGTGAGAAACACAAACAGAGGAGGTTATAGCGTGACTATTGACGAGAAAATAGCGTCCTATTCCGAAAAGGTTGAAAGCAAAAAGCAGAAACTTGCAGCGGTAACGGCGGTTATTGAAAAGAAAAAAGCCGTGGCAAAGTCGCTATCCAACGAGATTGAAAGCCTTACAAAAAGCATTTTCGATATGGAGGCACAGCGGCTTTTCGGTATGCTCAAAGATAAGGGTATCGGTATAGGAACGGTAATTGAAGCCGTCACAACAGGCGTTTTTGACAAGGAAGAATGTGCTACAAATAGCACAAATGAAAACGGTGCTGACAATAGCGCCGAAGAAATCAAGCAGGAGGAAATAACAGATGAAATTAGTGGTAGCGGAAAAGCCCTCGGTGATGCGTGATATAGCTGCCGTTCTCGGCGCTAATCAGACAAACGCTGACGGGGCGCTTTGCGGAAACGGGTATATGGTCGCAGCGGCAAGAGGACACCTTTTAAGAAACAAAACCCCCGACGAGTATGAGGAATACAAGAAATGGGATTTGTCGGTGCTGCCGATTATCCCCGACTTTGAGTTTGTTCCTATCGAAAAGAACATTGATGTTCTTCATACCCTCGCAAAGCTAATGAACAGCCGTGAAATTGACGAGATAATCGAAGCAACGGACGCAGGACGTGAGGGCGAATGTATTTTCAGATACATATATAACTATGTAGGGTGCAAAAAGCCCGTTTCCCGTCTTTGGATTTCTTCAATGACTGAAGCAAGCATAAGAGCTGGCTTTGACAATCTTAAACCCGCAAGCGAATATGACAACCTCTATTCGGCTGGATATACCCGAAGTCAGATTGATTGGCTCTGGGGAATGAATTTGTCACGGCTTTATACTCACTATTTCGGCGGTAAATGCTCTATCGGACGTGTGAGAACGGCGGTGCTTAATATGCTCGTTCAGCGTGAGAGAGAAATAACAGGCTTTGTAAAGCACCCGTATTATAAGCTGAAACTTGATAACGGTGCGGAATGGATTAATGAGGACGAGGACAGTCTGCCCGACAGACAATCGGCTGAAATGCTGCTTGAAAAGTGCAGAAATCAGCCTTGCAAGGTAGTGTTCTTAAAGTCGCAGACAAAAAAGGAAAACCGTCCTTTGCTGTTTTCGCTTACCTCTTTGCAGATTGCGGCTAATGAGGAATTGGGCTACACGGCTGCTCAAACTCTTAATACAATGCAGTCGCTTTACGAAAAAAAGCTGCTTACTTATCCGAGAACGGACAGCAACTACCTTACCGACGATATGGCAGCTATCCTACCGGAGCGTGTTCGTATGCTCCGCTGCTTTGATGATATGTCTGCGGCGGTTGATTGGCTGCTTGCCGATGGGCTGAATATCGACAGCAGAATAATAAATAATGCAAAGGTATCAGACCACCACGCAATTATCCCTACCGAAAATATCGGAAATGCCGCAAATGCAGAGCTTTCCGATGACGAAAAGGCTATCCTTGACCTTGTAATAAACCGTTTCCTTGTGGCTCTCTCCCCGCAGCACGAATATATTGAAACTGAATACATTTTTGATGTTGCAGGCGAAAGTTTCAAGTGCAAAACGAAAACCACCAAAGAAATGGGTTGGCGAAGATTTGTAAAGCCCGACAAAAACGAAGCAAACCGTATGCTTTCATATTCAGAGGGCGAAATCATCACCGTCGGCAATATCTCAATCGTAGAGGGCGAAACAAAGCCGCCAAAACGGTACACAGAAAGCTCACTATTAAAGGCTATGGAGAATATCGACAGGCGTATCGTGGACAAGGAGCTTTCCGAGTATGTTTCCGAACGTGGCTTGGGTACTCCTGCAACAAGAGCTGCTATTATCGAGAAGATTATAAGCGACAATTACGCCGAACGAAAAGAGAAAAATCTCGTTGTTACGGATATTGGTATGAAGATGATTGATTTTGTCCCCGATGAGGTCAAGTCCATTGAAATGACAGCAACAATGGAATTACAGCTTTCGGCTATTCAGAACGGCACAGTATCGGCAGATGATGTCATAAAGAGCATTACAAACAGAATTGTGACTATTATCGAAGCCGAAAAGAAGAAACCGCATACTCCTGTTATAAAGCCAAAGTATGAGCCCAAAGCTCCTATCGGCAAATGCCCGAAATGCGGCGGTAACGTGTATAAGTTCGTGCGTGATAACAAGGCGGTTTACTATTGTGAAAACTCTCCTAAATCCTGCTTTTTTCGTGTTTACGAAGATGATTTCTTCTTCTCCGCCAAAGGAAAAACGCTCACGGAGGCGATGATGAAAACTATGCTTACAAAAGGCGAAGTTAAGGTGTGCGGTCTTATAAGTAAGGATAAGACAAAAACCTATGACGCATTTATCTTTGTATCGGACAAGAGCAGAACAGACAAGAACGGCAGCACAAAGGTCTGCTTTGATATGCGGTTTCCTGACAAGTCAAAGAAAGGCGGTAAATAATGTTTTTCTTTAAGGTAGAAATGTCGAGCTTTGACGATGAAGCAAAGACAGTATTTATTATCCCCGAACAGAACGCTGACGAAAACGGTGTTCCCTTTGAGGAAAAACTTGTAACACAGACAGCGGAATACAAGGCGTTCATAAAGGACACCAAAACCGCTTTGGTGGATTGCAAGTACACACAGTATAAAACGGACGTTCCCATTTCAGAGGGGCTGAACGCAGAACAGTTTGAGCAGCTCAAAGCTGAAAATAAGCTGACCGAAATGGATAGTAATACCTACTCAATTACTACGGGCAAGACCTCAAAGAAATCGGGAAAGAACAATCTCACAACTTATCTCATAATCGGCGGCGTTGCTCTGGTGGCTGTAATCCTTATTGCGGTATCGGCAATAACAGGTGCAAACAAAACTGCTGATACAGCGGAAACCTCGGAAACTACTGTTACAACAGAAACAGCAGAAACTCAAGCGTCCGCAGAGGAAACTACTCCTACGGAAACAGAAAGCACGGAGGAAACTACTCCCGATACAACCGAACAGGGTGAAGCGGACGAGCCTGTTTCCGAAACTACTGATACGACGCAACCGCCTGAAGAAACTGCTGACAGCGGATATTCGGACAGCGGTTACAGCTCATCGGCAACAAGCGGAACAAGCGGCGTATATACAATTACTTTCTATACCAACGGCGGCGAGGGTGCGCTTGAAAGCATTTCCGCAGAAGCAGGACAGTATGTTGTACTCCCCTCTGCCGAAACTGCCGCAAAGTCAATTTCAAAGAAAGGATATAAGCTCATAGGCTTTTCCGATAACACGGAAATTCCGTATCCTCTCTATGACTACAAAATGCCCTATGAGAATGTAAAGATGTTTGCGGTGTGGGAGCCTGATACCTTTATTGTCACATACAATTCCAACGGCGGCACAGGACAGCTTTCACGGGCAGAGGTTAAATACGGTGATAGCGTTCCGCTGCCGAAAGATGTTTCAATTTATCGTGACGGGCTGTTCCTTTCGGGTTGGGCGCAGACGAACAATGCAAAATCCGCATTGAAAAGCCTGTCAATGCCCGCCGAAAATCTCTCGTTGTATGCGGTGTGGAGCAAAACGCCGCCGACAGCAAAGATTACTCTGCATTATGATGATAAGGTGCAGATTGTTGAGGCTGAAATCGGCACAAAGCTGGATATGCTTGACGATTTCGGAGTGACAAAAGACGGCGAGATAGTTTCGGGCTGGTACTTTGAAAACTCTCCTGTGCGGATAGAAAACCTTGATGTTACCGAGGATTGCGATGTTTACGCAAAATGGAAAAGTGCTACATATATCACAATTACCGTTGACCGCAGTTATCTCAATAAAGAGCCTTTGGTCTATAAGTCGGCTTTGGATATGACGGGAAATGCCAAACTCACTTTGCCCGTGGTTGACGATAAGGACGATATTTACAATAGCGTTTTTGGCTGCACCTATGGCTACTCCACCAAAAATCAGGAGGGCGAGTTCGGAACTATTGAGTATTTCGGCGGTGTTGAAAGCAAATTCCGTAAGGACACAACGCTTTATCGTGTCCTGAACGAGTACGGCGGCGGTAAAGGAACAGCCGAAAACCCGTATATTATCAGCTATTACGACCAACTGCTGCGGCTGTCCGAACAGAAAGCAAAGGGGTATTTCATTCAGACAGCGGATATTGCTTTTCCGAGAAATACGGAGAGAACGTCCATAAACACAAAGAAAATCTCCCGTGGATTTGAGAATAAAGCGTATGACTACTTTGTTTATGACGGACAGGGCTACTCCATAAAGAATATGTCAAGCAACGGCGGTCTGTTCGGCAGCATAACCGCAAGCACGATAAAGAACGTTGTTATTGACGGTGCAAATATCAAAGCAGGAAATAACAAGAATGTAGGCATAATCTGTAACGAGGTTATCTCCTACGCTTATCCCGCAAACGAGGGTGACGAGTTTTTTTCAACGGGCAATTCCCGTTTCGTCGGTTGTAAAGTTCTTAACTGTAAAATTACTGCTGACGGCGCTGATAATGTGGGCGGCATTTGTGGCTTTGGCGGCGCTGTTAGTGATTGTATGGCAAGCGGTATAACCTTCAGCGGCGGCGATAATATCGGCGGCATTGTGGGTAATGCCTGCTCGGTAACGGGCTGTTTAGCAAACAATATTACCGCAAACGGATATGTAAAGTCCGCAGGCGGTATTGCGGGAACGGCATACGGCGTTAAGCTGTATAACGACGGCGAAAAGGC
>OGDS01001669.1_pt1 | contig 15761 bp, 7 predicted proteins | sample 1570351 | NCBI WGS metagenome assembly OGDS01 (sample SAMEA2581974, study PRJEB24529) | metagenome | biome: Human gut stool | place: China | collected 2011
CGTCCGGCGAAGTTCCACATGAAGTAGCGCCAGTACATCCAGTTGAGCTGGTAGGAGAAGAAGAACTTGATGTTTTCCCACTGTGTGGGCATGTTTACCATAATCATGTTGCCGCATTTGTCATAGGGCACATCGTAACCCTTGATGTCCTGCCAGGCATGGTATTGTTGTGTATGGGTACTGCTGTACATACGCGGGAACAGCATGTTCTGGGCGTATTCGTACTCAATGCGTCCGGGGATTTCGATGTACGAATCCTTTTCGTCGGGCGTAGCTTTCTCCTTGCGGATGAACTTCGTGCCGTTGTACTTGATGCGCGGTTCGCAGTAACCGTCTTTCACGTCCAGTGCCACTTGCGAGGAGAAGGCAGGGCCATAGAACAGCGGGCGTGTGCCATACTGCTCGCGTCCCAGGTATTCGCCCAGTGTGAAGATGTCTTCCGGAGAGTTCTGGTCCATCGGCGTGTTGGCGGTGGAGCGGATGACGATAAGTGCATACGAGGAATATCCGATGACAATCATCATGGTGCAGAGCAGCGAGGTGTTCAGCGTGCGTGCCGATACGCGGAATTTCTCTTTGACGGCTGCCTGCGTCTTCGGACGGAGGTAGAGCCACAATGCGGCAATGACAATGACACCGATAACTACCGAGCTGGTACCGTGTCCGTAGAACGGGATACCCAGCATGGCGATGGTGAGTATGAACGAGAGTGCCATACGTGCCTTGTTGCGTTCGGTATAGCTTTCGTAGATACCCCAGATGAGGCAGGCTGCCAACAGGATGATATATACGATGACACCCGTGTTGAAGGACATGCCCAGCGTGTTGACGAAGAGCAGTTCGAACCAGCCGCCCACTTTCACGATACCCGGCACGATGCCGTAGAGTACGGCTGCTACCAGTATGCCCGAAGCGAGCAATGCCAGCAGGGAGCCTCGGGCATTGGCGTTGGGTACTTTCTTGTAGTAGTATACCAGTACGATGGCGGGCAGGCAGAGCAGGTTCAGCAAGTGCACGCCGATGGAAAGTCCCGTCAGGTAGGCGATAAGAATCAGCCAGCGGTCACTGTGAGGCTCGTTGGCAACGTCCTCCCATTTCAGTATGAGCCAGAATACGACGGCAGTGAACAGTGAGGAGAAGGCATACACCTCGCCTTCCACAGCGCTGAACCAGAAGGTATCGCTGAACGTGTAGGCAAGTGCGCCCACCAGACCGCTACCCATGATGGTGACCATCTGTCCGCGTGTGATATTGTTTTCGTCTGTCACCACAAGTTTGCGTACCAGGTGCGTGATGCTCCAGAAAAGGAACAGGATACATGCGCCGCTCATCAGCGCGCTCATGTAGTTCACCATCTTGGCAACGGTGGAGGCATCGGAAGCAAATTGTGAGAAAAGGTTGGCTACCAGCATGAAGAACGGTGCGCCGGGCGGGTGTCCTACTTCCAGCTTATAGCCGGTGGTGATGAACTCCGGGCAGTCCCAAAAGCTTGCAGTAGGTTCGATGGTCATGCAGTAGACCGTCGCTGCAATGAGGAAGGTAATCCAGCCTACAAGGTTGTTTACGGTTTTGTACTGTTTCATTCAGATGAAATTCGTTATTATTCAGTTTTGTTTTTTACAAGCTGTTTTGCCATCGCTTAGTCAACGTATTGGCATATATGGGCGCAAATATAATGATTTCGCTTCTAAATAGGTGACAATAAGCAGCATTATTAGGATAGGTTAAGGGATTTGCTGCATCTATAGATGCAGCACGGTGGAAGTATAGATGCAGCGCGGTGGAAGTATAGATGCAACAATGATGATTCTATAGAGGGAATATCCGGCCGATAAAGGGGGATGCGGAAAGGAAGTATCCTCCTTGCTTGTCTAAATGAATCTTTCGTTTATAATCGAAATTCTTGCCTTTTTTTGCAAACTTTTTAGGTTATGGACGAAAGAATGGATATACTTAGGAAGTACAATCTCTGGACAGAAGGAGATTTTGACTTCGGTTTCATGCGGGTAGCTTATACCGGCAGAATCATGGACTACGTAGGTAATCGTCTTGTAAAGGTGCTTATCGGTCAGCGGCGTACCGGAAAAAGTTATGTGTTGAGACAGATAGCAAGGGAACTGATAAGAAACGGTGTCCCTCCGCAGAACACCTTGTTCATCAACCGGGAACTGAGCGACTTTGCTTTCTTGAAGACTCACAAGGATTTGGAAGAGTTGGTGGCGCTTTATAAAAGCGAACTGCACCCTCAGGGAAGGATGTATATTTTCATCGACGAAGTGCAGCTCATCGAAGAATGGGAAAAGTCGGTCAATTCTTATTCGCAGGACTATACCGAGGAGTACGAGCTCTTTATCAGTGGCTCCAACTCACGGATGCTGTCCGGTGAGCTTGCCACGCTGCTTTCCGGGCGATACGTCCAATTTCCGATATATCCCTTCAGCTATCAGGAGTATACAGAGATAAGGCATCTGGAACAGAACCGTGAGAGCTATATGGGCTATATGAATACGGGCGGAATCCCGGAACTTTTTGTCTTGCCCGAAAAGCAGGAGGTGCAGCGCAATTACTTGTCTGCCTTGAAAGACACCATCTTGCTGAAGGACATCATCCAACGCTACAGCATACGTGACCCCCGACTGCTTGAGAACCTTTTTGCGTTTCTTGTAGGCAATGCCTCCAATTTAGTGTCCATCGGCAACATCGTGAACTATTTCAAGAGCCAGGGCCGGAAGACGAGCTATGATGCCGTGGCTGCCTACATAGGCTATATCGAAGACTCGTGGCGTATCGTTGTGAACGCTTTGACTTGCGCGGAAAGGAAATACTGTCCGGTACGGCGAAATATTACATCAACGACCTTGCCTTTAAGAATTTCCTCTATCCCGGAACAGCCTATGGTGTGGGTTATAAACTGGAGACTCTTGTCTATCTGGAGTTGCTTCGGGCGGGCTATGATGTCTATACCGGATGTGCTAAAGAAAAGGAAGTGGATTTCGTGGCACGGAAAGGCGACCGCACGGTTTATCTGCAATCCACTTATATGTTGGTTGACGAGCAGACGATGCGTCGTGAGTATGCTTCGTTGGAGTCGATACAAGATAATTATGAGAAACTGGTTGTTTCGCTTGATGATTTCTGTCTGCCATCCAATGAAGGAATACGGCATGTGCGGGCGTGGGAACTGCATGGGTTGTTGTAAAAGGTGCTGAAAGGCAGTAATATCCTTATATTTTTGACAAAAAGTAATGTTTCTGTAGATTTCTCTGCCGCACATGGTTGGGCAGAAGGACGAATTTAGGATATATTGTGGATATTGGGGTCATAAAGATGCGTTCTTCTTGCATATTCTTCCGCTTTTGTAGGGCTTTTATGCAGAAATTGGCTACACCTTTAAGCTAAAAGGGTGATTGCTTTTTACTAAAAGGGGTATTGCGTTTTAGTAAAACGGTTACTCTGTTTTAGTAAAACGTTCTTTTGCTTCTGTCTTTTCGGTGTATCCGGGCTTTCGGAGAGGTGATTCCGATTTATTGGAAGGATGTTCGTTTTGGTATAATGCTTATAACCTGATACTTACAGATTTTCGCTCTCATATTTACTGCTGCGTGGATAATAGACCGGAAATACGGGATTCTCGTGCGATAGAAAATACAAAGTGTCAGAATGACAAAATCATATTTATCTTCTGTAGGCATCAGCCTTAAAAATACTTTCCAATCTTTTTCTTGTTTTCATTCTTTATCGTTAAATTTGCCATCGAAGCAAGGAAGTGTCCTTAGCTTCAATGTTTTGTGAAATGATATTGTAAGAAGCGTTGTGCTTCATTCTTGTCTTTGAGAACCTGAGAAATTCATCAATGATACACAAGAATGGCATGGACTGCTCCTGCGCTGGTTTCGGCGTGGGTCTGCTGTCTGTTCATTGGTGTATCGGGTTTTCTCAGGACCTTCAAAGACGATGAATAGCACGCAGTTCCACGCTGTCTTTTTTTATATTCTCGGAGGAACGCGAGGACTAATATTATCTGGTTATGATTCTATTTAAAGTGAATTCTAAAAGTTCCATCTATGTGCGTTTGTTGTACTCAATGGCAGTCTTGTGCCTGTTGACCGCTTTGAGTAGTTGTTCGGATGATGATGCTCCGGCAGAGATTATCCCTAACCCTGATAGTGAGATTTACTTTACCAAAAGCTTGGATTTCACTTCGGATAGTGGCGAAGCGATTCTTTCTTTTACAACCAATAAAGATTGGTCGATAAATGTTTCACAGTCAGGCGGTGATGTCAGCTGGTGTACGGTGTTCCCCAATAAGGGAAAAGCCGGAGAAAACCAAGTCTTAGTTAAAGTAATAAGAAATGAAGGAGTCGATGACCGTAACGTGGTATTGAACTTGGCAGCCGGTGATTTGACTAAGAGTATCGTAGTAACGCAGAAACAGAAAGATGCCATCACTCTGACTACTGCAAAGTTTGAAGTAGATAAGAACGGAGGAGAAATCCAGGTGGAGGTAAAGGCAAATGTTACTTATGAAGTTGTTATTCCAGAGCAATATCAAAGCTGGATACGTGAAGGTTCTGGCTCCGGGCAAATAATTATGGGCGACAAAGGACATAATCAAATGCACGAATCTGCTACAAGAACTGACATGGATAGAACTATGCGGAAGTTTTACATCAGCAAGAGCGAGGAATATGACAAGCGCGAAGGAGAAATCATCTTCCGAAGCGGTGAATTGGAGGAAGTCTTGAAGGTGTATCAGACAGGAGGAGGCATTTTATTGTTGACTAAGAATGAATATACCGTTTCTGATAAAGGAGAACAAATTACCGTAGAACTGAACAGCAATTTTGACTTTGATGTGAAAATGCCGCAGGTAGATTGGATTACCACAACCGTAACGAGAAGTGTTTCCAGCCATACGCTTTATTATACTGTTACTCCTAATGAAACTTATGACAAGAGGGAAGCTGAAATCATCTATTATGATAGGAATGATAAATCTGTGGCAGATACGTTGAAGATTGTCCAGGTGCAGAAAGATGCGATATTGTTGTCGCAAAAGGAATATTCGGTGGGATGTGATGAAGAATACATTGAGGTGGAGGTTAATGCTAATGTTGATTTTGAAGTTCAAATAGAGAATAGTTGCACTTCATGGATTACTATGGTTGAAAATCTTACTACCAAGGGATTGGTATCCCGTAAAGTGAACTTTAAAATTAAAAAAAACACTTCGTATGATGAACGTGTGGGAGAGATTGTGATAAAAGATAAGAAAGGAGGTTTGTCGGAAACGGTTATTGTACGTCAAGCAGGGGTTATAAGTATAGTTGTTGATAAAACAAGTTATTCTTTGAATCATAAAGGTGGTGATTTGTCTTTTGAGGTGAAAACCAATGTCAATTTAACTATTGAAATATCTGTTGATTGGATAAAACAAATTGATACACGTTCAATAGAGAGTAAGATTTTGCATTTTATTGTTAATGAAAATCTTACTGAAAATGTACGCGAGGGGATAATTAATCTTTATGGTGATGGTTTTGAAAAGGCAATAAAAGTAATGCAAGCACCTCAACCACAATCTATTGATTTAGGTTTAAGTGTAGAATGGAGTAATTTGAATATTGGAGCATCATCATCGAAAGATTCGGGAGGATATTATAAATGGGCTGATCCTACGGGTACGAAACAGTCGGTTTTTCTTAAAGATTATCCAAGCTCTAATCCCCCTATGAACATTTCAGGAACAGAATATGACATTGCACATATGCAATGGGGTGATGGTTGGCGCTTGCCAACATTAGATGAATTTAGGGAACTTTGTAGTAAGTGTTCAACAAAATGGAATGGTAGTGGCTATACATTTGTGGGACCTAATGGAAATTCTTTAGTCTTACCAGCAGGGCATATGGACGGAGCGACATTAAAAGTACAAAGTATATATTGGTCGGGAACATTATCCGATGTTTCTGATGAAGAAGCTTATGTTATGTTAGGTGAGAAGTATTCTTTGGATTATAGAAATAGTAGAAAACGTAACATGGCATTGTCTGTGCGACCAGTAAAAGATAAAAGACCAACGAGACCTGAAGCTATAGATTTAGGTTTGAGTGTAAAGTGGGCAAATTATAATGTAGGTGCTACTAAACCTGCAGAATATGTAGGTTTATATGGTTGGGCTGACCCTACAGGAAAAAATACTTCAACAGATAATAATTTGTATCCGAATTCTAATCCTCCTTCTAATATTTGTAATACAGAGTATGATATTGCTCACGTTCAATGGGGAAGGGATTGGCGGATGCCTTCTAAAGCGGAGCTTGATGAGTTATATAGGTTGTGTACATGGAAGTGGACTGAACGTAATGGAATTAATGGTTACCAAGTTATAGGACCTAATGGAAATAGTATTTTTCTACCCGCAGCAGGAATGCGTAAAGGATTGAACTATGAGAGCATAGGAAAAACTTGTTATTATTGGTCTGGTACATTGGATGATAAGTATTTTTTTAATGCAAGTCTATTTATGGCAAGACCGAATGAAAGTGTTTGGTCTGGGCAAAAACGCTATGTGGGTGCTTCTATACGACCTGTCTGTGGAAAAAGTAATGTATATAGTGGTAATATAGAGATATATTCTCAAAGAGAACTATATGAATTAGACAAGAAAGGTTATACAGAAATTAGTGGAGATTTGCAAATTGTAGGTAATGATATTACAAATATTCCGGATTTCACTACTCTAAAAAAAATAGGTGGGTTATTGGAGTTTAATAATTGCAACTCTATGACCTTGTGTTCTGGGTTTATAAACTTGGATGTGATAAACAATGGATTTAGGATTTTGAATTGTGAGAATTTGAATCGTATAGAAGGATTCAATTCTTTGAATTGTATTCGTTTATCAAAGAACGCAAATGGATATCAAGGACTTACGATAGACAATTGTAAAAATTTAAAGAAAATAGTTGGTTTTAATAATTTAGAGTCTATTATAGGTCCATTTTATTTAGATCATATAGATAAATTAGAAAGCATAGAAGGATTTAGAAAATTAAAAAAAATCGATCATTGGACTAGTATCACATATGCTAAAGAGCTTTCCTCTATTAAAGGATTTGATGTTTTGGAAAGTGCTGGAAGTGAAATTAGACTTTATGAAGTAAATAAGTTGACTGACATTTCTTTTTTATCTAATGTAAAAACAGTGGATTTTATTTATCTAGAAACACCTATGTTAAATGATTTGTCTCCAATAAAAAATATGGATATAACAAATTGGTTAACAATGGATTGTTCTAATCTTACAGAAATAGAATTGAATATTCCAACTACATTGACAGGACTATTTTTGAAAAATTGCTCTATGATTCAAAAAGCATCTTGTTTTTATAAATTAGAAAAAATCAAGAGATTCCAAATAGAGGGAAACGTGTCAACTTATATTTTGGAAACATTTGCTAATGTAAAATCAGTTTCTCAACTGTTTATGATATCTAATGTTAACAATATAACAACTTTAGATGCCTTTTCTAATTTATCTATAATTGGCAATGAAAGTGGTTTCACTTATAAATTAAGAATTTTAGATAATAAAAATCTTATAAATTATGATGGTATTAAAAATGCGATTAATTCATCATTAAGCTGCCAAATTAGCGGTAATAAATATAACCCAAGCATTGCTGATATATTGGCAGGTAAGCAATATGGAGATAATTATTAGCGAAAATAAATTACATAATCAATTAATTCACAATATAGGAATGTCCCCAGTGCATCTGAAGTCAGAATGGAAATATGATTTATGAGACAGACGCACTAGGGGCATCTCTACGAACAAATGGAATTCAGCAATACTCCCTCCTGAACCAAAGCTCGAACACCGGGTCGGAGAACACGTACAGTTCTCCCTCTTTCGCTATGAAGTCACGTTCGGTCAATATTCGTTTGTTGCGTGTGATGGTTTGGGCGCTTCCCAGTTCATACTTGCGTACCACGGTGGCAGAGTTGAGGCGGTACTCACCGTCGGCAACAGCACGAAGCATGGCAGTTTGGGCAGCAGTCAGGTTCTCGGTGTCGTTCATGAACATAGGCATGTTGGTGTCTATCAGTTGGCGGGTACGGATTTCGATAATCTCATCTGTCACTTTTTCAGACGTACCGCTCCAGATGAAATAGCACAACTGTTGCAAATACCACGAATGGCATTTCACGATGTCGCACAGTTGTTCTGCTTGCTGTTCGCTGATTTCTTTGTTCGTCCGGTGGAAGGCATTGACGATGAAGGGCACCCATTCCTCTTTCTTTATCTTTTGCAGGAACAGTACTTGTCCGAAGCGGTAGAAGGGGTTAGAAGAATTGTTGAAGATGTCCATCATCATATGCCGCTTGCTTCCGTAAAAGCAATAGGAGACTTGTTGCTGCTTCTGCCAGGCAGAGCGCATTTTTCCCTCCATACTTTTGTAGCCGGGTAGTAGTGCCAGTTGTTGGAACTCGTCGATGCAGACAATCAGGTGTATGCCTTTGGCAGCTGCTATCTTTTCGGGTAGTTCCAGTATCTCCATGACACTTTTTTCTTCCAGTTCCAATTTCAGGTCAAAGGAGAGGGTATCGGTTGGGTCGCTCTTCAATGTGATACTGGGAGAAACGGCTTTAAGAAACTGTTTCACATCTTCAAGCCTCTTTTCAAGGGTGGAGGCGGCGCAAGAAATGACTTCTCGCGCAAAGATGCGGTAGAATTCAGCTTCCGTCTTGATGCTGAATGCATCAATGAAGCAGACACGGATATGCTTGTCTTCTTGTGTCAGTTCGTCCATAGCTACTTTTACAAGCGACGATTTTCCCCATCGGCGCGGTGAAATAAGCATTACGTTGATGCCCGATCCAAGTAATTCTTTCAGTTGCTTTCGTTCTTCTACCCGATTGACGAAACTTTCTTTATCAACCAGTGTGCCGTATTGAAAAGGTGATTTCATAAACTTTCTGTTCTTGATTTAATGACAAATATACAAATTATACATCAATGTATAATACATCAATGTATAATTTTGTTTGAGCACATGTGCAAAAACACCCACTTTTTGCACATGAAACGGAGAACGTGAGCAAAAAAGCCTTATTTTTGCTCACGTTATTGGTTTTGAATATGAGATTAAACACAAATATACCATGAAAAGTAAGACTCTTGCATTGATTCTATTATGCGGTGCCGCCTCGTTGGGCGCCAAAGTAAAACTGCCTGCACTGGTGGGCGACAACATGATACTCCAGCAGCAGACTGAAGTGAAACTGTGGGGAACGGCTGCTCCGGAAGCCGAAGTACGCGTTACGCCTTCGTGGAACGGACAGACAATGACTTGCCGTGCCGATAAGGATGGCCGTTGGCTGCTTGCCGTGAAAACTCCGGCAGCAGGATACACGCCTTATGAGATAACCTTTGATGACGGAGAAAAAACTACGTTGAAGAATATTCTAATCGGTGAAGTATGGCTTGCTTCCGGCCAGAGCAATATGGAAATGCCCCTGAAAGGCTTTGCCGGCTGTTGCATCATGAATGGGGCGGATGATATTATAGCTTCTGCCGAAAACAGAGGCGTGCGTATGTTCACCGTTCCCAAGCACCAGACTTATGAACTGCAAACCGACTGCAAAGGTAGCTGGAACATATCTTCCATAGAAACCGCACCCGATTTCAGTGCGACGGCCTACTATTTTGCCACTTCGTTGAGCCGTGCCCTCCGGATTCCGGTCGGCATCATCTGTAGCGCTTACGGTGGATCCACTGTAGAAGGTTGGATAAGCCGTGAACTGCTGGAAAACTATCCAGACATATCTCTCAACCCCGATTCCATCGAACGCCTGAACCCCATGCACCGCCCCATGCTGATGTACAATGCCATGCTGAAGCCGCTTCAGAACTATACCATAAAGGGATTCATCTGGTATCAGGGCGAGTCTAACGTAGGCCGTCATGAAACATACGCCGAGCGTCTGGCCGATATGGTGCAGCTGTGGCGCAAAGAATGGGGACTGGGCGAATTGCCTTTCTACTTTGCCGAAATAGCGCCGTACGCCTATGGAGGTACCCAGCAAGAGAAAGCTGCTTACCTACGTGAAGCGCAATTCCGTGCCCAAAGCCTGATTCCGAACAGTGCCATGATTTCTACAAACGACCTTGTAGAGCCTTATGAGATATACAATATCCATCCCCGCAACAAGACAAAGGTAGGTCAACGCTTGAGCTATCTGGCATTGAACCTTACCTATGGATTGAAGCAGATACACTGTTTCGGCCCACAATATAAGTCATGGACTGCTAAAGGCAGTGAAGCATGGGTTTCCTTCGACCATTTGGAAATGGGTATCTGTCGCAACTATGACCTTCGCGGTTTCGAAGTGGCGGGTGAGGACCGTGTGTTCCATCCTGCCGACAAAGTATGGCTGCACTGGCAGACGAATGAAGTGGTAATCTCTTCAGAAAAGGTATCCCATCCCGTCAGCGTGCGCTATTGTTTCCATGATTTCCAGATTGGTACGATGATCGGTGGGAATGAATTGCCTACCATTCCGTTCCGTACGGATAATTGGTGAAAGAGTGAAAAGTATATAAACACTTTCATTATACTATAATATTGGGCGCGGGTTACGCGGAATCCACGGATGCAGTAAACTAAATCCGTGAAATCCGTGTAATCCGCGCCTAAAAGAAAATATCCAGAGGGTTTTGTTCCCCCTCTGTCTTTTATTGTTTCAGCAACTGTTCTGCTGCAAGTACCAGGAACATATAGTGGGACGAACCTCCTCCCAACACATACTCAGTCTGTTGCCAGAGGAACGGGAACGTCAGGAGTTCCGGGAAGTCGGGACGGATAAGAGCTGTACCGGAAATGACTCCACCGGGAATGTACGACCAGTCTGCGCGATTCAGTCCGTAGCCCACAGTGGCCGATTGTGCGCCGACACCCGAGGCGAAGGAAGCTTGGTTGGAGCCCGGGTGGCATCCGAGAATGAAGTTGAGGGCATTGAATACCGGTGCTTTCGGGAATATTTCCGGATAGGCGGTTGTCAGGAAGTAGTGCTGGAAGCCGAAACGCTGTATATCCCAGCCTGCACCCCAGATGTTCGGACGGTAGGGAACGCCATAGGGAGTCTCCTGTACTTGTTTGTTCAGTTCTTGTTCATATCCGGTCAAAGCTTTGCGGAAAGCTGCTGAAAAGGCTTTGGCTTTCTTGTTCTTCATCTGTGCGAACAGTTTTTCCACACGTGCCGTGTACCAGCCGATGCGGCCTATCTGCTTGATGATGAGCTCCTGGTTGTCCAGAATGAAGTCCATATAGGGTTGTTCGCCGGTGGTGAGGTACAGCTCTACGGCTGCCTGCACTTTGGGGAACAAGGCTCTGTTGTTGCCGCTTCCGGTAGAAGCATATACTTTGCGAGCAATGTCGAGGCAATGCACACTCAATGTATCATTGAAACCTTTCAATACACGTGATACGGCAGCCAGCTGGGCAGCTGTCGACAGTTCCCGTCCGGGGTTATCCTCCGTAAATATCCAGCGGTCGTCTTCATTACCGATTTTCCCGTCGGTCATGGCGGCGGCATCACCCAGAAGTACGTACTGGCGCAGGTCGTTGCAGATGATTCCCCGGTAGAGACGTCCCAGTGCCAGGTAGCCGTTGACTACCGTAAGGGCGCCGTTCTCTACTTGTTGCAGCAAGTCATTCTTACCGTCGGGCTGGTGGATTTCCGTCACACGGTTTATCTGGTCGATGGAAGTCACGTCGAGATTCGGGTGGAAAGCTTCGTAGGCCAGTGCCAGGATATAGGATTCTCCGGCTTGGGATTCGATGCGGAGGTCAAAGTCTCCGGCATCGTGCCAGCCGCCTATGTTCACTCCGGGAACCACTTCACCCGGTTTGAACTTGGACAGGCCCTCTTTCTGGTCGTAGCCGTCGATATGATTGTGTGCCGGTGCCATCTGGGCATCGTCCATGTGGCAGCAGTCGTGCCATACGCGGTATTTTTCGTTGACGCGCATGTGGCACATCTGTACGGGAAGGAAGTATTCCAGTACGGGCTGCCATACGCCGCGGGCATATACGTCATTGTCGATGCGGAAGATAGGGGATACGGAGGTATCGTATTTAATCTTGTAGAGTCCCGCTTCCTTCACATCCGTGAAGTCCACCTTCAGATAGTTGTATCTCAGGAACTTGCCCCAATTGGCAGGAGTGACGTTCTTGACAACCTTTTCGCCGTCGGCATCAATGCGGATGATTTGTGCCGTTTCCTTTCTATTGTCACGTATATCCATTTCGATGACGGCTTCCTTGTCCTGAGTGGGATGATAACCTATCTGTGAAGTCTGGATAACCGGCTGATACATCCAGTCGGCCACTACGTTCGGAGTGATAATCCATTTGACGGCACCTTTGGTGACACCCGGTTTTATGTTGCTGCGCAGTACGAACCAGCCGTTGTTGTGGTTCATACGCCCGTCAAACAGTTGCAGGTCACCGCTCAATGATTCGATGGAAACTTTGTTGTAAGGGTCATCGGGCCGGGAGGTGAACTTGGTTCCTTTGGCATAAGGTTCGCTGATGATGTCGTCTGCCACAATCGGGCTGTAACCTTTTCCTATCAGTTTGTCCATGTCTGCCAGCGATTGCTTGCCGTCATGATAATTTCCCGTATGCAGATAGTTGGGTTGGGTTGTCATTAGGGGAGAGTTGGGTTGTTGCGGGAAGATGCCGCTCTGACCGTCCATAATCCAGGGCTTGCCGAAGAGGGAACCCGGGAAGAATTCAAGGTTGAAGCCCACTTTTCCGATGAATTCCTGGGGAATGGGGCGGTCAAGATCTACGGTCACCTCTATGTTTTTACCTTTGCTTTCCACGTTTACCGTATATATAAGGTGGAGGTCCGGGTAAATCATCGGGTTGAATCCGGTGAGATGGCGTGAGGAGTCGGGATAGCACAGCGTGGCGGTGATGCTGTTGTCACCGAGCTTCCGGTCGAGCTGTTTCGGTACGGGCTGCCATTGTCCGGGCGTGGCTTCCAGGCGGATGTCTCCGTTTGTTGCCACACGGTGTCCGTTCATGATGATACATACCCCTCCCTGGTGTCCTTCGGGATAGATGTCATCAAAAGCCATGACGTCGACTCCCTGGTTCTTGAAATAACCGGAGGATGTCAGCTTGAAGTCTTGCGCATGCAGCGTACTGCTGCCGCAAAGCAGTGCCAAGACTGATGCAAATAGGAAATGTTTCTTTCTCATAGTATCTATTTTTGAGTTACAAAATTTTCTACTAATATACGGACTAAAAAGGAAACGGATGGCTTTTGTTTGTAGCCAATAACGTTATGAAATGTGTCTTTTTCCTCTATTTTTATGATATTCATTGTTATATTTGTCATACAATGGTGTTTGAACTGCCAGATACCAACGTTTGAGCTAATAAAAGCTGATGTCTGGTAAAACAAGGACTCAGTACCCAAAAACAGCCTTTATCGGAACCAATTGTATCCATTGAAAAAGGATGGTAGTGAGTAGTGGCAACTTGTTTTTTTGTACATTTGCAATGTAACTATGATTAATTCCTTAAATCGCTATATTATGAAACGTATGTTTTCCGTTTTTTTGCTGATTACAGTATGGTTGCTGGTTACACCTTTCCTGCAAGCACAGTCACACGTAGACAAGGTTTTAAAAGATGAAATAACCTCGGACTTGAAAGAGAATATCCTCTCTTTTTGGGAAAGATACAGCGTAGATTCTTCCGGAGGCTTTTATGGTTCATTGGGACGTGACGGTGCCCCGATAGCGGATGCTCCCAAAGGTGGTGTACTGAATGCCCGCATCCTTTGGACTTTTTCAACCGCCTACCGGATGTATGGCGATACTGCCTACCGTAAATTGGCTGACAGGGCGCAACGGTATTTCATAGATCACTTCATTGATTCGCAGTATGGAGGCGTATATTGGCTGATAAAAGCGGACGGTACCCCATTGGATACGAACAAGCAGACTTACGGCTGCTCTTATGCTATCTACGGTTTGTCCGAACATTTTAGAGCAACGGGCAACAATGAAAGCCTGCAAAGAGCCATAGAGCTTTACCGGATAATGGAGAGCAAAGTCAAAGATCCCGTAAATGATGGCTATATAGAATCCTTTACCCGCGAATGGGGAACTCCCCAAAAGCTGGGGTATGATGGAGATGGCATTGCTGCCAAAACAATGAATACACATATCCATGTATTAGAGGCATACACGGCTTTATATAAAGTATGGAAGGATAACAGCCTTTGCAAGCGCCTTGCAAAAGTAATAGACTTAATAACAACCAGGCTGTACAACCCACAAACACATCACCTGATATCATACTGTGATTCAAACTGGAACAATCTGGATGACATCGACTCTTACGGACATGATATCGAAACTTCTTGGCTGCTGACGGAAGCTGCAGAGACTCTGGGTAATCCGGAGGTCATCGGGAAATGCAGGAAGGTAGCGTTAGAACTTGCAGACGCTTCCTTGAAAGAGGGTATCAACCCGATGGGAGCCATGATGTACGAACGGCATAAGGACAAAATCAGGAGAGATGCTTCTTGGTGGTGCCAGGCGGAAACTGTGGTAGGCTGTATCAATGCTTGGCAACTGACCGGTGAGCAATCTTATCTGGAGAGTGCCGTCCGTACCTGGAACTTCATCAAGTCACGGATGATAGACAAAGAGCATGGCGAATGGTTCAGAACCGTACTGGAGGATGGAACTCCGCGCTACAAGGAACCTAAAGCAAGTATGTGGAACTGTCCTTATCATAACAGCCGTATGGGATTTGAGATTGTTGCAAGACTGAAATGATAAACTTCGGGTCATCCCTACGTGTAGGAGCCTTGAAAGGAGATATGGAGATTACTGGAAAAGAGAAACAAGTCCCTCCCGTTTTCCATCGCGAAAGGGGCATGCAGGCAGTGACGACTACACTGCGCGGTGTAAAATTACCTTATTGTCAGGCGAATAACTCTAAAATTATATGTATCTTGCCCCGTCAGGGGAAAGTTGCCGTAATATAATGATGGCGAGGTACGTGAATTTACTGTTGTTGATACTGTTACGGGTGATTGTGTGTTTATAGGTAGCCGGAAGGAATGGAGGTATAAAATGTGTTCTGTAGGCTATATAAATGTGTTTGAATATTTATTCGGCAACAATTTTACCCTTTCAAAGAAATATTTGGGACACTGCAGAGAATTGTAAATCTCTATATTTGCATTAATTGGATTCTATTTATTTCATAGTATATCAAAATGAAAAAAGTTCTATTTGCATTATGTGCGATTTTATGGTCAACAGTAGTGCTTGCCCAAGTACAGGCAAGAAGTAATGGTTTTGTCGTGACAGTTAAAGGGGTGGTTGTTAAGGTGGAGTTTTATACTCCCAATATTGTTAGAGTTTCGAAGACATTGGAGTCGGGCAATGTCAATCTGAGGAAAAGTCTGGCTGTGGTGCTTGAACCTACTCAGGTTGAAGTCAATGTTTCTCGGCAAAACGATATGGTAAAAGCTTCTTCTTCATTGTTGGAAGTTATTCTAGATTTAAATACGGGACGTGTCCAGTTCAGTAATCTGGATGGGAGTAAACTCTTGACCGAAAAAGACTACGGTGTCCAGTTGATGCCGTTGCAATATGTTCAGAGAATAAGGGAAAAGAAGGCGGAATCTCATGTTGCTGGTGAAGTTGTACCTACTCA
>OGDS01001674.1_pt1 | contig 15706 bp, 10 predicted proteins | sample 1570351 | NCBI WGS metagenome assembly OGDS01 (sample SAMEA2581974, study PRJEB24529) | metagenome | biome: Human gut stool | place: China | collected 2011
TTAAGAATTTTTTTAATATATGAGATAAACACCTTGTCATCATCGCAAATAGCTACATGATACATAGGGTTCCACCCCCCCACATTCTTTTTACTTAAATTTTTATTATACCATACACACATATACTTTTTCAATAATATTTCTTATTTTTCTAATTTTGGCAACTTCTATAACATAAGGCAACGTGCATCTGAAGCAAATAATAATCCATTTGAGCATTGCCCATATACTACAGAGCTCCTTTTGGATTATGTTGTACCTTACATAGGGTGGTATTATGTACAAAACGATACCTTTTCTTTGTCGCGCCGAGAATTTAGGAAATGTATTAATAATGCAATCAATGAAATAAATTTTCTTTTTGCGGCTACATCTAAAATGCCCTTGAGGGATTTCAATTTTGAATTGACCAACGCCCGAAAAGCTCTTAGAAACTTACAACCATTAACTCGTTCATACGAAAAGGATATGATTATTTCCTGTATCCATGATTATCTTAGTATTGTATACGAATTTGAATCAAAAGGTACGAAAGATGGCGACCATAATAGATACAGTTTTATTCATCATCATTTCAGGGATTACTTTTCTGCAATGTGGAACATAAATGTAATGCGTCTTCTACCTTATTATGGTAAAGAATCCTCTATTGACTGTGTTCACAAATGTATTAGTGAAATATATTGGAACCAATCAGAATCTGCAACTATCGGTCAGATTTTGCAAGAGCATCATAATCGACCAATTTTGAATCCTAATACTCAAAATTGGTCATTGCCTCAGCCAACATCTGATGACCAGCATTTATTGTCAGATCTTCTAGACTTTTGCAGAGACCACCAACATGAAAGAAGCACCTCTTTGAAAATAATATTACAAAATCTAATAAACACTTTTAATACATGCAGAGGTGAATTGTCCGGAATTTGTTTTGATAAACTCGACCTAAGAGAATGCAATTTCCATAATATGACCTGCAGTAAAAAAGGAAAAACCGAAATTTTAGCGGCTACCTTTCGTCTTTCCAAGCTTTCTGAAGACTCTTTTGAGCCACTAGAACATCTTGATTCTGTAGAAGAATGCTTATATGCCGGCAATAGATGTTTTACCATAGATAACGACAAGCTGATAAAGGTATGGGATGTTCTTTCCGGGAATCAAATTACCCATTTCAATATTACAGAAGAAAGCGAATATCCTGACTATAGTGCAACGGGATTTATTAGAGTTTCACCAGACAGAAAACAGCTTGCTGTAAAAATTCAGCCTGCTAATCCCGACGCTGGTGGAGCCTATGTTATTGTATATGACCTTGATAGTAAAAAACATGAAGCATGCAAAATACAACTCCCTAAAAAACATAAAAAAATTGGCGATTTTGCTTTTACCCTGGATTCAAAAAAACTAATTATCATTGGCGATACCACGGATGTTTATATATATACCCATCATCCTGAAATTGCGTATGACATTCAAAAAACTTACAAGTTATCAAAGCAAAAAAGGCTTTCCAACTTATTTTCAAATGTCAGAATTTTTACATGTCAAGATAATAGGTATTTTTATCTATACACATACGATCTCGATCTTGTAGATACAGAATATGATTATTATGATGAATTCGATGATTCAGAGCAAGAATTCTCATATGATGACTTATATAAAGAAGAAAATGCTGGAACAACTTGTACTATTTTAAAGGGTTCCCTTTCTTCCTGCGAATTGAAAGCAATTTTTACATACGTATCAGCTCCACAAACCACTCCAGCATTTACATACATACCACCATGTGATAGTTTTCTAATATTTGACAATACCGATTATCAACTCAAGTTGTATGATTGTGAATTGGATGATACTACTGCCGTTTATCACAAAATTATGGAAGAGAATAATTCAGAAATGCCCGATGCAATTCACCATATCGGTGGCAACGCTAAAACCTGCTATATTATGTACTCACATCTCTGCTATCATGTAGAAGTAAATACTACCGGTGTTTCGTCAATTATTGAAAAATATAATGTTCCAACGCTTGAAAATACTCTATCTGATTCTTCCTCAAGCGAACTAACATTTATGGTTAACACTGCCCCTACAAGTAGTCGTTTTTTACTATGGAACGACTATCATGAGACATACGAATGGCATACAGAAAACGGAGAACCCGTGTATAAATACAACACTCGCCTTTATGACACAAAAGCACTTATCCCAGACAACAAACGAAAAATCTTTATTTTGGTACATTCTCAAAATGGAGTGTCCGTGTTTGCTCAAGATAACTTTAAGCTTGTAAACTCATATTGTTTTCCGGATACAGATTATAAGGTTGCCCACGCAGAATACTCAAGTGAAACAGGAAATCTATTCTTGCTATTCGAAAGAGGTCAACACAATTTTATTAAATACATTAACTTAGATACCAGTGAAACAGAAACTATATATTCAGAACGACGTCCGTCAGATGGGGACACAAAGCTTGCACTTTCTCCAGATGGAATGAATTTGCTAATTACAACTGTACAGTATTGTGAAGAGTATTCATTAATAAACAAATCAATTCACAGGATATATTTTGCGCAACCAAACGAATGGCTTAGCACTGCTTACTACACTAATAACACAGAAATTCACATAGGCATTGCCATGGCAAGAGACTATCTTAAGCCAGTATTTGAGCCTTGTTGCGAAATATACAAACGTGCAGATAATAATAATTACGAATTCGATTATGGATATATTATTCCTGAATTGGACAAAACTATAGCTGCCGACTTTGTACATGAGAATAACGATACTGGTATTCCATGTAATTACAAAACCAACTTCATGCAAAGTTATTGGATTACAAAAGGCTTTTTTAAAGCATCTTCAGAAAAAATCACGTCTTTTCTAAAATTAAAAAAACTTTGCAGAAAAAACGGAATCCTACAGGAAAATGGTACTATAACCTTCGATACATGTTGTATGATTCAAGTTAAACATGATTGGGCAATAGATAATAAAACAGAGATTAACGGAACACAGAACACATATAGCTATTTGTCTCCAGATTACAAAAAGGCCATGTTTATACATGATTACGAATTAATTTTCTACTGGAACAATCTTAAAGACAACCCCGATTCCTATGATATTTTTGACTATAAGAATACCCCCGAACTTTCTAATGGTGGCTCGACAACATGGGACTTTGCTATTCCAATATCTAATAACCATTTTATTTGTTGCACAGAAACCTATCGTTTATTCCCTGTCAATGCAAAAACTGGTACCTTTAAGGATGAGATTTGCTATACACCGGGACTAGCAATTTGTGGTTGCAAATTCAAAAAAGCTATTATGTCCGAAGAATGCATGAAGATTATCAAATCCAATGGAGGCATTATATAATTAACCAATAGTTAAAGCAAACAGCCAGAATTTATCTTAACAAATTTCTGGCTGTTTCACTTACATCAACAATCTATGGATGTCTATCATATTTTTGTTTTAGTTGCAACAAATATCTCGACGGATAGTATCTTTTACAACGGATTTCGTTATATCTATAATCCATTTCATTATAGTAATTTGAATGCATCAAAATACACACTCTCTTTGCACGACTTACACAAACAAAACAGATTCTATTTGACTCTCTTAACGCTTCTGGATCATTATCAGTCCACCACCCGGGAAAATGTCGTTCTTCCATTCCCATCATTATAACAACCTCAAACTCCAACCCTTTTGAACTATGCCGTGTTGATATTGTTATTTGGTTATCTGGCTTTCCTATCTTTGAAAACTTATTAGTATCAAAATCACTATATTTATCTTCTGCCACCTCTTCCAACAAACTCTTAAGATTTTCCCATTCATCCGGTATAATATCAGAATCTATAAGCAAATCTTTTATTCTTAATTCAGATAAAATGTATTTAATCCATTCATTCAATTCATCTTTAAACGCTATACTATCCTGTAGAACACATAATAATTGATGTTTCATTTTCAATCTATCATTTTCGCTCTTATATTTTGTATTTTGATGTTGTAAAACAAGAGTTTCCCAATATTGAAAAATATCATCAAAAGAAGCCTTTTCTTTATTGTTTATCCAAACAGAACATTCTTCTAGCCATTTTACAAAATCAGTTCGTTCAAAATTATGCCTTGATATATAATATGGTATATCCCCAAAACACAATGATTTTTGCATAAAACGGCTGCTTATTACATAAAATGACCAAAATGCTAAATTTATTTTCGCCAAATGGTTTGAACCTCATATTCGTTTCCAAGTATGACTAAAAAAACAAAAAATAAAAATTAATCTATTCTGCAAAATAAATACCATGTTGTAGCAGGAAATCTAAAATCAATGTACTATATATTTCTTGAGATTTATAAAAACAAAGGAGATTACATCATGACCAATTTACAAATCCACATTAAGAACTATTTAGAATATTGTAGCACACAAAAGCGTTTAGACGGAAAAACATTAAAGGCATACCGTATTGACCTACGGCAATTCTCTGAACAGATTTCCGTAACCGTAGCCTCAGATTTTACCTCTGCCACAATAGAAACATATGTTTCAAAACTTCATCAACAGTATGCACCCAAAACTGTAAAGCGAAAAATTGCTTCTTTAAAAGCCCTCTTTAATTATCTCGAATATAAAGAAATAATTAACCAGAATCCGTTCAACAAATTGCAAATAAGATTTCGGGAACCAATCATACTACCCAAAACAATTCCTTTACATACCATTGAGGTATTACTAAATACGATATATGAGCAATATCACAATGCCTCTAGCGACTACAGAAAAAAGGCCTCGCTTCGGGATATAGCTGTTATTGAACTGCTTTTCGCAACAGGAATTAGAATCTCCGAACTTTGTACAATAACATACCAGAATATGGACCTACAAAACAATATTATTGTGATTAAAGGAAAAGGAGCCAAAGAACGCCTAATTCATATATGTGATAAGAATGTCATTACTGCACTGAACAAATACCATTCTGAATATGACGCTGAAATTTACTCATGCGGATATTTCTTTGTAAACAATATCGGAAACCGCTTATCTGAGCAGTCCGTAAGAGAAATGATTAACAAATATTGTCACATTGCAGATATCCAGCAACATATTACCCCTCATATGTTCCGGCATTCTTTTGCCACACTTCTTTTAGAAGAAAATGTTGACATCCGTTATATTCAAACCATGCTAGGACACAGTTCAATAAATGTGACAGAAATATATACACATGTTACTATGTCAAAACAGAAAGATATTCTTGAATCAAAACACCCCCGTAAAAACATGAACATATCAAATCAATTATAGTAGTTTCAACAGTCTTGAAGAATACCTACTTCAAGACTGTTTTATTGGCTGGACTACATTTAAAATCCCAGTATCTATCTTATTGCACCATTCTTTGTCATATATTGTGTCTAAATACCTTTCCCCCCTATCCGGAAAAATTCCAACTATTTTTCTATACTCTAAATCATTTGAATAACCTGTATAATTTTGAATGGCATAAGCTACTGCCCCGCTTGAGGCACCTACAACAATCCCCTTTGTTAACAGTTTATTGCACTCTGATATGGCATCCACTTCCTCAATAATCATATAATCATCATATTTAGCATGTACCAAATTTTGTGGAATTAACCCAGTTCCGATACCTGAAATATGCTTCTTCCGGTTACTGTGTTCAAAAATTTGCGAACCGACAATATCAACCGCAACAATTTTGCAATTTGGAAATTGTTCTTTTATTTTTTGAGATGTACCTGCCAAAGTTCCGCAAGTACTAACTGCAACAAATAAATAATCTATCTTTTCCATTTCATTACACAGTTCTTCTCCCAAAGAAAAATATGCCTTCCAAACATATTCATTTTCATACTGGTTTGTCCAGTATGCATTTGTATGATTTGTAACATATTCTTTTACAGTCTGTATTCTATCCTGCACATAGTTTCCATTTTTGTCTGCCTTACGAGCGACAACAATCTCAGCCCCTAATAATTCGATGATTTTCCTATTTATCTCTGTTATGTTGGGATCAACCACGCATATAAAAGAATTGCCTTTTATTTTGCACATTCCAGCCAAAGCAATTCCAAAGTTTCCCGATGATGATTCTATAATAACTGTATCATTTTTTATTATCCCATCATTATATGCGTTTTCCATTAAGTATCTTGCTGCCCTATCTTTAACACTGCCAAACAAATTACTGCCTTCTATTTTTGCATAATACTCTATATTATCATCTATTTTTAGTAATGGCGTATTGCCAATCATATCTGTAATATTTTGTACTCTCATATAATCCTCCGTGGATAATAAGAAATTATCCTCGGAGGAAGATTAGATGAACATACAAATCAACAATATACATAGTACAAATTCATTATCAATTATTAAAGCATTAAGTCGAATTGAAAAATACGATATTATAGTTATTGGTTCTGATGTTTACAAAAAAGGGGAGTGTGCGGGAAGTCTGCTTGTTGATAAATATTATCAGGCACCACCTATAACACAGGAGGCGGAATATATCAATTTCTTAAACGATGTAAATGAAAAAGAAAACGTTGACCTGCTAATACCTGCTTCAGATGCAGAAGCGGTATTACTTTCCAAATATAGTAATCAAGTAAAAACAAAATTCTTTTTAGCCGATTATGAAACAGTAGCTTTGTTTAAGGACAAACTCAAAGCAACACAGGAGTTAATGAAAAATAACATAAAAGTTCCCCGTATTTGCGATAATCTGTTTAATGAGGAGAAAGTGATTTTTCGTAAGAGAAATTCTGTAAACAGTCTCGGAATATATATTGTAGACTTAGAAAAAGCTGAATATATAGAAAATCATTTTCATCCTGATTATTTTGTACAGCCTTATATAGAAGGAGATACTGTAATTGTTGATGTTTTTTCTGATAAAGAAGGTGTTCCCAAATTAATAATCCCTCGAAAAACTATTGAGATTAAAGATGGCACAGCTTTTAGAAGTCAAATTATTTATGATAAGACAATTATTGCAATCACAAAGAATATCTGTAATTTATATAAATTACCTGGATTTTGTAATTTAGACTTTAAAGTTAATAATGGGGAGTACTATTTTATCGAATTGAATGTACGCTTTGCCGGATCAGGTATATTCTCAATAATAGCTTCTTTCAATTATATAGAAACCTATCTGGAGCATTTCGTACTAAATGAACCATTACACGATATGGATTATTATATGAAATATGTCTGTTGGGATTCTATTGTGACACGCTATTTAGAAGAACTTATATATCCCCAAATTAGTGAATAAGCGGTTTGTGCTTATTCACTAATTTTTTCAATATCGTGGTTCCAGAATGATAAGTAGATTATATACCACGGGTGTTTTATACGATTTTTTTCTTCTTTTGTTTTAGGTCCATCTATACGTGCCTTTATGTAGCGACTATGTTCTTTTAATGCAAATGCATTGTTATAATAAATTTGACTTCTCGCTATTTCACCAGATTTATTCAATACAGCATATGCATTGTAATAAAACAAAGCATGTATATGATAATCGGGCTCTAATGGAATTAGATTTTGCCCTCTTTCTATTAAAAGATTTGCTTTTGCAAATTGGTCATTTTCATAACACCATGCAAGTTTAACTATAATTATTGCAAGTTTGTCATATGGTATAACAGCTGTAAATTCAGATTTTTGCAGTAAATCCCATACATAATTGTCATGAATTCCTTGATCCATTAATATATCTGCTTCATCAATCCATAAAATATTTCCACGTATTGCATGATTCTTTAATGATTCCTCGGCTTTCCTTAAAACATTTAAAGCTTTGTCATTTTTTCCTAATCCAGCCAATAGTTTTGCATAGGTAATCTGCGATTTCCCTTTTTGGTATACGTTATTATGCTTATCAAGCAATTCTACACTTTGCTTAGCATATTTTAAAGCCTTTTTATTAGGCAAATAGATATTTGTTAATCTAAGAAAAATTGCATATTCATCATATGTTTTGTATATAGGAGTAGCCAGAATTTTTTTGTGTATTTTCAAGCACTCTGTAATTTGCCCCGTATACCTGTAACTACTCAAACAAGCAAGCATCATGTTTAATCCAATACGTGATTCAAGAGATATTTCAGGCTTTATATTCTCAAATAATTCAACAACAGTTTCATGCTGATCCAATGCTGAAAGATACAGCAGTTTATGTAGCAAAAGTAATTTACTTTCGGAAAGCAGACCGGAATTCTCTAAATAACATAATATTTCATAGCCATTAGCATATAATTCCAATTTATAACATATTTCAAGTAGTCTAAAGAGTACTGCATTATTTTTCAGTATATCTTCCTTGATAATGTCATATAACTGTTTAATATAATCCCATGAATCTTCTGGGGAAATTGATATTATAATTTGGCTTTCTAATTGTGGCAGCAATTTTTTTATTTCAAATGGCTCAACTTTAGAGTACAAATATAATAGTCGAATCCATGCTTCATTGCTCTCACTAATATTAGAACTTTCCAAATATCCCAAGTAGTATTTTTTTGTCCGTCCATAAACAACTGTATTAATTTGTTGAAATTCATCAATATTCTTTTCCCATTGATCAATGATACTTGCATGTTTTAGCTCATAATAAGCATCTGTTTCTTCAATCAGATTTAATTCCAACAGTTCATGTATTGCGTTTGAAATATCAAGTTCCGGGAAGAAAATCGTTTCAGCATGTTTTCTTTTTATCTTTCCTTGGTGAAATATTATCAGACTTAACATAGCAAGTGTTTCCTGATTGTTTATATTATGTAAAATCTGATAAGTGCCATTCTCGATATCGTTGTTTTCATTCTCACTGGCATCATCGGGATGTTCATATGTTACAGAATAATCTATCAATTCTCTTAAATTTCCCAAAGACACTTCCTCATAATGATTTATAACATTTATATTAAATGCCATGTCATCAGATAAGTTTTTTACATTTCTATGAACGATATCTATAATATATGTCTTGTCAATTGGCTCTAATTCTGTTTTAATAACTTTTGCACCTAATCCAGCAAAATAATCTCTTTGTTTATCAAATTTGTCTGAGTTGGGGGTATGTGTAAATTCTAATATAAAATAAGTGCTTGAATCGACATCATTTATCCAATCCCTAAAGCAACCTAATGACTGGTTATCAATATTTTGAAAGTTGTCTATTATCAATAAAACTTTTCTATTTTTTAAAACATGATTTATGTAATTTATTTTCACAAGAACAGAATCTACAGAAGTATCATTCTTCAATTGATCAGTAGAATATTCATTTAATTTTAAAATTTTCTTCAATGCCAGATAACAAACATTTTTAAACAATCCTTTCTTTGAATCTGAACCAAACAATGTTTCCAAACCAGACGCTAAACGAGTACGGTTTACATTAGCATCATTATACTCATTCAGGAAATTGTCAAATGTTAAAGCGTAGCCATTTTCTTCTTCCAATTTTTCAAAATATTTTGTAATACCATCAAATAATTCCTGTAAATAATACCACGCAGTGTCACCACTATCATCATTACACGGTTTTGTTTTTATTCTGATAATATCACAATCATCTTTATCATATTTTTCAATTACTTTAGTAATCAGAGAGGTTTTTCCGATAGCTGTTTCTGACCAAATATAATGAACAGTTTTTTTATCCCAATTTTGACTGATAATTTTAACAATCTCATCAGATTCGACTTCTCTATCTACAATCACATCACTTTGTTGCCAAACAATCGTTTTCATCATTGAATGTTCCTTTTCCTTGTAGTATATTAAACATAGGATAATTTCTTATTATCTATTACTGATTGTATCATATATCACATCTAAATTCATTAATTCTCTGACCAAATAATGAATAAATTTCCAATAATGTTTTTAGCACATTGGTAACTGTTTAGGATCATTTGATTTTCATAGTGCAAAACAGAGAAATTTATATTATTTTAGCTGAGGCTTTTTTTGTGATTTGTGGATAAACCTTTATTCATATATGCATTTGCCCCATTATTGTTGATAACACAATTTCTATTCTGAAAATTGTCTGTTTTAGGCATATAGATAGTATTAGTTGATACGTTTTTTCCATGCAGAAGATGCAGATTTACAAGCTTATCCACCGTCATATTGCCTAATTACTCTTTTCATGCAATTCGCTTTTTTCCTATACCTCGTTTAAAATAATGATAGAGAGAAACAGGAAAGAAGGTGGACGGAATGCCAGTTAATATCACAGAGGATTTTGTTCGTTGGCTTATGCAGGATAAACAGGAACTGCGGCAACTAAATATCAGACAGGATAATCAGATTCTTGAACTGACTGATAAAGTTACAATTATGACCGCTAAAATTGAGGAACTGACTCAGGCCATCAAAAGTTTGAGGAAAAACTCAACAAAAACTCCAAAAACAGTTCCAAACCACCTTCATCCGATGGACTAAAAAAGCAAAACCTTAATACCAGTCTGCGCGAAAAAAGCAATAAAAAGCAAGGGGCACAGCCAGGTCACGATGGGACACGTATGATTATCACAGGTGAGCCGGATCATGTAACAGATCTGATTCCAGCACCGTGTCAAAAGTATCCTCAATGGCAAAAATGTAAAGGAACGGCATGCAATGTTGAACGTCGGTATCAGGTCGATATCGAAATTCGTCAAACCTTAGAAGCCTATGATTGCTATAAAGTTGTATGCCCAAAAACAAATGAAACACTCAAAGGTATTTTTCCAGACGATATCAAAGACGAAATCCAGTATGGTACAAATATCGCCTCATTTATTGTGTCATTAAATACTGTCGGTGCTGTCAGTGCAAAGCGTGTGCAGGAAATAGCAGGCAGTCTGTTTGACCTTCCAATATCAACGGGCACAGTCTGCAAAACGGTAGCCCGCTGTGCAGAAAAAGCGTCCTACGCAGTAAGTCTGATCAAAGAAAAAGTAATGCAGTTAGAAGCTGCACACTTTGATGAAACCGGAACCCGGGTGGATGGTAAAACAGGCTGGGTTCATGTTGTAAGTAATCATGAACTGACCTACCTGTTCTTCGGAAAGCGTGGACAGAATTAAATGACCGAAATGGGAATTCTCCCGCACTTTTCCGGTGTTGCGATTCATGACTGCTGGGCGTCCTACTGGAAGTTTTCAGTAACACATGCAATCTGCTGTGCGCATCTGCTTCAGGAATTAAACGGAGTTATGGAAAATCATTCACAGCAGACGTGGGCAAAATCATTCAGGGATTTGCTCTTAAAGATGAAAAAGCTAAAGGAAAAGGCGATTGCCAGAGACAAATCTGAACTTAGCTATTATCATCTTCACAACATAGAAATGCAGTATGATGAAATCATTCAAACTGCATTGGAAGAAAATCCGCTGCCTGAGAAAAAGCCGGGGCAAAAGGGTCGCCCGAAAAAAGGAAAGGTCAGAGCCTTAATTGAGCGATTGCAAAAATACAAGGGTGAAGTCTGCCTTTTTGTAAAAGACTTCAATATAGACTTTGATAACAATCAGGCAGAACGTGACCTGCGAATGATAAAAACCAAAACAAAGGTATCTGGATGCTTCCGAACCGAAGATGGAATACAGAATTATCTTACAGTAATGTCCTATGTCGGAATAGCAAATTTCTGGCTGTTTCACTTACATCAACAATCTATGGATGTCTATCAAATTTTTGTTTTAGTTGCAGCAAATATCTCGACGGATAGTATCTTTTACAACGGATTTCGTTATATCTATAATCCATTTCATTATAGTAATTTGAATGCATCAAAATACACACTCTCTTTGCACGACTTACACAAACAAAACAGATTCTATTTGACTCTCTTAACGCTTCTGGATCATTATCAGTCCACCACCCGGGAAAATGTCGTTCTTCCATTCCCATCATTATAACAACCTCAAACTCCAACCCTTTTGAACTATGCCGTGTTGATATTGTTATTTGGTTATCTGGCTTTCCTATCTTTGAAAACTTATTAGTATCAAAATCACTATATTTATCTTCTGCCACCTCTTCCAACAAACTCTTAAGATTTTCCCATTCATCCGGTATAATATCAGAATCTATAAGCAAATCTTTTATTCTTAATTCAGATAAAATGTATTTAATCCATTCATTCAATTCATCTTTAAACGCTATACTATCCTGTAGAACACATAATAATTGATGTTTCATTTTCAATCTATCATTTTCGCTCTTATATTTTGTATTTTGATGTTGTAAAACAAGAGTTTCCCAATATTGAAAAATATCATCAAAAGAAGCCTTTTCTTTATTGTTTATCCAAACAGAACATTCTTCTAGCCATTTTACAAAATCAGTTCGTTCAAAATTATGCCTTGATATATAATATGGTATATTGTGTTCTATACACTTTAAGCCTAAATCTTTGCAACTATCATTACTGGAAAGCAACACCGCTATTTCTTCCAAAGGTATCTCTTTTTCAATACATTCCGGAACAATCTTTTTCGCAAAAAAATCGAACTGTTCCTCTAACCCATTATTGCAAGAAATAAATCTATATTCCGCTTCCTCGTCCTCCCTTGTCATTGCATGATAATGTCTCGGGAGATTTAATACAATCTCAGAGCCATCAATAATATCTTGGTTACTTCTATAATTATTTTTTAACTCAACAGATATCGTATCTTCCCTGTTATATAATTCCATCAAATAATCTGGTATCGCCCCTGAAAAACCATAAATAGATTGATCAGGGTCCCCAACTGCAAATATTTTGATGTCTGTCTTCGTAAAAAGAGACATAACCATTTCATGTAGAGGTTTTCCCAAATCTTGATACTCATCAATTACAAGCCACGGATATTTTGCACTTATACATTTCCTTACATATTCATGTTCCTGCAATATTTTTGTTGAAAGAATTATTATTCCTTGATAATCTATATATCCGGCCGACAATACTCTTTTTTCATATTCTACAGCAATCGCATGTGCTGTAGCATCCGAAGCAACTGGCACTTTGCTTACGCCTTGTATATGCAATGCACGTTCTTTATCTATTGCTTCCTTTTTAATTTTTTTCTTTATCCCTAAATCATTTAATACACTATTATAAATTTGTTTTTCTAATTTCTTAGGCAATACTTTTATAGGCAAAGTAACCCCATAATCATATAATTCTGCAAAGTTACTCAGAATTTCTGAAATACAAAAAGAGTGCACCGTACCAAGAAATACATTTCTACGCTCTGCATATCCAAGCTTTTTTAATCTATCCTCAAATTCTCTTGCCGCTTCTTTACTAAACGTCAAACATGCCAATCCTTGTGGTTCCGTTATATGATTGTTCAGCAATTTCATTATTTTTAGTGTAAGAATAGTTGTTTTTCCACTACCTGGTCCTGCAATAACTACAGTACTATCTTCTGTATCATATGCAGTCTTTTGTAATGGATCTGCTGATATTCGTTCCAACATTTTCGCATAGTAACTCATTTATCCATTCACCTTCTCATAAATGTATTCTATGGCTTCTTTAATGTAAGTCGGTATATGCTCTTTCTTACATACATGTGCAAATTTTTGCGAAAATCTGCCCTTTCCAATTCCATTTCCTTCAATCTTTCTTAGACATTTCCAATATTCTCCAGACATTATCTCCGTTTTAAAGTTTCTTTTTTGTACAATTCCCCCTGTAGTTAAATCTGAAAACAAATCACATATAACATTGAGGTTTTCTTCTTTGCTATCTTTTTTCGCTGCTGCCTTTACCATCATATCCACTTCAAATGTATAATATCCTACAAACAAGCCAAGTTCCTTGAATAACTCGTCTAATTTGTCTATGTCTTCTGGAATTTCATTTTCACTATTTAAGTTAAGTTGAGATACCATGCTCTCAATAATTTCCATACCCAGCCAACCTCTGTCCGCAGTTTCTTCTGTATCCATTTTATGATATTCTCTTTCATCCTTATCATTTATAACATAGAAATCTCCGTCTGTTATAACAGCATAAGGGATAGCTAAGCTATGTAAAAGTTTTACATATGGTGTAAAATTAGTACAATTGATGTTACATACAATAATACCTTTCTCATCAAGAGGCTTACCTAACAATTCAGCAAATCTAGGAACCAAGTACTCTTCCGCAATACCTTCTACCAATAGTACTGCTTTACCCAAATATATTTCTCCCCTCTTCACATCCAAATATCTTTCTACATCCAAAAACTCTCCCTCATCCATCGGCATTGCTGCTGTAGCATGAATTTCCGTCCCCGTTGTACCATCATTATGCAAATGAACTATAGAAGCAATCGGAGCTATTGCAGTTATATGGGTAGAATGGGTTGTCAATAGGACAGAATTATTACTGTTTTTTATTACATCTTTATATATCAGACGTTGATTAACAGGATGCAAATGTGCTTCCGGTTCTTCAATTGCAAGAATTGTAACAGCATTGGATATAGGCATGTTCTTTGACATAAAAGAATATAATTTCTTATGTTGAACATCCGATATTCCCTCTTTCAGAAAATAATTTCTATTTTGACTTTGCTCATAGGTATCTTTAACAATATCTCCACCCGCAAGTACAATCAGTTCATTATATTTATCTTCTTTAATCAAAGACGGTACGGTTTTATCTTGTAACATTTGCAAAATCATTGAAATATACAAAATATTATTCAATCCCAAGCTTATATCTGATGTATGTCGCTGTGCCATTAAAAGCTTTAATGACGAAAGCACCCTTCCTGGACTAATCTCCATTGCTTGAAGCGAAACATCAAAATCATCACTTCCTAAAATTGTGCCAAATCTTTTATTTATGTTATTTGTTAAATCTACTAATTCATCAAGATTTAATATTTCCTCTCCATTCTTTCTGTATTCCTCTGCAATACGTTCTAAATCCTTCTTATCTATTGCATAATCTTTTAACATCCTTTGAATAGGAGATGTTCTTGAATTTCTTATTTCACTTTCCACATCACGCAGTGCTTTAATAACTTTAAGATTCAAATATTTCCTCTCATAAGAACCAAACTTTTTGGTCTCATCGTTCCCTTTGAAAATGTTATATTGATACTCTATATTCCCTGCATCATCAATATAAGGGAAAAATCGGTATGTTAACTTTAACACTTCTTTTCCTTTTTCGTTCTTAACAGTTGCATCTTGAAACACGGTCAATATAGTTTTATTATTTGAGTAATTTTCAATATAAACCTCAATAACTATTTCTTCCTTGTTTTCCATAGGATTAACCAACGTATCGTTAAAATCAGCTTCCTCTAACATTCTATCTTCATCGGAAAGAGTAGGATCTAGTATTAACTGTAATGCCTTTAAAAAATTTGTTTTACCAACATTATTTTCTCCAATAATAATCTGCTTATGCCCTAATCGAACATCTACATCTTTAAAATTTCTATAATTCTTTATCTTCACCCGCGAAATAAATAAGCTTTTCATTTTACCTTCTTGTATGATAATTAGGAAGTTAATTATCACACGTTTCCTCGTATTATATAGTAGTAGTTTTTAGAGACCCTCTCCAAGGTCTTCATAACTATTAAGTCATAGTCCATTCTTTACCTCTTCTGTAGGTTCGACTATGATATATAAGATGCT
>OGDS01001689.1_pt1 | contig 15571 bp, 13 predicted proteins | sample 1570351 | NCBI WGS metagenome assembly OGDS01 (sample SAMEA2581974, study PRJEB24529) | metagenome | biome: Human gut stool | place: China | collected 2011
GAGCGGGGAATAATCCTCACCGCCGACGAACAGCAGCGTCATCACGGCGACGAGCGCACCCGACGAGTTGCAGATCGGCGACGAGACGGACAGCTCAATGTAGCGGAGGCCAAGATAGCCGAGCGTCATCGAGCCGATGTACAGCAGCGACACGGGCAGATAGGTCCAGATAATGGACCAGCTGATCTCCGTGCCGCCGACGAAAATTTCGAACGCGGCGTGAAGACCCATCACGGTACCGACGGCAATGACCATCTTGAGGTGGGCGAGATGATCGTCCTCCCCCTGACAGCCGATCTTGGAAAACAGGTCGCTGCCGCTCCAGCAGAGCAGCGCGATCAGAGAAAGCCAGAACCACATATTGAATTGTTAAACTCCTTTGTACTGTTAGATTTTTTGGTCAGATGGAAAAACAAACAGTACGCGGGGGCGGACGGCGGCGAAAATGCCGGTTGGTTGCGGGTGTTCTACGGATGAGCATAAAAAAGCGGTATCCTTTACGGAAGGGGAAATTTTCGTTACGGCAGGGTGATGAGTCCGGCGTCGAGCATCTTTTGCAGCGACAGCAGCACGCCGAGCTTGGCGTGGTACCAGGTGAGGCCGCCCTGAAAATAGACGGCGTAGGGGTCGCGGATGGGGCCGTCGGCGGACAGCTCGATGCTGCTGCCCTGCACGAAAGCGCCTGCCGCCATAATGACGTCGGAATCGTAGCCGGGCATGGCCCAAGGCTCCGGGGTCACATAGCTGTCCACCGGCGCGGCAGACTGGATGCCCTTGCAGAAGGCCACCATGGCCTCCCGGCTCCCCAGCGTTACCGCCTGAATGATGTCATGGCGGCTTTCAGTGGCGTTGGGGACGCAGGCGAAGCCCAGCTTTTCATAGACGTTGGCGGCAAAGACAGCACCCTTCAATGCACCGGATACCACAGTGGGGGCCAGGAACAAGCCCTGATAGAAAGCGGGCATCAGACCCAGGTTTGCGCCGACCTCCTGCCCCAGACCGGGGGCGGACAGCCGGTAAGCGCACCGCTCCACGCACTCCTTGGTGCCGCAGATGTAGCCGCCGATGGGGGCCAGACCGCCGCCGGGGTTTTTGATGAGGCTGCCCACCACCATATCGGCCCCCATATCAGAAGGCTCAATACGCTCCACAAATTCGCCGTAGCAGTTGTCCACCATGACCTTGACGTCAGGCTTGATCTCCTTGCAGAAGCGAATCATCTCCCCAATTTGCTCCACGGAGAAGCTGGGGCGGGTGGCGTAGCCCTTGGAGCGCTGGATGGTGATGAGCTTGGTGCGCTCGTTGATCTTGGAACGGATGGCATCGTAGTCGAAGGTGCCGTCGGCCTTCAGGTCCGCCTGGGCGTAGGTAACACCGTACTCCTTCAAAGAGCACTTGCTCTCCCGGATGCCGATGACCTCCTCCAGGGTGTCATAGGGTCCGCCCACCGGGCTGAGCAGCTCGTCCCCGGGCAGCAGGTTGGCCCCCAGGGCCAGGGCCAGAGCATGGGTGCCGCAGGTGATCTGGGGCCGCACCAAAGCCGCCTCCGTGCCGAAGCAGTCGGCATATACCCGCTCCAGGTTGTCCCGGCCCTCGTCGTCGTAGCCGTAGCCCGTGGACAGGTTGAAGTGGGTGGCGTTCACCCGGTTTTTCTGCATGGCGGACAGGACCTTGGCCTGATTGTATTCCGCCGTCTGGTCGATGGCGTCAAACCGGTCCCGCAGCTCCGCAATGATCCGCTCTCCGTATTCATAGACAGCCGCGCTGACGCCCAGCTGTTCGTACATGGATTCCATTTTCATGTCTTGTGTTCCTCTTTTCCCAAAATTTCATCAGCCAGATCGTTCAGGATCTCCGGCCGGGTCACTACCAGTCCGCTGGCCTCGTTGCCAAGGATCAGCAGGGTGTCTCACGGAGAGATGCCGTAAAACCGGCGGGCCTCCTGCGGAATTACGATCTGCCCCCGGTCGCCCACCTTGGCGGTGCCGAAAATCCGGTTTTTACCCTGACCTAAGACGTGCTTGCCTCCAGGCATGGGACCGCCTCCTTTGTCATATTTTTCACACTTGTATGAATATAGCAGACCTGTTTCCAAAAGGCAAGGTTTTTTACAGAAATTCCCGTTTTCTGCTAGAAAAAGGCAAAAAGCACCCCGGTACAACTGTACCGGGGGCGAAAAAACGAAAATTTTGTATAGGGTCAGCTCAGCCGGAGACCGCCTACGAAATATGTATTGTAGTAGCCGGAGGTCAGATCGCTGGTGATGACGCCGCCGTTTCTGGAGGAAGAGGCGTGCACGTGCTGGCCGTTGCCGATGTAGATGCCGGCGTGGGAGCAGGCCTTGCCCTTGTTGCGGCTGGGATCATTGAAGAACACCAGGTCGCCGGGCTGCAATTCGGAAATGCTGTAGATCTTGGTGCCCATGCCGCTGAGCCACTGGCTGGTAGCGGAGTGGGGCAAAGAATAGCCGAACTGCTTATAAATATACATGGTGAAGCCGGAGCAGTCGAAGCCGCCGGCGGAGGCGCCGCCGTACACATAGCGGGTGCCCAGATGGCTCAGAGCGGTTTCCACGATAGAGGAACCCTTGCCGCTGGTGGCGTTGCTGGTCAGTACCAGCAGATCACTGCGGATATAGCCCTCCGTGCCGTATTGGCAGGTAACGTCATACCAGCCGTTTACCAGACCGTTGACGGTGACTACGGTGCCGGCGTCGATGGTGGCCAGGCTCTCGCTTTCGGTGGTGGCGGCGGCCCGGACGTTCACAGTGCCCTCGGGCACGCGGCCGTAGGTGGTGAAGATGTTGTCCTGATCGATGATAAGGTAATCGGAGGACACATAGCCGGTGCTGCCGTTATAATTGATCTTGTACCAGCCGGGGACGCTGTCATCCAGCAGGGCCACAGCCACAGACTTGTTCAGCGTGGTGACGATGGCGGAGGAGGTGTTGGGCTCGGACCGCATACGCAGGGAAGTACCGGTGGTGCAGCCGGCGCCAATGGCCATCTCTCCCTCGGCAGAGGCGAAGGCGGTGAGCGCCAAAGTGGTGAGGGCAGCAAAAACAGCGGCCTTCACGGCCTTTTTCATCAGATGCTTCATTGAAACGCTTCCTTTCCTTTGTGTCAGTCAGTGCGGGAGTAGGGGGTTCTTACTTGCCGGCTAACGCCCGCTCCAACCAGATGGAAGCGAAATCCATCGCCTCATACAGGCTGCTCTTTTCACCCTTCTTGACCACGCGGTCCCGTGCCTTCACATTGGGATTCGTGGACTGGAGCTGCAGGGAAACCTTGGTAGCCATATCCAGACCGTTTTCCTTTTTGCTCTCCAGAATCTGCATCATGACGATATATGGATCAGCCATCGTTCCGTAGTAGATCAGGTTGTCGATCCGCCGCAGAGGATGACCCTTATAAATCAAGCCTTCTGTTTTTGTTTCAGACATGCAAACACTCCCTTGGAAAAATTGTAACCAAATTGTAACATCTTTTATCCAATTTGTCAACGTTGGAATGGCGGCAATCTTTTCCATCAGTCCAAAACAACGGCTTTTCAAGATATTTCGGCAGTTTACACACATAAAAAAAGCATGGAGACAACGTCTCCATGCTTTGATCGGCTGATTTACTGTCCCAGATATTTTTTTACCAGAACCTGCAGCAGCTCGTCCCGGTCCAGCTTGCGGATCAGGGTGCGGGCGCCCATGTGATTGGTAATGTAGGTGGGGTCCTCAGAGAGAATGTAGCCAACGATCTGATTGATGGGGTTATACCCCTTTTCCTCCAGTGCCTGATAGACTGTGGTCAGAATGTTATAAATCTCCACATCCTTATCGTCCACAATACTGAATTTGCGGGTATAGTCATCCATACGGACACCACCTTTCCTTCGAAACTGTAATCAGTATACTCGGTTTTCGGGGGGAAGTAAAGGGAAAAAAGGAAATGTAACAGAATGGTAATAAAATCAAGGCGGCGAGAAACCTCACCGCCTTGATTGCAGGGAACTGTTCGATTTACCGTAGGACCGCGCCGCATTCCTGCTCCAGAGCGGTCAGGATGCTTTTCACGTCAGCGTCCGCCTCCTCAGCGGTGAGGCTCCGGTCATCGGCCCGGAGGGTCAGGTTGAAGGCCACACTCTTCTTGCCGGGGGCAATGCCCGTGCCGGTGTAGATGTCAAACAGGGCCGCGTCCTTCAAAAGGCCCTTAGCGCCCTTGCGGATGGCGTCCTCCAGTTCGCCTACGGTGACAGAGGCGTCGCACACCACGGCGATGTCGCGGGTGACGGCGGGGAACTTGGGCAGGGGCTGATACAGGGGCTGGGAGCCCTTGCTTTCATACAGCGCGTCGAACCGCAGCTCGGCGGCATACAGCTCGGCGTCCACACCGTAATTGCCCGCCACATGGGGATGGATCTGGCCCAGGACACCCAGCAGACGGTCCCCACTGAAAACCTTGGCACAGCGGCCGGGATGATAGGAGGGATTCTCGCTGTCCGCCAGGAACCGGACGTTTTCGATCCGCAGCTGCTTCAGAACGGCCTCCACAGCGCCCTTGAGGGCAAAGAAGTCCATACCGTCGCCGTAAGCGCCCAGCGTCAGCACCTTGGGCTCGTCGGCAAGGCCGTCGGCCCGCTTGAAGTAAACCCGGCCCAGCTCGTAGAGCTTGGCGGACTTGTTGCGGAAGTTGTAGTTCCGGGTCAGGATCTCCAGCATGGAGGGCAGGGTGGTAGTGCGCATGATGGAGGTGTCCTCGCCCAAGGGGTTCAGAATTTTCAGAGAATCCCGCAGGGGGGAATCCTTGGGCAGGTCGATCTTATCATAATAGGTGGGGCTGATGAAGGAGTAGGTGATGATCTCGTCGTACCCGGCGGCGCGGCACACGCTGCCCAGCAGGTTTTCCGTCTGCTGGATATCCGTGAGGCCACGGCGGGCGGTGAGACCGTTGGAGAGGGTGTCGGGGATGTTGTTGTAGCCGTAGAACCGGGCTACCTCCTCGGCGATGTCGGAGTAGTGCTCCACATCGGACCGCCAGGAGGGAACATGGATGGTGTCGCCCTCCACCTTGAAGTCCAGAGCTTCCAGAATCCGGACCATTTCCTCACGGGAAACATCGGTGCCCAGCAGGCCGTTGACCTTCTCCGGCTCCAGCTTCACGGTGACGGGGTTGGAGTCCTTGGCGATGACGTCCATCACGCCCTCCACCACCTCGCCGGCGCCCAGCAGCTCCACCAGCTCGCAGGCCCGCTCCACGGCCTTCAGGGTGTTCATGGGGTCCAGACCCTTTTCGTAGCGGGAGGAAGCGTCGGTACGCATATTCAGAGCGGCGGCGGTGCGGTGGACGGAGGTGCCGTTGAAGTTGGCGGATTCAAAGAGGACCATGGCGGTATCGCCCACAATCTCGCTGTTGGCGCCGCCCATGACGCCCGCTACGCAGACGGGCCTGTTCTCATCGCAGATGCAGAGCATGGAGGTGGTCAGCTTCCGCTGATTGCCGTCCAGCGTCTGAATGGTCTCACCCTCCCGGGCGGTGCGGACGATGATATGGTTGCCCTCCACGCAGGAGAAGTCGAAGGCGTGCATGGGCTGGCCGTATTCCAGCATCACATAGTTGGTGATGTCCACGATGTTGTTGATGGGGCGGACGCCGGAGTTCCGCAGCCGTTCCCGCATCCACGCGGGAGAGGGCTGGATCTTCACGTTCTTCACCATCCGGGCGGTGTACCGGGGGCAGAGGTCGCCGTCCTCAATGTCGATGTCCACCAGCTCCGCAATGGAGCCGCCGCAGCCCTTCACTTCAGGGGTGTGCAGCTTCAGGGGACGGCCAAAGGTGGCGCTGGCCTCCCGTGCGAGGCCGATAACGGACAGGCAGTCAGGCCGGTTGGGGGTGATCTCAAATTCCACCACATGATCGTCCGCGCCGATGACCACAGCCATATCGTCGCCGGGCTTCACGTCCTCGTTCAGCACGAAGATGCCGTCGGCGATGCAGTGGGGGAACTCCTTCTGCTCCGCGTGGAGATCCTCCAGCGTGCAGATGGAATCGGTCTTGGTGTTGTAGGCCACCAGATCGCCCGCGTGGAGGTTGGAGCAGCCGGTATCGGAAGAGGCGGTGGCGCCGCCGATGTCCAGCGTGGTGTGGTACTGTCCGTAGGACTGCGTCTCACATTCCAGCACCTTGCCGCAGACCACGGGGCCGAACACCTTGTCCCCGGCCTTGATGTCGGCGGGGATGGAGGGCTTCTCCGGGTCCAGAGGCTTGTAGTCGTTCAGCAGGGCGGCGGGGGTGATGACGGCGTAGGGATAGTCATGCTCGGCGGTGAGGCTCAGCTCCTTCAGAGAGCACAGCATCCCGTTGGACACCACGCCCCGGAGCTTGCCCTTTTCAATTCTCGTGCCGTTGGGGAGCAGGGACTTGTGCTGGGCCACGGGCACCAGATCGCCCACATGGATATTCCATGCGCCGGTGACGATCTGGGTAGGCTCCGCCTGTCCCACGTCGATCTGGCAGATCCACATGTGGTCGCTGTCCGGGTGCTTTTCCATGGACAAAATCTTGCCCACCACCACGTTTTTCAGGGACTCATCCAGCGCCGTGACGGTCTCCACCTTGGAGCCGGAGAGGGTCATGGCCTCGTCAAACTCCCGGTCGCTGATGTCGGAAACATCTACAAATTCATTTAACCATTTACGGGAAAGAATCATTGTCTATCCTCCTCTTTTATTCCGAAGGGAATCAGGCATCCCCTCGCCAGTGAGATCCGCTCACTGGTGGTACGCCGCAGTCGATGTACGGTCGATGCATGTTTGCCACGGCAAACATCAGTTGTAATTGTTTTTTGCGGCGGCGTGTACGGCACAAAAAACACCGCTCAGAGTGCAAACGTGCGAGCCGCTTGCGGCGAGTGCGCTGCGGCACTCTGCAAAATTCGCACAAAATGGCTGTGCCATTTTGGCGAGGATGGTCAGAACTGCTGCAGGAACCGTTCGTCGTTCTCGAAGATCAGCCGCAGGTCGCTGATCTTGAAGTGGCCCATGGCGAAGCGTTCCAGACCCATGCCGAAGGCGAAGCCGGAATACTCGTCCGGATCAATGCCGCAGTTGCGCAGCACCTTGGGGTGCACCATGCCGGCGCCCAGCACTTCGATCCAGCCCTCGCCCTTGCAGGTGGGGCAGCCCTTGCCGCCGCACTTGTGGCACTGGATGTCTACCTCGCAGGAGGGCTCGGTGAAGGGGAAGTGGTGGGGACGGAACCGGGTGACGGAATTGGCACCGTAGATGGCCTTGATGACGGCGTTCAGTGTGCCCTTCAGGTCCGCCATGGTCACGCCCTTGTCCACCACCAGACCCTCGATCTGATGGAACATGGGGGAGTGGGTGGCGTCCACCTCGTCCTTGCGGTACACCCGGCCGGGGGAGATCATGCGGATGGGTACGCCGTGCTCCTCCATGGCCCGGATCTGCATGGGAGAAGTCTGGGTCCGCAGGAGGATCTTGGAATCCTCGGTGAGATAGAAGGTGTCCGTCCAGTCACGGGAAGGGTGGGACTCCGGGGCGTTGAGCTTGGTGAAGTTGTAGCTTTCCAGCTCGATCTCCGGGCCGTCCATGATCTCAAAGCCCATGTCAAGGAACACCTGCTTGATCTCATCCAGCACGGTGTACATGGGGTGCTTGTGGCCCAGAGCCACCTCCTTGCCGGGGATGGTGACATCCAGCGTCTCAGCCTTCAGCTTGGCTTCCAGAGCGGCCTTTTCCAGAATGGCGGACTGGGCCTCCACGGCCTTTTCCACGGCGGCGCGGACCTCATTGGCCATCTGGCCCATGACGGGGCGCTCCTCAGCAGAGAGACTGCCCATCAGCTTGAGGACGGCGGTCAGTTCGCCCTTTTTGCCCAGGTACTTCACCCGCAGCGCGTCCAGTTCCGCCGCGGCCTTCGTGCCGGCGATGGCTTCCAGAGCGCCCTTGCGGATGGCTTCCAGTTGTTCTTTCATCATAAACGCAAAACTCCTTTGTATGGAATGGGATGATCGGATCGGGGCGGCGGAAAACAAAAAAGCCCTCCGTCCCACATTGGGACGAAAGGCTCACTTCCGCGGTACCACCCAAATTCGCGCCGAAGCGCACACTTGTGCCCTGATAACGGAGGGTGACCGCCATGTCTCCATGGAAGCTCCGGGGCGAACCAAACCAGGCGTCCGCAGGTCGGCTTGCAGCCGGTGACCGACCCTCTCTGCGGCGGCGTTTCAGGTTATTTTCCCGTTTCACAGCTCATAACATACCAATGTATACCATAAAAACAGGGGAAATGCAAGCGCGAAATGCACAAACCTGAGAAAAACGGCCCGGAAGCAGAATTTTATTGCACGTAAGCAGAAAATGTGATAACATACAATCAGTGAGACTGTCGATAAAGTGGTAAATTCTCCGCGACGGTAAGGAAGGGGGTGCGCGGGAAACCCAAGAAGGGTGTCCTGTGCCATTGGAATCCTTAGTTTTCAGAACTTTTATAAAATTCTGAAAACTTGCCCAGCGGGGCGAAAAAACTTTTTCGACACGCTGTGAATTACTTGAAAGGATCATACAGCGCATCCGCTCGCCTCAGGTGTTGTCTGGGGCGAGCGGACCTGTTGGTTTCATGAGACTATGATGGATTACTTTCGTGAACTGAATTTTGTGTCTGTTGCTCTGCGGCTGCTGCTCTCTGCGCTCATCGGCTTCTCTCTGGGATTGGAGCGGGGACGCAAGCGCCGTCCTGCCGGGTGCCGGACCTATATGCTGGTGTGTATGGGAGCGACCCTGACACTGCTGCTCAGTCAATACGAATACATCATGGTCACCACCAAGTGGGCGTCTATTGCCTCTGAGATCGGACTCCGGACGGATGTCTCCCGTTTTGGCGCACAGGTCATCAACGGCGTCGGCTTCCTGGGTGCCGGTACGATCCTTGTCACCGGCCGGCGGGAGGTCAAGGGCCTTACCACCGCGGCGGGCCTCTGGGCCTCCGCCTGTATGGGCCTGGCCATCGGTGCCGGTTTCTATGAATGTGTTTTCCTGGGAACGGTGCTGATCTTCCTTTCCATGCGCTATCTCCCCATCGTGGAAAACATGATGGTGGAACATGCCCCGTTTTTGAACATCTATGTGGAGTTTGAATCGCTGGATCACATCGGTGATGTGATCGGCCGCATCAAAGAGCAGAACGCACAGGTTCTGGATGTGGAGGTTGACCACGGCAGGGGCCCGGGCTCCAGCAATCCCAGCGCGGTCTTTTCCCTGCGGCTGGCCAAACGCCATAGCCATTCCGATGTGCTGGTCTCCATATCTGAACTGGATTGCGTCTATACCGTGGAAGAATTTTAAAGGAGGGAGAAGATCTGATGCTGCCTATTTTTGATGGACTGCGTGACGTGACGCTTGCCTCCGTCACCACACGAATGCTGCTGGCTGTCCTCTGCGGCGGTCTCATCGGCATCGAGCGGGCTTACAAGCGCCGCCCTGCCGGCTTCCGCACCCACATTCTTATTTGCCTGGGTGCGGCGATCACCACACTTACCAGCCAATTCCTCTATCTTAATCTGCATTACTACACGGATATGGCCCGTCTGGGCGCGCAGGTGGTGGCAGGTATCGGCTTCATCGGCGCCGGTACCATCGTTGTCACCCGGCAGCATCGGGTCAAGGGCCTTACCACTGCGGCGGGTCTCTGGGCCTCCGCCATTATCGGCCTGGCACTGGGCGGCGGCTTCTATGAAGGCGCTCTGCTGACAACGGTTCTTGTGTTAGTGGCAGAATCCTTCCTCTCCCGACTGGAATACCGGATCCTGGACCATGTGCCGGAGATCAATCTCTACATGGAGTACACCGGAAAGCCTTGCCTGGAAGAAGTCCTGCGTTTCCTGCGGGAAAATAAGGTCTCCCTTCAGGATATGGAGATCACCCGCAACTCCGACAGCGAGAGCCACAACGCCTGCGCGATCTTCTCCCTGCGTTTCAGCAAGGGCATTTCCGTGGATGAGCTGCTGACCCATGTATCTCAGATCGAAGGCGTTATCACCGTTCAGGAATTGTGATCCCTTCGGAACCGTGTTATACTGATCCTGCGGCAGAGCTTGCCGCTGAATAGCCTGTTTTTGTTACTTTAACTGATGAGGAGCGGAATATGAAAGAATACGATATCATGGTAGTGGGTCCTGTCTCTCTGGACCACAACATCGATTATTTGGGCAACGAGCGCAAAGAGGTGGGCGGCGCTGTTGTGGCTTCCGGCTTTGCTGCCGCCGGCAGCGGCGCAAAGACCGCCATCTTCTGCAAGTCCAACGCGGCGGACGCCGATGTGAAGGAGCGCTTCGCCGGAGTCAACGCAGACCTCTACTGGGCTGCGTCCAAGGCCACTTGCTCCATCCGCAACCAGTACTTCACCGCCGACAAGGAAAAGCGGGCCTGCACCTCTATGGGCGTGTGCGACCCCTTCCGTTTTGAGGAACTGCCCCAGGTGAAGACCAAGGTCTATCACTTTGCCGGTCTGGTCTACGGCGATTTTGACGGCGCTCTGCTGGCGGAGGCCGCCAAGCACGGCAAGGTGGGTCTGGACGTGCAGTGCATGCTGCGCCATGTGGAGCCGGATAAGTCCATGGCCTTCCATGACTGGGCGGAGAAGAAGGAACTGCTACCCCTGATGGATTACTTCAAGACCGACGCCGCCGAGGCGGAGATCCTCACCGGCCTGACGGACCGCGTAGAGGCTGCGAAAATGCTCCATGACTGGGGCGCCAAGGAAGTGGTCATCACCCACAACACCGAGGTGTTGGCTTATGACGGCAACAAGGTCTACACCTGCCCCATCAAGGCCCGGAACCTCTCCGGCCGTACCGGTCGGGGCGATACCACTTTCGCCGGATATATCGCCGAGCGTCAGCGGGGCAGCGTGGAGGAAGCGCTGAACTTCTGCACCGCTCTCGTCTCCCTGAAAATGGAGACCCCCGGTCCCTTCAAGGGCACCCGGGAGGACGTTCTGGCCTACATGAAGGAATTTTATTGATCGATCGAATACAACCAGCCCGTCCGGAATATTCCGGACGGGCTGGTTTCTTCTATCTTTGTTTGGTGGCGCGGCTTACCGGGTCAGCGGGTCCACGGAAATATCCATGTCGATCTCAAAGGCCCGGTTCCACGGGAAGTGGTAATTGGAAAGACCGATCTTTCCCCAATGGGCTGTGACGGTATCCACATGGGGCTTCAGGCCGATGAGCAAGCTGCTGCGCTCTAAATTTTTCAGCACCGGGGCGGTGGCCTTGTCCATCTCCGTTGTCAGACGGTCAACAATGGCGGGACGGTCCAGCTCCGGCAGGCAGAAGTTGTTGGCGTCACCGCCAAGATCATTCCGCACATAGGACAAAATATCCTCCCGTACCACGTTTTTATAGCAGAAATCCTTCAAAATACTGTCGGCAAGGGTCTTGCAGAAGGCAACCTCCTCTGCCTGCGAGGTCCGGCCCTGAATGAGATGGGCATAGCGGGCTACACCGTGACTCAGGGCCGTGCCGGTGACGATGGCCATATCCAAAAATCCGGCGTAGCTCAACAGCTTGCCCAGCTCCGCTTTTTTCGTCAGGGCGTCATGGAAGGCAGTGCCGTACTGACCGTTGCTTGCATCGATGAGGATCACCGGCAGATCGGCCTTCAGGCGTTCATTCAGTGTAGCGGTCAGCTCCTGGATGTACTGCTGCTTCTGGGCTGCGTCCTCCGGCTGGGTCAACACCAGCACATAGAGGTCCGCAAAGGCGGGGGTGTCCTCCACTGTCAGGCCGAAGTAGTCCAGATGCTCCGCCACGATCTCTGTTAGAGGCTTGTAATCATAGTCGCAGGCGGGCCGATCCTCTGTACCGCCGAAATATTGCACATTGACCTGTGCGCCGTTCCAGCCAATCTCGCTGAGATACAGCTTGGTCACGGCCTTAAAGGCCAGATCATCTACACCGGAAAGGATGACATCGCCTGCCCGCAAACGGGCCTGTAAATAGGCAATCTCGTTTTTCTGGATGCAGTCCTCGGAGGAGGAATCGTCAATGCCAATGAGCACATGGAACCGGTCGCCGCCGATCCGGCTGACGGTTTCCAACAGTTCTCCGCTGAGGGTCAGCTTGTTGATCCGGTGCTCCGTGTAGCGGAGGGCGGCATCGTACATCGCGCTGTCCTCAAAGCGCAGCAGATCGTGGCCGTCGGCGTCCGTATCGTAGGTGGCGCGAATATTTTCCAGCGTCAATTCGTCCCCAGTGAGGGTTTTCCGGGGTGCCGCGCCGATGGTCCGCATGGCGTTGTAGTATTCCAGCGTGCCGCCGGCGTAGCCCACGGTGGGGGCCAGCCGCATAACGCTGTCCAGCAGCCAGACCTCGTTGTTGGGGTCCTCCGCCAAAGCGGACAGCAGGCTTTCCAGCAAATCTGTCAGAGGCCACGGCTCACCGTCACGCTCTGTGGTGGTTTCCGCCAGACGGGAGGCCACCAGTCCGCCGTAGAGCAGCTGGTCCACGGAAAGAAGGTAGCGGTCACAGCCTGATGCCTCCTGTTCCAGCACCCAATCGTACAGGAGGCCGGGATAGCCGCTTTGCCCGGTCCAGGATTGTGTTTCCAGACCGTTTTCGGCGTAATAGTCCTCCATCTGCCCATCCAGCAGTGTTTTGAACATCCATTCCTCCGGCATATTCAGGACATACCCCAGACTTTCCGCCAGATATTCCACCCGGCCCACGTTGTCAGGCCGGTCATCCAGCGGAACGTAAGCGATCACGGCTCGGTCTGACTCTGCATCCGGCAGATCCAGCGGAGGGCGGGCACCGCAGCCGGACAGAAGGGCCAGACATAAGGCTGCTGCCAAGATTCGTTTTTTCATGGGTCCTCCTTTTGGGGTTTTAAATGGGCGTATTCCAAAAAGAGCGGAGCATTCGCTCCGCTCTTTTGTGATCTCCCTTACAGGCCGAAGCTGCTGAGGTCCAGACCGCCGGTGACGCCGTTCATGCTATTCTCCATGGCGTCATTGGCCTGACGCAGCGCCTCATTGACGGCGGAGACCACCAGATCCTGCAGCATCTCCACATCCTCGGGGTCCACGGCCTCCGGCTTGATGGTGACGGAGAGGACCTCCTTCTTGCCGTTGACCTTGGCCTCCACAACACCGCCGCCTACGCTGGCGGTGAACTCCTGCGCCTCAACGGCGTCCTGTGCCTCAGTCATTTTCTCCTGCATAGCGGCGATCTTCTGCTGAAGCTCCGCCTGACGGGCGGCTCCGGAAATTTTGCCGTTGGTGAAGCCGCGGCGTGCACTGTAACCCATAGTAAATTTCTCCTTTTATTTGATTTCAATATTGTCAAACTGACTGCCGAATTGCAGCAGCTGCTTCAGATTTTCCTCCGGGGACGGCTTTGGCGGCTCTCCCTCCCGGAGCAGTAACCGCACCGGCTGGCCGGAGACCTTTTCCGCCTCGGCGGACAAAACGCCCCGTACCCGGTCATTGTCCAAACGGTTCAAAGTGATCTCATCGGGTGCAAACACTGTTAGCTGATCGCCCTCCAACACGCCGCCGCACAGGTCCAGAAACGCCCGGTACATGGGAGGGATCTGACCCTTGCAGTTTTCGGACAGAGCCTTCCACCAGTCACCGCTGACGGGCGCAGCACTGTGAACGGCCGTCTGGGGCTTCGGTGCTGAAAGAATGGAGGCTGCCGGCTTGGCCGGGACGGCCTTGGGCTGTGCGGGCCGGACAGGAATGGCGTCCTCGGGAATGTCAAAGACCCGTTCACCGGGTTCCTCCCGCATGGGCGGCTCCTCCGGCAGCGGCGGCTCGTCCCAAGGGGGCGGATCCTCCGCAGGCGGTGGTTCCACAGGTTTGGACGCGGGCTTTGCAGGGGCCTGAGACACCGGTGCTGCCCCGATCGCCTTTGCGGCAGAGACGCTTTGGTTCACGGCGGCGGAGATCACAGCGCCGCGGGCCGCTGCGTCCTCTAACCGGGTGATCCGGTTTTCCAAGGCGGTGAGATCGCCGCAGAGACTTTCGTCGCACAGCCGCAGGAGACAAAGCTCCGCATCGGTGCGGCGGTCGGCGCTGTAATAAAGATCAGCCGCAGCCTTTTGCAAGGTGGAGGCCAGATAGAGAAAACGGTTGGAGGGAACATCCTTGCCCAGCTGGTCCAGCGTAGCGCTGTCAAATCCGCCGGACAGCAGCGCTGCACCGCCCTCCGGGGCGGTTTTTCGCAGCAGCAGATCCCGGGTCAGGGTGGAAAGCTCACCCAATACAGCGCCTACATCCTTGCCCCCGGCGTACAGCTCGTTCAGCAGCAGCAGCGCCGCCTGGGCATTCCGGTCCAGAATGTGCCGCATGAGCTGGGCAGTTTGCAGATTGCCTGCCAGACCCAACACCTCCAGCACCGCCCGGCTGTCCACTGTGCCGCCTGCGGCGGCACACTGATCCAGAAGGCTCAGGCCGTCCCGCAGAGCGCCGTCTGCCAGACGGCTCAGCAGCTCGGCACCGTCCGCCGTCAGGTCAATGTGCTCCTGACCGGCCACATAGGACAGCCGCTGGGCGATGTCCTTGGGGAGAATGCGTTTAAAAGAGTAGCGCTGGCACCGGGAGAGAATGGTGGCGGGCACCTTGTGCAGCTCCGTGGTGGCCAGAATGAACATGAGGTGGGCCGGCGGCTCCTCTAAAATTTTCAGCAGAGCGTTGAAGGCCGCCGTGGACAGCATGTGGACCTCGTCCACGATGTAGACCCGCTTTTTTACGTTGGCGGGGGCGTAGATGGCCTCATCCCGCAGGGCCCGGACCTGGTCCACGCCGTTATTGGAGGCGGCGTCCAGCTCCAGAACATCCAGAAAGCTGCCGCTTTCCAGCCCCAGACAGCTGGGACACTGACAGCAGGGGTCGCCGTTTACAGGGTGCTCACAGTTGACGGCCTTGGCCAGAATTTTGGCGCAGGTGGTCTTGCCGGTACCTCTTGTGCCGGTGAACAGATAGGCGTGGGAGGTACGGCCCTCTGCCACCTGCTTTTTCAAGGTCTCGGTGATGTGCTCCTGACCGATGACGTCGGAAAACACCTTGGGCCGCCATTTGCGGTACAGCGCCTGATACATGGAACACACCTCCTGAAAAATCGAATCCGCGGGAAGGAAGGGCACGCGGGCAGCTCCAAAGGGTGCCCTGCGCATATGAAAACATCCTCCGTTTGCAGACACGGAACCGGCGTCCTCGCGGCACATGGAACATCCCGCTTAATGCTGCTCGGTTCCCCGCCTGACATGGTTCACGGGGCTCCATTGCGCGAGACCGGCTCCGCGTCTGCAAGCGGAGGATGAATTGCGGAATCTATTATACGATATTTTTTCTGAATTATCAACTGGAAATTTCGTTTTTACCGGCAGTTGTGTCGGTGTTTCCGGGGAATACTTGCCTTGACAGAAGGAATGGAGTATAATGGCACCATAATTTTAAACTGGGATTGTTTACCCGAAAGGAGGGGCCATGGAGACCGTTGGGCGTTTCGCGCCGTCCCCCAGCGGGCGGCTGCATCTGGGAAATCTTCTGTGCGC
>OGDS01001696.1_pt1 | contig 15503 bp, 13 predicted proteins | sample 1570351 | NCBI WGS metagenome assembly OGDS01 (sample SAMEA2581974, study PRJEB24529) | metagenome | biome: Human gut stool | place: China | collected 2011
TCGACTCAGAGGCTTTGGATCATGATTATTATATCTGGGTGAAAAATGGAAATTTAAGAAAGTTATAGATTGAAATTTTACTACATACAGTAGAAAATAATGTGTTAGTCGAATAATTAGATTTGGGTAAGATTATCATCGACAGGTGCAGCCGTTGCAACACCATTGGTAGATACAGATGCCGTATCAGGTAATGCAGGGATTGCCGGAACCGGGAGCGTTCCCATTGCAGGAGTATCATGTGTCTGCTGCGGAACAAGTACTTCTGGATAAGTAGGCATTGTCACTGCTGCACTCGTATTGTTATGTGCAGCACTTCCACTGCTATGACTACTGTGGCTGCTACTGCTATGGCTACTATGACCACTACCGCTCTGATGGCTCTGGTGGCTTACATGACTTCCATGACCAGAGCTGTGGCTGCTGGAGCGATGCGAACTATGGGAACTGTGCGACCGATGTCCTGCTTCTGCATCCAAAGCGAAAAGAACGCTCATAACAACTGCCAATGAACCTACCATCAGCAGCTTGTTCCGAGTGATATTACCTTCTTCCTCATATAAATAATTCTGAATGGACTTCTTGATTTCAGGAAACTGTGCCATAATTTTTCTCCTTTATGCTTTCGTAATGCTGACGCAAGCACCATTTTGCCAAGTCGTTTTATAATTCACTCCACTAACGGTATAAGTTAGTTCTCCGTTCGGAATACCATTTTCAAAATGACCTGTTAAGATTTGCCCTGTTGCAAAAACGTAAGAGCCGTCACACATTTTGTCAGCCTTAAAGGTTCCGGTATAAGTATCGCCATTCTTAAAGACATATTTACCATTTACTTTCTGGCCGTTGCTTACGGAACCCGCATAGGAATCACCATTCGGATATCCGATATTTGCATTTCCCGAAAATTCACCTGTCTTGGTCAGATCGCCGGAATATGTAACATCTACTGTCTTTTTTGCATCAAGATGATCTGGATAAGTAAACGTCAGATTTGCCTGATTCTTTTCGTCCGCAAGCGTCACAGTACCACTAAAGTTGCTGCCTTTGACTGAATAAGCAGTGTTTTGAAAAGCATTACTAGCAAAAGAACCTGTCCAAGTTGTTCCATTTGGCGCAGTGACAACACCATCGCCGTTGATTTGGTCGTTTGCCCATACACCTGCATAGCTGGTTCCGTCTGCCCACACAAACGTGCCATTGCCAGAACGCTTTCCATCCTGAAGATTTCCCTCATAGGTGCCGACTTCAGGGAAGTCCAAATGAGCCATTCCTTCGGTCAATCCGTTCTGAAGGTCAATAGATGCAACGCTTACTTCAGAAAATGAAGCTACCGAACTGGCGGATACAGTTGAAGCACTCGGCGTTTTACCAAAACTGCTAATCAGACCAACCGCCAGAAAACCAATCAGTACCTTTTTCGTAATGCCAGATTTTTTTCTCTGTCTTTGAGTACTCTTTTTCATAATACAACCTCCTCAACCAATAGTTTTCCTTATTTTATAGGTTTGTTCTCTTGTTCTATGCCCATCATTGCAGTTGTTGCCGTTGTACTGGGCAAGGACGGAATACTCGGTGTCGGCACAAGCGGCATATCCGGTATGTCAACTGTCTGCTGCGGGGTTAGGACCTGAATGTTGGGGGCATCAGGAAGAGGTACATTGCTACCGGAGGATGCTCCACTTCCACTTCCGCTGCTGCCAGTCCCACTACCACCGGAAACCCACGGACCGGTTACAGTTCCGCTGCCGGAACCAGCACCACCTGTAATGCCGCTGATGTGCCAGCTGTTGTTGCTGTGTCCGCTGCTGTGATTACTATGGCTGCTATGATTGCTGTGGTTATTATGGCTTCCGTGGCTGCTATGCCCATTTCCGCTCTGGTGACTTTGATGGCTCACATGGCTTTCATGGCCAGAACCATGACTGCTGGAGCGGTGGGAACTATGCGAACCGTGTGACCGATGCCCTGCCTCTGCATCCAAAGCAAACAATACGCTCATAACAACCGCCAATGAGCCAACCATCAGCAGCTTGTTTCTGGTGATATTGCCTTCCTCTTCATATAAATAATTCTGAATGGACTTTTTTATCTCTGGAAACTGTGCCATGTTGTCCTCCCCGTTACGCTTTTTCGATTGCAACACACGTTCCGTTTTTCCATGTTGTGATATATTCCGTTCCATACGCTGTATAGGTCATTCTGCCGGACGGGATACCATTATCAAAATGGCCCGTCAGCGTTTGTCCTCCCGCAAAGGTATAAGTGCCATCACTCATACGGTCTTTATAAAACGAGCCGTCATAGCGGTCACCATTTTGAAAAGCATAGATTCCTTTGACTTTTTTGCCATGAGATACCGTTCCCGAAAAAACATCGCCGTTCCAATAGCCAATTACCGCATTTCCTGAAAATTCACCGGCCTTTGTGAGATCACCCTCGTAGGCCATCTTCTTCAGTTCCGTTCCTCCCAGCAAAGTGGCTTTTGTATACTCATAGAGCATACTTGTCTGGTTCTTGGTTGCAAGAATTGAAACATTTCCATCAAGTCCTTGCCCAACAACTGCATATTTTGCATACTGAAACGCCGAATTAGAAAAAGTTCCGATCCAGCTAATGCCCTCAGAAGTTGTAAAGTTTCCGTTCCCACTGATTTTGTCCGCTTGCCACATTCCCGTGTAACACGAACCATCCTTCCACTGGAACTCACCGTAGCCAGAGCGCAGTCCATTCTGCGTATCGCCGGTATACACACTTCCGTCTGAATATCGGATCTGCGTATCATCAGAACCGCCGCCTGTCGAGCCGCCAGATGAACACGCTGTCACTCCACACAAAAGCATTGCAGCGATCGCAACGGTTGCAGTCGTCCGTTTCAGAACTTCCAACACATGATTTCTCATATCAACACCTCATCGTACCCAGCTATCCAATATTTTGTCGATCTCCGGATCCTTTTGATTCAGCAATGCGAATACGGCATCCAGCATTCCTTTGTAGGTCTGACATTTATAATTGTTCGGTATCTTAGAGAACACATCACCGTCCAGTGCATAATTCAGTACCGGGCAGGTGCCGCAGTAAGGCTGGTATACACAGTCGTTACAGGTGGGGGCTGCTTCCAAAGTAGATGCAACACAGCAGGCCTTGCAGACATTGCTGTTCATCAAAGAATCATAGGCATCCTCTACGGTTCCCAGTTGGAATGCACGATCACCCATTTCGGCGAGCATTCGCCCCTCATCACAGGTGTAAACATTGCCATCATAGTAATAGGCCATCTGTCCAACGGCTGCACCGCAGGGCGAACGCAGCTCCATGTAATTTTTTCCTTGACCCAGTAAGATCTTGGACAAGAATGTTGTGGCGTGTCCCTCTGACATAAAATAGCCCTGCCGGTTGATCTCCACAACGTAGGCCAAAGCTTTTTGGTAGAACGCAACAAACTCGTCTGCCGTATAGCCCACCTGATTCCAGTCTGCATTTGCAAACCCCAACGGCGTCAGCGGACGAAGGAAGATGCTGTGCAGTCCAAGTGCACGATACTCATCTACCAGTTCTTTCCACTGGTTCAGGCTATACCGCGTTGTTGTTTCAATTGCACCAACGCATACGTCTGCTGCTTGCAGCTGCTTTAACCCGCAAATCGTGCCCTCATAGGTTCCACCACCCTGACAGAGCGGGCGGTTCCGATTATGCAAAAGCATCGGACCGTCGATCGAGGTTGAAACGCTGACACGATGCTCCTGAAAGAAGCGCACCATTTCATCGTTGAGCAGATTCAGATTACTGACCAGCGAAAATTCAACTTTCTTTCTCGTCTCCACAGCCTTTTTCTCGGCTTCTGATACGATAACCTGAATCGTATCAAAATTCAGAAGCGGCTCACCGCCCTGAAACTCGATCGATAAGAATGGCTCTGGTGACTGAAACGCCAGATTCACAGCTTTCTTTGCAGTTTCAGCACTCATCAGACCCTTCTTATGAGAAGCAGTAGACTGTGCCTGACAGTAAATACATCTGGCGTTGCACTCATTTGTCAGAACAAAAATATGTAAGCTGGTAGCATCCATCAAATACCCTTTTGCTTCTCGGAGAGCACGGCTATGGCGTTCCAGATAAACATCCGCATCGTCCTCATAGATAAAGCCCTTTTCTAAAAGCTCCGCATAAGATGGGTCTGTGCTGTCAAGCTTGTGCAGCAGCATCGCTTGAAAGGTCGGAAGCGATACGAACGCCCACTGTCCAAGATCATTTGTCAGCAGGATCTGCTGCTCGTTCCATTTTTTGAAATTAAAATAGGAATACTTCATTTTTTACTCCGCAATCGGTCGGGCAACGAAACACCCGGTCGAGATTGTGCTGTTAAACACACCATAGCAAATATTTTTCACTTTGCAGGATTCACACTCTGGTGTGTAGCGAATCTTATAATCCGAAATACTATCACGGCATAATGTCCAATATTTATGCTTCACTGCACAGAGTGGAAAATTATAAAGACCAATGTCAATACCAGCTGAAACCAGTTTCTCAATTCCATCTTCACAGGCCGCAGCTGCCTGCGGATAATCAATCCACGCCTGCTCGCGATTCTTGATCGCATTGCCGCACATCTCCAGTGCGATAAAATTCACAACTGTTATCCGAGGCAGTGTTAAAAGCAGATCCACAATATCGGAAATGTCCATGTAGTTTAATTTGGAAACTACAATGCGAATTTCGATCCGCATTGTGCCTTGCGCCAGTATTTTTAATCCCGTGATCGTCTGTGCAAAAGAACCTCGTGCCTGCGTTATCGCATCATGTCGCTCGGCATTTGAGCCGTGAATCGGAATCGCGATCTGATCTTGGGCAACCAAAAGCTGGTTGAACGCTTGTGCATAAGGGGCAACCGAAAAAGTCCGCCCATTGGTCAGGATCAGAATTTCAGAACTCGGACATTGTTCTTTTGCGTATTGAACAACCTCCACAAGACCCTGCTTTAGCAGAGTCGGTTCACCGCCGGTGATCGTAATATGCGGAATCTCTGTGCCAAAGTATCGGATCTGCATTTTGAGTTCTTCCACAGGCGTCAGCTGTGCATGGCAGCGAGAGCTTTCACTCACAGGGCACATCACACAATTCGTATTGCAGGTCAGGCCGGTTACGATAGTCGCATCCCCTGCATCAGCCTGATAGAACCGATAGCAGATACCTGTATTCTCTAAAGAAATCGCATCAGCATCCTGCAATTCCTTCCAACGAAGCCACTCTGCGTCAGAAATGGAATAGCTTTTCTCGAATGGGTATAATGTAACCGTCTGGCTTTCTTGTTCCACATAAGCAACATTCAGCCCGATTTGCAGGTCGCTCTCGATTTCTTTCCGAGAAAGGCGAACCCGTGCAAATAGATATGCTGCGGCTGGCTGCGAACGATAGGCCGATAGGTAAAATGTCATGGTTCAGATTCCCCACAATCCTAATGTTGTAGCAATATGATAGGCTGCAAATAAGAGAACGCCCACCGCAATGAACGATGCAAACGGAATTTTACGAACGGTAACAACCGTCTCTTTTCCGTATTTTGAATCTTTCCAGCGTCGAACGGCTGCTGCCTCTTCCTCTGTCAGACGGCTTCGCATATCTTCATAGCTGATTTGCGGTAAACCTTTTACCCTTGACGGCGCAAAGCAGACGACCGTTGACTTACTTAAAATCATTCCCGCCTTGACATCTTCGGTCGGAACAGATTCATAAACGTACTTTCCGGCAATCCATGTTGTCCACATCACAAGAAGCACCAACAGATAAGTCTGAGCCATCCGAAGAACGCCCGCAGCGGTAATGCTGTTTCTCGTAAGAACCAGCATCACCACGTCCAATATGATGCAGCTGCTGATCAGGATCTTTGAATGATAAACTGGCTTTTCCCGAAGAACTGTAATCAGGAAATAGCTGATCAACGAAAGCAAGAGAATGTTGTTTTCTACAAAAGACGGGACGGCAATGGAAAGAGCACTGTTCCATGCGTATAAAACAATAAACGCATGAAAATAGGACTTGATCGTAGTCCATGCGCCTGCTTTCGTAATGGTCGGAAGTTTTATTGCGTGTTTTTTGAAGTCCAGATAGACTGCTTCACCAATCAGATAGAGATACCCGATATTGAACACCAAAATGAACAGATAAGCTGCCGGAACAATCGTGTCCGTATTTGCCCAAAACAGCCGTCCCGGCAAAAGTGAAATCAGAACGATCAGTAACTTGCTATCACCTGCCGACCAGATGTGGACAAAATAGAAGCCGATCGAAAGCAACGCTGAGATAAACAGGTTCAAAGCAGTGATTCCAAGACAGTCTCGACAGTATACAGCGTAATAGACAATGTTCAGAGCCAGCCCTATAGTAAAACCGACTACAAGATGTTTGTTTTTTATCTGCCCATGCCGCAGGTCCGTCCAAACACTCAGACCGCACAGTACACATGCGCAGCATAGGAGGAGTATTTCACATATCATCATAATGCCACGCTCGAAAGATTGATCAGATAATTGAAGAATTCATGCTTTGTAAGAGCTGTGTCATACTGGCAGTCCTGAAAGGTCAGCACCCAGTGATCTGCCACTCGCTCTACATGAATCTGTGCCAGCTCACGGTATGCTTGTATTGCGGTCTGAAGAAGATTCTCCGAAAAAATTTCAGAGCTGACCAAAAGTTCATTCTTATTTTTCATCGAACCAGTCCTTTGCAATCGCATCCAGCTCATCCTGTGCATCTTCGGTCATCGGACTTTCGGCTGCATCGGAGGATATGCCCTCATCCACCATCGTAGAGGACAGCGCACGAGCCACCAACAGCTCCCTCAGAACCGTAGTTTCTTTGGAAACCGTCTGATGAATTACCTGCGCCAGCAATTCGTTCTTAAACTCGTTTTCCAGCTTTTCTTTATCAAACTGTGTTCCACCTTTGGCTGTAAAGTCCACAAAGAAGCTACCATCTTCCACGCCAAGATAGACGTATGCTCTGTCTGTAAAATGGTATGCCGCTTTCAGGAGTGCTTCTTTTGAGTAGAACTCTTTGTCATACTGAATTCTCATAGTGATAGTGCCCTCACACAAACCTAAAATTTCACATTCTAATTATACTCTCTTAAAAGCTAAAATCAATGCACTATGGACAATTGCAATGCGTGATGGTTGCGCGCTTCTACAGCACCCCAAAAAGCGTTTTGTAAAAACGCGCAGCCTGCATCCGTCGGATGCAGTTCAAGGGTTTGGGATTTCCCAACAAGCATTTTGAATTTGGATTTTGAAAAATCCAATTCAAAAATCGCAAGTTAGTACCAACTTGCACTGCTTGCTGCGAATGCGAACGCCTTTTGAATTGCAAAATGATTTTTTAGTTGCTATACTGGGCTTATCAAAGTTTATCGGGAGGACGCCGCAGTGACTGCACAGACAATGCAAATCGGGAACAGACCTTGCCGCATTTACGGCGAAGCCCATGCAGAATACCTACTGCTCCAAATGACCGGTGAACATGAGCTGCAAAGCATAGAAAGCGAGGTTGCCGCTATTGCACAGAGTGCGCACCACTTTCTGTTTGCAGCTATTCCAGTGGAAAGCTGGAACGATGCACTTTCTCCGTGGGAAGCCCCTGCTGTGTGGGGAACGCAAGGGTTTGGCGGCAATGCTATGGACACCCTGCGCTTTCTGATGGAACAGGTCATCCCCACGCTGAAGCGGCAGTTTCACCTCCCGGAAAACATCAAAATCATTCTGGGCGGCTATTCACTGGCCGGGCTGTTTGCGCTGTGGGCATCCACCCAGACTGATCTGTTCTATGGTATCGCTGCCGCATCCCCCTCTGTTTGGTTTCCGGGCTGGATGGAGTTTGAACAGCAGCACCCGATACAGGCACAGCACATTTATCTGAGCCTTGGCGACAAGGAAGAGCGCACGAAAAACGCTGTCATGGCTGCGGTAGGTGATAACATCCGCACCCTGCACAGCCAGCTTACAGCGCGTGGGGTAGACTGCACCCTTGAGTGGAACAGCGGCGGGCACTTTAAGGACGCTGATTTGCGTATCGCGAAAGCCTTTCGGTGGACGATGGAGGAACACACATGACCATTTTGATCGATGCAGACGGCTGCCCGGTGGTGGACCTGACATTGCAGATTGCAAAGCGGTTTGGCGTTCCGGTCATCATCCTGTGCGACACCTCTCACCAAATCGAGCGGGAAGGTGCGCAGACATTGGTATTCGATAAAGGGGCAGACAACGTAGACTTTGCCCTCGTCAACCGGGTAAAGCCGGGGGACGTGGTCGTAACGCAGGACTACGGGCTGGCGAGTATGTGCCTTGCCAAGTGCGCCCGGGTGCTGAACCAGAACGGTCTGGAATACACTGCTGACAACATTGACGCACTCATGCTGCGGCGGTATGAAAACAAAAAGCTGCTTCGTGCGGGAAAACACCCAAAGGGGAGTGCAAAGCGAACAAAGGAACAAGATCGTAAGTTTGCAGAAGCACTTATCAAGATTTTGAATAGCAATCATTGATTCCTCCTCCCATGCCAACTATAATAAAATAAACTACTTATCATCGGTTCACAAGCAATATCGCTTACAAATTCCGGAGGTGCTGGTGTTGGAGGTCAAGGAAGTCCAAACTTTATCGGAACAGGAAAAGACGGTTTCTCTGTTTGAGTTTATCAAGGAGTTGAACAAACTCAAACAAAAAGTCGTTTTGAATATTAGAGATTACCCATGGCATCTTGCCATTTCCGATATTCCTGTTTTTTCAGAGTACATCAATGTTTCCTATCGAGATCGGGTAGAGGAAGAAAGTGAAACAGCGGATGATTTATTGCTTTCCATCCGAAAACCTGAATTTGAAGAATGTCCGATTCCAGATGAACTTTTTGCGGACTGGCTGGTATCTGGTTGGGACGATTATCATACAGAAGCAGATGTAATGCCTGAACGAAACATTACCTCTGAAAGTCCTGATACGGAAGAACTCTCAGAAGAAGATGCTGCCGTTGAGCAATTTGAGGATAATTCCGAAAGAGTAGCTGCCTATCAGAATTGGCAAGTTCTGCGCACTGCATGGGCAGACAGACAACATGTCATTGAAAAAACGCGAGAGTTGTTTACAGATTTGTACCAGCTCTATTTTGAGTTGCAGCGAGAAGCCGAAACCGAAGAAATCATTGTAGCGAACGGTATGTTTCGTGATGCGCAGAACCCTGATATTGCACATCCTGTGCTGACTCATCGTGTGCAGCTTGAGTATGACGCAATGGAGAATGTCATCTCCATCCATGATACAGAAAGCTCTTCCGAACTCTATTCTGTATTGTTTCAGATGATGGAAGACATCAATTTGGATGCTATCAATCGCCTCAACGATGATCTGCGCGCAAATGACTATCACCCGTTGGACAGAACAAGTACGCCGGACTTCTTAAAAGCACTGGTACGTCAGCTTTCATCGGACAGCATTTTCTCCGCAGTGGGTGTTCCAGCTGGTTGGAGTAAGAAGAATCGGTTGCTTCTGTATCTTGAGCCCTGCTATATAGTCCGTAAGAGATTGGATGGCACTCCGAAAGCTATCGAAAAAATTATCGAGAACATCCAGCAGACCGGGTTTGTTCCTGCGCCGATCTCTGACATTGTAAGCGGTGGAAAAATTGATTTACCAGAAGATGATGGCGAAGAATCCATTGAGGAACAGCTTGCAGCTGTTGGCGGTGAAAGTGTCGATGTTTTACTTTCCAAAGAGGCCAACAAAGAGCAGCTGGAAATCGCACATCGTATCGAGCAATACAATGCTGTTCTGGTGCAGGGGCCTCCGGGTACTGGCAAAACTCACACCATTGCAAACCTGATGGGGCATTTTCTCGCACAGGGCAAAAGTGTTCTGGTGACGAGCCATACCAAAAAGGCTTTGAGTGTTCTGAAAGAAAAAGTTGCACCGGGGCTGCAAAGCCTGTGCGTGTCGATTCTGGATGATTCTAACCTTGATATGGAGCGTTCGGTAGATGGCATCACCGATTATATGTCCAAGACCACTTCCCATGAGATGCAGCGCGAAATGAATCGCCTTGCCGGGGAGCGCAAGGAGGTCATTGACCAACTTGCCAATGTTCGGCGTAAGATTTTTGCGATTCTGAATCAGGAATGCAGCTGTATTGTGTACAATGGAGAAGAATTTTCTCCATCTAAGGCTGCAGAGTTCGTGTTAGCTCATGCGGACGATTTGTCTTATATTCCGGGCAAGGTGCGTCTGGATACTCCTTTGCCGCTGACATTCGAGCAGCTAACGGAACTGTATAGAAGCAATCGATTAGTGTCCGAATCGGATGAAGAAGAACTTTTAGCGGATCTTCCCGATCCCTCTAATCTGCTGCCTCCGGCAGAATTTGATCGCATTCAGACCGAAATGCGCTCCATGCAAGATCGGCTAAAGCAAATTGAACAGCTCAAGGGATGGACTATTCACAATCGCCCGATTGAAAAACTGATTGATGTTGATGGTCTGAATGGGCAGTTCACAATTTTTTATCCAAAGCGTGATGCACTACAAGCACTCTCTGCATACGTTCATGAGTTTTCGGCAATCGATCCATGGATGAAGTCCGCAGCAGTAGACGGCAAAAATGGCGGCTCGTATCTCCATCGCTGGGAGCTGCTGATCGAGCAGATTGAAGCAACCTGCCGCTATGCAGAAACGCTGGTTGAAGAACAATTCGGTGTGGAGATCGTTTTTGTACAGCCTGATAATGCAAGTGACTTAAAAACCTCATTTGAGGCTCTTAAAACTGTGCTTGGTCCCAATGGAAAAATTCCGACACTTACCCGGATGTTCCATAAAGACTATGTTGCTGCACATGAAAGCGTAAAAATCAACAGTAAATTGGCACAGTCTGCGGCAGACTGTGACTTGGTGCTCCATGCTATCGAATTAAAGGAAGTACGCCAGAAATGTGCGACTTATTGGGACGAACTGCTTGCAACGCAAGGCGTTCCAAAATTCTTTGAATTGGATGCGTCTTCTCCTGAACGCATTGCACACAACTGGATTCCACACATCCAGAAGTATCTGAACTGGTATCAGGATGACTATGCAAAGCTGAGCGAGAAGCTGATGACGGCTGGAATTCCAGCTGATCAGATGTTTGGTATCAGCACTTTGGATTCCGACCTGTCTGTAACCTCTAAAATCCTTGGTGCGGTTGAACAGACTATTCCAAAGCTGTGTGATGCTTGCTCTCTTATTCTTGATTTGGGTGAACGAGAAGCCCTTCTCCGGCAGACCAAAAATTCACTGCTCTCTGATAAGCGTGTGAATAGCACGCTCTGTACTACACTTGCAAATGCAATTACAGACGGTGACACGCAAAAATATCTGGACGCGTTCTCCCTGCTGGAAGAAATGTACAGCAAGTACGCTTTACAGCAAAACCGAATGGAGATGCTCAACATTTTGAAGCCGATTGCACCGCAGTGGGCTGACGCAATCCAAAATCGAGATGGAATCCATGGTTCGGATACTGTTCCAGATACGATTGAAGATGCGTGGAAGTGGAAGCAGCTTTCCGGCCGAATTGATGAAATCATAAAAGAACCTTTTGAGCAGCTTCAAGCGGATAGTTTGCGGCTTAGTAAAGAATATCGGTCTATTACGGCAGAATATGCGGAAAAGTGTGGGTGGTATCACCTCTTGCGCAGAACGGAAGCCGACATTGACATGAAACAAGCTCTGCAAGGATGGAAGCAGACCGTCAAGCGAATCGGCAAGGGTACGGGCAAAACCGCGCCGGCCTTGAAAGCTAAGGCGCGCGAGTTAATGTCAAAGTGCCAAGCAGCGGTTCCGTGTTGGATTATGCCGATCAGTCGCGCGCTGGAAAATCTGAATCCTAAAGAAAACCAGTTTGATATTGTTATCATTGATGAGGCTAGTCAGTCGGACGTTTCTTCGCTTGCGATTCTGTATATGGGCAAAAAGCTGATTATTGTTGGCGATGATAAGCAGGTCAGCCCAATGGCAGTCGGTACAGACACAGCTAAAATGAGTGCATTGGAACAGATGTATCTGCATGATAAAATTCCAAACTCTCATCTGTACAACGCTAAAACGTCCATTTATGACATTGCCGCCACGACATTCCAGCCTTTGATGCTCCGAGAACATTTCCGCTGTGTGCCCGAAATCATCGGATTCAGCAATATGCTGTCTTATGATTACAAAATTAAGCCACTTCGGGATGCCAGCAGCAGTACACTCCTTCCGGCAGTAGTCAATTATCGTGTAGCCGATGGTCAACGTATGGGACGGTTCAAGACCAATCCCAGAGAAGCCGAAGCTATCGTTGCTCTGATGAAAGCCTGCATGGAGCAGGACGAATACAAAGGAAAAACATTTGGTGTGATCTCGTTGTTAGGTGATGAACAGGTCAAGGTTATCCAACGTGAGGTTGAGCAGGAGATTGACGCAAAGGAAATCGTTGCGCGGAACATTCTTTGCGGAAATTCAGCGAATTTCCAAGGCGATGAGCGTGATGTGGTATTCCTTAGTCTAGTTGATAGCGGCGATGGAACTGGGCCGCTGTCCATGATGGGTTTTGGTGTAGATGATGCCATGCGGAAACGCTACAATGTTGCCGCCAGCCGCGCAAAAGATCAACTTTGGGTGGTGCATTCGCTCGATGCTGCCAACGATTTGAAACCGGGTGATATGCGGAAGCGGTTGATTGACTACGCCGCGAACCCTCATGCATTAGATGTTCAGCATACCGAGATAGAAGTTCATTCCGAATCGCCGTTTGAATTGGCAGTTGCTACGAACCTTTCTGACCGTGGGTATCATCTTGTCCAGCAGTGGAAGGTTGGTGCGTATCGTTTGGATATGGTTGCGCTGTGTGGTAAAAAGATGGTGGCTATCGAATGTGATGGTGAACGTTGGCACAGCGGCGAAGAAAAAGTCCGGGAGGATATGGAGCGACAGACAATTCTGGAACGATTGGGCTGGCGTTTTATTCGGATTCGTGGTAGCGAATATTATCGCGCTCCAGAGGAAACGATGGAACGTGTTGTTTCCGAACTTACAGATTTTGGTATTGAGCCGGAAACTGCTGAAGACAGCAACAGCAGTGAACAACGAACCTCTGAATTGTTGAGCCGAGTAAAACTTCGTGCTGCTCAAATCATCGAAAGCAAGCATGGTGAGGATGATTCTATCGACTTGGAAACTATTCAGATTGCACTTGACCCCAAAAGTATTGTCCCGAAACAGGATGAGGAAAAGGCTATGTCAGCGCAGATGGTAGCCAATGTAGAGCAAGTTACAGTCGATGTTCAGGAGGATAATTCAAAACTTTCTGCAGTTGAGGTTGCGGCACCGCGAAAATCCACCACACGAAAAACGGCAAAAAAATCTCCCACTACAAAATCCCCAAAAGCAAGCCCTAAGAAGCCGAAAACCGTAAGCCAGCAAATTTCTATGGATGACATCGCAATCATTGATCTTTTGGAACAAAACCATGTAAATTACACGGATAACCGTGCAACAAGCGGCTCTATCTGGCTGATGGGCGGGCATGAACTAGATTCCGTTGTGGAGAAAGCCCGAAATCTCGGTGTAGAGTTTCAGTTCAAAGGCCATTGGTGGAAGAGCAAGTGAAAACTAGATGTTGGAAAAAATGATGCGTATCTACGGGAATATAGGACACGATCGGTATATGATTTTTACAATCAAATGTAAGAAAAAGGTATAAGAAAGCAGGGAGTAGTCATGGAACTATCCAAAGCAACCAGTGTCAATAGCCGTGCGGAAGAACTGTTTGTTCAGTTGTTCTGTGAGGCGTTCGGCCCAGAAAAGACCGAAAATCTGCAGGTTCAATACCCCTGCGTGGATATTTACGGTCGGCACCGCTATATCGACTTTGCGCTGGAATCACCTGAAGCCAAAATTGCGATTGAGATAGACGGCGAGACCTACCATAACCCCAACAAGGTGTCCGAAAATAAGTATGCTGATGACCTCCTGAAGCAAAACAGCCTAATCTATAACAACTGGAAAGTATATCGTTGGATTTATAGCCAGCTTGAAAAGCAACCGGAAAAGGTCAAGGATGAGTTGATTACTTTCTTGGGTAGCAGTCCCATGTTCAAGGCATTTGAAGCGAATCTTCCGGTTCAGATGGGGCAGACGATAGAGTTGCGAGATTACCAGCAGGAAGCCATCGACAATCTGAAGAAGATGCGTGAGGATGGTAAAACTATCGCGCTGCTGTACCATGCAACCAGTGTCGGAAAACAATCACAGCCGCCACAGATGCAAAAGCTGTGGGCGGACGAACGCTCTTTCTGGTCAATGCCCTGAAGCTGGCTTCACAGGCTAAGGATACGTTTGCGAAAGTGTGGCCGGAGGCTACACTGGGGGAATATACCGGAAGCCAGAAAGATGTTTCACAGACTGTTATTTTTGCCACGGTGCAGAGTATCTCCAAGGATTTAGAAAAATTCTCCCCGACAGATTTTGATTATCTGATCGTGGATGAGTGTCACCACGCGGCAGCTAATACTTATCAGAAAATCTTTACCTACTTCCATCCGAAGTTTATTTTGGGCTTGACTGCAACGCCAGAGCGCAGTGATGGCGAGGATATGCTGGAGCTGTTCCAGAATGTTGCCCACAAAATGGATCTCAAAACTGCTGTAGAGCGTGGCGTTCTGGTGCCGATTCGCTGCATCCGGGTCAAGACCAACATCGACCTGACCGATGTGCGGATCAACGGCATCAAATACAATTCGCAGGATCTGGAAAGCAAGCTGTTCATCCCGGAACGCAATCAGTTGATCGTTGACACCTATCTAAAGTACGTCAACGGCAAAAAGGCCGTGATCTTCTGCGCCAGCGTAGACCATGCAGCCGAAATTGCAAAGTTGCTGCGGGACAACGGTGTGAAGGAGGAAGCAGTTTCCGGGCGGGATCGTGTTGAGGTTCGGGAAAAAATCCTGAAGGACTATGAAACCGGCTCGACCAATGTTCTTTGTGCCTGCGACCTTCTGAATGAAGGCTGGGACAGCCCGCATACCACGGTGCTGTTCATGGCACGACCGACTATGTCCAAAACGATTTATTTGCAGCAGCTTGGCCGTGGCACACGCCGCTGCCCGGGGAAAGAAGAACTGCTGGTGATTGACTTTGTGGACAACGCCAATATGTTCAATATGCCTTACAGTCTGCACCGGGTGCTGGACATTGCGAAATATCAGCCGATGGCGTATGTGCTGGCACCGGAGAACAAGCGCAAGCTGGATCAGGATATGCTGTTTCAGGGTGAAAAGCCGGAGGCGTGGCTGGATGTGCCAATCGATGTGTCCGACTATGAGATCATCGACCTTTTCAACTGGCAGAACAGCGTCAAGGATATGATCTCGCAGATCGAGTTCGTTCGGATGGTGGATGTGCAGTCCGAGACGGTGGAGCGTTACATCAAGGACGGAAAAG